>Ga0207422_1000478_pt1 | contig 122517 bp, 96 predicted proteins | sample MarCyaLeptolynsp_FD_187757 | JGI IMG/M metagenome (GOLD analysis project Ga0207422, IMG submission 187757) | Marine cyanobacterial communities from Panama - species 1 Leptolyngbya sp. (SPAdes) | ecosystem: Environmental > Aquatic > Marine > Unclassified | place: Panama: Panama City | collected...
AGGCGGATCTTCTCGCGAACTCTACGGACGTCGATGGTGACAGTCTCAGCATAACGAACGTTTCCGTCGACTCGTCTTACGGCAGCGTGGCCGACAATGGCGACGGGACATGGACCTTTACCCCGGCGGCCGATTACAACGGCGATGATGTGCCGCTGACCTTTACGGTGGATGACGGCACCACGACGGATACCGCGACGGCGTCACTCGATGTCACGGCGGTCAACGATGGACCTGTGGCCGGCAATGTGGATCTCGGCACGACCAATGAAGACACGGCGATCACCTTTAGTGAGGCAGATCTTCTGGCCAACTCCACGGATGTGGACGGAGACTCTTTGTCGATCACGAACGTTTCGGTCGACTCGTCTTATGGGTCGGTCGCCGACAATGGCGACGGGACGTGGACCTTTACGCCGGCCGCTGATTACAACGGCGATGATGTTCCATTGACCTTTACGGTGGATGACGGCACCACGACGGATACGGCGACGGCCTCGTTGGATGTCACTGCCGTGAACGATGGACCGGTCGCTGGGAACGTCGACCTCGGCGCGACGAACGAGGACACCGCAATCACCTTCAGTGAAGCGGATCTTCTTGCGAACAGTTCCGACGTCGATGGCGATAGTCTGAGCATCACCAACGTCTCCGTCGACAGTTCCTACGGCTCCGTCGCTGATAATGGGGACGGCACGTGGACCTTCACGCCCGCCGCGGATTACAATGGCGATGACGTGCCGCTGACCTTCACGGTGGATGACGGGACAACGACGGATACGGCGACGGCAAGTCTCGATGTGACTGCCGTCAATGACGGTCCCGTCGCGGGCAATGTGGATCTCGGCGCGACGAACGAGGACACCGCAATCACCTTCAGCGAAGCGGATCTTTTGGCCAATAGCACTGACGTTGATGGCGATACCCTGTCGATCACCAACGTCTCGGTCGATTCGTCTTATGGCTCCGTGGCGGACAATGGCGACGGTACATGGACGTTTACGCCGGCCGCTGATTATAACGGCGATGATGTGCCGCTGACCTTTACAGTGGATGACGGCACGACGACGGATACGGCGACTTCAAGCCTTGATGTGACGGCTGTGAACGATGGACCGGTCGCTGGGAACGTCGACCTCGGGGCCACCAATGAAGACACGGCGATCACGTTCAGTGAGGCCGATCTGTTGGCGAACAGTTCAGACGTCGACGGAGATTCTCTGTCGATCACCAATGTGAGTGTTGACAGTTCCTACGGCAGCGTTGCCGATAATGGCGATGGCACCTGGACCTTTACGCCGGCCGCGGATTACAACGGCGACGATGTGCCGCTGACCTTCACGGTCGATGACGGCACGACCACCGACACAGCGACCGCAAGTCTCGACGTGACGACCGTCAATGATGGACCGGTGGCGGGCAACGTCGACCTCGGCGCCACCAATGAAGACACGGCGATCACGTTTAGCGAAGCAGATTTGCTCGCGAACTCTTCAGACGTCGACGGCGATAGCCTCAGCATCACAAATGTGAACGTGGATAGTTCCTACGGATCCGTCGCCGATAATGGCGATGGCACATGGACGTTTACGCCGGCCGCTGATTATAACGGCGATGACGTTCCGCTGACCTTCATGGTGGATGATGGGACCACGACCGACACCGCGACCGCGTCTTTGGATGTCACGGCGGTCAATGATGGACCTGTGGCGGGCAACGTCGATCTTGGCGCCACCAACGAAGATACGGCGATCACCTTTAGTGAGGCAGATCTTCTGGCCAACTCCACGGATGTGGACGGGGACTCACTGTCGATCACGAACGTTTCCGTGGACTCGTCTTACGGCTCCGTTGCCGACAATGGGGACGGCACATGGACGTTTACGCCGGCGGCGGATTATAACGGCGATGATGTCCCACTGACCTTTACGGTCGATGACGGCACCACCACGGATACGGCCACAGCGTCTTTGGATGTCACCGCGGTCAATGACGGTCCCGTCGCAGGCAATGTGGATCTGGGCGCCACCAATGAGGACACGGCGATCACGTTCAGCGAAGCTGACCTCTTGGCCAACTCCACGGATGTGGACGGGGACTCGCTGTCGATCACGAATGTCAGTGTGGATAGTTCCTATGGCTCCGTGGCCGACAATGGCGACGGGACATGGACCTTTACGCCCGCGGCCGACTATAACGGTGATGACGTGCCGCTGACCTTCACGGTCGACGACGGCACGACGACCGATACGGCCACCGCGTCTTTGGATGTCACCGCGGTCAATGACGGTCCCGTCGCAGGCAATGTGGATCTGGGCGTCACCAATGAAGACACGGCGATTACGTTCAGCGAAGCCGATCTTCTCGCCAACTCCACGGATGTGGATGGCGATTCTTTATCGATCACCAACGTTTCCGTCGATAGTTCCTACGGATCCGTTGCCGACAATGGGGACGGCACGTGGACCTTTACCCCGGCGGCCGATTACAACGGTGATGATGTGCCGCTGACCTTCACGGTGGATGACGGCACGACGACGGATACGGCCACCGCATCTTTGGATGTCACGGCGGTCAATGACGGTCCCGTCGCCGGCAATGTCGATCTTGGCGCCACCAATGAAGACACGGCGATTACGTTCAGTGAGGCGGACCTTCTCGCGAACTCGACCGATGTGGACGGCGATAGCCTTTCGATTACGAACGTTTCCGTGGACTCCTCTTATGGATCGGTTGCCGACAATGGCGACGGCACGTGGACCTTTACCCCGGCCGCTGATTACAACGGCGACGACGTGCCGCTGACCTTTACGGTCGATGATGGCACGACCACGGATACGGCGACGGCCTCACTTGATGTGACCGCCGTGAACGATGGACCGGTCGCTGGGAACGTCGACCTCGGCGCGACGAACGAAGACACGGCGATCACGTTCAGTGAGGCGGATCTTCTCGCGAACTCTACGGACGTCGATGGTGACAGTCTCAGCATAACGAACGTTTCCGTCGACTCGTCTTACGGCAGCGTGGCCGACAATGGCGACGGGACATGGACCTTTACCCCGGCAGCTGATTACAACGGCGATGATGTACCGCTGACCTTCACGGTGGATGACGGGACAACGACGGATACGGCGACGGCAAGTCTCGATGTGACTGCCGTCAATGACGGTCCCGTCGCGGGCAATGTGGATCTCGGCGCGACCAACGAAGATACGGCCATCACGTTCAGCGAAGCGGATCTTTTGGCCAATAGCACTGACGTTGATGGCGATAGCCTGTCGATCACCAACGTCTCGGTCGATTCGTCTTATGGCTCCGTGGCGGACAATGGCGACGGGACATGGACGTTTACGCCGGCCGCTGATTATAACGGCGATGATGTGCCGCTGACCTTTACAGTGGATGACGGCACGACGACGGATACGGCGACTTCAAGCCTTGATGTGACGGCTGTGAACGATGGACCGGTCGCTGGGAACGTCGACCTCGGGGCCACCAATGAAGACACGGCGATCACCTTTAGTGAAGCTGACCTTCTCGCGAACTCAACAGATGTGGACGGCGATAGCCTCTCGATCACGAATGTAAGTGTGGATAGTTCCTATGGCAGCGTCGCCGACAATGGCGACGGGACCTGGACCTTCACGCCGGCCGCGGATTACAACGGCGACGATGTTCCGCTGACCTTTACGGTGGATGACGGCACAACCACCGATACGGCCACCGCAAGTCTCGATGTGACGGCTGTGAACGATGGACCGGTGGCGGGCAACGTCGACCTCGGCGCGACGAACGAAGACACGGCGATCACGTTCAGTGAGGCGGATCTTCTCGCGAACTCTACGGACGTCGATGGTGACAGTCTCAGCATAACGAACGTTTCCGTCGACTCGTCTTACGGCAGCGTGGCGGACAATGGCGACGGCACGTGGACGTTTACGCCAGCCACCGACTATAACGGTGATGACGTGCCGCTGACTTTTACGGTGGATGACGGGACAACGACGGATACGGCCACCGCGTCTTTGGATGTCACTGCCGTCAACGATGGACCTGTCGCCGGCAATGTCGATCTGGGCGCCACGAACGAAGACACGGCGATCACCTTCTCCGAAGCTGACCTCTTGGCCAACTCCACGGATGTGGACGGGGACTCGCTGTCGATCACGAATGTGAGTGTCGATAGTTCCCACGGCAGCGTTGCGGACAACGGTGACGGCACGTGGACGTTTACGCCGGCGGCGGACTATAACGGTGATGACGTGCCGCTGACCTTCACGGTCGACGACGGCACGACCACGGATACGGCCACCGCAAGCCTCGACGTCACGGCGGTCAATGATGGGCCCGTTGCGGGCAATGTGGATCTCGGCGCGACCAATGAAGACACAGCGATCACCTTTAGCGAGGCGGATCTCTTGGCGAACAGTTCCGACGTCGACGGAGATTCTCTGTCGATCACGAATGTGAGTGTCGACAGTTCTTATGGCTCTGTCGCCGATAATGGGGACGGGACGTGGACGTTTACGCCCGCGACCGACTATAACGGCGACGATGTGCCGCTGACCTTCACGGTGGATGACGGCACCACGACGGATACGGCCACAGCGTCTTTGGATGTTACCGCCGTGAACGATGGGCCTGTGGCCGGGAATGTTGATCTTGGGGCCACCAACGAAGATACGGCGATCACGTTCAGCGAAGCCGATCTGCTCGCCAACTCCACGGATGTGGATGGCGACAGTCTCTCTATTACAAACGTCTCGGTCGACAGTTCCTATGGCTCTGTGGCCGATAACGGTGACGGCACGTGGACTTTCACCCCGGCGGCTGACTATAACGGCGATGATGTGCCGCTGACCTTTACAGTGGATGACGGCACGACAACAGACACAGCGACAGCCTCGCTTGATGTCACTGCCGTCAATGATGGACCTGTTGCCGGGAATGTGGACCTTGGGGCCACGAACGAGGACACCGCCATTACGTTCAGTGAAGCCGATCTTCTGGCTAACTCGAGCGATGTGGACGGGGACTCTTTGTCCGTCACAAATGTCTCAGTCGATTCCTCATATGGCTCTGTGGCCGGCAATGGGGACGGCACGTGGACCTTTACACCGGCCGCCGACTATAACGGTGATGACGTTCCGCTGACCTTCACGGTCGACGACGGCACGACCACCGACACAGCGACCGCAAGTCTCGATGTGACGGCCGTCAATGACGGACCGGTGGCCGGGAACGTCGACCTCGGTGCCACCAATGAAGACGCGGCTATCACGTTCTCTGAAGCGGATCTTCTCGCGAACTCGTCAGACGTCGACGGGGACTCGCTATCGATCACGAACGTCTCTGTCGACTCGTCCTATGGATCCGTGGCCGACAATGGCGACGGCACGTGGACCTTCACCCCGGCCGCTGATTACAACGGCGACGACGTTCCACTGACCTTTACGGTCGATGACGGCACCACGACCGACACAGCGACCGCAAGCCTCGACGTCACGGCGGTCAATGACGGTCCTGTGGCCGGCAATGTGGATCTTGGGGCCACGAACGAGGACACGGCCATCACGTTCAGTGAGGCAGATCTTCTGGCCAACTCCACGGATGTGGATGGCGACAGTCTCTCTATTGCAAACGTTTCGGTCGACTCGTCTTATGGCTCTGTGGCCGACAATGGTGACGGGACGTGGACCTTCACGCCCGCCGCCGACTATAACGGTGATGATGTGCCGCTCACCTTCACGGTGGATGACGGCACGACCACGGATACGGCGACAGCCTCGCTTGATGTGACGGCGGTCAACGATGGACCGGTCGCCGGCAATGTGGATCTCGGTGCCACCAATGAAGACACCGCGATCACGTTCTCTGAAGCGGATCTCTTGGCGAACTCCACCGATGTGGACGGCGATAGCCTTTCGATTACGAACGTTTCCGTGGACTCCTCTTATGGATCGGTTGCCGACAATGGCGACGGCACGTGGACCTTTACCCCGGCCGCTGATTACAACGGCGACGACGTGCCGCTCACCTTCACGGTCGATGACGGCACCACGACCGACACCGCGACGGCCTCACTTGATGTGACGGCGGTCAATGATGGCCCCGTCGCAGGGAATGTGGACCTCGGCGCCACGAACGAAGACACGGCGATCACGTTCAGTGAAGCCGATCTGTTGGCCAATTCGACGGACATCGACGGCGATAGCCTTTCGATTACGAACGTTTCCGTGGACTCCTCTTATGGATCGGTTGCCGACAATGGCGACGGCACGTGGACGTTTACGCCGGCCGCTGATTATAACGGCGATGACGTGCCGCTGACCTTCACGGTGGATGACGGCACGACAACAGACACCGCGACGGCCAGTCTCGATGTCACTGCCGTAAACGATGGACCGGTCGCCGGGAATGTGGATCTCGGTGCCACCAATGAAGACACGGCGATTACGTTCAGTGAAGCCGACCTTCTCGCGAACTCAACAGATGTAGACGGCGATAGCCTCTCGATCACGAATGTGAGCGTCGACAGTTCCTACGGCTCCGTGGCTGATAATGGCGACGGGACCTGGACCTTCACGCCGGCCGCGGATTACAACGGCGACGATGTTCCGCTGACCTTCACGGTCGATGATGGGACCACCACGGATACGGCGACGGCGTCACTCGATGTGACTGCCGTGAACGATGGGCCTGTCGCAGGCAACGTCGACCTCGGCGCCACCAACGAAGACACGGCGATCACGTTCAGTGAAGCCGATCTGTTGGCCAATAGCTCTGACGTTGATGGTGACTCGCTGTCGATCACCAACGTCTCGGTCGATAGTTCATATGGCTCCGTGGCCGACAATGGCGACGGGACGTGGACGTTTACACCCGCCGCCGACTATAACGGCGACGATGTGCCGCTGACCTTCACGGTGGATGACGGCACAACGACCGACACCGCGACGGCCAGCCTCGATGTGACGGCCGTCAATGACGGACCGGTCGCAGGCAATGTGGATCTCGGTGCCACCAATGAAGACACCGCGATCACGTTCTCTGAAGCGGATCTGTTGGCGAACAGTTCAGACGTCGACGGAGATTCTCTGTCGATCACGAATGTGAGTGTCGACAGTTCTTATGGCTCTGTGGCCGACAATGGCGACGGGACGTGGACCTTTACGCCGGCCGCTGATTATAACGGCGATGATGTGCCGCTGACCTTCACGGTCGATGACGGCACGACGACCGACACCGCGACGGCCAGTCTTGATGTCACTGCCGTAAACGATGGACCTGTTGCCGGGAATGTGGACCTCGGGGCGACGAACGAGGACACCGCGATCACCTTTAGTGAGGCTGACTTGCTGGCGAACTCCACGGATGTGGATGTAGACTCACTGTCGATCACCAACGTTTCCGTCGACTCCTCTTATGGATCGGTTGCCGACAATGGCGACGGGACGTGGACGTTTACGCCCGCCGCCGACTATAACGGCGATGATGTCCCACTTACCTTCACGGTCGATGACGGCACCACCACCGACACCGCGACAGCCTCGCTTGATGTCACCGCGGTCAATGACGGTCCTGTGGCAGGCAATGTGGATCTGGGTGCGACGAACGAAGACACCGCGATCACGTTCAGTGAAGCCGATCTCTTGGCGAACTCCACGGATGTAGACGGGGATAGTCTCAGCATCACAAATGTGAACGTGGATAGTTCCTATGGCTCCGTGGCCGACAATGGCGACGGCACTTGGACCTTCACGCCGGCCGCTGATTATAACGGCGATGACGTGCCGCTGACCTTCACGGTGGATGACGGCACGACAACAGACACAGCGACAGCCTCGCTTGATGTCACTGCCGTCAATGATGGACCTGCTGCCGGGAACGTCGATCTTGGCGCAACCAACGAAGACACGGCGATCACGTTCAGTGAGGCCGATCTGTTGGCTAACAGTTCCGACGTCGATGGGGACTCACTGTCGATTACGAGTGTGAGTGTCGACTCTTCCTATGGCTCTGTGGCCGACAATGGTGACGGGACGTGGACCTTCACGCCCGCCGCTGATTACAACGGCGACGACGTTCCACTGACCTTTACGGTGGACGACGGAACGACGACGGATACGGCAACCGCGTCACTCGACGTCACGGCGGTCAACGATGGACCGGTGGCGGGCAACGTCGACCTCGGCGCGACGAACGAAGACACGGCGATCACCTTTAGTGAGGCAGATCTTCTCACCAATAGTTCCGACGTCGACGGAGATTCTCTGTCGATCACGAATGTATCCGTTGATTCCTCTTATGGCTCTGTTGCCGACAATGGCGACGGGACATGGACCTTCACGCCGGCGGCCGATTACAATGGTGACGATGTGCCGCTGACCTTCACGGTCGATGACGGCACGACGACCGACACCGCGACGGCGTCTTTGGATGTCACCGCCGTGAACGATGGTCCTGTTGCGGGGAATGTGGATCTGGGTGCCACGAACGAAGACACGGCGATCACGTTCAGCGAAGCCGATCTCTTGGCCAATTCCACGGACGTTGATGGCGATAGTCTCTCCATCACCAATGTGAGTGTTGACTCTTCCTACGGCTCTGTTGCCGACAATGGCGACGGGACATGGACCTTCACGCCGGCGGCCGATTACAATGGTGACGATGTGCCGCTGACCTTCACGGTCGATGACGGCACGACGACCGACACCGCGACGGCGTCTTTGGATGTCACCGCCGTTAACGATGGTCCTGTTGCGGGGAATGTGGATCTGGGCGCCACGAACGAAGACACGGCGATCACGTTCAGTGAGGCCGATCTGTTGGCGAACAGTTCAGACGTCGACGGAGATTCTCTGTCGATCACGAATGTGAGTGTCGACTCTTCCTATGGATCCGTGGCCGACAATGGCGACGGCACGTGGACTTTCACCCCGGCAGCTGATTATAACGGGGACGACGTGCCGCTGACCTTTACGGTGGATGACGGGACAACGACCGACACCGCGACGGCCAGTCTTGATGTCACTGCCGTAAACGATGGACCGGTCGCAGGGAATGTGGATCTCGGGTCCACAGTTGAGAACAACTCAATCACCTGCACCGAAGCCGAACTGTTGGCCAACAGTACCGATGTCGAAGGTGATTCTTTGTCCATTACCAATGTAACCGTCGACTCATCCTATGGGTCTGTGGTGGACAATGGCGACGGCACTTGGACCTTTACACCAGCCACTGACTATGTGGGCGACGATGTTCCATTGAACATTACCGTGTCCGATGGAACGGACACGGATACTGCGACGGCGACTGTTGATGTTACGCAAGGCAATCAAGGGCCGACAGTGAGTGCTATTCCGGATCAACAGGTTGACGATGACGCCGCGTTTGGCATTGATCTCAGTTCTTATTTCTCCGATCCGGATGTGGGTGACTCGCTGACATATTCCTTTGAAGGCCCGAGCTGGCTAACCTTGGATACGGACACGGGCATGCTCACCGGCACCGCGGATGGCGATGATACGGTTGTGCAGGTCACGGCGACCGACGAGTCCGGCGAATCTGTCAGCACATCTTTCTACATTGACCTACAAGATACCGTTGGTGGAGGTTCCGGGAGCGGATCTGGGAGTGGTTCGGGCAGCGGCTCGGGTAGCGGTTCTGCCAGTGCTTGGACCGGTAACTCTTCCAACAATGACTATTCCGGTGGCAATAGCGCCGAGATATTAGATGGCGCGGCCGGCGACGATACGATCGACGGCAACAAAGGCGACGATACGATTTACGGCGGAACCGGCGACGATGACATTGAAGGCGATAAAGGCGATGATCTGATCTACGGCGGTGACGGCGATGATACCATCGACGGCGGAAAGGACGAGGACACCGTCTATGCGGGCGCCGACGACGATTCTGTCTTAGGTGGCGACAAAGACGATGAGCTACATGGCGGTGCCGGTGATGACACCATCTATGGCGAGAAGGACGACGATACGATCAGTGGCGGCGACGGCGATGATGTGCTCGACGGCGGTGCAAATGATGATCTTGTATTTGGTGGCGACGGCGATGATACACTTGTCGGCGGCGAAGGCTCCGACACGCTTTATGGTGGGCACGGCGATGATGTCCTCAAAACAACCGATGTAGCAGGCGGCTCCGGTTCGGGTTCAGGCTCCGGTTCAGGTTCCGGCTCGGGTTCTGGCGCGAGCAGTGATGACGATCTGTTCTTTGGAGATGCCGGTTCCGACTTGTTCATTGTCGAAGAAGATTTCGGCGGCAATCTGACAATTGACGGCGGCGAGGGCGGTGGATGGACCGATACCATTCAAGTGACCAACTCGGATGGAACCGATGCTCCGGATTCTGGGTGGACACTTGTGGTTGAAGGTGAGACCGTGGCCGTCAACTTGGCTGACGGCTATCTCGATATTGGCGCCGACCGGCAGGGCTCCATTACATTTGATGACGGAACCGAAGTTGCGTTTGATGGCATTGAACGTATTGAGTGGTAATGGATATTGTCCGGGCAAAATTGGAGACTGTGTCTCGTGAGCTGTCGTTGATTCTGCCGGATGCGGAACTGGAGTCAACGGTGGCTCCTGGTGCAAAGCAGATCAGTTACCGCTTTTTTGTCGATCAAAACAAAAATCAATTCCTTTTGTTCCCATCCGGTGCGGAAACGTCCCATGTGGTTCGTCGCCTCTTGTTCGGCAAGCAACCAAACACGGCTCCGCTTCCGACAATCAAGGACTTTGCTGAAAGTGATAAGAGCCGAAGCTTAATTGATCTAACACTGCGATTTAACTCTGGTCCCAGCGGCGCTCTGAAATCACTGTGGACCGATAGAAGTGCGATTGTTTTGACCAATGGTCAGAAAAAACGGATCGGTTTCCTTGTTGACGTCGGCAGCAATCAGCTAAAGTCGGTTATCAAAGTTCCTATGGGTCCAGGCACAACGGAAAATGTTCAAAAGGAAATCTCTCTTCTTGAGCATCTTGAAAAAAGCGGAGTTGACTTGGCGCCAAAGCCGCAAGTGGCCGGATATCTCAAGTCTCACCATTCGCCCAAATATTTCTACTATACGAGTCAATCCTATGTCGGCGGAGAACGTCCAAAAGGCCTCAGTTCTGATTTGATTTCAGGTTTCTTGTCTCAACTACGTCTCAAAGACCAACACGTATCACTCTACGACTTGGCTCAAAATCAGATGCGCCGCGTTTTAGAGGCCGACCTTGCATCAGACGCCACCCGCAATGGCCTATTAAAGCTTCTAGACCGAGTGAAGGACAAAACCCAGCGGCCTGCATCTCTTGTTCACGGTGATTTGCGTCCGTCCAACTTGGTTGTCTCAAGTCATCGCGGTTTAAGAGCAATTGATTGGGAGTTCAGCGATCGCAAGGGCCTGGAAATTGTCGATTTCAGTCACTTGGTCCTCGACCAGGCCTACACCCGCTCAACACACAAGACATTTTCTGAGATGTTTCGCGCTGAGTGGCTCAAAGTCATTCAGACTTATGCGGCCACGTATGTTCCTGGGCCGCCGATCGAATTGTCACAGATGTTGGCACTACAATTCGCACAACATTATCTCGATCGGTATTTGGGCTTTGACCGATGGGACACCGGTAAGCTGAGACGTTTGGCCAACGCTTTGCACACCGATTGGCCATTTGACTAAAAGGCACTAATGGATTGATTGTTCAGCTCTGCCGGATCAGCCCGTTCTGATCTCGCGTAGAAACTCGTCGACTTCCTTCTTCAGCGCGGCGCCGTTTTGCGCCAGTTCCGAAGCGGCGCCGAGAACTTGCGTCGATCCGGCGCTGGTTTCCTGAGAGGCTTGCGTCACACTGCTCACATTTGTGGAGACTTCCGATGCGCCGGCAGCGGCTTGCTGAACATTCCGTGAAATATCTTGGGTTGCGGCCCCCTGTTCTTCGACAGCAGAGGCGATGGCCGTCGAGATTTCGCTCACCCGCGAGATGGTCTGTGCGATGGCATCAATGGCACTGGCGGCGTCTCCCGTCGATTGACGAATATTGCGCACTTGGTCACCGATCTCAATCGTCGCTTTGGCCGTTTGGTTGGCGAGATTTTTCACCTCGCTTGCCACCACGGCAAACCCCTTACCGGCTTCACCGGCACGGGCTGCTTCAATCGTCGCGTTGAGCGCCAAAAGATTGGTTTGTTCGGCAATTTCCGTAATCAAGGTGATGACGTCTCCGATTTTGTCGGCGGCGTCGGACAAGTCCGTCACCTTGGCGTTGGTGTCTTCAGCCTGCCGGACTGCATCGCTGACGATATTGGTGGACTCGCCAACCTGTTGGCTGATTTCGCCAATGGAGGCTGCCAATTGCTCCGTGGCGGAGGCCGCCGTTTGCACATTTTGAGTCATCTCGTCCGCGGCCGCAGCAACCACACCTGACTGGCTCGTGGTTTCCTCGGCGGTTGCGGACATAGATTGGGCTGTGGACTGCAATTCGTCAGCCGCGGAGGTCACCGCATTGACCACACCGCCGACGCTCAACTCGAACTTGTCGGCCAAAGCCAGCATGGCTTTTTCGCGCTCCATATCAGCTTGCTGCTTGGTGGCGTCTTGCTCTTTTCTGAGACGGTCTGTTTCGATCAAATTGTCCTTGAACGTTTGAACCGAGGCAGCCATTTCACCGATTTCGTCTGATCTCTCGGTCGAGGGAATCTCTACTGAGACTTCGCCTCCTGCCAATGTATTCATGGACAGGGTCATCTGATTGATCGGTGTTACGACTTGCGCAAAGATTGACCAGAAGGCAAAGCCTGCCACACCGGCGGCGATCAGTAAGATCAACCCTGAGACAACCAATTGTGTGTTCGCGTCGCTGCGGAGGCCAGAAACATAGGCTTCCGTTTCTTCTACGGAGGCTCTTTGAGCCGCTAAGATGGTGTTGATGGCGTTGGTGGACTCGCCAATCCATTGCTGTGTGGTCAAGGGCAAGCTCTCGCCGTTATTGGCGGCGTCATACATGGAGGCCCTAACGTCTTGGTAGGGGCCGAAGAAGGTTTTTTCCATTTCACGCAGCTTGCCCAGAACATCGTCACGTGATCCCGTGCGCAGCTCCTCGACCGTATGCCAACTGGTTTCCACACGTCCGCGAAAGTTTGCGAGTTTCTGAAGTGTGGCGGGCGTCGACTCGCCGGCTGCGATCATCCCGCCAATGATTGCCCGTTCCCGTCCGGCGAACTCGCTCATCAGCCACAAAAAGTGTTTCATATCCGATTGCCGGCCCACTTCAGGATCGATTGCTGCGGTTTCCCGGGCGATGGAGAACCGAATATCTTGAGTCAAGACAATCAAATCCGACATTGCGGGCACCCAGTCTTTCAAGAGGGTGGAGTCCCGGTTCTCCTTGGAAACCAAAAGCGCCTGATCTGCACCTTCGCGAAGGGCATTCGCTTTTGCATAAGCGGCTTCAAGCTTCGGCATGAGGTAGTCTTTGTCGACAAAGTCATGGGTGTCGACAAATTCCATGGCCGCTTTGTAAGCCGCCGTCCCTTTGTTGCGGCGCTCCTCAATCGTCTTGAGAACATCAGCGTTGGCTCGCACAGGAGCGCTCAGTCCCGAATTCGTCACGCCCCGTTCTACCGCCCAATGGCCTGCGGCTGTCAAAAGAAGATCAATGGTCTGCGTGCTTTGCTGCGTGTCGTCGGCCAGTGTTTTGCGCTTCCACGCTTCCGATACATCGATGACGGACAATCCGCCAACGATGAGGGCCATCAATGAAAGGAGGAGAGTTATTCGTTGACCGATACGCATGTCTTTATTCCAGATTCTTTGCCACTGAAGTTCTTGAGGAGTTCTCAAAAACTACGAAGTTCCGATGAAAATCAGGTTAACCAAGACTTATAACCCTATGATTGCAAAGGATAAGTAGTACACGTAAATCAGCTGCACGTTAATGACGGATGGTGAGCCTTTGGGCTCTAATCGCTCCGCACACCAATAAAACAATATTAATCGCCTCTCACTAAACTCCCAGGTTTGAACGAATAAGGGGGTCCCATGTCGCAAAAGCGTTTTACTCAGACGGTACTTCTGACCGGTCTGCTGGTGTCGTCCAGTTTCGTCGGCATGTCAGAGGCGGCCGACGATTTGAAAGGTGCCATCACCGGCGGCAAGGTGTTGCTGAATGCACGGCTGAGGTATGAATCCGTGGATCAAGACGGTTTCAGTGACGATGCCCATGCGGTGACCGCGCGCTTGCGGCTCGGTTATGAAACGGCACCCTACAAAGGTTTTCGATTTTTGGGTGAGCTTGACAAGACCGAGCATATCGGTGCGGATCGTTTCAACAGCTTGGAAAATGGGCGAACCGATTACCCCATCGTTGCCGATCCTGACTCCTTTCGCTTGAACCGCGCGCAGCTCATCTACGAAGGCATTGCCAAATCAAAAGTCGATTTAGGGCGCCAGAGAATTATTCTTGATGACAGCCGTTTCATCGGCAATGTGGGATGGCGACAGAATGAACAAACGTTTGATGCCGTTCGCCTGGGCACGAAAGCCGTTCCTGATACCAAAGTCGAATATGGCTACATTTGGCGCGTCAATCGCATCTTTGGATCTGAATCGCCATTGGGCAGCTGGGATTCCGACTCGCATTTTGCACGCGCCGAATATTCCGGTTTGGACTTTCTCAATATTGCGGCATTTGGCTATTGGCTGGATCTGGAATCCGCGCCAGGCGCGTCTTCCGAGACATTCGGTCTGCGTGTTTCCGGCAAAGCCTCCTTGGCCAACGACGTTTCATTGGCATACGCCGCAAGCTACGCCCAACAATCAGACTACGGGAACAATCCCGGTGATTTTGATCTGGACTATTATGCGGTTGAAGGCGGGGTGACCTGGAACAAGGTCACGGCAAAAGCCGGCATTGAAGCACTGGAAGGTGACGGGTCGAGAGGCTTTTCGACGCCTCTGGCAACTTTGCACAAATTCCAGGGCTTTGCGGATGTCTTTCTGACCACGCCAGATGTGGGCATCGAAGATGTCTACGGTGCCGTCAGTTTCAAGTCGAAATGGGCCAATCTTGAAAAGCCGACCACGTTCTCTTTGATCTATCACGATTTCGAGGCAGAGAGCGCTTCGACGGATCTAGGGTCTGAATGGAACGCTGTCATTGCCGTTCCGCTTCCAAACAATCTGAAACTGATCGGCAAATATGCCGATTATGACGGTAACGGGTTTAGAGACGATCGCCGCAAGGCTTGGTTCAGCATCGAACTCGCTCTCTAAAATTCGCATCGAGGCGCGTGACGTCGCAGTCAGGCGCTTCGCACTTCGCTTAAGAACTCTTCCACTTGATGTTGGAGTTTGGACCCGGTTTCCGCAAGTTCAGACGCTGCGCCGAGAACCTGTGCGGATCCGGCGCTGGTTTCCTGAGACGCTTGCGTCACGCTGGTAATATTGGTGGCGACTTCGCTGGCGCCGCTCGCAGCCTCTTGGACATTTCTCGAAATGTCCTGGGTTGCGGTTCCTTGTTCTTCGACCGCCGACGCAATCGTATTTGAGATTTCGTTCACTTTGGAAATTGTTTCCGAAATCACCTCAATCGAGTGTGCCGCATCCTTTGTCAATTCACGAATGGCGCGCACTTGATCATCGATTTCAACGGTTGCCTTTGCGGTCTGACTTGCCAAGTTTTTCACTTCGCTCGCGACCACTGCAAAGCCTTTGCCGGATTCACCGGCTCGTGCCGCTTCGATTGTGGCGTTCAATGCCAACAGATGTGTCTGCTCTGCGATTTCCGTTATCAATGTGACAACATCTCCGATTTTTTCTGCAGCTTCAGACAGCGCCGTGACTTTTCCGTCGGTCTCATCGGCTTGGGTGACCGCATTGCCGACGATCGTGGTGGAGTCTCCAACTTGCTGACTGATTTCGCCGATAGACGAAGATAGTTGTTCTGTGGCCGATGCCACAGTCTGCACATTCTGGGTCATTTGTTGGGACGCCGAAGAGACTGCGTTCGATTGGCTGGTGGTCTCTTCCGCTGTTGCTGACATAGATTGCGCTGTCGCTTGAAGTTCGTTCGACGCTGACGTGACCGCATTCACGAAGCCGCCCACATTGGCTTCAAACTTATCCGCCAATTGCAACATAGCCGTTTTGCGATCCGCTTCGGCCTGTTCTTTGGCCGCTTCTTGTTCTGCCCGCAGACGGTCTGTCTCGATCATATTGTCTCTGAACACCTGGACTGCACTTGCCATGGCGCCGATTTCATCTTTCTGGCCTTCGGCCGGGATCTCAACGGCCGTATCCCCTTGGGCAAGAACGCCCATCGCTTCCGTCATATCTCCGATCGGCCGAGTGATGCTGCGCGCAACCAATATGCCAGCGGCAATACCGACACCCAAAGCCAGTAAAGCCACCACAAGAACGATGCTCAGTCTTTGTTGCATCTCGGCCGATGCCCGCGGGCCAAGCTCATCTTGTTGGGCCTTGTTGGACTCAACCATTTCGGCCAATGCCGACGCCATTTCCGGGCCAAGCCTATTCAATGTATTGTCGACAATGTCGTTGCGCGCAAAAATAACCGACTGAACCGTTTGGAAATTTGCGCTGTAGCCTTCCAGCAGATCGATGGCACTTTGGGCCAATCGTCGGCGCTCCGGATTCTGCAATTCGGACAGCGCTTGGGCCATCGTGATATCAAATTCCTCTAATTCTTGGCGAACCCGGTTCACGTGGCCTTGCGCATTTGTGTCGAGGAACTTGGACACATAGAGTCGGGCCAGCAATAGGTTGCGCAATGCTGTGCCGGTGTAGTAGGCGGCGCTTACATCCCCGTCTTCGTATGCACTTTGCATAATGGCGGAGAGATCTCGTTCGATTTCCGGCCCGCTCGTGTCGAGCTGATTGACCAATTCGTCTCTTTGGGCGCGCAGCAGGCGGACCTGCTCAAAGCCGGTATCATATTGCAAGGCAAGCTGCGCAACGCTTTCAATGATCGTGGCATTGTCCGTGCCGGCAAAAATACTTTCAGACTCGTCGGTATGCAGTTGCATATTGCCGATGGAAGCATGCACACCGTTGTCGGAATCCTCCTGACCTTCCTGCAGGAACTTGAGAACGTTTAGGCGGGCGGTTAAAAGGTCGCCATTGATTAAGCCGGCAGATGCGGTTTGTCTTGCCATTTGTCGATATTGGGCAAAGTTCGCGTTGCCGTCACTGAGCCCCATATAGGCAGCGCCTGCGACAATTGTCAGCATGGTGAGGATAAGTCCAATTCCGATCCCCAGTCGTAATCCTACATTCAGGTTGTTCCAAATAGCCATGACGCGCCTCACCCGGTTTACCAATACAATGTCTTTTGACAACTAAACCATAGCGCGAGTATTTTAATTACCTCTAAAATTACGATAGTCATTGCCTATCGATGTTAATGGAATTTCCTTACCGGTGTCCGTCCATCAAGTTCAACCGGCGGCGGCTTACGCGGATTTGTCCGTACTCATATTTATTGGTTGTGGGAACTAAAGACTCGTGCCGGAATAGAATTCCACTTTGAACGCGGCATCCGGCCCCGGATGAACGCGATGAGGAATTGTTGGGAATACAACGGCTTTTTCACCGGCGGTCAATGGTATGACCCGGTGTTCATCACCCAATATTTCATAATTAAGTGTCCCGGCTTCGACGCAGATTAAGCCCCAAACGCCTGATTTGGTGCGATGCTCTTCCGTCAGGGCATCGGGCACCGTTTCCTTGGTAAAAACTTTGGTTTCGCCATGTTTGCTGACGTCAGGTGGTAAGGTGCCATAACCGCTTGTTGTGTTCATCCGCTTAGCTTGCGCCCGTCGGCGTGTTCGGGGGAAAAGAACATGGCTTGTTGAAGACTGCGTGCAATGTTTTCCGCCTTGGCAATAAACACAGCCGCAATGTCCGGCGGGCAGGTTTCGTGTGCCGTTTCGCGAAAAAGCTCTAACCACAGTTTAAAATCATCCGGCGTGACGCCCTTCAGTTTCATATGGGCCACCATGGGTTTTCCTTTGTAGCGGCCCGTCATCATGGTGATTGATTCCCAGAAGCTCTCCATTTTATGTAAATGCGGGTTCCAGTTTTCGCCGATCACATGGTCGAAAATGGGCCCCAACCGGTCATTGTCTCGGATCCGCCGGTAAAAGCGTCCGACCATCTGCTCAATGATCTCTTCATCGATGTCTGCATGAAGGGGTTCACGCCGAGGTCGTAGGGGGTCGTGAGAGGGCATCGGCATGGGAAACTCCTTTAGCAGATCACTTTTAGAACTATAGACTGCACCGGCTTTTAAAGCAATATATAAAATACATCTTTAAGGAATATCTAAAACGGAGGCTATTCCTGGGCTTGTTTTCAGAATGTCCGCCAGTGTCTTCCTATCGAGCACTTTCAAAAACGCTGCCAGCGCTTCGCCGATCAGACTCGATAGGCCACATATCTCCGCAATCGGGCAGGTGTTGGTTTCAGGATCAAAACATTCAACCAATTTCAGATCATCTTCGCAGACCCGTACCACTTCACCGATATTGATCTGTTTGGGCGCTTTGGCCAATGTAAGTCCGCCTTGGCGCCCGCGTATTGTCGTGATGTAGCCGTGTTTGCCCAATTGATGCACCACTTTCATCAAGTGATTTTCTGATATGTCATACCGCTCAGCGATCTCGGCGATCGTCGCCAAGTCATCACCTTTAAATCCTAAATACATCAAGACACGCAGTGCGTAGTCGGTGTAACGGGTGAAGTGCATGGGAGATTCTCCGGTTTCGGTCGTAAAGATGTATTTGAGTGATTGCTTTTTGGGAAGTCAACCTCCGGCGTCCTTCAAAGCAAACAGCCCCCACTGATCTTGTGGGGGCTGAACGCTGTGGCTTGGTGTGTTCTATTGGAGGCCGGGACTGGGTGTCGCAGGATCTGCGGCACCGGCCCTGATGACCAAGCGGGGCGGCTTGACCTGCACCCAACCGCCTTGCTCTTGCGGTTCTGTTTGAGGGGCCTCTGTTTTTACCTCAATCTCTTGTTTGCCAGCGCTCGGAGCCTTCAAAACCGGATTGGTTGTTTTGGCAGGCGGGTAGACTTTTCCAGGATTGGTGTAACCGCCGGTGCCGGTCCGATACTCGATGTCCTCGTGGACTATCTCGGGCTGCGGCGTCTCTCCAGTCTTCACCGTTGTGGTTTCCATCGGAAAGCCGAGGGGTCCCACACGATGTGTTTCATAATTGGCAGTCTCAGTCGGCACTTGAGTGTTTTTCTGGCCTTTGCCGTATTTTTTGTTCTTACCGGCGTCCGGTTTTGTGTTTGCAGATGTCGACGTCTCTTGAGGCGAGGTGTTCGCGCCATAATGTTGACCTTGAGCCTTGTGTTCCGCGGCCTGTCGCCGCTCCTTGTGCTCTTGCCAACGTTCATGATGACGAATGTCTCGTTGCCGGTCATGGACTGCTTGCTCTGCGTCGTAGATCAAAGCATCGTCCGGCTCTGTTGGGTAGGGCGTCACGACCTCACCGGTTGAAATATAAGGTGAGGGTCCGAACAACATATCGTTGATGGCGGACAGAAGCGCATCTTGATCTTTTGCGCTCGGGCTCGAGACCGGACCCATGGATGTGCGGTTGTCGGAGTCTTCGGAGCAATCCACAAGCGGCAGGTCACGTGCCGTATTGAAGATCTCCTGAGTTTTACGATGGATAATGTCTCTCTTTCCGATTTCCATATCTGCTTCGTAGCGGGCCTGCCGGAGAAGGTTTGCGTTGCCTTGGCCTTGGCGCAAGGCTTCGGCGATCGAATCTCTGCGCTTTTGCCATTCATAGACATTGACCAAAGCTCTGCTTGATTGCACGGTGGCTTGGGCCATCAAACGCCCACGCTCATCTTCGCTGCAAACAAAGTTGGGCAACTCAATCAACGTGACCTCTTTCAGGTCGGGCACATGAACTTCCACACCCAAATCGTCAAACTTTGATTCATCGAGTGGATCGGCCATGGCCGCTTCCGTGTCATTGGCGAAGCAATCTTCCACTTTAAGCTTTTGTGCGTCCGCATAAAGTTTGTCGAAAGCATCCAGCTCGGCAATCCGCTTTTGCAAATTGGCCTTGGCGGTGACCAGCATCGCTTCGAGAGCGGCGCGGGTGGCGGTGCTTGTGGCGTTTTTGAGATGGCCTTCGATGTCGTTGATCACGCCGTCCGCTTGGTTCATGTTGAAGCCGGCATTGGCGCGCTCAGCGGCAACTGCCGCCACATAGTCCAACTTATCGATTTCTTTGCACAAACGGCCGGGGGCCGCCGGCGCGGACACATTGTAATACCGCGGCTGCCAAAACTGGATCCCCGCCAAAGGATCGGCGGTTTCGGTTTCAGCTTGGCTCTCCGGTGCCGTCATGCTGACGTCGGTGGCCGTGTTCGTGCAGTCTTTGATGGTGACTTGCCACAATTCTTTGCGTTTCAGGCCAATATCCCGGGCAATGCGATCAAGTTTTGCTTTCAACAACGTGACCTGACGGATTTCCGTTTGATAATAGGCTGAGACGGGCTTGCCCCGTTGGCTCCTGGCCCAATCGACCATTTCTTGAATTTGCTTTTGCCATTTCTTGTTGATGTTCAACAGCTCTTGTAACTGCCGGTCTTTTTGTGTGCGTTCGAGCCGGGTGCAGAAAAACGCCGGAAGGGCAAAACCTTTAACGCCGTTTTCAAGGGCAGTGGATGGACCTTTTAAGGCTGTCACCGTTTCAATGCTGGCCGGCGGTTCCTCGGCTTTGGCTGAATGTTGCGCAGCCGTCATGGTCAGCGACAGCGCCACAACAGCCGAAATGGAAAACGACCGAAGAAAGCTCTGACGCCTCTTGGATCGCGGGTTTGGATGGGTTGTATTCATCGACATTGTTTTGTCTCCTGAAGGGTGAAAAGAAAGAGGGTGCCGTGTTCAACACGGCACCCCCCGGTCCCCATTTAGTTCTGCGCGACTGTGAAGCTGTTGGCGGCAAAGCGTTGCGATGTGTTGAGTTTCAACGTATCGCCGGTCACCGGTGTGCTGCTGGCCGAGAATGTTGCCTTGGCATATTGACCTTGCACTTCTGAGATGGTGGCCGTGCCGACGGTGACGTCTTCCAGGCCCAACACGGCGCCGGTGACAGGATCGACGATGCGGTCCGTGACGCGGGCGATGGTCATTGTATCACCAATCTTCAAACCGCTGTCGGCACCGGCATTGACATAAAGAATGTTGCCCCGAACTTGTGCCACTTGCGCGGTCCAGGCGCGTCCGGACAGGGCGCCGGCAACTTGCTCAACGGCTTCGGCAATGGCTTCCCGGGCGGCTTCGCCCAGTACGGTGTTTTCGAACTTGTTGGCACCAACGCTCCAACCGTCACCGGTGATGCTGCCGCCGATGGCCATTTTTTTAACTTCCTTTTTGACAGTCGTGACCGCAACCACTTCACCGGTGGTGGCGTCAAAGACGCTAACGTCGATGCCGATATGGCCGGTGCGTCTTTGTGGGCTGACGGCGCCGATCAAACCACCGAGATCGCCGCCGATGGAAATCCCGCCACCTTTTTTGGCGTTGCTGAATTCGGTGACGGATCCGCGTACCAAATATTGTGCACCGACCAATTGCCCGGCTTTCACAGTATCCGTTGCGGTCAAGCCTTGCAGGCTCAAAGATTGTTCGTAGAGCGCGGCGTCCAGATCCGAGCGGTTGACCACGCGGAAGGCACCGGTCTTGTCAAGTTCCGACACCATAATCGCGCTGAGGCCACCGCCGAGTTCCGAACCGCCATAGCTGTTAAGGAAGGCACCATTGGCATCGAATTTGGCCACGGCGATGGATTTCTTGGCGCCGTAGAATTGAACTTGGGTTGCAGCCGGGCTTGCCGCCACGGTCGGCGAGGCCGGTTGAGCGCTTGGGGATGTCCCCGGAGATTGGGTGGCACAGCCGGAAACGGCGCTTGCCAGAAGAAAGCCGATCAGGCTCATTTGGGTTGTCTTTTTGAGTGTCAGGTTGGTCATTTTGTCCTCCGCTATTGGCTGTGCAGGGCTCGGCCCATGTCGTTCGTCGAAGGCACCCTAGGCGGAGGTTCAAAAAAGGACTGTGACCCGGGTCACACAAATGCGCCTGAATGCCCTGATCCCTGTGACGTCCGTCACACAAATGGGCTTTTCGACAATTTTGAGAGAAATTGGGATCCGCGGATCGGCGCCCGGCGGTGCTTTCCTGTCGGTGCCCGACCTGAAATGTGCAACACTCCTTGCGGAACATCGAACGACTCACCGGAAAAAGAGGTTTCCATGAAAACGCAGCTTCTTGGCCGAAAACTTTTGATCGCGTTGGGACTCGGTTTTATGACGGCACCTGCTTTGGCTGGCGGTCATGAGGGCGCGCCTGTCACCAGTGAGATTATTGGCGGCCGGTTGACCTGTCAGTTTTTGGCCGACGGCAAAAATTGCGGGACCTCCGATTGGACGATGACCATTCAGACTGACGGCAGCCGGACGTTGCGGGTGCTCAACGAGCGGGATGTTTCCGGCGCACAAAACAATATTTTGCTGCGTGTTGATTCCAATTTTCGGCCTCTGGAGGCCTTTGCCCAAACCTACAGTTCAGGGTCTATGTTGGGCTCTGGGTTTTTTGTGGTGGACGGCACCAGCCTGAAGGTAACTGTGACGGGAGCAGAAGGTCTTCAACAGTATACGGAAGATGTCCCCGAAAAATTCAGTCTGTTGTTACACCCGCCGCCCGCGGACGGTTGGCACTTTGGTCAGCACTATGATCACGAAAAGGGCGGTGTGCAAATGGGTGCCATTTGCGGTCTTGGCGGTGTCCCGGGCGGCGTGATGTGCAAGACGCGGGATCGCGCCATGGAGTTTTTGGGCAAAGCCACACTCGAAGTCGGCGCCGGCACTTTTGAAACCGACCATTACAAGTTTGGCGAAAACACCGAAATCTGGACGACGGGACCGCACAAGATTGTAGTCCGCCATGACTTCACCACATTCGGCACCAGCTATACTTTAGATGTTTTGGACAGCCGTAGCCCTTGAAGGGCAAAACAAGGTGGAGATCGATGACCATTACAGGTGAGTGCTTTTGTGGTGCGGTCACATACCGCGTCGACGGTCCGTTACGGGATGCCCGGTCTTGCCATTGCTCGCGTTGCCGCAAAGCTTTCAGTGCGCAAGCGTCTGCTTATGCCTTGGTTGATACGGATGAATTTGCCTGGGTGACCGGTGAGGATCTTTTGACATCCTATGTCGGCGCGCATGGCGCTGGCCTGCAATTTTGCAAAGTCTGCGGTTCCACACTTGTGGGTATTGTCGACGGCGACGTTCATGGCGTCACACTTGGTTGCGTTAACGGTAATCCGGACGTGAAACTCGAGCGCCATATTTTTGTCGGTTCGAAAGCCAGTTGGGAAGAGATCGCCGATGGCATTCCCCAATATGACAAGATGCCGTAACGTCAAGTGCTGTTACGTCACGTGCGGTGATATGTTGCGCGTCCTTTCAAACTGTAAAGTACTGTGAACAAACTAAACATGCAAAAGCCGCTGACGCGCAACTCAGTGACATAAGATCGACTCATTTCATTGTAAAATTTGGCCATGTCGCATATGCAATGCGCGCTGTAAGAGTCGCGTTTTATGAGTGGGAGTGGAGCATTGAAGGCCAAACAAAAAATGATGCCGTGTTTGTGGTTTGACATGTGTGCGGAAGAGGCCGTGAATTATTATATTTCTGTTTTTGACGACGGAGAGATATTGGACGTGATCACGCATGCAGAGGGTGGTTTGGGACGTGCGGGGTCGGTGTTGTCTCTCTCTTTTAAAATCAATGGTCAGGAACTTCTCGCCATCAACGGCGGGCCCATGTATCAATTCAATCCGGCTGTTTCGTTGTTTGTGAATTGTGAGTCGCAAGACGAAGTCGATCAAATATGGGACAAGCTGACAGCCGACGGCGGCACGCCGAACCCATGCGGCTGGCTCAAAGACAAATATGGGCTGTCATGGCAGATTGTTCCTAAGCATCTGGCCGGAATGATGCAAGATCCGGATCCCGCGCGGGTCGCCCGTGTCATGAAGGCGTTGTTTCAAATGACCAAGATTGATATCGCTGTTTTGAAAGAGGCCTATAACTCATAGGCCCAAATGGTTGCCGCCTGAAGACAGTGAAAGATCAGTTCCATGTTTGACAATGCCACCCGTGCCTTCATGTACGGAAAAATCCACCGTGTTACGGTCACCGACGCCAACCGCGACTATGTGGGGTCGATCACTGTGGACCTTGATCTGCTGAAAGCCGCGCGCATTCTGCCCCACACGGCGGTGGATGTGGTCAATGTCGATAACGGCAACCGATTGACCACCTATGTCATCGAAGGCGAAGCCGGATCCGGCACCATTTGTTTGAACGGCGCAGCGGCGCATCACTTTTCGCCGGGCGATATCGCCATCATCATCGGTTATGAGCAGGTGCCGGCAAAGGACATTCCCGGCCGCGTCTCCCGGGCCGTTCATGTGGATGGTGAAAACCGGATCACCAAGGTGGATGAAGCGGTCACGTCTCATCTCTAAGAGGGCGTTTCACCAATTCCGGGGATATCCGGAATCTCCGAAGCAATCATGTCTAAGAAGGCGCGCAGTCGTATGGGCTGATGACGGCTGGGCAAATAGGCCATGTGAATGGGCAAGGTCGGCGCGCGCCATTGGGGGAGGGGGTCGAGGAGGCGGCCTTTTCTGATGTCGTCTTCCACAAACCAACGCGGCAAAACACTGGCGCCAAGTCCGGCGAGCGCTGCTTGCTTCAAGGCAAAAATATTATTGGTTTGCAAACGAAGTGTTGGTTCCAACCAGATCGCACGGCTCCCTTTGCGCTGAAGGGGAATGCGTCCGCCTTCAAAGGGTGTCAGGCCGACAAAGGGAAAGGTGTTGAGATCCTTTGGCGACACAGGCGGTTTTTTGTCTTTCAAAAGTTTCGGTGAGACTGTGACGAGTCTCTCCGCTGCTCCGATCTCACGGACAATCAGCGTATCATCCGGCACCGGCCCCACCTTGATCCAACAATCGCAGCCCAATTCCGCAAAACGAATATCGGAATCGTCCAAGATCCAGTTCAAGGTCACCTTTGGATAGGCGCGCTGAAATTTGACCGCGAGTTGTGCGAGATAAGATTGACCAAGCGCGACGGGCGCCACCACCTTTAAGGGCCCAGTCACCTCGGACTCAGCCGTCAGAAAACTATCCTCAAGAGCATTCCAACCATCGATCAGAGCCTTGGATTCTAAAAGCAGGGTGTCGCCGGCTTGTGTGAGTGCAAGGGAATGTGTGGTTCGCCGGATCAGTTGGGTCTTCAGGCGCTCTTCCAACTCCGCCAATTGGCGGCTGACCGAGGGCTGCGACAGACCGAGATCGCGGGCCGCAGCACTCAAACTGCCGCGCTCGGCAATTCGCGCGAAGGTCTCCAGCAGGGTCAATCTGTCCAGCGGCTTACTCATACGTAATACAAATAACAAATATATATATCACTCGTCTACCGAATTACCTGCCAATCGGTCAGATTTCCTTCAACAACATTCAAACTGAAGGAGACTCTGATGACCGAGATCAATCAAACGTTCAAATTGGGTAATGACTTGACCATCAATCGCCTCGGCTATGGCGCCATGCGCCTCACCGGGCAGCCCGGCAATTATGGGCCTTATAAGGATTGGCAAGGCGGTATCGCTTTGCTGCGCCGTGCGGCTGAACTGGGCGTCACTTTTTTTGACTCCGCCTGGTCCTATGGGCCTGAGACGGCGGACCAAATTATTGGCGAGGCATTGGACGGATACAACGTTGTCATCGCCACCAAGGGCGGCATTGACAAACCTGCGCCGGATCGGATTGTCACTGACGGCTCACGGGACACGCTGCTACATCAAATCGACAAAGCCCTCATCAATTTGCGCCGGGATCAGATTGACCTTTTTCAATTGCACCGCGTCGATCCGAACGTGCCCATCGAAGAGTCCGTTGCCGCCTTGGCGGAAGCGCAAGGCGACGGACGCATCAAACATATCGGCCTGTCCAACGTGACCAGACACGATTTGGACCGTGCCTTGACCGTCGCGCCCATTGTCAGTGTGCAGAATCGGTTCAATCGCGGCGAGACTGATCATAGTGATCTGGTCGACTACACCGCAGAAAAGGGAATTGCCTTTATTCCCTATGGCCCGTTGGGTGCCCATCCGATGAAGCAGGGCGCGAAGCTTGACCCGAAGCAAGCCCTCTCATGGCTGCTGAGACGGTCCCCCAACATCGTCGTCATTCCCGGCACCACCTCGATCGCCCATTTGGAAGACAATTGGGCGGTTGGGACTCAGATCTAGTTTGGGCAAACAAAAAGCCGCGGGGAAAACTCCTCGCGGCTTTGAGATTATTTTTGTGAGTTCTGTCTAAGATTTCCTACGACGTCTTGCCGCAATACCCAATCCCAGCAGTCCACCTGACAAGATCAAAAGTGCACTCGGCTCCGGAACGCTTGGAGGTGGTGGAGGCGGTGGTGGCGGAGGCGGAGGAGGGGGTGGCGGCGGTGGAATGTCGCCGGTGCAGCATCCTTTGGTTTTGCTTGAGCCGTTGCGGTTGCCGCCCAGAGGACCGGTACTGGTTGCCCGAACACCAAAAGTTTGATTGGCAAAAATGGTGAGGTCGAGATTCACGCTCGCATGTTCAAGCAAGAACATGGTGGTCTGTATGTCATCCGTGCCGATCCCCGATGTGCCGATCTCAACGCCAATATCGAAGTTCTTGTTGCCGTCGCCGTTCAAATTGGCGCCGCCGCCCAGATCGATGACATTGTTGGCATCAAAATCTGAATCAGTAACATGCGCACCCGATACGGACAAACCGGCCAGCAGTGAGTCATCGTTGATATCAAAAAAGACACCGCGCAGATCCGCGATGTTGCCGCTTGGAACTGCCGGAAGAATATCAATGGTGAATTTCAGATCATCGCCGATATCTTCAATGGTGATCTGAGCTTTGATTGGATCGCTGCCGAAATTGTCGGCGCCTTCCAATGTGATGGTCTGCATTGGACCCGCCAATGCCGGCCCCGCAAAGAGGGCTGACCCCAAGATCCAGCCCAGGAGTTTCGACTTACCCATTACGCTTACGTCCCCTAAAAACACATTTCACCGCGGCCATTGTCTGCCGCAGAGAATTACAGCGAGTGACAACCACCCGATAATGGTTAAGATTTTAAACTTCACTCAGCTTTGGGTAAAGGTGAAAGAATGGTTAATACAACTTTTTTTGCCGGAATTTCTGCTTGTTTCGAGCCATTTTCCGACCGGATGCCGTAGCGTCAACGGGCGGATAGCTTGCACACCACACGCTATGAATGATGACGGAGATCTGGATTCATGTGGGGGTTGTTTGGCTTGTGGGCGCCCTTCACAGCCTGATCAGCCGCCCGGTTTGACAAAGCGAAAGAGGTCCACTGGATGGGGCAGATGGGTGGTTCCATTGTCGATGATGGTGCAGGATTCCAGAAAGGCCAAGATTTGCCGGGACAAGGACTCGGGCAGTGCCTGAATGTCCGTTTGGATCGTGAAGTTCAAAATATCTCGCGTCCTGTTGTCCGCGCAGTCGAAGGCTTTGGGCAAGGTGAGACGCGAAGGCAATCGAACAACGTCGACCGTCAAGTCGCGATCCGCAAAGTGCTCCTGCACATTGTGACTGAACCAAGAGGGGCGGTCCATTTGGTTTTGCCAAATCAGATTGGCCACAACATTCAGCGCTTCGTCCGGTGCCATGGCGATGGCCAATTGTCCGCCGGGTCGCAATTGATCGATGGCGGCGTCAATGGCGCCGGGCCGGTCGTCAAAATAGTAAAGCGATTGGATCATCAAGATGAGATCAAACGAATCGTCGAGCGGTCTTGTCCCGAACGGTTCCGCCAAGACATCGATGCGATCTTGATCGTCGGCGAGCTCTGAGAGCCGGGCTTTGAAAGCGGCGGCGGCCTCCGGATTGGGGTCGATGCCGAGATAATGAACGGCGCTTGCTGTCGCCTTGGCGGACTGAAAGATCTGCGCATCAAACGTGCCGGCGCCGCATCCGATACTTAAAATGGAAGCCGCCTCTTGGGGAAGGTGAGCGACTGCCTTGGCGCTGATCCAATCAATCAGACTGAGGCGTTGGTCGCTCGCCGCTTCGAAGATGTCGAGAGAACGGGCGTAGTCGGTGTTGGTCAGAGGATTGATTTTGCCCAAAGCGGTGACCGCTTGATCGATCTCGTCAATCAGCTCATGCTGCGCGGTGCTGTAGGACTGCATAAAATTCCAATTGCCGGTCAGCCTGAGAAAGGTGCCGCAAACCCCTGATATTTTTGTTGAATTGGTTTATAGTGTTGGTACCTGAACCCCAGCCAACAAACAAGGACAGTCTCATCTTTATTCTCAGACCGACCCTTTTCGGCATGATCTCACGTGTGGTGAGGTGCCGGACATGAGCAATACGCCAACCATCGCCGCCGAAGCGGATACATTTGATCGATCCTGCGCCCATTGGAGCGACGCGGGTGTCGACGGCATGCACAACTTTTACACCTATGCCACGGCCGACTACGCCCATTTGGCCAAGGCCGTCGACTGGCCGCTTCTGCTGTCCACTTTGGCGAATGCAGGCGGTCAAGTGGAGTTGGCTGACATTGCGTGCGGCAGCGGCAAGTTTCCGACCGCCTTGGTCCAGCATACGTCTCTCAGCGAACTTGGGTTGACCGTTCAAACGGATCTGCTTGACCCCAGTCAGTTTGCCATCGACGAAACCGCCGGTGTTTTGAGACCGCCATTCGAGGCGCGCGCAGAATTTTGCTGCAAGCTACAAGATTGGCAACCGCCGCAAGCGGGCTACGACATCAACTGGTCCATGCATGCGCTTTATTGTGTCCCCGCTGAGGAACTGCTCGACGGCTTTGCCATCGTCGAGCGCGCTATGAAACCGCGCGGCATCGGATTTGTCGCGCAATCGCGTCGCGACGGACATTATGTACGCTTCTACGATCGCTTTTTAGACTCGTTGCGCGGTGGTGAGGGCACACCCTTTAGCGCGGCGGAAGATGTGTCCGGGGCGCTCGAAGAGCTCGGTTTTGATCTTCAATCGCGGACGTTGACCTATGACACAGTGATCGATGAAAACGACCGCGCCTCCTTGGAGCTCTATCTTCAGCGCTGTGCCTTTGACGATACGGTCGGATGGGACCAAATGCAGTCCGGCGCCTTAGGACAGTATTTGGAAGAGGCCCATCGTGATGGGGCCTATCGCTTTGCCCAATCTGTTGATCTCATCGCCTTTGGTAAAGACCTGTCCGAGTTTCAATACTGGATCACAGCGCCATGAACTCAGACGGCAAAAGCGCGCAGGCACCGCAAGCGGCCGATTATTTGTCGGACGCCCATGCGGAGCACGACGAGATCACCGTGGAATGGGATCAAGACAATCAGCAATGGTGGAACTGGTATATGAGCTTGGCGGAAAATGATCCCGCCGATGCCGGCTCCATCGGTCCGGCCGACGCGATTGTCGACGCCGAAGAGGTCGACATTCCCGCCGGAATCTTGGCCGATCTCGACGCCCATTTGGCCGAGCCTTACGATGTGCCGGCGGAAGCGGTCGAACAGTTTCATCGTGATGGCTATATCAAACTGAAAAATGCCCTCGACCCTCAGGCTTTGACCTTAGCCCGCCGCCGGGTGACGTCGCTTTTATTGCGTACTTTGGGAGAAGATCACGATCTTGCGTTCCGCAGCGACGAAATGATGTGGCTGCACGACGATCTTTTGCGCCGCTTCACCTTAAGCCCGCGGATTGCGCAAATGGCCGCAGACCTTTTGGGCGTCAAAGGCATTCGTCTTTATCATGACAACATCTTGTCAAAAGAACCCGGCTGCGGCCGGACACCCTGGCATTACGATTATCATCACTTTCCCATCGACAGTCTCAATGTCTGTACCGCTTGGATTCCGTTGCAGGCCATTCCGAAAGAGATGGGACCGCTCGGCTTTGCCGTGGGGATGGAGACGTACAAATTGGTCCAGGATTTGCCCTTCAACAAATTCGATGTGAGTTACGATCAAGAACTCGGCCGGGCTTTTGATGAAAACAATATCCCCGTCGATGACGGTGCCTTTGACATGGGCGAGATCAGTTTTCATCATACTTTGTCGTTTCACACGGCCGGGCCCAACCGCACACGGCAATCCCGCATGGCGCTCGCCAATACCTATTTGGAAGACGGTGCACGGCTTGTGGCCAACCCCACCATGATCTCCGGTGACTTTCGCAAATTCATGCCGGGCATAGAACCGGGAGAGATTATCAATAGCGACTACAATCCGGTGTGTTACCCGGCACCGTCCGGCGATTGATCATGAGCGCGCCCGCGAAATCCAGGCTTGGCGTCGATCATGCGGATTTGCCGCACATTATGGCCATGTTCTCCTTGATTGTGGCCGGCGAAGCGATTTTCTCGCTGCCCTTTCATGTGACACGCTTTTTCCGGCCGACATTTTTGGAGGTATTCGGTTTTACCAATACGGATTTGGGGCTGGTGCAAGCGGCTTATGGCATTGTCGCTATGCTGGCCTATTTTCCGGGCGGTCAGTTGGCGGATCTTTTTACCGCGCGCAAATTGCTGATCGCTTCACTTTTGGCCACCGCCGCAGGCGGCGTCTATTTTGCACAAATCCCTGCTTATGAGGGCATGCAAATCTTGTTTGCCTTTTGGGGGCTCACCACCATCCTGCTTTTTTGGGGCGCGCTCATCCGTGCCACGCGCGAGTGGGGTGCGGCCGATGCGCAAGGCCGCGCCTTCGGCATTTTGGATGGGGGCCGCGGATTGTTTGCAGCCTTGGTGGGCGTGGTGGCCGTCATGGTCTTCCGGGCCTTCTTTCCCGACGATGTGTCGCAAGCCACCGATGCAGACCGGGTGCAAGCCCTGCAAAATGTCATCTATTGCTATACGATCTTTACGCTCTTGGCGGTGCCGCTCGTTTGGTTCTTTGTGCCGGATTCGGAAGAGACCATCGCGCATGAGCAATCGGTCACGGCCAATCTTTGGCACCGGTTGAGAGATGTGGTGCGCTTGCCGACGGTTTGGCTGCAGGCGATCATTATTGTGTCGGCCTATGTGGGCTACAAGGCGCTCGACAATTATTCGCTCTTTGCATTCACCGCTTACGGATTGGATGAAGTGGAAGCTGCGGAGCTGACGGCTTACAGTGTTTGGATCCGTCCCGTCGCAGCGATCGCGGCGGGCCTTTTGGCGGACAGAATCTTGCCGTCACGCGCGACCGCAATCTGTTTCGCTGTTCTCATTCTGTGTTTTGGATTTCTGGGTCTCGATGATCCCGACACGGCGAAGGTTTGGATCTTGTTCGGCAATATCGTTGTGGCGAGCGCGGCCGTGTTCGGTCTGCGCGGCATTTATTTTGCTCTGTTCGAAGAAGGTCAGGTGCCGGCCATTGATACCGGCACGGCCACCGGGCTTGTCTCGGTGATCGGATTTACGCCGGACGTTTTTATGGGACCGCTCTCCGGTTTTATTTTGGATGGATCGCCCGGTGTTGCGGGCCACCAGCAATTTTATCTGGTGATGACCGGCTTTGCGGCTTTAGGGCTTGCCGCCAGTCTTTGGTTCCACCGTGTTTCGGATACGGCCGATTACCGTTGAGCGGATGCGTGTTTCGCACCGTAAACATCGGTAATCGCACAAAAAATCGTCCTTTCGCGCCGAAATCACACGTTTTCCCTTTATAAAGCGCACAAGACGTCGTTTAATGTTATCAACGCTCACAAAAGCAGAAACCCCCTTCACGCTCCACCTTCATGAAAACCAAGAGTATCACTCTGGAGAGGTCATAATTCTATGCTGGATAGCCCAGTTACCGTCGATACAAATTTTAAGAACGATGTCATTGAAGGCCTCACCCAGGATCAAAAGGTTCTACCCTGCCGCTGGCTTTATGATGAGCGCGGCTCTGAATTGTTCGAAGAAATCACCCAGCTTGAGGAATATTATCCGACGCGAACGGAAACCAAGATCCTGAGAGCCTATGCGGCGGACATGGCAGATCAATTGGGGCCGCAGGCCACCATCGTCGAATATGGTGCAGGGGCTTCCGTCAAGACGCGGATTTTGCTCGATGCATTGGACGACCCCAGTGCCTACATTCCGGTCGATATTTCGGAGGAGTTTTTGCAGGACAGTGCCGCTGCTTTGCAAAAGGATTATCCGGATCTGGAAATCCAGCCCGTTGTTGCCGATTTCCTGTCTCCCATCGACTTGCCGGAAGATACGTCAGCCGGCATACGTGGCGGTTTTTTTCCAGGCTCCACAATCGGTAATCTCAGCGATGCAGAAATTCTCGGCTTTATGAGCAGAGCTCGTCAAGATTTGGGCCCAGATGCGCAATTGATTCTGGGCGTGGACATCAAAAAGGATCCGAAAATTCTGATCCCGGCTTACGATGATGCCAAAGGTGTGACTGCCGAATTTAATTTGAACATCCTCAAACGGATTAATCGCGAACTCGGCGCCGATATTGATGTGGATGCCTTTAGCCACGAAGCCAGGTGGAACGAGGAACAGTCCCGCATCGAAATGCATTTGGTCAGCGAGCGCGATCAAACCGCTGATATTTGCGGCCAAGAGATTGTTTTCCGTAAAAAGGAAAGTATTCACACGGAGAATTCCCGCAAGTTTCAGATTGAGGCTCTGGCGGGCATGGTCGCCGACTGCGGCTGGCAACTTGCCGATCAATGGTTCGACGACAAGAAGCTGTTTTCCATGTTGCTCTTTAGGGCGGTTTAGCTAGAGCTGTCATTCCGGCGAAAGCCGGAATCCATCGCACGCCGGTCGGCGTGCAATAGATGCTCTTTGTTTGGCCTCGCGGATGCTCGGCTGATGGATCCCGGGTCAAGCCCGGGATGACAATCGCGATTGTTGACTATTCCCGATCGGGAACGCCCTCGATGAACTGATTGAGTTCAACCACATGGCCGTCCGGGTCTGACATGGCACTCATGAGGACCGGGATCGTACCCGTGCCGTCATAAGACGGGTAAGTCACCTCTGTCGGTTCGTCGATCACTTCCACCCCTTCAATTGTCCGCATGCGTTCAAACCGCGTCATGACATCGTCTGTGTTGAAAACAAAAATCATCGTGCCCGGTCCGAAGGGCACCGGCCTTTCTGCCGGTTCCGGTTTGCGCGGCTTTTTATACTCTAGCAGCCCGACGATCCCGATGTAATCGTCATTGGCGCGTAAGAAAACCAATCGCCGCGCCACTTCGGCCTCTTCGTCGCTGGCGCCGCGCGGCGTGTTGACCGCTTGATCGTAAATCACTTTCAAACCCAATCCGTCACGGTAAAAGGCGAGAGATTTTTCCATATCCCGCACCACCAAAGTGGTCCGCCGCAAATCGATCGGCACACGGTCTTCCTCTGCGACCGGGGCCGCTTGGATGGTCGTTTGGGGCAGGGCGGTCATCATGGCCAAGATGAGGGCACTCAAGATCAAACGCATAGGGACTCTCTCCTCTGATTTTCATTATGAGTATAGAGTCAGACATCGGGCTGTGTCATCGGCCATAGACCGGTTTCCCGATACGGCGGACAATTGACCGGTTAAGTAAGTGACTATATGGTCACAAATGAGAGGAACAGCCTGTGCTAGGGCGATTGACGGGGAGACGTGGCGCGTGAGTGAACATACCGGACAGCAAGTCGAGACCTTTACGCAGCATTTGATGGACACGTTCGGGGATAAGATTTGGGAGCGCTTTGTTGCCGAGACCGGGGCTGAGGTCATGCCCGAATTTGAACATATGCTGGAGATCAAGACACTGCAGGGGCAGGGCGGTAGTTTTTGTAAAGTCTTCACTGCTGAGAAGATTCAAAAGGGCTCTTTTCTGTCTATCTCCATGGGCCCCATGGGCCGGTACATCAATATTCATCTGATGCCCGAATGGGATTATGACGTGCCGCGTTTTGTCCTCGAAGGGTTGATCAGTCCCAATGGTGGCCAAGTGTCTCTTGATCTGTATCCGGACAAAGACTTGGTGCCCATCTATGAAGACTATATTGCCGCTTATGATCCTTTGCTGGAGGTCTATAACGGCGCTCGGGCGAACACGGAAATCGCTTGGGAACATTCGCGCCAGGCATTCATGCGGGTGTTCTTTTCGCCTTTCGCGCTGCTGGCCTTTAATGTACAGCCGAAAAGCCTGGAAGACTGGACCGGCTATGCAGATGCTTATTTTGATCACTGGATCGGGATGTTGAACACGGCTGAGCACTTGCCGCAAGATCAGGCTCAAAACCGTTTTGACCGGCGCAAGCGCATGAAAGAAATTCTGATTGCCAACGATCCCGATCGCAGCGCCGTGGTACAGATGTTCGGCGAGGAATTGACCTCGGATATTGAGCAGGCCACCATGCTCTAAAGCATCGCTTGCACCTTGGTCTTGAACCCGCTAGAAGGCGCAGCTCAACGCGCAACGGACCTGGACCATGAGCACGGACCAAACATCAGATGGCCTGAAAGCCGTCGGCGACCCCATCGCCGACCGACGGACCTTTGCGATCATTTCCCATCCCGACGCGGGCAAGACGACCCTGACGGAAAATCTTTTGCTTTTGGGTGGCGCCATTCGCATGGCCGGACAAGTGCGGGCAAAGGGCGAGCGCCGCCGCACCCAGTCCGACTGGATGAAGATTGAACAAGACCGCGGCATCTCCGTCACCACGGCGGTCATGACCTTTGAATATAAAGACCTGACGTTCAATCTGCTCGATACGCCGGGCCATGAAGATTTCAGTGAAGACACCTACCGTACTTTGACCGCTGCAGACTCGGCCATCATGGTGATTGATGCGGCCAAAGGTATTGAAGCGCAGACCCTGAAACTGTTTGAAGTTTGCCGATTGCGTGACATTCCCATTATCACCTTCGTCAACAAGATGGACCGGGAGGCCCGCGATCCGTTTGAGTTGATTGATGAGGTGTCGGACAAATTGGCGTTGGACGTGACACCGGTCATGTGGCCCGCAGGCTCGGGCAATGTGTTTGCCGGCTGCGCGGATCTGCGAAGCAATCAATTCTTGCCTTTTGCCGCGCAAGGCGAACATGGGCCTCCCATCCCCATGGAAGGCGAGGCTTTTGAGGCCGCGGTGCCCGCCGATCTGCGCGAGACCTTTTTGGAAGAACAAGAATTGGTGCGCGAGGCCAGTCCGGCCTTTGATATGGAAGCCTATCGTGGCGGTCATTTGTCGCCGGTCTTCTTCGGCAGCGCACTCAAATCCTACGGTGTGCAAACTTTGCTCGAAGGGGTGGGCACCTACGCTCCGCCGCCGCGGCCGCAAGTGAGTAAAGAACGCGAGGTGGACCCGACGGAGAAAAAAGTCTCCGGCTTTGTTTTCAAAGTGCAGGCCAATATGGATCCGAACCATCGCGACCGCGTGGCCTTTTTGCGTATGGTGTCCGGCAAGTTCAAGCGGGGCATGAAGCTCAAACAATCGAGCACCGGCAAACAAATCGGTGTGCACAATCCGATTTTATTTTTTGCCCAAGACCGGGAGCTTGCCGAAGAAGCCTATCCCGGCGACATTATCGGCATTCCCAATCACGGCACCATCCGGGTCGGCGACACCTTGTCCGAAGGGGACGGCATTACGTTCACCGGCATTCCCAACTTTGCGCCGGAGATTTTGCGCCGGGTGCGTTTGGGCGACCCTATGAAATCCAAACATGTGCGCCGCGCCCTGGAAAGCCTGGCTGAAGAAGGGGTGACCCAGGTCTTCAAACCGATCATCGGCGCCAATTGGGTGGTCGGCGTGGTCGGCGCGTTGCAGCTTGATGTGCTGAAAACACGCGTTGCAGCCGAGTATGATTTGGATATCGATTTTGAAGTGGCCAATCTCGACAGCGCCCGCTGGGTTACGGCGGAAACGGAAGCGGATCTAAAGGCGTTTATCGACAACAACAAAAGCTCTATGGCTGAAGATCGTGACGGCGCACCGGTCTTCTTGGCGTCCAGCGCCTGGGAACTCAATTACACTTTGGAAAAGAATCCGAAGATTGCGTTTCAGAAAACCCGTGAGCGGTCTTAACGGGCTTGTCTTGGCCTCGCGGACGCTCGGCCGATGGATCCCGGGTCAAGCCCGGGATGACGGTTGTAGGTTTACTTGTCGTCAGAACCTGTGTCGCCCGATTTTGTCTTCCGCTCTTCGTTCTTCAGCTTCTTGCGGTCGTAAGGCGCGCCTTTGCCCTTCTTCGGGATCTCGACTTTGTTCTTAGGCTGACGACTGACGTGTCGGTTTCTCATGGGGTCAACTCACAGTTCTTGATTGTGTTGATAACACGAGAACTGTTCTCTGTCATTCTGGCGAAAGCCGGAATCCATCGCACGCCAATCGGCGTGCAATAGATACTTTATTTGGTGCCAAGCCTTCGGTTGGGCAGATGGATTCCGGATCACGCTCGCATCGCTCGCTGTCCGGAATGACGTCCGAGCGAAAAACCTAATTCGGCCGCAAGGGTTTCGGGGCGACATCAGTGTCGTCCGCGAGCCACCATTGTTTCCAATTGTATCCGTCTTTCCACAACCAGGTTTCCATATAAAGAATCCGGTCGGGCACAATCTTGATCAATTCCCATTCGATGGGATTGGTGGTGTCCATGCCGAGTTCTTCCATGGCGTTGCGCCATTTAAAGATCGTCATACCGCGAGTCCATTCCGGCGTATGCGGTTGCAAGATTTCCGCATGGGCAAAATATTGCGCGCTGCGAATACTCTGCCAACCTTGAAATCCGGATTCGATGGCAAGGCCCACCCGGGGATCGCGTTTCATATGGAGGAGTTTGGGCGTGCCCGGATCCGGAAACATATAGAGGTTGAGCCCGTCCGCATGATACTCGATCGGGCTCGCGATCGGGTGTCCGTCTTTTCGCGTGGTTGCCAGAACACAGACATTGTTCGCACCGATCAATTGATGAATGCGCTCTTCCAGCTGCTCCTTGGGGAGAGGGTCTTCCGGCCAGGGGGGTTCGACGAAGGGATAGGCTTTGCTCATGAGTTTGGGTCCTCCTATTGCCGCAACTCTGGTCGAGGGGGCGGACCGCCGCCAGTTTTGAGACCGTAAAACCCGCCAAGTGGGCGCGAGGCTTGTCTCGCCTCGCTGTGCTCTCTATAGAGTCTCACATGAATGACACGCCCACGGCGCGCTCGCGTCTTGATTCCGCAACACGATTTGTCGCCCTTGCCGGATTTTCCGGCCTGGTCGTGATCGGCGTCCTCACCATGCTTGATGGTCTTGCAAGGCAATTCGGTTTGCCGCGCTTACCAGGCTTTGGCGATGTGACACAAATGTTCTTTGCGATCATTATTGCGAGCTGCTTCCCGGCCGGGCTGTTACACAATCAAAATATTTCCGTGACTTTTTTGGGCAAAGCGCTCGGCAAGCGTGCTGAGGCTTGGCTCGAAGTCTTTGCGTCTTGCGTCACCTTCATCGTCTTTGCGCTGCTCACCTATCAATTCTTTCTCATGACCGTCGATTATCAAGCGACCGGCCGGGTGACGCCGACCATATTGGTGCCCGTCGCGCCGTGGTGGTGGGTGACCACGGCGATCATCACCCTGTGTCTGCCGGTTCAGATGTGGATGGTGTGGGCGCGCCTGCAAGAGGCCGCCACCGGCAAGACCTTGATCGATGATCACATGGCCTCGACCGATGAGCTGATCGCAGAGGAGTTGCAGGATTTGGGCGGCAAAGGCGGGACGGGGCCGGTCTGATGGATCCAGTTTTTCTCGCCGCCATCGGGTTCATCGGCCTGTTTGTTTTGATCGCCCTTCATGTGCCGATCGGTATTGCCATGTCGGTCGCCGGCATCATCGGTGTCGGCGGTTTGATCGGGTTTGAGCCGGCGCTTTCGCTCTTGGCCATCGAAACCGGCGCCGCGATCACCAAAGAAAGCCTCGCGCTCATTGCTATCTTTTTGCTGATGGGCAGTTTTGCCAATGCGGCCGGCCTGTCGGCGGATATCTTTCGCTTGGCCTATGCGTTGCTCGGCCATCGGCCCGGCGGTCTTGCCACGGCGACGATTGTCGGATCAGCGGGCTTCGGCGCCATTTGCGGCTCGTCCATCGCCACCACAGCAACCATGACCCGTGTGGCGCTGCCGGAAATGCTGAAACGTGGATATTCGCCGGAATTGGCGACCGGCTCCATCGCCTCCGGTGGAACGCTTGGCATTCTCATCCCGCCATCCATTCTCATGGTTCTTTACGGCGTGCTGACCGAACAATTTATCATCGCGCTTTTCGCCGCCGCCATCCTCCCCGGGCTGATGGCCATCTTACTTTACGTTGCGGCGGTGGAACTCAGTGTCCGGATCAACAAATCTTCCGGACCTGCCGGACCGCGCCTGTCTTGGGGCGAGCGTTGGGACATGGTCAAAGCCTCTTGGCGGGTGCTGCTGGTCGCTTTTTCCGTTTCCGGCGGTATTTACACCGGCATTTTCACAGTGACCGAGGCAGCCTCTGTCGGGGCCACTTTGGCCTTGGTATTCGGTCTCACCGCCAAACGCATCAACCGGCCCATCTTTGTGGAATGTCTGATGGAGGCGGCGGGCAATACCTGCATGATCTTTGTCATTTTGATCGGTGCGTCGATCTTTTCCTATTTTGTTGCGCTGAGCGGCGTGTCCGATGCGTTGGTGGACTCCATTCGCGCGGCTGATTTGGCGCCGCTTGTGGTCATTCTCATTTTGATGATCATTTACATCATTCTTGGCGCCGTGTTCGATACGGTGGCCGCCATGGTTATCACGCTTCCTTTCGTCTTTCCGTTGATCTTAGATTTGGGCTTCGATCCGATCTGGTGGGGCGTGATGATGGTCATGGTGATGGAGATCGGCATGATCACACCGCCGATCGGGCTTAATGTGTTTGTGCTTCACGGCGCGTCCGGCACACCGCTTGGTCAAATCTACAAAGGCATCGTGCCGTTTCTCGGCGCCGACATGTTGCGCCTTGCTCTCGTGGCGGTCTTTCCCTCATTGGCGCTGGTCTTGCCGCGGGCCTTAGGTTTCACTTAAACCGATTGATCAAAGGAGAGGGTTGATGTCCACACGCGAAGTGCCGAAAACGCCGTTCCTGACAAAAATGCGCATGGGCTTTGGCTTTCTCAAGCGCAGGGTGGAAGGCAAGTTTCGCAAACCTTTGGATATGCCCAAATCCTATATTCCGGGCATGATCCCGACTCTGAATGACACCGGGTTTATGACCGAGACCATGGATGAGTTTTCGGTCGCCTTTGCAGAGTATGCGGGCACATGCAAAAACCCGGTCTTGGACATTGGCTGCGCGTACGGCGTGGCGTCCATCCCGGCGCTGGCCAATGGCGCCACGGTTGTGGCCTGCGATATGGACCAGGGACATGTGGACATTCTGGCCCATCGCACACCTGAGGCCGACAAGCCGCGGCTCACCACCGATACAGGCATTCTCCCGGACAAAGATTATCCGGTCGACAGCTTCGATGCGATTTTGGCGGCGCGGGTTTTACATTTTTTGACGCCGGAGCAAATTCAAGAATCAGTGGCGAAAATGGTGACCTGGCTAAAACCCGGCGGCAAAGTCTTTCTCATCACCGATACGGTCTATACGGGCTTTTGGAAACAGCACGCCAAAATCTACGAAGAAAAGAAAGCGGCGGGCGACCCTTGGCCGGGCGTGATCGAAAAAGCCAACGAGTATCTGCCGGAACCGGCGCGCAGCAAAACCACCATGACCTATATGCATTTGCTCGATCCGGATATTTTCCGGCGGGTTGCCGAAGAAGCGGGTCTGGTGGTGGAAGAGGTGGGTTATGTTCGTCCAAGTGCGGAGGAAACCGGCAAGGCCTACGGTGAGACCGATAAGGAACGCGTCGGTGTGATTGCGAGAAAGCCGGACTAGACACGTTTCCCATGTCTGACTCCCCTTTGGAAATGCCGGACGCCAACAGCGCCGGTTTGATTCCGACCTTGAACCGCAAAGGGTTCATGAATGAGACGTTGAATCAGGTCTCAGAAGCCTTTGTGGACTATGCGTCAACTTGCGCGTTTCAGCTCTTGGATATGGGCTGTGCCTATGGGGTCGCCACCTTGCCCGCTTTGGCGGCGGGGGCCAATGTCACCGCCTGCGATATGGATGTGAGGCACGTCGAGATTTTGCAATCGCGCGTGCCCCAAGCCCAGCGCGCGCAGCTGACACCTTGCGTCGGCGAAATGCCCCAAATCGAGTTCATCCGGGAAACCTTTGGGGCTGTGCATTGCGCACGGCTCGTGCATTTCTTGACGCCGGAAGATGTGCGGCTGGCCTTTGAGCAAATGGCGAAATGGCTGCGGCCCGGCGGCAAACTCTTTCTGGTCAGCGACACGCCATACGCCGGTTATTGGAGTGCGACGGTGCCGGACTATTTGGAGCGTAAAGCGGCGGGCGAAGAATGGCCGGGCTTTATCGCCGACACACGTCCGTTGCTGCGGCCGGACTCCCGCAAAGCCCAATCGGACGGGCCGTTTCATCTCAATCCTATGGACCCGGATATTTTGGTGCGCGAGGCGGAGCGCGCCGGACTGATCGTGGAAGAGGCGCGCTTCTTGCCCAGCGTCTCCAAGGCGGAACGCGAACGCCCGCTCAGCAAAAACCAAGCGGGTGTGATTGCGGTGAAGCCATAATCTTCTGATTTTATCGTGCCACACACCTTGGTCGCGAAAAGGGTTGCAGGGCCAAAACAGCGAGTTATGGTTGTATCGAGCATTGGGGTGGTTCGCAGCTTGGGGGTTAAGACGAAATGACAACTAAGAAGAAGGCGTCTCCGTCCCGTTTTCGATATTGGGTTCTGATTACATTTTTTTGGGCGGTTGTTCTGGCTGCGCCCTTTCTGGTTGTCGAATTTCGGCAACTTGGAGCGGAACGCAATGCGGGTGTGGTCAGTCGCGCGAGTCAACTCTTCCAATCTGGGGATGAAGTCAACGCAATTCTCCTCGCGCTCGAAACATTCCCAAACCCATCGTTTGCTGAGTTTCTTGCGCCGGGTAATCCCGAGGCCGTCGAATTTATTCAGGGTGCGATGGCGAGCAAGCTGGTAAAAGGCCAATCGCTCATTGGTTTATCGCCGGACATTCGGACCCAGTTTTTTAGCCCCGGCGGATCCTATTTCGTCGCGCGTGCCGCGGATGCGAAAGTTTATGTATGGGATGCGGCTGGAGAGTTGCCGGCCACAGTTTTCGAACAGGAAGCGGGTATTTTTCATGCAGACGTCAGCCCTGATGACTCGCTGTTGGCAACATCGTACCGCAATGGAGATTTGGGTCTTTGGAAGATCGCCGGAGCGGAAGAAGTTTATACATTGTCGGGGCATGAACTCCCTCCAAACCACCTCGCGTTTAGTCCCGACGGGTCCTTGCTGGCATCAGCCGCGCCGGGAGGCATCTTAAACATCTGGGATACAAATACAGGTGGTCTGAAATTTGGTCCGATAGAAAGCGGGGCTATAATCGCCGGCCTGAGTTTCAGCGAAGATGGTGAGAAACTGCTGATCTCACATAGCTTTTCCGAGGAAGTGGTCGCTCAGGTATGGAGCGTGTCAGATGAGGGCCAGTTGGCGGTTCTGAACGTTGTTGGTGAGGCGTTTGATGCATTTGCTCGCCGGGATACGTTGTCCGCACGGTTCGATCGTATGGGCAACCGCGTATTGACAAGTTCAACCGATGGCACCGCAAGGCTCTGGGATATCTCGACCGGTGATCAGCTATTGGTGCTGAATCATAAGATCGAAGGCCGGCCGAGAGATGTTGTCGCTGCGCGTTTCGGATTAAATGAAGAGACGATCTATACCGCGACAGAGGATGGGTGGGTTTTTGTTTGGGAGGTCAGTTCAGGTAAGCGGCTGGAGTCCATTCGTGCACATAATGAAAGCCTGGTTGATTTGGTTCTTGCGCCGGACCTTTTGTCCTTTTTCACAGTGAATCAATCTGGTGTGTTGAAAATGTGGGACGTGGGCACAGGACAAACCTTTGCACTCCTTAATACAGGACAGTCTGATGTGCTGTTTTTGGAGGCCAATCACGATGGCACTTTAGGGGCGGTCGGAAACGCCCGCTCGACTTTGCTTTGGGGAATGCGCCCCCGTGCGGAATTGGCTCGCAGTGATGGCTTAACCACCTATTACGGGGATGCAAAGATCAACAGTGCGGGAACACATATTGTCAGCATTTCGCGGAAAAAAGATGCGGAGGTTTGGGCCGTTGCAGGCGCGAAGAAATTGGGGGTCTTCGAGGATGGAGACGACGAACTGGTCGATGCGTCGGTTAGCGAAAGCGGCGCGCGGCTCGCGACGGTCTCTGAGTACGGCAACATCAAAATTTGGGATACCGAAACCGTTTCCGTCTTGGAGGATCTCAGCGATCTTGCTTCTGCGGACCGCGTTGATTTTATCGAGGGCGACTCGACGCTCGTGCTGCTATCGACCACGAGAGTATCTCTCGTTGATATAGATGCGCGCAAAGTTTTGGCAGAGATTCCGTTGACGAATGGATACGACTATTTGCGAGAGACCATTTTGAGCGCGGATAGAACAAAGTTGGCAATCAAATTTAACGGGCGTGTCGATATTGTCGATTTAGCCGCAGGTGAACCTGTCAGGTCCATCAAGTATGAAGATTTTTATAAGGGTTTACGGTTCTATATTCCCAGATCTGAACTTAGTGCAGATTTTTCTATGTTTCTGCTCGCAAGTCCGACCTATCCGCTGAGCACGGTGAACACGGTGGATAGCGAAGAAGTTGCGCGATTGCCGCAAGTTTTTGAGGCGCTCACGTTTGTAAGTTTTCATCCTGACGGCAAACGCATTTTTCTGGGATTCGACACGCAGGTGCTTGTTGCAGATGCGCGGACAGGCGCGTTGATGGGTCGATGGCCTCGGCCTCCAGGACTGCGGAATGTGAAATTCAGCCCCGACGGCCGTCTTATGCTGGACGCTCATGACGGGCGTGTTCGCCTATGGAGCGCGGAGACAGGTATTTTGATGGGGAACTTTCGCGGGCATTCAGATTTTGTGAAGGACTACTTTTTTGCTGACGGCGGAACGAAGATCGTTTCCATGTCAGATGACAAGACTTTTCGGGTTTGGTCCGTTCCCCAATCCGAGGCCAAAAAGCCGGGTGAAACTCAATTGGATGGGTGTCTTATGGCGCGGGCGTTGCAAAAGTCTCATGCGGATATAGAGGTTCTATGGTCAGTTGGGCTGTCTCCGGATACGGGCCCCTTATGTGAGGGGCTTGTTGAATTGCCCGAAAACATTCGGGTCGATACGAGGCAAGTGAACTGAACAGAGCGCAGCACGCGAAAGCGTACTCATTCCGGGATTTTCTTTGGCAGACCCGGGTTGAATAAAGAACGCCCGCTCGGCAAAAACCAAGCGGGCGTGATTGCGATCAAAGAAGGATGGTTTAGTTGCTGGCGGTTTCCAGCGTGTTTTGCACGGCAAATCGGAGCCACTCGCTGAAGCGCTCATTTGTCATCATGCCTTCGCTGCTGAAGCTTACGCCCAAATCGGCCGTATCTTTTTCCAGCTTCTCCATCACACTGGCAGCGGTCAAGACCGTGGTGACCACGATCACCTCTTTGCCTTCCGCTTTGGCCTCTTCAACCCAGCCGCGGATGACTTTTACATTGTCGGCGCGCACTTCCGGCGGCGCATCATCTTGCACATTACGCGGACGAACGTCCCAAAAACCCACATCCTCTTTCATGAAGTCGGCATGCTTTTGCAGGATTTCCAATTCGGCGTCATTGTCGCCTTTACGCTGGGGGCCGTGGCCGGTGATGATGACCAATTCATTACCCGGATCTTTACTGAGCGCCTTGGCATGATCGCGCAAAATCTCGCCGGTGATCGGGTGTGGCATGGGACCGGGCGCCCAAACCAATTCCGCATCGGTTTTAATTTTGTCGACAGCGGTATAGGCAAACTCATCGCGGAAGTTCAGCGCGTATTCCCATTGCCGCACCATGCCGGAATTCATGGCGGTGGTGGCGGGGAACAGAATAATTTTCTTGGCCCCTTGTGAGGTGATTTGATCAACGACTGTTTGCAGAAACTCTGATTCCAAAATCGTCAAACCAAAGCCGTAGCCGGTTGGATGGGCGGACGCCAGCTCTTTAAAAGCAGCGCGGAATTCTTTGTAGCCTTCGCCGTGAAAGCCGTGGGCCAAAACCAAAACGCCGATTTCGTCATTGACGCTCTCGTCACTGACCATGCCTTGTTCATTGTCGAGAATGGAGATCAGCCGTGTCAGCTCTTCATCGTCCATGGCGCTGAAGGCCGGATTGTTTTGACGCAGCACGCGTTTTTGCTCATCGGTCAATTCGATGAGATCGATCACGCGACCGGGTGTGTTATGGGCGCCGGACAGGGCCGGTGTGGTGGTAAACAGACCGCCGGCCAAAACGGCAAAGGCGGCGGTTTTCAAAATAGATGAACGAAACGAAATCATGACTGGGCTCCTCATAAGAGTCGATTTGGCTCAGACTATAAGAATGATACTAAATTGCATGAATTCTTATTGCCCTCAGTGACTGTGGTACGGACGATTAAGCCGTTGAGTTCACACCTTCTTGTGACTCGCTGATCACACCCCTTTGTGACCCGGTGATCACATCTTTCGGTGCAAAGAGCATCTACTCTTGGTTCAGGCCCAATTCTTTTTGTTTTTTCTTGGTGAGGCCGAGAGAAACGATGTGGTGCGATTGGCGGATATACTCTTTGAGCTCCGCGTCGTTGAGCCCGGGTTTGGCGTAATTCTGGATCCAGGTCATGCCGCGGGAGGCCATGTAAGGCGCCGGGCGCAAGCCCTTTTGGTTTTGCAAGACTTCAAAACTGATCTCACTCACCTTGAAGGTGTAGGCCGGCATGCCGAGCTTGTCTTCCCAGCCGCCGATGGCAAACACTTTGCCGCCCACTTTCCAAACATGGGACTCGCCCCATTGCACCACGTGGGACGTCGCGGGCAGGGAACCGCAGAAGGCATTGAACTCATCATAGGTCATCGCGTGCAATCCAATCTTGCGTGTTCGTCACGCGATGATAATTGTGAACGGTCAGACGGCGTAATGGAAGAGGCCATGTCCATCAGCTATCGATCTTATCGGCGGGACGATGCCGCCGCACTTGTGGCGATCATGCGGCAGGCCATATCGGACGTCGCCGCGCGCTTTTATGCGCCGGACCAAATTGCGGCCTGGGCGGCACGTCTGCCTGGGCCACAGCGTCTCAATGAAAAATACACGGACGGACGATTTGTCCTATTGGCTGTGACTGAGGACGGCGCGCCGATCGCTTTCGGGGATCTGATGGTGAGCGGATACATTGACTATCTTTATTGCCGTCCCGACTTTGCGGGCCAGGGCATTGTCTCCAAACTCTATGATGGGCTCGAAGCCGAAGCGCGGCGGCAAGGCCATAACCTCATCACCGTAGATGCCAGTGAGGCGGCAAGACCGCTCTTTGAGCACAAGGGATTTGCCGTCGTGCGGCGCAACGATCTGGTTCTTGGCGGTGTTGCGATCCACAATTACCGGATGGAAAAGCAACTCGGCTGAGTTTGGGCGCTACCCCGTCTTTGCAATCTTGTCGATAACGTCGATCAATTCATCGGACGGTGAGATGTTGTCTTTGATCTTTTGCCGAAGCCGGTCGCGTCCAGCCTGGGACCGGTTTTGGCTCATCTTGAATTTTGCTTCGGTCTTGGTGACCGTGAAATCGAATCCGACAATGGCCTGCCGCATGGCCCCATAGCGTTTTTCCGGCAGAGTATTTGACCAGGGTGTCTCCCGGCCCGATTCCATGTGATCCACCATGGCGTCGAGATGGCTCATTAAATCGGCGTCCGACATCGGCGTTGCGGTGCCGGTGACATGGGCCGCCAGATAGTTCCAGGTGGGCACGATGCCCTTGTCCGCCAGCCAATCGGGCGGGACGTAAAGATGCGGGCCTTGAAAGATGATCAGGGTTTGCGTGCCGGCGCTTAGGGCCTGGCTATGCTCATTGGCGCGTGCCAAGTGAAATTGCAATCCATCGCCGTGACGGCCGACGGGGGCATGGCTCGTGAAGTATTGCCCGTCGTGAAACGTGCAAATAACGGCAAAGGGATGGCGGTCGATCAACCGCTCAACATCGTCTTCGCCGGTTGCTTGAAAGTGGTCCGGAATATACATGATCTGGCTTGCGCTCTCTTTCGCGCGTCGGGATACGCGGGATTGATGGCCGGCACAAGAGTTGGATCCTTCTGTGGACGTCACGTTTTGTGACAGAAAATTGCCTAACCGTCTTCTGTATCGTAAATTGACGACCGTCAGAGTTTGGGTACTGCATCAGAATTTCATTATAGGAGCCGACCTATGAAAGTTCTCAGCCGCTTGAGCTTTGCCTGGGTACTCTTGCCCGGCCTTTTGGCCGCGTGCAGCGGTGAGCCATCCGTGGATGATGCGGAAGAGGCGTTGCTGGGTCTCGATCGCCAAGCGCGCGGCTCCAACAACACCATCCTGGACGGCGGCTCGCTGTTCACCATCGCACTGAACGATTTCACCTTTGCCGATGATCGGGAGGATGGCGCGGTCCCGCAGGTGATCGCGATCGATGGACTTTATTGCGTCAAACCGGCGGACCGGTCGTGTTTTCCGAACGGGCCGTGGAAAGGGATCCAATACAGCGTCTCGCTCAAATATGTGATCCTGGAGTCCATACGCGTGGAGCCATTAACCGGTGAAGGTGAAGAAGGCTTACAGGTACGCTTTGATTGTTTGGGGAACGGTTGCACCACGCGACTGACTCAGGGCTTTTTGGATATCTTTGTGGAAGGCGATGACACCAGTGCCGCACTCTTGTCTCCCTGGCCTGACCAAGACGGTTTTCCGTGTAAGGATGAAGATGTGTGCAAAGATATGGCTGAAGATTTTCGCACCATTGCGGCCGTCGCCGTGGCGGATCGGCCAAGTCCTGACATGTTGGTCAGCCAATTGTCCGAGATGTTGGTGGGAACGCAGTTCGGCTGGGCGACAACGGAAGACGACAGTTTCTTTGCGCAAACAATTGATGACGTTTCCTTGGACGATTGGACTTTGCAATGGTCTGTTACGGTTTGCAGTTTGAGCAACCGGCAGAATCTCGATTGCCCCAGGGGCTCGGTCAAACGAGTAGAGCGGTTTTCGCTGGCAGATATTGATCCGGAGACCATCAAGGCAGCGAACCGGTCGACCGGTTTTGTCTTAGAAATGGATTGTTCTGAAATCCGCGGATTTTGCGTCGGCTTAACATTTGATGGACAGGAAGGTGAGGATAGTTTTTCCAGCAATCGGGGATGTCCTGACAAAGCCACCTGTGAACGTGCCAAGGAGATTTTGGTCGAACTTGTCAACATGGCGCCGTCATCTGCGGCGACCCGCGCAACCGTGCCGCCGCAGGACGCACCGCCGAAAATGGATGTCATTCCGCCTCAAGACAGGGATACGGATCTTTGGACGCCGCCCCAAAATCCGGAACGTCCGAGCGCAAGGAACCGGAATTCGGTGCCGGGCAATTACGGCTCGATTGCTTTTTCTGAGCAGTCCGGTCGATATGGTTATGCCTACAATTACGCTTCTCAAGCCGATGCGGAATCCAATGCAGTGCGCGAATGTGAAAGCGGCGGGCGTCCCGGCGATTGCCGTTCGCTGGTTTGGTTTCGCGATGCCTGTGGTGCCCTGTCGCGGGCAAGTCACGGGCCTTATGGCTCCGGTTGGGGCGATACGCAGCAACGGGCCGAGTGGGAAGCCCGTCAATCTTGCGCAAGTGCCGGTGGCCGCGACTGTAAAATCGTCCAGACGGTATGTTCGAAGGGTTAAACCACAATCACGCGATTGCCTGTATCATTGAGAAGCTCAGCGCCATGCTTGGTAATTAAGACCAGATCCTCCAAATGGGCGGACCCGCCGAGTCCGACATCAATCATGGGCAGATCGACGCTGAGCACCATGCCTTCCATAAGTTCCAAATTTTCTTTGGCGAAGTAGGTCGCCGACGCGCTCGGCTCGTCTGTATGATGCAGGCCCACTGAATGGGGATTGCAAATAATGTGGCCGGCGCTTTGGGTTTGGCGCGCGGCCGTTTGGGCGATGTCGACAATGTCTGCATAGGTCACGCCCGGTTTGAGTTGCTCCCGCACAATATCCCAAACCTGAGACATGGCATCGGTGGTTATTTTCATCTCTCGCGTCGGATCGCCGAGGAAAACGGTTCGGCCGTAATCGCCGTGATAACCGAAATACGCACCGACACAATCGATCATGAATGTCTGTCCGTCTTTGAGATCGGCTTCGTAGGTTTTCGATGAGACCCGGTCGACAATCATAAAATTCATTGTCAGGTCATGCTCTAAACACGCCGCTTGATACGCCTTGCGGATCTCTTTCAGCGTCGCGCCGGCACGCGCGGTTCTGGCGGCTTCAAGGCCGGCACGGGCATTGGCTTCAGCCGCATACCGCATCAATGCAATTTCGGCAGGAGATTTTGTCAGTCGGATGCGACGGAGGATCTGTTCACCGTTGGTGACACTAAGATCCGGCAGCGCAGTCGACAACATTGTCGTCAAAGATCCATTGTCGACGCCGATACGTCCTGCAGCCAATCCGAGATCGCGGAGCGTTTTGATCAAGGCCTGTCCGCCGGTTGCGAAAATCTCTGCCGAGGCCGCATCCGTCGCCTTGCGTCTGTTCTGCTCCTTTGCATCGAGCGGCACGCGATTGTGGGCCGTCGGCAGGGCGGCAGTTTGTGCTTCGCTGTCTTGAAAGTCCGGTTCGACCGGCGCTGTGTAAAGAACAATGTCACAGAGGCGGTCAACATTGTCGTCGCTTGCAGTGTAGTAGTAGCTGAAATGTCCGAGGATCAAAATCGGCTTGAGGTTTGCGTCAAGCGGCAGGATTGTATAGGCCGTATGGTCAAAGCCCATACGGGCGAGCTGCGGAAAGTGATTGGTAAGATAATAGACATTCTCAGGCCGCGATACGATAAGCGCGTCGACGCCCGCGGATGTCATTGCCGCCATCGCCCGTTCTCGGTTGAGCAATGGCTCGGCCAGAGGATCAACCGGAAGATTGAGTTCGTTCGCTGACATAAAAACAATCTTTGCACATCAGGTGACCAGATCCCAATAGGGTTTGTCGCCAAAACGATCATAGAGAAACGCGACCAAAACCCGCATGCGGGCGGCGAGATGCCGATTGGGCGGGTAGAGAAGACACAAATTGATCATTGGGGCCTGAAAATCGCTGAGCACCGTCACCAAGCGCCCCGCCTGCAATTCCGCGCCGGCCACGAAGGTTGGCAAAAGTGCCAGTCCCAATCCCTTCACAGCTGCGTCCCGAAGCACGTCGGCATTGTTGGAACACAATACACCGTTGACCTGAACATCATGGGCGCCGTTCGGTCCGATCAGCCGCCATCGATTGCCTGTGGGCAAATTGCCGTAATGCAGGCAGGGGAGCTGGGACAAGTCTTGTGGCGATTTCGGGTGGCCGTGTTGCTTCAAGAAGCCGGGTGATGCGCAGATGACCCGCTTGGCTTCAACAATCTCATGATCAATCAGCGAGGGCATGTCGACGGATTCGCCGATGCGGATGGTCATGTCGAAGCCGTCGGCAATGGGATCAATGAAACGGTCGTCCAGGATCAACTGTATACGGATTTTTGGATGATCTTGCATGAAGTCGATCAATGCCGGTCCAAGATGGGCCGTGCCAAAACTCATAGGCGCGTTGATTTTTAGTTCGCCTTGCAATTCTCCTTGCGCATCCTGAATGTGAGACTCCGCTTCCGCCAAATCGCTGAGGATGGTCTGAGCCCGGTCGTAAAAGGCGCGTCCGGTGGATGTCAGTGAGACTTGCCGTGTTGTCCGATTGAACAATTGAGCGCCGAGATGATCCTCCAATTGAATCACCAGCTTGTTGACTTGCGAGCGCGACAAATTCAAAGCGCGCGCAGCAGCGGCAAAGCTGCCCTGATCGGCTGTGGCCTTAAAGGCTTCTAGGCTGGCAAAGCGGTCCAAGACACCTCCAATTGTCATGCAATAAGAGACAATATGTCCATAAATACCTATATTGTCATGATTTATAGGTCAATTATATTCAGACTCAACATCAGACACATTGTGTGAGGAGTTTGAAAATGATTGCTCTCAGAGAAGCTGAAAATCGCGGCACTGCCAATTTCGATTGGCTGCTGTCGAAACACAGTTTTTCCTTTGGACATTATTACGATCCGAAATTCATGGGCTTTGGTCCTTTACGGGTCATCAACGAAGACCGCGTCAAACCCGGCACTGGGTTCGACACACACGGGCACGAGAATATGGAGATCATCTCTTATGTGCTTGATGGGGCGTTGGCCCATAAAGATTCCATTGGGACCGGATCGGTTATTCGTCCGGGTGAAGTCCAACGGATGACCGCCGGTACAGGCATCCGGCATTCCGAATTCAATCATTCGGAAACGGACCCTGTTCATTTCTTGCAGATTTGGATTTTGCCGGAAGAAGAGGGTCTGACCCCGAGCTATGAGCAAACGGATTTTCCGTCAGAGGGTAAGCGCGGTCGCTTGCGTCTCGTCGGCTCTCGAGACGGACGGGAAGGGTCCGTGACCATTCATCAAGATGTGAATCTCTACGCAGGTCTTTTTGACGGTGATGAGCATGCAACATTTGATCTGGCCCCAGGTCGGGTCGCTTGGGTTCAAGTGGCGCGCGGCAATATCACCGTCGCAGGCAGGGATCTGCGCGCAGGTGACGGACTTGCCATCGATGAAGCCGGCGCTGTTGAGGTCAGCAAAGGCGAGGATGCCGAAATCCTGTTGTTCGATATGGTGCCATAAAGATGCGGGGCTGCAGTTTACTCGGACTGCAGTCCTGCAGCTGCATCGTCTAAAGGGTCTATGCGATTGCGCAGCATCGTGTTGACCAAGAATGTGTTGTCCCAAGTCGGCTCAACCGGTGCCTGCCCGCCGAAGGGTCCCATGCGCACAATGACCAGATCTGCCGACGGCACCACATAGACTCTCTGCCCGCCATAGCCGGAGGTGTAAAACGTGTCATCGGCATCAAACGGCTCGGTTCGTTGATAGGCGCCGGCCAACACGCGCGATCTGGGGTTCATCTCTTTGGAATACCCGAGCCAGATTTGGTATCCGTACCAATCAAAGAAAGGTGCCGGTGTGATCATTTGTTCGATGAAGTCGCTGCGCACAATTCGGTTGCCGTTCACCTGACCTTTGTCCAGCAACATCATCCCAAAGCGGACCCAGTCCATGGCCGGGGCCAGAAGACAGCAAGAGGAATGCGCTTTGCCGCCCTCTTGGTCCAGCCAAAGTTCCGCCCGGTCCGCACCCATGGGGCGCCAAAGTTTTTCTTCTAAATAGGCGGTATATCTCTTGCCGGTTGCCCGCTCAATAATCAGGCCCAAAAGTTCGCTGTTCACATTGTTGTATTCGAACTTTTCTCCTGGCGTCCATTCCTGAGGCGTGCGCAAAAGGACGGGTGTGGTATCACTGCCGAACAGCCAAAGAAACGCATCCGAGAACGGATTGAGCGCAAAGGGATATTCTAAAAGGCCGCTCGACATGTGCAGATGATTTTCGATGGTCGCCGCTCCCCGCGGGTCATCTGACCATTCGGTTATATATTTTCCCACAGGGTCCTGGAGCGATCCGATATCGCCGTCTTCGATCGCGGCCTGAATCAGAATCGGCAAAATACTTTTATGCATGGATTGAGACTGTGTCAGGCGCTCGCGGTTCCAACCTGCCGCATACCATTCGGTTTGAATGACACCTTTGTGCACAACAATGAGCGCATATGAGTTTTGCTCCGCCGCATAATTCTCGGCCGATTCTAAGGCCGCTTGTGCGATGGTCAGCTCATCACCCGTAGCGGCGGGCAAAACGTAACTGCCGTCACCGTTGATCTTTTCGCGGGGCGTGAGGCCTTCGAAGCTGGTATCATTGGGCGCGGTGAAGAAGCCGATCAATTGCTCGATCGGTCTTGGATCCCTCAGATATTGAATGCCGACATAGGCGATCCCGGCAAACACAAGCGCCAAAAAAACGCGACCGATGAATTTCATATCTTTCCCCCAACAGATTGAAGAGACAGTCTATTAGAGACTAGAGTGACAGGAACACTCTTTTTTCCCGGACGTCATAGTGAGGACTGAAATGGCCAACGTGAATGATACGATCAATTACATTGAGCTTCCGATGAGCAAAAAAGCTGAGACGGAAGCTTTCTATAAACAGGCATTCGGCTGGTCATTTACCGATTGGGGGCCGGATTACATCAGTTTTGAAGGGGCGGGGATTGATGGAGGGTTCAATCGTGAAAGCGGTGTCACAGTGTCGCCGCCCGGCATATTGGTGATCTTGTATGCCGATAGTCTGTCGGTGGCTCAAGCCAACATCGAAAGAGCCGGCGGTACAATTGTGCGTGCGGTCTACGATTTTCCCGGCGGCCAGAGATTTCATTTCGAAGATCCCAACGGCAATCAACTGGCCGTTTGGTCCGAGCCGAATTAGCTGGGCTAGGTTATTTCGGTGTGAGGCGATAGAGCGCGTTTTTAATATCTGACGTCACATAGATAATGCCTGTACGCCCGACGGCGATGCTGCTCGGAATGAAGGGCGGCGGCATGGCGTCCCAGCCTGTGAGGCCGAAATTCATTTTATCGGCGATCCGCTCTTTGACTTTGGTCTCCGGATTGATCGCCGACAATTGATCGATGCCGACTTCAGCCACAAGTATTTCTCCATTCACGCCCATGGCGAGACCTTCTGGCGCGGCCAGTTCGCCGATGACAACGTCTTTGGCACCGGTGCGAATGTTGATTTTGGAAACCACGCCCGCATCGTATTCGGAGACATAGACGGCGTTTGGTCCGGCCAAGGCCAATCCGACCGGGCCGTCAACATCTTCGCTGACAACACGTTTGGTGCGTGCATTGTCGGCACTGAGCTCAACGATTTGGTTGGCGCCGTAATCGGCCACAATCAAGCGGCCGTCATTCAAAGGCTGCAGCGCATAAGGCGATTGGAAGCCACCAATCACTTTCGCGGTCTTGCCGGTGACACGGTCCAGAATTTGAACAACGGACACGGGCCAGATGGTCGAAAAATAATGATAATTATCATCGGTCGCCACATATGTTGCGCCGGATAAACGCCCATCGGACTCGATGGTACGGATGGCGCCGGTTTCGGCATCAACAGATCTATTCTCCCAGAAGTCTGAGATGAACAACGTTTCGCGATCGTCAAGCTGAGTCACGGACAGGCCGCCCGGCGAGCTCAAGCCGCCAAAAACAATCGGCCGGCTTTCACCTGTCTCCGGATTGATTTCGGTCACGCCGTTATAGGCGGAGTTGGAGACATAGATGGTGTCGTCTTCAGCGATGGCCAAATTGTCTAAGGGTGGCAGAAGTTTTGTGATGGTGCTTTTGGCGCGCGTGGCGCGGTCAATTTTGAAGACCTCACCGGTGGAAATATCGACACCGATGATGTTTCCGGCGGAATCGAGATTGACGGCCGCAGGTCTTGGAAACCCGTCCGCGATTTCGGTGATGCTGCCGTCGTCTAAGCTAACCTCAACCACTTTGCCACGCAAAAAGAGGGGTCCGATAATGGTGTTGTTGTCCGTGACTTCAAAGCCGTTGAGCCCGCCCAAGCGTTCGGCGATCATGCGAGGTTCCGTTGCGCCGGTCGGGTCCACCTCATAAAGCGCGTCGCCGCCGAATACAGTGGTGACATAGAGTTTGCCGTCCGGCCCGAAGTTGACGGAGTTGGCCCCGGGCAAATTGGTGGCAAGGGTTTTGATCTCCCCGTCAGGACCGGCGCCGTAAACCGCATTTTCCAATCCGGCCGTCCAAACCATAAAATCATCGGGACCAAAGGCGACGTCGTCCGCATTGCCTTTGGTGGGGCCGATGACGGTCTCGACTTTGCCGCTCTTTAGGTTGATCTTGTAAACCGACTGACCAATCAGGCTGGCGCCGAACAATTCGCCTTTAGAGTTAAAGGCCAGGCCATGCACGCCGTGCATTTCGGAACTCGGCACCAGGATGTCGACATTGTAGTCCGATTGCTCACCGCTGCAGCCCGCCAAAAGCGCAAAAGCGGCGAGTATCAGGGGGTTTTTGGTGAAGCGAGCGGTCAGACGGCGTGCAGGTAACATAGATTTTATCCTTCTTGGGCGATAGGAAGCCCAGAAAATCGACGAAAACTTTGCGAATCGTAAATCCAGAATTCTAAAAGAAGAGTATCTGATTCTGTCGACCAGCAGTTGGGCGCCGGTTCGACCGTATATGTTCGTGTGCTTGCCGGTTGCGCTTAAATGGAGCGCGCAATCTGAATCAAGCTGCGTCTTTTGGGAGGAAACACATTTATGCGTTCATTGGCTTTGGTTTTAGGATCGGTTGTCGCCATTTCCGGCGCAGCGGAAGCCGGATCGATCAAATTTAAAGATATTGCCAAAAAGGCCGGCGTGGCGGATGCGGGCACCAATTCTGCCGCTGCAGCCTTTGCCGATTACGACAATGACGGCGATATCGACATTTATATCTCAGTGGAAGACGTAGCGGACGGATTGCACAATCGTCTTTGGGAGAATGACGGTGAGGGCAATTTCACCGACGTGGCCAAAGAGAGAGGTGTTCAGAATGCTCAAGGATTGGGCCGCGGTATCTCCTGGGGCGATTATGACGGTGACGGTGACAAAGATCTGATTGTCGCCAATATGCCGCCGAGCGGCATGATGAAACGCACGCCCGTGCCGACGACACTCTACAAAAACCTCCTCAGCGAAACCGGTGAGCCCAATTTCGAGGACATCACCCAAAAGGCCGGGATTATCCGACCGGAAATCAAGAAGGATCTTGAGTTCAAAGGATTGAGCAACACATCCGGCGGCGTCGAGTGGGTCGATTACGACAATGACGGTGATTTGGACATTCTTTGGCGGTCAGCGGACTATGAATCCGACCATGAATTGTTCCGCAATGACGGCAAAGACAAATTTACACGTGTCACAAAAAAGGCCGGCATTTCTCTAATCGGCAAATTGAAGGAAGCGAACTCACAGGGCGTCTCCGGCTGGTTCGATTTTGACCAGGACGGCTGGGTGGATTTGTTGTCGCCCAATGAAGGCGGACCCAACGTTCTGTTTAAAAACAATGGCGACGGCACGTTTACGGACATTACAGTCAATCGCAAGGCGCCCTCCGGTTTGGCGTTTCTAAATCCCGGCAATGCCCATGGCGCTTGCCTCAGTGATTTCGACAATGATGGCGACATTGATGTGTATTTGCCGCATTCAGATCAGGCCAACCGCATGATCCGCAACGATTTGAAAGAGGGATTGCCCTCGACCTTCACGGACATCACCTTGGCCTCCGGCGCCGGTGATGTGGGCGGGGCCCGCGGATGCACCGTGGCCGATTTCGACAATGACGGTTACGAAGACATCTATATCAGCAACGGCGGTCTCGCCGACACGCTCATCAATGACGTGATGGAAGGCTTCCCGCCCTTTGTTCAATTCTATATCGCTTGGGAGCCTGCTAAGAACACTCTGCTGCGGAACAATGGTGACTTCACCTTTGAAGACGTGACCCGCAGATCCGGTGCCGAGGGCGACAGTATCGGCAAGGGCGTGGCCTCCGGTGACATCAACAATGATGGCTTTCCGGATATCTTCTCCACCAACCAAACCTATTACAGTGCGCGCGAGCGTGTGAACATTGAACAATCCAATTTTCTGTTTCTCAATCGCGGAAACAGCAACAATTGGATTAAGATCAAATTGGTGGGCACGGAGAGCAACAGAAGCGCTTTCAACGCCCGTGTAATTGTGACGGCGGACGATTTGGTGCAGACCAAAGAAATCTACAGCGCCACCGGATACAATTCCCAGAACGACCAAACGCTGATTTTCGGTTTGGGGAAACGGGATGAAGTCGACAAGATCGAGATCGTTTGGCCCAACGGGCAAATCCAAACTCTTGACGGCCTTCCGATCAAAGAGACTCACACAATCACGGAACCATCCGACACCAGTTCCTGATGGGAGCAATAAGAAACGCCCAGTCTTAAAAGACTGGGCGTTTTTGCATTTGACAGCTTATTCCGCCGCTTGTTGTTGTTTTAAGACCTGATCGGCCAGTTTCCCGGTCAGCTCACTTAACCGCGCAAACTTTGCTTCGTATGTGGCGGCGCCCATGCTGATGGACCTGAGTTCGATAATTAGGTCATGCATTTCCGATTGGGGCAGGTGGGCTTCCAGTGTATCCCAGCCTTGCCAGCCGTCGCGTCCGTCAAAGCCTAAGATTTGACCACGCCGTCCGCTAATGACCGCATTGATCTGGCCCGTGAATTCCGACGGCGTATGCACTTTGACATGCATGATTGGTTCAAGAAGGACCGGGCTGCAGTCGGGAAGTGCCTCAGACATGGCCAGCCGTCCCGCCATTTTGAAGGCCTGATCGGAACTGTCCACATTGTGATAAGAGCCGTCGACCAAGGTGACGCCCACATCCACCACGGGAAAGCCAAGCGGTCCGGAGCTCAAATAGTCTTTCACACCGGCTTCCACGCTGGGAATGTATTGTTTGGGAACAGCGCCGCCGGTGATTTTTTCGTCAAAAGCAAATCCGGTTCCGGCGGGCAGGGGTTTGACCTCGACCACCACGTCACCAAATTGGCCATGACCACCGCTTTGCTTTTTAAACCGGCTGTGTTGGGTCGCTGATTTTTTGATGGTTTCCTTATAGGGAACCCGCGGGCGATGTTTGGTGACATGCACACCGTATTTGCTGTTGAGCCGGTCAATGGCGAGTTGAAGTTGCACATCGCCCTGGCCTTTGAGCAAGATTTCGTGGGTGTCACGTGTTTGCTCATAGCTGAGGGATGGGTCTTCTTCGCAGAGTTTGGCCAGCGACGTGACCAACTTGGCCTCGTCATTTCGGCTTTCCGGAGCGACCGCCACCGTGTAGACCGCTGACAACAGAGGCAAGTCGAGAACATTGTCGCCGGCACTTTTGCCGCTGAACAAGGTTTGCCCTGTTTTCGCGTCATCCATCCGGCCCAGCCCGATCACATCACCGGCGGTGGCTTTGCTGATTTTCTTGGTCTGGTCTCCTTGAAGTTCATAGAGGCCGGACGGGCGGGTGCCGCCAAATGTATCAGCATCCGTGATCGATCCGCTGAGCAGTCTTACCAGAGAGATCTTTCCCATATGGTGCATGTAAAACGTTTTCAGGACGTGGGCCATTGCAGTGTTGCCGTCCCCGGTGATGCCCAGTCGTTCGTTGAGTTTGTCCAGCCCAGGCACTTCATGGCGGATGGCTTTGAGAAGCCGATGCACGCCGTTTTCGTTGAGTGCGGATCCAATAAGGACCGGTACAATAAGGTCTTCGCCCAAATCTTGCGCCAAGTCCTTCATGACTTCATCTTTGGACGGATCGACGTCTTCCAAAAGCTCTTCCATGAGCTTTTCGTCAAAATCGGCCAGCGTTTCCAGCATGGCGTATCGGGCGTCTTTGGCGTCGGACTCGATCTCATCGGGGAGATCGATAATCTTGGATTCTTCATGTCTGTGATAGATATGTGCGCGTTCTTGGGCGAGATCGACATAGCCTTTGATCTCGTCGCCGTCCCTGATCGGGATTTGCCGCACAACGATTGGCCGCTCGGAAACGCCCTTAATGGCATCGGCCAAATGCCTGACCGACCCAATAGCTCTGTCGACTTTGTTCACAAAAATATAGTGAGGAATATTGTGATCATCGAGCAGCTTTAGGGTTGGTGCCAGGCCGGTAATCCGGTCCGCATCGGCTTCCGTGACGATCACAGCCGCATCGGCGCATTGAAGCGCGCCGAGCGTTTCTTGCGCCAGTTCGATCGATCCGGGGCAGTCCAAGAAGATGTATGGATCGCCCATAAATTCCGTGGCGGCGACGTTGATTTCGGTGCCCATTTCTCGGGCTTTGGCTTCAGGAGAGGAATCGCCGATGAGGCGAGAGGTGTTTGCGTTTTTTCGATCTATTTTGCCGCACCGACTAAGGATGCCTTCGAGGAGAGTTGTTTTGCCGCTCGATTGCGGCCCGACTAGCGCGATAACGCGCGGGGTACCATTGGTGTTCCCAGCCATATGTCCTCCTTTTCTGTTGCGCCGAACGCGACACGAGGAGAGCCCAAGCGCCAAGTTCGGCAACTTCGTGCATGTGGGCAATGGAATGGTAACAAGGAAATCAGGGCTTGGCGACTCGACTCTGCAATTAGACTTAATGTCTTAAGCAGGCCTGTGAAGTTGTTCTTTTGCTTCAGAAATTCGTTGCCAGACTGTGATCAGGCTGAGCACGAAAAGGACGTAAAGAGCCGGTATGACCTGTCCAAACAAAAGACCGATACCGATGACAAAGACACGCTCACCGCGGGTGACCAATCCGCCTTTACATTTCACGCCGAGAGACTCGGCTTTGGCCCGTGCGTAGCTGGTGAGCACAGCGGACAGGAGGGCAATTGCGGTAATGGCCGCATTCAACGGATCATTGTTCGCCGCGAAGTAATAGATCAGGGCCGCAAACATAACCCCATCGGAAATACGATCTGTCGTCGAATCGAGAAACGATCCATAGGTTGAGGTAACGCCCTGGCGCCGGGCCATCGTGCCGTCCAACGTGTCGAGGCCTCCGCCGATAAACCACACGATTCCACCGGCCAAAAACGCTCCGCCGGCAACCAGCCACGCGGCGATGCTGCTTAGGACAACGCCGGTCCAGGTGATGTGGTTGGGGGACAGGCCAAGCGCGGTTAGTTTGTCAGCCAAAGGCGTGAGGCCGCTTCCAAGACCTTTGTAGATCTTTTCACGCAGATGTTTGGGTTTCACCTCTGCCATCTTTGGAGCTTCCTTCTGCCAGCAAGAATTCGCCGTCGAAAAGACGAGCTGAGCCCGTCATGTTTGACAGCGGCTTATAAACGAGAGTGTCTGTCGCGTCAGTCCCCTGATTCACGCGAACGTACCACACACGCCGCTTGAACGCTTTTCTGCGCTTTTTCTAGGCCGATGGGTCGGTGCGTATGTTGTTGAGGTGCGTTAAACAAAATGCTCTAAGGCAATGATTTTAAATGATAAAAATCTATTTTAAAGATCGAGCTGCTGTCGCGGCCAGACTGCTGCCTTGACGCCACAGCGCAAGAGCTTCTAACTAAGGCAGATCGAAATCTGAGTCCTTGTTGTTTGACGTTCGGATGAAGCGTGTGCGACAAAAATGTTATGTTTTTTAGTTGGCAATCGCTTCGCTGAGTGTGGGGGTATCACCAACGGGGCGTTGTCGGTGCAATAGAATTAGAGGCTCAAAGCCATGTCGGTCCGGTCCTCCTTGATTGTAATCATATCGATGATAGCGAGGTTGATGGAAAATGGGCGATTTGGGCAAAAGGGGATGTAAGTGAGCATGACGAAAATCAAAGTGGCGATTGCGGGTGTTGGGAATTGCGCAAGTTCGCTCGTTCAGGGAATTGATTATTACAGCGACAATCCAGACAAGGATGTCAGCGGTTTAATGCATCCCAAGATCGGCGAATGGGCCCCTGGTGACTTGGAAATCGTTGCCGCGTTTGATGTCGACCAGCGTAAGGTGGGCCGCCCCATCGAAGAAGCGATCTTGGCAAAGCCCAATTGCACGATGGTGTTTCAAAAGAACCTGAAGCCCAGTGGTGTGGTGGTTCAGATGGCGCCCGTATTGGATGGTGTTGCTGCCCATATGGATGATTACGCCGACGATGAAGCCTTTCGTGTTTCCGATGCTGAGCCTGTAAATGTTGCCCAGGTCCTTAAGGACTCCGGCGCCGAGGTGCTGATTTGTTATCTGCCCGTGGGGTCAGAACAGGCAATTCGCTATTATGCGCAAGCTTGCCTGGATGCTCATGTGGCCATGGTCAACTGCGTTCCGGTCTTTATTGCGTCGGATCCGGAGTGGGCGAACAAGTTTCGGCAAGCCGGCCTGCCGATTGTCGGCGATGACATCAAAAGCCAAGTGGGGGCGACCATTGTTCACCGCAGCTTGACCCGCCTGTTCGGTGATCGCGGTTATTCACTGGACCGCACCTATCAACTGAATACCGGCGGCAACACGGATTTTCTCAACATGTTGGCGTTGGACCGTCTTCAGTCCAAGAAAAAATCAAAGACCAACTCGGTCCAGTCTCAATTGGACGTTCCGCTCGACAGCCGCAATATCCATATCGGTCCGTCGGACTATGTGCCTTGGCAGGGCGACAACAAAGTGGCCTTTATTCGCATGGAGGGTGAAGGCTTCGGCGGTGCACCCATTGAGTTGGAACTCAGATTATCTGTGCAGGATTCTCCCAACAGCGCAGGCGTTGTGATCGACGCGGCACGGTGTGCCAAAGTCGGATTGGAGCGCGGTGTCGGCGGGCCTTTGGAAGCGGTTTCGGCCTATTACATGAAAACACCGCCGGTTCAAATGCGCGATTCCGAAGCGCGGGATCGGTGTGACGCCTTTATTGACGGGAAAGACGATCCGCAACCGGTCACAAAACTCGGAAAGGCTGTTGCTGCGGAGTAACTTCAGGCAGCAGACAGATTTTAGCGGAAAGGCATTTGCCGCAGGGCAGATGCCTTTTTTGTTGACCGTCTTAGCCGCCGATTGTCGTGCCGAGGTAACTGATCGCCTCGATTCCGATCAGCACAAGAACGATGTTCCAGAGAATAGCGACAATGCCGATAAAATGACCGATGACGACATAGAGACCGTCTTCGATCACAAGTCCCAGTGACAGAATGATAACCGCCCAGCCGGAAATGATATTTCCAAATGGGATCGGCACGATCAAGACGAAAGCGTAAATCGTGCAAAGAAAATAATTGATGCGCTGACGCTCGACCAACCAAGGAAGTCTCGGGTGCATTCGCCGTTCCAATTTCATGATGTAGGGGCGAATGCGTTCTAGATGACGGATCACCTTGTAGCGGTTCAGTCTGAGTTTAGAGACGAATTCGGGCAAACTTGGATTCTTGTTTCCCACCACCGCCTGAAGGGAGAAAATAAAGGCTGGTAGGCCGGTGATGGTCGACAGACCGGGAATAGAGGGGCCGGGGACGCCGTTGGGTAGCGCCATCAGGAAAATCACCAGGGCATAGGCTCGTTCTTGCAGGCTCGAAACAATATGGCCGATGCGCAGCCGGCCTTTGATATTGTGGCGCAGGGTTCGGATCAATCGTCCGCAAATGTCTTCGTCGACCTGCATGTCCATCAATGGGTGACCCGAGGCTGGTTTCAAGAGATGTGCGATGCACGAGCCGTCATATAGGGGTTTCGCTTCGCAACGTCGACACCTAATCCCGACTGTGCCCAAGAACAGGTCAAAAATTGGTGAAGATGAACAGGGCCAAAAACCCGCCGCTGACCAGGGTGCCCGTTATGGGGATCCAAATCGGAACCAAAAAAGTCCCCTCAGGTGCGGGGCCTCGAAGCTTTATCCGCACCAGTGCCAGATTGACCAGGGTGAAAATGGCCAATGTGATAGCGCTGGTTGTTTCCGCCAGGCCCGCCAGAGAAAATTGGACTGCGAGGACCCAGGCCACAACGGTCACTGAGATAGTTGCCAGAATGGGGGTCTGGGTTTTTGCATTGACTTGGCCGAACGGCTTAAACAGGAAGCTCTCGTCCCTCAGTCCGTATAGGATACGCGATGCCATAATGATTTGGACAAGCGCCCCATTGACGACGGCAAAGATGCTGATCGAACTGATCAACGCAGATGAGCGGCCTGTTGATTGTTCATAGATGAGCGCCAAGGGAGCGTCGGATTTGCTCAGCTCTTCAATGGGAAGCGACAACACGGCCACGAGAGCCACAGCCATATAGAGAGCCGTCGTCACGACCAATGTGATAATAATCGCACGAGGGAGTGTTCTTGATGGGTCCTTGGTTTCTTCGGCAATGTTGACCATATCTTCGAAACCGACATAGGCATAAAAGGCCAAAAAGGCGCCCGCAAAAATGCCGGACGCGGAGGTCCAACTCAGTGCCGGAACCATTTCATCCATTCGGTCCGGAAATGTGCCGAGTGCGTCCGCTCCGGCAAAAAGGATCATGCCAATTCCGAATAGCTCAATCAGCGTAATTGCGGATAGCAACAAGACCGACTCGGTGATGCCCCAAATGGCCAAACCTGCCAGAACAGTCAAAAGGATCGTGACGGCGAGAAAGTCGGGCAGATCGACAAAGGTACGCAAGTATCCGACAAAGCCGTTCGAGATTGTTGCTGCCGAGACCATGCCCACCAGTATGACCATCAAGCCGACAAGTATCGGCAGGCCGCGTGCCGCCAAGCCTTCGCGGACATAGACCGCTTCGCCGGCACTTTTCGGAAAGCGTGACGATAACTCAGCAAAGCTAAAGGCGGTAAAGGCTGCCAAGAACGCGGCGACAAAAAACGAAATCGGCGCGGCCATGCCGGCTTTGGCGGAAACCTCACCGATCAGGACATAAATGCCTGCCCCGATAATGGTGCCCACGCCGAACAGCGTGACCAAGGGTAATGACAATGAACGCTTAAGGTTGTCTTCTTCGATATGTTGTCCCGTCACCGCCCTTTGCCCCACTTTACCGATTGTCCCAGCTTATGCTGGCGCGAGACTATGGCGGGGTCAAGGCAGAGAAATGAATGGCCTCCGCATAAATATGCAGAAGCCATCATTGAGAATTATGAGAGGCTCATATCCGCTGATTTTATTGCAAAGAGGAATGCGTCTCGGACTGAAGCTCGGATACGTCTTTCTCTTCTTCTGAGTCCTTATCCTTTTTGCGTTCTTCAACAAGCGCACGTGCTGCATCTAGGCTTTCGACGCGTTCAATGTCGTCAATCAAACAGCGTTGTGGGAAAGTTGTTCCCGGTTGATCAAAGACGTGCAGGTATTCATTGCCCCTGCTGCAAATTCTGGACGTCGGACGGCTTTGCAGGGCGATTGTCTCGGCCCACCTCACGCCATAACAACGTTGAAAAAGAGTCGCGAGAAACTTCTGTTCTTTGCCGGCGCCTCTCAAATAGACATGCTTGTTATCGATGGCGCGAAAATCCCGGATCGAGTCGATCCAAAAGCATGTGTTTTCTTTTGTCGTTTTGTCTTGAGAAGTCTCTTCTTCTGCCGATGCCGTCAACGGAACGGCAAATGCCAGACTGATACTACTCACAGCCAAAAGTTGACGAAACTTGTTCATAGCAAAACTCCTGTCCTGACACACCGGGGAAAGCCGACCCTGAACGACCACGTTTGAAGCTTGGAGTCCTTGGGTCACCGGCGCTGGTGCAGACCATACTTATTATGACCATATAGGTGGGGCCATGTCATCGTATATGGGATGAACCGCAGATGAACAAAAGCCATGATCCGTTCAACTTTTCGCACTTTCGGGGCTGTTTTTCTTCAGCTTCCCGAACATCACGATCGATTGAAGATCCTCCTGCGCAGCAAACCGGGACAAGTTATCGGCAACAAAGTCCCATCGACTGATTTCCGCTGCCTCCGTGCGTGCAGCGATATGCGGCGTGACAATGACGTTGTCCAGCGACTCGAATGAAAAAACCGATGGCGGTGGATAATGAAGACCGCCCTGGCTCTCATGTGGGTAGTTGTACCATACATCGATAATCGCCCCGCCGATCGTCCGATGGCTCAGGGCGTCAAAGAGTGCCATTTCATCCACAACCGGGCCCCTTGCGACGTTGACCAGGATCGCATCCGGTTTCATGAGCTCGATCATGTTTTTGTCGATCAGCCCACGTGTTTCTGCATTCAGGCTGCAGGCAACAACAACATAGTCACTCTCGGATAGGAGACGGGGCAGACTGTCCATGGTTCCGTACCAATCGCAGCCTTTGGGGACCGGGCGATTGCTGCGGCTGACGCAGACGACGCGCATGTCAAATCCTGCCGCCCGTTTCACAACCTGACGTCCGATGGCGCCGTGTCCAATGATTCCCATGGTCAGTCCACGCACCTCTCGGCGCTTGGGCCCCATGATGTTCTCACCGAGACCGAGCCAACCTGCGTTGCGGAAAGCAAGGTCTAAATCGCCGAAGCGAATTTCCCAGCGCAGCACACCGCCCATGACATATTCTGCGACTGCCGTCTCGTGACCGTAGGCGTTCGCGACGATACAGCCGGCCGGGAGGTCTTCCACATTCAGCCATTCATAGCCGGTAATCGGCAATTGAATGAATTTCAGATTGCGGCATTGTTTCAGCCGATTTTGCCAATTGATGGCTGATGGCAGGTCGCCCCCGGGAACCAGGGCAACGGCATCGGAGAGTTTTCGGTCCAATGCCTCCATTGGTTCTTGTTGAGACCAGGTCACAATGTTCCAGTCAAATCGGAGCCTTTCATCAATGACTTGGCGATTCTCGAGCGCATGTTGACCTGCGAGTAGCAATGTCGGTCTGCTGCCGGCGTCTGGCATCGGAGCTCAGTCTCCTCGAATCAGGCTTTACCCCATCCTTTGTCACAGGTTAGAGCATAGTACAGGTAAGAGCGAAGGCTTTTGCGGTTCGGTAGAAAGTGCCCTTCAGTATGAACTTAATCATTGCAGGTGGCGGGGTGATCGGGTTGACGCTCGGCTGGCGTTTGCTGAAAGCGGGTTATCGCGCAACCATTTTGGATCGGGCGGAAGCCGGGCGCGGCGCCAGTTGGGCGGCGGCGGGTATGCTTGCCGGTGCGTCGGAGCTTGGGCCCGACGATGCAGCCGCCTTGGCTTTATCGTCCCAATCCCAATCGCTTTGGCCGTCCTTTAAAGCAGAGCTCGAAGCCATCTCCGGATCAGATATCGGCTACCGGGATCATGGAACAATTTTGGTTGCGGCCCATCAAGCGGCGTTGGACGCTCTTCATGACTCTCATCGCTTTTATACCTCGCAGGGTATCCACGCCGAATTCCTCACACCGTCCCAGGTCGTGGAACGTGAACCAGCCATGGCGCCGTCCATACTTGGCGCCCTGATGTGCAAAGATGATATTCAGGTTGATCCGCGTAAGCTGGTTTCGGCCTTGCGTTCGGTCTTCCTTATGTCAGGGGGAAAGCTGATGGAGCATTGCGCTGTCGAGCAGGTTCTCACTGTTGATGGCCGCGCCACCGGTGTGTCGGTCAATGGCTCGACACTTGATGCAGACGCTGTGGTCTTGGCTTGCGGTTGGGAAACAGGATCATTGCTCGGCGGTTCTTTTGGGTCAGAGGCTTTGACTCCCGTCAAAGGTCAAATCGTTTCCCTTTTGACGGACGTCTCATTGCTTCACCATGTTCTCCGGGCAGATGATTTTTACTTGGTCCAACGCGATGATTACGAAATTGTTTTGGGCGCCACATCCGAAAGGGGCGTGACGGATTTGTCTTTGGACGAACGGCGGTTACAAGAGTTGTTTGAGCGGGCTTGCCGCGTTGTCCCTGGGCTCAGGGGGGCCAAGATCAAAGATCACTGGGCGGGTATCCGACCTGGGTCCATCGATGGATTGCCCCTGATCGGCCCAACGGATGCCGAAGGTCTGTTTGTGGCGACAGGGCACTATCGGAACGGCATTTTTTGGGCCCCTGCCACAGCGGAGTTGATCTTGAAATACATCAACGGCGATGTCTCAGGGGCCGGCGCGAATGCGTTTTTGCCAAGGCGTTTTGCTGCCTGACGACGGCTTGCGTTGGATCCGCAAAGTGACTGTCGACGCAGGTTTCATGAATAATTAGCTTTTTCTGCTGAATAGGGTAGTCTTGGAAATTCAATATCTTAAAGCCGCTATTGATCATAAAGGATGAGGGCCTTTGGAAGTATCCGTTCGAGATAACAATGTCGATCAGGCCTTGAAGGTACTGAAAAAAAAGATGCAACGCGAAGGGACGTTTCGCGAGATGAAAAGGCGGCGCCACTACGAAAAGCCGTCCGAAAAGCGCCAACGCAAGAAGGCCGAAGCTGTTCGCCGAGCTCGAAAACTTGCCCGCAAGCAAATGCAGAAAGAAGCAGAAGGACGTGCGTAATCCCGGGTGCCGGTGGCCTCAGGTTGGGGCCCAGGCAGGCCTATAACTGCCATATTGCGGCGTTGCACGCCTTGTTCCTTAGACCAGACCATCAATAGACATTCTCAATTTTCCCGCTAAGATCACCCCTTCTGGGGACGAGTATGGCGTATTTGTATTTGATTGGGGGCCTTCTCTTATTGGGGGTCGGTGGGGAGATCGTGGTGCGAGGCGCCGTCGATTTGTCTGCCCGGATGGGCGTTTCCAAATTGCTCATCGGCTTGGTGGTCGTGGCCTTCGGCACGTCATCGCCTGAAATTGTGGTTGCCGTCGAAGCGGTCTTGGCCGGCAAGCCGGACATCGCCGTCGGCAATGTGATCGGCAGCAACATCGCCAACATTCTTCTCGTCTTGGGTTTAGGCGCACTGATCTTTCCAATTCATTGTCGTAATGAGGTGGTCCAGCGGGATCTGGTGGTCATGTTGTCGGTGACCGGGTTTTTTATTTGGATGGCTCATCGCGGCGAAATTGGCCTGCTGCAAGGCCAATTCATGCTCGGCGTTTTGCTGCTGTATTTTCTCTACTCTTATTTCGAAGAAAAGGTGCGCGGATTTTCTGTCGGCACACTTCAATACAATATTGAAGCGGAGCATGAATTCCTGCCGGCCCGATTGCGGTTTGGTTTTCTGATCGATCTGTTGTCCTTTTTGGCAGGGTTTGCGGCACTCATATTCGGTGCCCGTTTTATCGTCAGCGGCGCAAGTGCCTTGGCACTTCAGTTCGGCGTGACGGAAGGGGCAATCGGTCTGACGATCGTCGCTGTCGGCACCAGCTTGCCGGAGATCGCGACGATTTTCGTTGCGGCTTTGCGCAAGCACCCCGAGATTGCCGTCGGCGGTGTGATCGGAAGCAATATCATCAATGTCCTGGCGGTTTTGGGCATAGCCGCTTGGTTTGAGCCGGTCATCATCAATCCGGCCTTTTTGGATATGGATCTTTGGGTGATGCTGGGCGCCGCCATCTTGATCATGCCGTTCATGTTGACGGACTGGCGGATCAGCCGGTGGGAAGGGTTGGTGCTCTTGGCCGGATATGGTGCGTTTGTCTACTCAACCTATGCCTCTTTGCCGGACCTGATTTAATCCTTTGTTAAGCCTTCCCTTTTGGCACAAGGTTTGCGTTGACTTGCCCTGGAGGAAACGCATGGTTTCGGTTCAAGCACCGGTTTCGCACGATCGCATTATCCAGTCTTTGCAGCTCGCAAGCGCTCAGACAGGGACGGATTTTGAGTATCTTTTGGAGACGGCGAAACGGGAAAGCAGTCTCAAACCCCAAGCAAAAGCAAAGACTTCCTCTGCAGCAGGGCTGTTTCAATTCATCGAGCAAACCTGGCTGGGCGCGGTCAAGCAATATGGGGACAAGGCCGGTATAGGGTCTCTTTCCGACTCCATCGGGACCAATGACAGAGGTCGGCATATTGTGACCGATGATCAGACCAAGGCGGAAATTCTTGCCCTGCGCCACGATGTCGATGTCTCGTCGGTCATCGCAGGCATGATGAGCAAAGACAGCCAGAGCAGTTTGGAAAAGGCGCTTGGACGGGATTTGCGTGACGGCGAACTCTACGTCGCCCATTTTATGGGCGTGCGCGGTGCCCAGAAATTCATCGAAGCTTACCAAACCGATCCAACCACCAAGGCTGCCGATCTGTTTACGGCCGCCGCGAAAGCCAATAAGCGGCTTTTTTACGCCAAGGATGGACAGAAGCTCTCCGTTGGTGAGGTTTACAGCAATCTGACCCAACAGACTGGATCGTCGCCGGCGGTGCCAAAATCTGTGGCTGAAACGACTGAAGTGACCTCCGGGCATGTATCCATGGTGTCGTCTGGTCATGCATCAATCCCCAACAACACAGAGTCAACCGTCATATCCCGGACGATGTCTCCATCCGACTTCTTTGGTCTCCGATTGGCCGGATTTGGAGAGCGTTTCTTACCCGCATTGCCGGCCGGTTCCAAGGCAGCTGCGGTTCCCGGTTCCCTGGTCGAGTTTACGCCTGTCCTTTTGGATGTATTGGCTGCGATCGGAGAAGATATGACCGAGGCTAGCTCCGCAAAAGCGAAAACGCCTTCAAACTAAGCCCCATTTTCTTTGCTTTATAGCCATGCGCCTTTTTGGGCCGTGTACAGAAAATGTGCTATGATCTCCCATGTCAGATTTTAGCGATCAATATATCGCCCAACAGAAAGCGCGCCTTTTGCATTTGCTCGCGGACCTTCAGTCGCAAGGCGAAGCCAACAAAGATGCCCTGAATGTTGTTGAGTTGGATCAGTCGACCGTGGGCCGTCTGTCGCGCATGGACGCTTTGCAAGCGCAAGAAATGGCAAAAGAAAATGAGCGCCGCAGGTTTGCTCAGATCAAACGCATTGAAGCCGCTCTTCAGCGCATTGAAGACGGAGAGTACGGTTATTGCGTGAACAGCGGTAACCCCATCGACAAGCGTCGCTTGGAATTGGATCCTGCGGCACCGACTGAGGTTGCCAAGTAGATTGCTGTCACTTTTTCGGAGCATTTTGCCAAGTTTCGTTGCATTGGCGTAAGATTGGCGGCTGTTTGACGTTCCAACTTTGCCGGGACAGCTGTTACAGTACACAGACTGAAAACCTTGGAATATCGCCATGGAATGCAAGATCAATCCTCAAATCGTAAAAGCTCTACGCCGCACGCGCCTTTGGACGCAAGATGAGTTGGCGGTGGCTGCCGGTCTCAGTCTCCGAACAGTGCAGCGGGCCGAAAGCGATGGCGCCGTATCGGCCTCGAGTCTGAAATCACTTGCTGCCGTTTTTGCTGTCGAGGCCGGCGAATTGGAGATGTCCGAACAAAGGGCGCCCACAACCGGCGACGCCGTATCTCCAGTTGGCCGAGGTGCCCGATGGGGCGTCGCATTTGGCATGGGTGGTGCAATTCTGGGGTACAGCATGTCGCTCTATCGGCAGATTGAGGCTGTTCAAGCCGGTCAAATGTCAGCCGATGAATTCGGCTTGTCGGCCGGCATCCTCGGGGCCGCCACAGGTCTGGTTTGCGCAGGCATTGGTCTCTACTACAGGCACCTGGTAAGCCAGGCGCCAAACATGAAAACATAAGTCGCTCTGTCATATTCAATGGAACAAGACGTGCTGACTTGCCCTCTCGGTTTGTTGTTCGCAGGTTACATTAAGCTTCCGTCAACCATTGCCCTTTGATTACCGCCTTTTGGATCCTTTTATCGGAGTCATAAGGTGTCCGTTAACTTCTATGGCTCAAAATCATCAATTGGAATTTCAGCTTCCGGCTGCAGTCGGAACTCAGATGTAATTTGGGAGACACGGACTTGGCTCAAAAGTTCGATACATTGACCAAAGGCGATATCGAAGCTTTGCAAAGCAACCCCTCTGACGAGGTCAGAGCAAAAATCGCGCATAAGGTCGCTACAGGCGTTGCAGCAGAAGCCCTTTCGGAAGACGAAGTCGCGATCGCCCAAGCTATTTTGCGGATGATGGTGAAAGATGCTGCCGATCGTGTTCGCAAATCTCTGTCAGATTGTTTGTACAACAGCAATCATGTTCCGCATGACGTGGCGATGGCGTTGGCCGAAGACATCGATGTGATTGCTTTGCCGATGTTGGAAAGCTCTCCGGTTTTTACGGATGAGGATCTTGTGGCCATTATTGAAAGTGGTGCGGCGTCCAAGCAAATAGCTATTGCCGGGCGCTCCAACGTCACGGATCTTGTTGCCGGCGCACTTGTTGCGACGGATAACAGCGATGCGGTCGGCGTGTTGGCTGCCAATGACGGCGCCGAGATGAGTGAGGCGACACTGTCTCAGATTATTGAGCGCCACTCCCAAGCCGATAGCGTTGTTGACGCTTTAGCTCAACGTGAAGATCTGCCGATCGAAATTGCAGAGCGGCTCACAGCGCATGTCTCCAATGAGCTTCAAAAAGTTCTGGTTGGCCGTTACATGCTACCGGAAAACCAGGCCGAGCAATTGGCGGTTGCCAGTCGTGAGAAGGCCACTGTTGATCTTGTTGAAGAAGTTGCCAATACAGAGAATGTGGTGAGTCTTGCGAGCCAATTGCGGCAGAACGGTCGTCTAACAGCCTCGCTCATCTTACGCAGTCTTTGCACCGGAGATATTCGTTTCTTCGAGGCTGCGATGGCGGAACTGGCATCAGTCGATGTCGCGCGAGCAGGAATTATGATTCACGACGCCGGCCCGTTGGGACTCGATGCGATCTTCCGCAAGTCCGGTTTGCCGCAAGTCTTCTTCCCGGCTTTCCGGGTTGCTGTGGATGTTTATCATGCCAACGAATTTGACGGCGGTGAAAATGACCGTGAGCGCTTCAAGCAAAGAATGATTGAGCGCATTCTGACCCAGTATGACGGTATTGAGAGTGAAGATCTCGATTATCTGATCAATGCGCTGGGAAAAGCTGAGAACGAAGACCGCGCCGCCTAAAGACGTTCATCCTTGCTTTTTGGGAGCTAACTGACCCGGTTTGTCAGCGGGTCTTTAGTCGTCGTCGACCAATGTGCTGACCATTTGCTCAAGCTCTTTTGCAAGCTCCAGCCCAACCGGATCATTTGCTTCTTTGACTTTGCCTAAAACGACCGCTTGTATGGCTTTGACATGATTGTCGATGACCTCCAACGGGACGCCCTCGTCAAAGCTGTTTTCGTCAAGCAGGCGATGCAATGATCCGGCCATACGTGTGACCAGTGGGTAGTTGTAGGTGACGCCGAGGCCTTTGAGATCATGTGCCTTGATACAGACATCCGAAAGCGACTCTTTAGACGCTGTGTCTGCCCGAAGCGCTTCCGTTGCATCTTTCAGAAGGTCAAGGTCGCCGACCAGCCAATCTTCGAAATCGTCCTGCAGCGCCTCAAGTGCCTGCTCGGCACGTTTGACCGCACGTTCGTCTACCATGATGATTTTCCTGCCCGCTTTGTCTGTCCTGATCATAGAGCGAGTTTGAAGGATCGGCGTTTACATCAGCTTAATATTGCCGATCCGGGCGGACCTGTCGGTGGGCAAGCATTATGGATCTGTTAATAGCTGAACTGTTCAGCGAGAATTCGTTCTTCTAGGCTGTGGCCGTCGTCAAAAAGCATCTCAATATTGATGTCGCGATTTTCTTTGACAAAGACATCAACCACGTCTCGTATCTCGTGATTGTCGGCAACAGCGCTGACCGGGCGGTGTTTGCTTTCCAAAACCTCAATACGGATCTGCGCCCGCTGTGGCAGCAAGGCGCCACGCCAGCGCCGGGGCCGAAAGGCACTGATCGGTGTGATGGCCAGGAGATCCGCATCAATAGGAATAATCGGCCCATAAGCCGAGAGATTATAGGCCGTGCTGCCGGCAGGCGTTGAAACAATCAGACCGTCGCATGTCAGTTCAGCCAACCGGACACGTCCGTCGACGGATATTCTGAGCTTTGCGGTTTGGCGTGTTTCCCGCAAGAGAGAGACTTCATTGATGGCCAATGCTTCGGAGTTTTTTCCGTCGGCGGTTTTGACCGCCATAATCAACGGATGAATAGTGGCGGATTCCGCCTTATTCAAACGTTCTAAGAGATCATTCTCTTTATACTCATTCATCAAAAAACCGACGGATCCAAAATTCAGTCCGTAGATAGGGATGTCGCGGTCCATATTCTCATGCAGTGTTTGCAGCATAAATCCGTCGCCGCCGAGAGCGACGATCACTTGCGCATCCTCTTGGCCGCTATGGCCGTAGCGCTCCTGCATTTTTTTTAATGCCGCCTGAGCGTCTTCATACTCATTGGCGACAAAACAAATTTTTTCAAATTTCATAGGACAGTTTTTTGTGATCCGGAATTATCCACCGGTTACGGACATATGTCTCGATACGGCGGGCTTATTTTGCTGTCGGTCAATAACGAAGTCATGGCCCTTTGGTTTGCGCCCGATGGCCTCAGAAATGGCCTGGTGCAAAAGTTCGTTGCCTTCGCTGGCGCGCACGGGCGCACGCAGATCTTTCGCGTCTTCTTGTCCAAGGCACATATAAAGCGTGCCGGTGCAGGTCAAGCGGACACGATTGCAGGATTCGCAAAAGTTATGACTCATTGGGGTGATGAAGCCGAGTTTGCCGCCGGTCTCTTCAACATGGACATAACGCGCCGGTCCGCCCGTGCGCTCCGGCAAATCCGTAAGCGTCCAATTTTTGGAAAGACGTGCGCGAACGAGAGACAGCGGCAAATAGTGGTCCGTTCGGTCGCCGTCGATCTCGCCGAGTGGCATCGTTTCGATCAATGTCAGATCCATATCCTGACCGTGCGCCCATTCAATCATCGACGGGATTTCGTCTTCGTTCACCCCGCGCAGAGCAACGGCATTCAGTTTGATCCGCAAGCCGGCATCTTGCGCGGCCTTGAGACCGTCCAAGACTTTCGGCAATTGCCCCCAGCGGGTGATTTCATGAAAGCAGTCTGCATTCAGCGTGTCGACGGAGACATTGATCCTGCGGACGCCGCATTCATAGAGCTCTTTGGCATGACGGGCGAGCTGGCTGCCGTTGGTTGTGACGGTGAGTTCGTCCAAGGAACCGGCATCAAGATGTCGTGATAGGCTGCGGAACAAAGACATAATATCTCTGCGAACGAGGGGTTCGCCGCCCGTGATGCGAAGCTTGCGCACGCCGCGATGGATAAAGGCCTCGCAGATGCGCTCCAGTTCCTCAAGGGACAAAATCTCTGTTTTCGGCAGGAATGTCATGTTTTCGGACATGCAATACACACATCGAAAATCGCACCGATCGGTCACCGACACCCGCAAATAGGTGATCTGCCTGTCAAATGGGTCGATGAGAGGGCTGAGCGCCGCCGAACTATCCTTAAACTCTTTCAAAACTTGGCCTTTTTTCTCTACGCTTGGATTTTCGTCCGGCGACATTAGCAAGAATGCCAGTCCGTTGGCCAAGAAAATCGGAGCGTTCCGGCCGTCCTGTTATGAGGCGATCAGGCTGTCGAGTGCCCGTTTGGCGCCGTCTTGACTGACCGCACGAAAGATCCGCTCGATCTCTGCGCGATCTTGGGCGGTCAAGTTTGTCGGCAGGTCTTTCATCGATCGATAGAGAGCAAGGATGGTTTCAAATTGTTGTTGGGAACCGCCCAAAGCCCGATAGGCAAGAGCCATAGCGCTTGTGCTTTGCGTTTTGAGAAGCTTGGCCACAAACGAGCTGGCTAAACTCAGAAATTCCGCAAATGCGACGACGAAGAGCCTTTCGTTTTGCTGGTGCAGCGCCTTGACAAGAATAGCTGTGCGCAGCCGCCCAGATTCCTTTAACGCTTTAACCCGTTGCTCAGCTTGGTCATGGTCTGCATCGGTGCCGCGTTGGGGTCTGCGATTGGTTGGTGCCGACGGCGTCTTTTCCGGCACTTGAGACGGCACCATGCGTGTGACCAGTTTTTGAACGGTTTGCGAACTGCACTCGGCAATCTCTTCGGCATAGCGGCGCGACAGATGGGGTCTTTGCAAAATCGGCAATGCCAGCACCGGAAAGCGTTTGGCAATCGCCACAAGGCGGGCCATGTCGCCGTCATTGATCTGGGCGCTGTGATTGTTGATCAGCGTTTTCAGTGTCTCTTCATCGCCGTTGGAAATAATCGCAGCGCAGACATCGTCCGACAAACCCTGACGAACGGCGATCGCTTTGCAATGATCGGGTCCGGTTGCCCGGGCGACTTCGATAAGATCTTGAGCGTTCAGCACCGGACTTTGCTCAAGAACGATCGTAGCGGCCGCAACATGCGCCTTTGCCAATGCGCTGACCACTTGTCTCGGCGCTTTGGAAGATGTTGCGATCAACTCCGAAAGAGCGATTTGATCGTCCAGGCTGCTTTGTGTCAGCAGATCAATGGTGAGGGCGATGCAGTGCTCGCGCTGGGCGGCGCCAAGATCATCGTTATGAGAAATCAGCAGAACGGCGAGGCTCACCAACAGCTCACCGCGATTGGCAAGCTCGTCATGACGTGCAAGTTCGGCCAAATGTTCCAGGTCAGACGTAATCGCGTTCATGGTGTTCAGCTTTTTTCCGTCGCCGAATCATTACATTACGGTCGTCTTCGTTAAGCTCCTCTTAACTGTCGTCCGCCGCTCAAGATGAATTCCGCCGATAAATCATGTGCTTGTAGCTCGAATGCGGGGCAGAGGATACACTCATAAGATGTAACTTGATCTGGGGAGCCATTTTAGATGTGCGGGCGTGTGCGCAAGTCCGAGAGGCGCAACCTTGGTCCAAAAGCGATCCTTTTGCCGGTTTCGCACGTAAAGGTTCATGAGGTGGACCAATATGCGCCCGGTTAAGGCCCGATTAATTTACCTAGCCGAAAAAAAACGATAATAGCTTAGAATTCCTAGATTATTTGAAAGCCAATCATATGGGTGCGAACCGCACGAAGCTCTCCGTTGCTGCTGCCGTTTTGGTCGCGATCGCTGTCGGAATGATGTTTTTCAACACCGACGAAGGATCTCAAACATCGGGGGGCGGTAGACCAGGCTTCGGGCCGGTCCCGGTTAAAGTGGCTACCGTGGTGATGGATGAGTTCGTTGATTCCATTGAAGCGGTGGGCACGGCAACGGCCAATGAGTCGATCATCGTGACTGCGAAGGTGACAGAGAAACTGAGCAGCCTCAATTTTGAGGATGGCCGTTTTGTTGAAGCCGGTACCATAATCGCCGAGTTGACGGATGATGAAGCGGGTGCGGATTTGACGGAGGCAAGAGCCTCCCTAAAGGAAGCAGAGCAACAGTTTGAAAGAATCTCGGGATTGTTTGATCGCGGCAACACCACGCGCGCAGCCCTCGATCAGGCGGTCTCTGCCAGAGATCGTGCGGCGGCACGGGTCGAAGCTCTGGAGGCTCGTATGGCCGACCGATTGATTCGAGCACCCTTTGCCGGCGTGCTCGGTCTGCGCATGGTCAGTCCCGGAACTTTGGTGCGTCCGGGCGATGAGATTACGACGCTCGATGATATCAGCATTATTAAACTTGATTTCTCGGTGCCGGAGACCTTCTTAGGTTCATTGGTTCCGGGGCTTGAAGTAACGGCAAAAAGCGCGGCTTATCCGGACCGGGAATTCATCGGAACCATTTCGGCCATTGGGACACGGATCGATCCGGTCACACGGACGGCTCAAGTTCGTGCCGAGATTCCGAATTCGGACAGTACTTTGAAACCCGGCATGTTGATGACGACACAGGTGCTGCAAAACCGGCGTCAGTCGATGAAAGTTCCGGAAGAGTCGCTTGTCCCTATCAATAGGGACAATTTTGTATTTGTGGTTCGTGATGGAGAGCGCGGACCCCAGATTGAGCAAGTGAAAGTTGAGATTGGCGGTCGCCGCCCAGGCTATGTGGAGATCTTGGATGGCTTGGCATTGGGTGATCGCGTTGTGACTGAGGGAACAAACCGCGTGAGGGAGGGAGCGCCCGTCAATATTCTATCTTCGGACGCCCGGCCCGCCGCTGAAGTCAAACGCGCTACAGAGGAGCGGGAAGGATCTTCCTGACGTAAGCCATGATACTCTCTGATGTTTCCGTAAAACGGCCGGTCTTTGCGGCGGTGCTGAGCATTATGCTTGTCGCCTTTGGGGTTTTGTCCTTTTCAAATTTGCCCTTGCGTGAAATGCCGTCGGTTGATGTGCCGATTGTCTCGATCAACACGACCTATCGCGGCGCGTCGGCTGAGATTGTTGAGGACAAGATTACCAAAACCATCGAAAAGGCGGTGGCCGGTATTGAGGGTGTCGATTACATGTCGGCGACATCCCGCCAAGACAGCTCATCTGTCATGCTGTTCTTTAAGCTCGACCGCAATATCGATTTGGCTTTCAATGATGTTCAGGCGTCTGTTGAGCGGATTCGTAATGCATTGCCGAAGGAAGCAGACCAGCCGCGTTTGTCTAAAATGGACCCCGATGCCTTTGCGATCATGTGGTTCTCTTTGTCGTCTGACACGATGGATAAGATGGCGCTATCTGATTTCGCCAATAAGAGCATCATCGATCGGTTGGCCACCGTTGACGGAGTGGGCGAAGTTCAAGGTGGAAATGAGTCGCTATATTCGATGCGAATATGGCTGGACCGCGTGGCTCTGGCCGCGCGTGGGTTGACAGTCAACGACGTCACAAACGCCCTTCAATCGGAAAATACGGAACTGCCCGCCGGGACGCTGGAATCGGAAGCGCGCGAATTTCCCATTCGCATTATCCGCAGCTTTGCCAACGTAGACGACTTTAAGCGCCTTGTTGTGGGGCGTGGGGATGATGGTCATCTTATTCGATTGGCCGAGGTCGCGCGGGTCGAATTAGGTCCCGACAATGAAAAGATCTTTTTTCAAGGCAATGGCGGTCCTCAACTCGGCATCGGCATTGTCAAACAATCGACCGCAAATGCCCTTGATGTGGCACGTGGGGTGCGGGCGGAAATTGAAAAGATCAAACGGGATTCCTTGCCCGAGGGTATTGAGATTGACGATAGCTTTGACACAACTGTCTTCGTCGAACGTGCCATTTCAGAAGTGCAAAAGACGCTGCTGATCGCAACAGGTCTTGTCGTCTTGGTGATTTATGTCTTCTTGGGTTCGTTGCGAGCAGCGCTCGTCCCCGCTGTGGTGGTCCCGGTATGTTTGATAGCGACGTTCGGTATTTTGGACTTCTCGGGCGCGACGCTTAACCTCATGACATTATTGGCCTTGGTTTTGTGTATCGGGTTGGTGGTCGATGACTCCATTGTGGTATTGGAGAATATTCAACGACGTGTGGACCAGGGAGAGCCGCCATTGCTCGCGGCCTACCGGGGTGCGCGGCAGGTTGCTTTTGCCGTGATCGCAACAACAGTTGTCATTGTTGCTGTGTTTGCGCCTCTTATTTTTACCCAAGGATTCATTGGGCGCGTGTTTGGTGAATTGGGTATTACGGTCGCCGGTGCCGTGATCTTGTCCAGTTTTGTCGCGCTTAGTCTGTCTCCGATGATGTGCTCGAAACTGCTGAGCCGCAAAAGATCGGAAGCCGAGCGCGCCAATGCCTTTATGCGCTTCTTCGACAAGCTAAGAGATTCTTACATTGTCTTGCTCAAGAAGATTTTGCCTTATCCATGGCTGGGTGTGCCGCTTCTGGTCGTTATTTTTGCTTTTATTGGGTTCTTAGGAACTCAAGTGGGCTCAGAGAGCCAGCCGGCGGAAGATAGAGGTATCATCAACGTCAATATCACAGCGCCGGAAGGCACGGGCTTTGACTATATGGTCGGGCAGGCCAAACAGCTGGAACAGATGATCTTGCCCTATGTGGACAATGGCGAAGCCCAGCGCGTGACAATCCGTGTGCCCGGCGGTTGGGGCGCCAGCCGGAAATTTAACTCCGCGCGAGGCATGCTCGTATTGGAGGATTGGGACGATCGTGAACGGACCGGCCATGAGATCTCCGCTGAGCTTCAGCGTATGGTTGGTCAGCTGCCGGGCGTTTTTGGTTTTGCCGGCATGCAACAAGGCGGGATGAATGCTTGGGGCCCACCTATGCAGTTCGTTATTCGCGGTGGAAGTTATGATGCGATTATCCCGGTTGCGAATTTGATGGTTGAAGAGGCTAGGAAGAATCCGGGTCTGACACGGGTCGATATGGGTTACAAGCCGACCAAACCGCAAATGCAGCTTGAGATTGACCGTACGCGTGCGGCCGCCTTGGGTGTGTCCGCTCAGGCAATCGGCCAAACGCTTGAAACCGCCTTAGGGTCCCGGCGCGTCACAACCTTTGAGCTTGAAGGTAAGGGTGATGAGTATGACGTTATTGTCCAAGCTCGTGATGTCGATCGAGAAACAACGACGGACTTGACCAACATCAATGTCCGGCCTGACCGCGGTGGTGATCTCATCCCTCTTTCCAACCTGGTGAAGGTGACGGAGAGTGCCGATACGGCACAGCGCAAGCGTTGGAACCGTCAGCAATCGATCACCGTAACGGCCTTTCTCAACGAAAATTACAGCATGGGAGAAGCTGTCGAGTTTTTCGAAACGACCTTCAACGAGAAAATTACCACACCGGCCAACTTTGACTTCAATGGAGAGGCGCGCATGTTCAAAGAACAGGGCGGCGATCTGATTTTTGTCTTCTTGCTCGCCTTGTTGGTTGTATTTTTGGTTCTTGCGGCTCAGTTCGAGAGTTTCATTCATCCACTGATCATTATGTTCACGGTGCCGGTCGCTATTGCTGGCGCGTTACTAGGATTGTTCCTTGTCGGCAGTACACTGAATATATTCAGTGCAATCGGGATCATCATCTTGATCGGTATTGCGGCAAAGAATGGCATTCTTATTGTGGAGTTTGCCAATCAACTGCGAGATCAGGGTCGAGAATTCATGGATGCTCTTGTTGAGGCATCAGCAACGCGGTTCCGTCCGATTATCATGACCGGCGTTTCGACGGCAGCAGGGTCTATGCCTTTGGTGATGACAACGGGCCCAGGATCAGCAAGTCGTTTGACGATCGGGATTGTGATCGTCTTGGGCGTCTTGGTGTCGACCGTGATGACTCTTTTCATCGTGCCGCTGTTTTACAATTTGATGGCGCGGCGGACCGGGTCTCCACAAACCATCGCACGCAAATTGTCGGAGTATGAAGGCGCCCGCCCGAACGCACCTTTGGGCGGACCTGCCGAATAATCGGCCGAGACTTGATTGTGAGATCATTCTAGGGCCGAGAACTCGGCCTTAGAATTGCCCCATTCTCGTCCTAATTCTAACTTCGCTAAGCTTTATAAGTATTTTTAGTCATTCAGCTGACGGTATTTTAGATGTCAGCAAACAATTGGCCTCTTTTCCATTCGGCCAAGTGCGTATCTGTTTGGTCGAAAAGCGCCCCCGTTGGTCAGGATGCGTCAGACACACCTGAGCGTACAACGGGGGCGTAGTATTTTCAGTTTCCCGCCGAATTGTTTCAGTTCAATGTCGCTGTTGGAGGCGCCGTCGCCGTCACTTATTTCGGATAGAGCGGCAGGTCCGTTCGATAGTTGACCGGTTTCAGTGCAAAGCTCGACCGGATATTTGAAACACCCGGTACCCGGGTCAGTTTGTTCTTCAAAAACGTTTCATAGGTCGATAGATCGGGCACCACGATGCGTAAGTGGTAGTCGGCATCACCTGTCATCAAATAGCATTCCATCACTTCGGGCCAGGATATGACGGAGGTCTCAAAGCGCTCAAGATATTCATCCACTTGCCGTTCGAGGCTGACCTGGACAAAGACGTTCACGGTCAGGCCCATGGTGTTTGGATCGACCAAAGCCACATACCGGCTGATGACGCCGCTGTCCTCCAAGCGTTTGACCCGCCGCAGGCATGGGCTGGGGGAGAGCCCCACCGCGTCCGCGAGGTCCACATTGCTGATTCTTGCATTGATTTGAAGCTGCTGCAGTATGCTCAGATCAATCGCATCCAGTGCAATTTCCGCCATAAAATTGCTCCATTGTATTAAATTCAGCACATTATAGCCAAAACGGCCCAAAATCCTAGCATGAAAGCAAGATATGGATGGTGAGAAGCTGTTAGAAGTCTTCTGATAAGACGTGAGGCATCAGGGAAGAGGCGTAGAATGCGACTGGCGGAAACAGAGGCTCATTCGGAAACCGGGCCGGATACGGCGACGATTGAGACCCTGCGTCTCCTGGAAGACCGCATTCGCTGGTTGTCCACCTGGACGATCCATAACGCCAACAATATCCGTGAAAAGCGCGACGGGCTAAAGGTCGGCGGACATCAGGCGTCCTGTGCCTCCATGACGACCCTGATGGCGGCCCTTTATTTCCACGTTTTGCGGCCGGAGGATCGGGTTGCTGTGAAACCCCATGCCAGTCCGGTCTTCCATGCCGTTGAGTATTTATTCGGCAAGCAGTCTCTCGATCAATTGAAGAATTTCCGGGCCCTGGGCGGTGCACAGTCTTATCCATCGCGTACCAAGGACAAAGACGATGTTGATTTCTCAACCGGGTCGGTCGGCCTTGGTGTTGCGATCACCGCTTTTTCGTCTTTGGTTCAGGATTATCTGACGTCCCATGACTGGCTGGATAAAGACCGTCAGGGCCGCATGATTTCGCTTCTCGGCGATGCTGAGCTTGACGAAGGTAATATTTACGAGGCTCTCATCGAAGCGCATAAGCATCGCATACGGAATACATGGTGGATTGTCGATTACAATCGGCAAAGCTTAGATGCCATTACCAATGATCGTATGTTTCGGCGGTTTGACGATGTGTTTCGTACAATGGGTTGGGAAGTCGTCACGCTTAAATACGGCAAGCGACAGCAAGAGGCCTTTAAGCACAAAGGCGGAGACGCGTTGCGCGACTGGATTGATAGTTGCCCCAATGAACTATATGCGGCTTTGACCTACAAGGGCGGGGAGGCTTGGCGCGCTCAATTGATATCGGATATTGGAGAGGTTCCCGGCATCAAGCCGCTCTTGAGTGAGTATGATGATGACCAATTGTCCGATTTGATGACGGAACTGGGCGGTCATTGTTTGGAAACTTTGTTGGAAGCATTTTCATCTGTCGACAGCGATAAACCGCATTTCTTCATTGCCTATACCATCAAGGGGAAGGGCCTGCCTTTTGCAGGTCATAAAGACAATCATGCGGGTCTTCTGAATACCAAACAAGTTGAGGCGATGCGCGATCAATTGGGTATTGCGCCGGGCGATGAGTGGAAGCCATTCAGCGGTTTGAACGGGGATCAAGCCAAGGGCCTTGAAAACTACTTGCGCGCCGTCCCGTTTAATCAGCCGGCCAACCGCCGCCCGCTTGCGGACAAGATTGACCTACCGGAAAAGGACGTTTTTCCCAAACCGGGCTCTGCCAAAGATTCGACGCAAGCGGCATTCGGCAAGATCCTCAACGACTTGGCCAAGGGCGACTCGGATCTAGCGAGCCGGATCGTCACCACATCGCCGGACGTCACTGTGTCGACAAATCTGGGCGGCTGGGTCAATCAACGCGGTCTCTATAATCGCGACGAAAAAGCTGATCTCTTCAAAGAAGAGAAAATTGAGTCCGCTCAAAAATGGATCATGACCAGCTCCGGACAACATTTGGAGTTGGGGATCGCCGAAAACAATCTCTTCTTGATGCTCGGCGCACTCGGCATGTCTCATCATTTGTTTGGGGAGCGCCTTTTGCCGATCGGCACCGTCTATGACCCTTTCATCAGCCGCGGTCTCGATGCTCTGAATTATGCGGTCTATCAAGACGCACGGTTTATGTTGGTGGCCACGCCAGCCGGCGTCACCTTGGGCCCTGAAGGCGGCGCTCACCAATCGATCGGCACGCCGTTGATTGGGATGGGACAACCTGGGCTGACCTATTTCGAGCCCACTTATGTGGATGAACTCTCAGCCATCATGCGTTGGAGCTTTGATCACATGCAAGCCGATGAAGGCGGCTCAGTCTATCTGCGTCTGACCACCCGGCCTTTGGTTCAGCCGGACAGAGTCTTTTCGCCGGAACTTGAACAGGATGTCTTGAAGGGCGCCTATTGGCATGTGCCGCCTGGGCCCGGCGCAGAGATCGCGATTGTTTACACAGGGGCGATAGCGCCTGAGGCCATCGCGGCCCATGAGCAATTGCTCGAAGACGTACCGGGTGCTGGCCTTCTGGCGGTGCCGTCCGCCGATGTGCTGCATCGCGATTGGACCCGCTCGCGCCGCAGTCCGTGGACCGGGGAAGGGGGCACCACCTCTCACGTGGATAAGCTTCTTTCGCAATTGTCGCCGCAAGCCGGTTTAGTGACGGTGGTGGATGGCGCTCCCTCGACATTGTCTTGGCTTGGTGGTGTGAAAGGGCAGAGGACGATTCCGCTCGGGATTGAGACCTTTGGCCAGTCCGGCGATCTGATCGATCTTTACGACACGTATCGCATCAACCCATCAGCCATTCTGGATGCTTGCGCCAGTCTTTACGTGCGTTAGTTGATTCCGGCTTCGGCAAAAAGGTCGCGCTTGTTCCACTTTGCCGTTAGGAAGCGCCAGATTACTTTGCTTTTTGTCAGCCAAGCAATGCGTGCGCCGTGGCGCTCATTCAACAATGTGTTTCGCGCCAGCCAAGGTGTGACCGTGTCCACATTGTCACCGATGATGTTGTAGACCTTACGTGTTTGTTCGTAACGTTCTGGGTTGATCTGGCCTTCGCCGACGCTCATATCGGTAATGACAATGCCTGGGCTCAAGAAGCCGACCTTGACCGGGCTCTTCTTGGTTTCCTTGATCAAAGCATTGGTGAAATGGGTGATGGCATTCTTGGTTGACCCATAAATTGATAGCCCTGGATTTTGATTGCCGTCGCTGCCGAAGCCTTCAAAATTATAGATCTCTCCAAAGCCCTGCGCCTCCATGCCTTTCAGTGCGACCTGGCATGCGTTCATCGTGCCGCGCAGATTTGCGCCAACAACGGTTTCAATCTCAGATTGGGGCATGTCTTCGATGGCCATGCCCTTATTGGCGATGCCTGCATTGTTGATCCAGATATTGACCTTGCCGAGATCGGCCCTGGCTTTGTCCCAAAGCGATTGAACCTCTGCAATGCTGCCGACATCGCATGGCTGCCCGACAACTTTGACGCCATGTTTGTCGGCCGTGGGGCGAAGCTGTGCAATGGCTTGATCCACCGCACTTTGTGAACGGCTGGTGACCATCACATCATTGCCCTGTTCCAAAAAGTTTTTGGCAAGACCCAGCCCGATGCCTCTTGTGCTGCCGGTGATGACGACACCTAAGCCCGATCTCTTGACTTCTGGTTCGCCCGCCTTAAAGCGAACAACCAGGCACCAGACAAACAACACCGCATTAATCGTGCCCATAAGCAGGAATGGACCCACGTCAACAATGTCAGCAAGCCATCCGCCGACCACCACAACGACTAGAATTCCGATGGCGCCGGACATACCGAAGAAGCCGATCACAGCGCCCCGTTCTTCGACAGGTGCTTCTTGGCCGATCAGCGCCGTTGAGGCAATCAGTCCACTGACATAGCCCAATCCCAGGAAGGCAAAGAAGGGGATCGCTCCCGCCTCAATCGGACTTTCAACAAACCCGATGCCGAGATAACCGAGTGCGCCCAATGCTGTGGCGATGGCCATAGCTGTCACCCGATTGACGCGGTCAATGATAAAGCCCATGCAAGGTGCCCATAAGAGCGCGACGCCTTGCGTGGCAGCAACGGCACCCCCAACCATAGCCATGGCTTCCGCATTGCCTATACCGGCTTCCGCGCCTGCTTTTTGTGCCCAGATGTTCACGAAGACCCCGATGACGGTCAGCTCCGCGCGAGCGGCAAAAGAGTTGGCGTAAGCCAAACCGATTCGCGGATTTTTTGCCGCTTTGATGCCGTCAACAAACAGCTTTTTTGCTGGAATGCGCTGGCTTTGCGAAGATGGTGTGCCGGGCTTAAGGCCTAATTGCAGAATGATGGCGGCGCCGAAGCAGCCGAGCCCGATATACATCCAAGCCGCTTTAGCGGATTCCAGCGAGTCCATACCCTGACTTTGCAAAACTTCCGGAAGGCCGCCGAGAAAGAAAATTGCCGAGCCGACTCCGATGCCGTTGGCAATTGATGAGAAGCCGACAAAAGCGCCACGGCTTTGTTCCTTAGGGTAGTCATTGACGATGGTGGCCAGGGCGGTAGCAATTGCGGCGGCGCCAAGAGCATGAACAATGCGGAATAAATAGAGATCAAACAGTTCTTGTGCATACGGAAAAAGCAAGAAAGCAAAGCCCAGCAATATGGTTCCGACCACAAAAAGCGGGCGTCTGCCAAACCGGTCTGCGAGGATCCCGCAGATCGGAATATAGATAATGGCCTGAATTTCTGCCCAGAACTGAAGTTGGCCGGAGACCACACCAAGTTCCTGGGGAGGGACCTTTAGAACTTCGGTAAGAATAAATGCCTGGCCGAAATTGAAGAAGCCGAGCAAGCCAATGGCAAAGAGCGACGCGAACATAAATGTCCACGCGTTTGCTGCGCTGATGCCTTCCATCAGCTTGACCGGTCCCCATTGAACCGATTTGGTCTTGTCTTGACTCATGGACTTGTTCCCGCCGCTTTAGAGCTATTTTTCGCCCCGTTGCTTCTGTGGTTACGCTTAAGGCGCACTTAAAGACCAAAGAAATTTCGGATCGCTACGCAAATGAGCACAAATTCGCAGGCCTGTCCGTTACCCCCTGACTTCCTTGCGGTCGGGCATTGCTGCGAGCGCATTAGGCAAGATCGTATTCGCCAAAAACATCCCGTTTCTTGAAAAGCCCGGTGACAGCTCGGCCCAACAACTTGCCCGTGGTCATCCACTTAATGTTTTTGCCGGTTTCCGTATTGGCAAGGATTTGATCCACAATCCAGGGAGTCGTTGTGGAAACATGATCGCCCAAGAAATTGAGGGGCTTGATCATTTTATCTCGTTGCTCCGGCGGAAGCGATTTCACCTCCCGGATCATGCCCTCGGTGATGTTTGTGCCGGGGCTGATGGTACCCACTTTGATGTCGGTGTCCTTGGTCTCGTTTTTCAGGCTTGTCGAGAAGTAATTGACCGCACGCTTTGTCGTGCCATAGCCAATCATGCCTGGCAGCACGCGCCCGTCGGCGCCTGCGCCCAGAGTGTTGTAGATGAAGCCATGTCCCTGCGCCTTCATGCCCTTGAGCGCGATTTGGCTGGCTTTCATGGTTCCGATCACATTCGAGTCGATCATCTCGTTGATTTCGTCAGGTGTCAGTTCCAGCAGTGTCACACCGGTTCGGGCCCGTCCCGCATTGTTGATCCAAATATCCACGCTGCCAAATTCGGCGACCGCCTTGTCCCAGGTGGATTGCAGGCTATCCATGTCGGAGACGATGCAGATATGTCCGGCAGCACGCGCGCCTTCAGATGCATCCTTCTGAACATCCGCAATGGCTTGGTCGATTCCTTCCTGCGACCGGCCGGTCACAAGCACATTATGTCCGCGCATTAAAAATTCACGCGCATATCCTTTACCGATGCCCTTGGAACTGCCGGTAATGACCACATTGACCATCAGCTATTTCACCTCCTTTTAGAGATCCGCATTTTCGGCCAAATCGGTACCGGGTCTGTCACTTTGCGTCAACGGGCGAAGGCCCGATGGCCATGGCTTGACCGCCGACTGGTTTGCGCTGAAGACAGTTCGCCGAAGACACCGTTTTTTGATTTCAGACCAAAGGCTTGGCCCGATAAATTAAATATCGCGTTTTGGAATCGACCGGTCCTCGAAGGTGAAGGAGAGCTCCATGAAAATGCTGGTCAAACAGTTTATGGATCAACAGATCTCACGTCGGCGGTTTACCTCCGGATTGGCGGCTATGGGGTTCAGCAATATTGCGGTCAACTCCATCGTGTCGTCTGCCGCCGCCGCTCAGGAAACGGATGATCCTGAATTGTCCACGATTGTCGAGGGAACGGGCGGCGATATTCTCATTGAGAATTTGAAGGCCGCGGGCATCGAATTCATTTTCAGCACCACTGCCACCGGCATGACATCGATATTCGACGCGCTCGCGGTCCGTCCGGAGGTGAAATACATTCTGACGGTGCATGAGGGCCAAGCGGCCAGTATGGCCCATGGCTACGAACTGGCCACACAAAAAACGTCTGCCCTCCTGATCCCAGGCGTGGCCGTTCCGAACGCATCGAACAATCTCTACAATGCTTGGAAAGATCGTTCGGCTATCGCCGTCTTGTCGGACGGCAACGCAACCACATATGCGGGCCGCGATAGTTTTCAGCAAATGGACGACTGGATGTCGCCCTTGGACGAATTTACCAAATGGAGTTGGCAAGTTCAAAATCCAAACCGGATCGGCGAGTTTACGCGCCGGGCCATCAAAGTGGCCAACACACCGCCGGGTGGGCCGGTCTATATTCGGTATCCTAACAATGTGCTGGCGGAGAAGTCCTTGAAGGCGCGGATCATGCCGCAGAGCCGGATGGAACTGCCGATGAATTTGCAGCCGGATCCGGATTTGATTGATCAAGCGGCGAGATACATTATCGAAGCGGAGACGCCTCTGATTATGGCAGGGTCGGAAATCACCAGAGCCGGCGCCGTGGACGATCTTGTGGAGCTGGCGGAGCTTCTCGGCATATCCGTTGCGCAGGGTTTCAGTGTTTACGGTGATTTCCCATTTGACCATCATCTGTTCACGGATTTTTATGCTCTTGGTACGCCCAGAGAAGCTGTTCGCATGGACACTTTTGTCAACTTAGGGTCTCACATGCCGGAGCCTGCAATCTTCTCATTACCGCCGAGAGAAAAGATGCGAGTGATTCACGCGCGGATTGAATATGAACGCATCGCCGATCTTTATCCGACGGACGTCCCGATTGCTGCGGGCATGAAAGAGACCGTGACGGCCTTGACGGACAGCATCAAGAGTATGCTGACGGAAGAGCGCATTCGTGCCATTCGCGAGCCTCGTATGGAAGCAGCGAAGACCAGATATGCCGAACGTATTAAGAAACGGGACGAGGCGGCCAAGGCCAATTGGAACGCCAGCCCGATCTCGTGGGAGCGCTTGTCTTACGAAATGGAACAGGGGCTGGAAGAGGATGCTGTGATTGTGTCTGAACTCGATTACCGCATTCCATATTACTGGCTCAATTTCGCTCCGGGCAAGAAACGCTTGATCGGCCAAACGACCGGTTTTGCATTGGGATGGTGCGTCGGTGCGGCTCTCGGCGTCAAAATGGGACTGCCGGACAAGCAGGTTGTGGCTGTTCTGGGCGACGGCGCTATGTTGTTCGGTCAATTGGAGGTGTTGTGGTCTGCTTCCCGTTACGACATCCCCGTCACGATCATCATTTTCAATAATCGGTCTTATGACAATGAGCGGCATCGCATTTACCAAAACTCGCCACTCGCCAATAACCGCGAGAAAAAAGACCTTTGGCGTGACATCTCTTGTTATCTCGGCGATCCGATCGTTGATTTCGTGGGGATCGGCAAGGCGTTCGATATTGATGGTGCTATTGCCCAAACACCGGAAGAGTTCAGCGCTGCATTGAAAAAGGCGGCATCCGTCACCCGGGAAGGGCGGCCTTTCATTATCGACGCGATTATTGAGCAGCGCGGGTTTAAGGCCAATGAAAACTGGTACCCGGACATTTCCGTCGCGGACATGCGGACACGGAAGGTTTAAGAATTTGGGTGCCAAAAAACTTAGGTTTTCAGGCATTTAAGCGCTCCCTAAGCTCAGCGCGGGACCATAGGCCCGCTGTCTTTCTGTTTAGACTTCCTGGTTTGTCAAACTTACGAGAACGGCTAAAAGTGTTCGCCGAGTCGTGAGATAAGAGCCAAATATCATCATGCAGAGAGCGGTTTTCAGGCCGCAATCGCGGTGTCGGTGGCCAAAAGTTAAGGAATGAACTCGAGTGAATGCGCCAATTGCCATTGCTGAAGAAGAGCTGGATTCCGTCGTCGTTAGGTTCGCAGGCGATTCCGGGGATGGTGTTCAGCTTTTAGGGTCTCAGTTTACCGTGACGACCGCTTTGGCCGGATCGGGTCTGTCGACTTTTCCGGATTTTCCCGCTGAGATTCGTGCGCCCGCCGGTACCTTGTTCGGCGTCTCCGCCTATCAAATCAAATTCGGCGCCCGCCAGATCTTCACATCCGGAGATGAGCCGGATGTTTTGGTGGCTCTGAATCCGGCAGCCTTGTCGACGAACTTGCCTCTACTTTGTGAGGGCGGGGTGGTGATTGTCGACACCGGGTCGTTTGTTGAGCGCAATCTGAAGAAAGCCGAATACGAGACCAACCCGTTGGAAGACGGCAGCTTGGACGGCTATCGCGTAATGCCGGTGGACATTACCAAGATGGCCGTTGAATCGGTCAAAGACCTGGGTCTCAGTAATAAAGAGGCGCATCGTTGCAAAAATATGTGGGCATTGGGCCTAACCGTTTGGATGTTTTCCACGGACCGCTCGCCGATCATTGAGTGGCTCGAAGAAAAGTTCGCGAAAAACGACAAAGTGCGAAAGGCAAATATTGCGGCGCTCAATGCGGGACATGCTTACGGCGAGACAGTGGAAGCCGGCGGTGACGTGAAACAATATCGCGTCGGCGCGGCGGATGACATCCAGCCGGGCCTCTACCGAACCGTGACCGGCAGCCAGGCCTTATCGTGGGGCCTTGCGGCCGCCAGCCAATTGTCGGATTTGCAAATGGTCTTTGCCTCTTATCCGATCACGCCGGCCTCGCCGCTCTTGCACATCCTCAGTCAAATGAAGCAGTTCGGTGTTTTGACGTTTCAAGCCGAAGATGAGATCGCCGCCGTCAGCGCCGCACTTGGGGCGTCCTATGCCGGATCGTTAGGTATTACGTCGAGCTCTGGTCCCGGCATTGCCTTGAAGGGCGAAGCCATGGGGCTCGCGATTTCAACAGAATTGCCTTTGGTGATTATCAATTCACAGCGCGGTGGTCCGTCGACCGGGCTGCCGACCAAAACGGAGCAATCTGATCTCTATCAGGCGGTCTACGGACGCAATGGCGATGCGCCCATGCCCGTGATCGCAACCTCGTCTCCCGGTGATTGTTTCTATACAGCCATCGAAGCTGTTCGCTTGGCGCTGAAATACATGACGCCGGTCATGTTGCTCACTGATGGGTACATTGCCAATGCGGCGGAGCCTTGGGCTTTGCCGGATGTGTCGAAGCTTGACCCCATTGACAATGGTTTGCTGTCCGAGTCGCGCGACGGCGAGGAAAGCTTCAATCCGTTTGAACGGGATCCGGATACGCTGGCGCGGGTTTGGGCCAAGGTGGGGACACCAGGGTTGGAGCACCGTATCGGCGGTATTGAGAAGTCTTTTGACACCGGTCACATTTCTTACGCGCCCGACAATCATCAAAAAATGACGGAAACGCGCCGGGCGAAGATTGACGGCATTGCCAAAGATATTCCGCGTCAAGAGGTGGATTTTGGTCCCGAAAAGGGGCGTTTGGCCATTGTCGGCTGGGGCTCAACCTATGGACCGATCGCACGGGCTGTTCGCGTGGCCGGAGAGCATGGCCATGAGGTCAGTCACATCCATTTGAAATACATCAACCCGCTGCCGGAAAATTTAGGCGAGTTGTTGGAGGGTTTTGATCAAATCTTGGTCCCGGAGATGAATATGGGGCAGCTCATCACTGTGTTGCGCGATCATTATTTGCTTCATGCCACACCGCTTCACAAAGTCTCCGGACAGCCGTTTAAAATTTCGGAAGTTCTGCAAGCCATCTATGACCAATTGGGCGTAGATGCACCTGAGTATAAGGGACATTAGGCCATGAATATTGAAACTGATGTCAAAAAGCTCACTGCCAAAGATTTTGCCACGGACCAAGAGGTTCGCTGGTGCCCAGGGTGTGGCGACTATGCGATTTTAAAATGCATGCAGCGCACATTGCCGGAAATTGGTGTCACACGCGAAAACACGGTCTTTGTTTCCGGGATCGGGTGTTCATCGCGCTTTCCCTATTACATGAACACATATGGTTTCCATACGATTCATGGCCGTGCGCCGGCGGTGGCCACGGGCGTTAAGCTGGCCAATCCGGATCTTGATGTTTGGGTGGTGACCGGCGATGGGGACGGTCTGTCCATCGGCGGCAATCATTTGCTGCACGCATTGCGGCGCAATGTGGATCTCAATATCTTGCTGTTCAACAACGAGATCTATGGCCTGACAAAAGGTCAATATTCGCCGACCTCCCGCGTGGGCACGCAATCCCCCTCCACACCGTTCGGGTCGGTCGATCAATGCCTGAATCCTTGTGGCTTTGCGTTGGGGTCCGGTGCTCGTTTTGTTGCCCGTACGGTCGACACGGCGCAAAAACACATGCCGGACATCTTCAAACGCGCACATGCCCATGAAGGGGCATCCTTCGTGGAAATCTTCCAGAACTGCATTGTTTATAATGACGCGGTGTTTGGGGACTTTACGGAAAAACCGGTGGCGGCCGATCAGCAGCTTTTGGTGGAACACGGGCAGCCGATGATCTTCGGCAAGGAAAAGAACAAAGGCCTGCGGTTGAACCCTCAAGCTTTTGCTTTGGAGGTGGTGACACTCGGCGAGAATGGCATCACCGAGGCCGATCTCCTAGTTCATGACCAGACCAATGCGACCTTGGCAAATATGCTCGTTCATTTGCCTCGGCCGGATTTCCCGGTTGTCTTGGGCGTGATTTACGATGTGCCGTCGCCGACCTTTGAGGCCGAGGTTCATCAGCAGATTCAGGACGCAAAGTCCAAGGGCAAAAGCGACCTCAATGCATTTATGGCAAAGGGCCGAACTTGGTCCGTAGGCTGATGATTGTAGAGGTATGATCGAAACGCGAATCGTGCGCTTGAAATTCAATTCGCGATTGTGACATACCCTCTTTGGGGTGTCGGTATTCTTAACAAATGTTAACAGGCAAAACGGGATGGCCACGAATGCGCTCGTGTTCAAGGTGTTTTGTTATGTTTATCAACATCTCTTATTTGTTTAATTCACTTACTGCCTGTTTCCTGTTTTACCCGTTCGCCTCAACGGTGCATCTGACCTGTTAAGTGCTTGCAGGCAAAGGCAGATTGTCGGGGTCCTTTACACACGCCTCACGAAACCGTGTGAAACCGTGCTGATATCGAACAGTTTTGTGGCTTTGTCCTCCATAACCCACTGAATTTATGAAAGAAAATCCATCTGGCCTTATTCTTGCTAACCAGAGGGTAGGGCGGTGTCTGGGTTGCGTCAGGCAGTTTCAGTAAACGTCCTGACCAACTTAGGCCTAACGGCCGAAATTTAACTAGGAGTATGGGGACATGTTCAAAACACTAACCAGAGCCGTAGTGCTTGCTGGGGGAGTCGCTTTGTCCGCGACGGCCGCGCAAGCTGGCTTGATTACTTATGACTTTACCGGCGGGACGAACAGTACCGTGGGTCAAACAAAACTGTTCACTGCTGGCGGTACATCAATCACAGTCACAGCTGGAGCCGGTGAATATTGCGCAGGCGAATCCGTGATTTGTAACGATGATGGCCCGCTGTGGTGGGATACTCATGGTTTGGGTGTCAAAGACAGAAGCTTCGATCAGGACGATGTGAATCACAACGAGGACGACGGTGTTCGGTTTCAGTTTTCCGAAAGCGTGGAAGTTGTTGGTTTCTCTCTTTACTTTGAATCCGGCGATGCCGCCCGTTTTTACGCAGATCTGAATCTGTCGAACAATCCTGAACTGGTTCAGAGCTTCAGCGGTCTGACGATTGTTGGAAACATTGCCACAATCACCGGCATTAGTTTCACGCAAGATTTGTTTGGTATTGCCTCTTCGCCAAACACAGAGATTTGTGTCCAATACTACAATCCGCCATGGGACCATGTCTGTAAGAAGAAAGAGAGAATTAAGCACGAGTTCTATATCGGTTCGATCACGATCGACGTGCCGATGGACGGTGTTCCTGAGCCTGCCGCTTTGGGTCTGATTGGCCTCGGCTTGCTCGGTATGGGTGCTGCTGCTCGCCGCCGCAGAGCTGCATAATCAGTCAGCATACCATCTGATACAGGAAGGCGGTTCTCCTCGGAGGACCGCCTTTTTTTGTTTTTGCAGTCTTGTGCCCGTAGGCTATGCAGTCATGCTTTTGTCCAGAGCTGGTTTCGTCCGGATTGCTCACCAAAAGGAACGCCTCAAAGGGTGACGAATTCGCGGCATGAGTTTCGTTCATGACGTGTGTATTGTGACTGTGGAGCGTCGGTTTTCTTAACACTGGTTGAGCTGACTTGCTCAGGGGCTGAAACAATTTTCGCGTCGAAGGTGTTCGCGGCGCTGCCTCAGCCGCCCTAAGGAGAACGTTGCCACCCGAGACTGTGCCGCGTTTCTCGTTTTCTCATGATAGCTGTGCGACACGGTTAAGTTTCAAGCCGGCCGAAGCAAAGTGTCGAAGTTCTTTACACGTCATATCCAAAAAGTCTGAAAACTGTATCGTAGGGAAACTTGATTGGTGCGCTTCGGTTTCTAAGCTCTTGGGGGGATTAGCCAAAACCCGTTTGGCCCAGTCTTTGCTTATAAATGAACAGGACGGCGTCTAAGGAAGTCAAAGTTTGAATAATCGTCCTGAAAAGATAGAGACCTTAGACGAATTCTAGTGTTGGGAGTATGGGGACATGTTGAAAGCAAAGAGACTGCTGGCATTGGCTGCGGGCGTAGGTTTAGCGTTTGCCGTGAACAATGGTTCTGCGGATGCGATGCCCATTATGCAGCATCTGACGGACGGCCAAGCCGGCGGCAATTACGATATCATCGACTACGGTGACTTTACTGTCGAGGCGTCGTCGAACTGCTGCGACAATAATGGTGCCAACTATAAGGTCTATGTTGACAAAAATCCGGGTGAGCCGGGTTTGGGCGTCGACGATCTGAGAAGCGGTGACTTAGATGATGTGGATGGTTTCCGCGATGAGGCCTTAAACTTCATTTTTGATCATGGCGTGAAGCTTCTCGCCATTCGCTTTATTGATGCCGACCACAATACCAACTTCGGCGGTAGCAATGACTACGATGCTTGGGCAGGTAACACCCAATTGGTGTTCGACCAGAATATCGAAGCTGTGGACAACGATGGTTGGGTGGATCTATCGGCGCTGAATTTTGTCGGAACAGAGTTCGAGTTTGGCGCTGATGGCAATCATGAGTTTAATGACTCTTGGTACATTCAGGCCATCAAATACGTCAAAATAAGAAAAGAAGTTCCGGAGCCTGCTGCTTTGGGCCTGATCGGCCTCGGCTTGCTGGGTTTGGGTGCTGCTGCTCGCCGCCGCAAGGCTGCCTAGTTAGTACGCAGACACTTTTCTGAGAAAGCGGTCCTCCTTTGGGGGGCCGCTTTTTTCTTTGGTCTCATCGCAGAAGGCGCGCGGTGGCGACGCGTATCCCTGGGCTCGGCGTCGTCATTTTTGCGCTCCGGCAGCCACCCCCGTTAAGGATATCAACAATTCGGCAGTTCCAATCTCAGTTCACGGAGTGACGTGGAATTCAGAGTATGCAATCAGCCTAAGGCCTAAAAGCCGCCAATTTCCGGGAGTTTTGATGTGTCCGGGGGGCTTGCGCCGGATACCTCATGGCGCGACCTCTCTGTCTTCCCATGTTCTGTCGCCCGCGGGGCTGTTCTGCCTCTGGCCCCGAAGGGTCAAAGACAGTAAGATAATCGCGGATCGTGGGGGTCTGAGGCCAATCCCCTCAAGTCAGGTGTATTGGATTGGCGTCAAAAGTTAAGTGTTGGGGGTATCAATATGTTTTCAAAGCGCAAAGCGAAACCGGAACCGCAAATGCGTGCGCGGCAGGCAAAAAAGGCTGAGCAATCTTTCGCGCCGCCTGCCAAAAAGGGCCGGTCGGCGCCATCCATCATCAGTGCCGATATGCAGATCAAAGGGGCCATTCATTCGGACGGGGAAGTTCAACTTGACGGCCAGATGGAAGGCAATGTGCGCAGCGCCTCTTTGACGATTGGCGAAGCGGCCATGATGCACGGTGATATCACCGCCAACGACGTATCGATCAAAGGCCGTGTCCAAGGAAACATCCGGGCCCGGACGGTCCGTTTGACCGGAACGGCACATGTCAAAGGCGATATCTTTCAGCATACGCTTGCCGTTGAGCCGGGCGCCGTGGTGGACGGCAGATGCAAACATGTCGACGATCCGCTTTCCGGATCCATGGGTAAGCGCGGTGGTCAAACGTCATCGGAGAATATGATGTTTGACGATGAGGTAATGGCGCGCTAGACGCCAAGCTGAGGTCCTGTTGGGGGGTGGGGTATGCGTAAGCTGCTTTTATACATTTCGGGATTGATATTCATTGCGGCGGCGGCCGGTCATGGTCTGCGTCTGGCGCAAGGATGGGATATTATTGTCGCAGGCAGGATTGTGTCGATGGACGTCTCTATGTGGGCGGCTGCCGGTCTCGGCGTTTTATCGATATTATGCCTTTTGAGTGCACGGCGCGCTTGAGTTTGTCCGTTAGCTCCATTGCTGATCTGCGTATTTGCCTTTGAATTTTTCGTAGAAGGCTTGAATGTCTTTCATATCCTCTTCCATGTCCCCGGTCGGGTGGAAGAGGGGGCCTAATCCGACAACCTTATTGGGATAGTCAAAATAGGCCATCAAAACCGGCACCTCTGCTGCGACAGCGATACGATAAAAACCGGTTTTCCATTCTTTCACTTTGGAACGTGTGCCCTCGGGGGTAATCGCCAGAATCAATTCCGGCTCCTGTTGAAACATTTCGACCGCTTGCGCGGTAATGCCTTGGGGTGCTGTTCGGTTCACGGGATAGCCGCCGAGCCACTTCATCAGGCCGCCAAAGGGAGGCTTGAAGAGCGTGTGTTTTCCGAGCCAGCGAACATCGACGCGCAATTGAAACGCCGCCGCCAGACCCACTGGAAAATCCCAATTGCTGGTATGCGGGGCGACAATGGCGACAAAGGGAATTCCCCGGGGCAACTCGCCAGTGACGGACCAACCGCTGATTTTGTAGCAGAGTTTGGAGATGGGGCGGGCGATGCTGGTGACAATCGGGTTTGATAAGACGCTCAATCTGGATCTCCCCTTCGGGCCGCAAGTCAGGCATGGCTTCCGGCTGGATTTGCTCTGTTTTCAAGGGCATACCTAATTCTGACCTGGTTTACCATAGGCACCTGCTTTTCCGATTTCGGCCGTAAAAGGTTCTGTTGAATAGGCCAGTGTAAACGACTATGAAGTCTAAAAAGGCAGTGTGCGGTCGGCGGAGTGTGACCTTGCATTGGTTTATGCGAGTTGCTGGGGAGGAATGCCGGGATGAAGGTGATCGTATTTGGTGGTGATGGCATGTGCGGCTGGCCGACAGCCTTGCATCTATCCAAGTTGGGGCACGAAGTAACGATTGTCGACAATCGAGTCCGCCGCAAAATTGACGTTGAACTTGAAGTGCAATCGTTGACCCCGATTCGCGCAATTACAGAGCGTGTGCAGGCTTGGAAAGAGGTTTCGGGAATTGAAATTCGGTTTGTCGAGTTTGATGTTGCAGTAAACTATCACCGTCTCTATTCGCTTTTGCGTGAAATTAAGCCTGATGCTGTTTGTCACTTTGCCGAACAATGCTCGGCGCCCTATTCGATGAAAAGCTCCTGGCATAAAAGCTATACGATCAATAACAATCTAGGCGCCACAAACAACATTCTTGCCGCGATTGTAGAGGCTGAGATTGACTGTCACGTTGTCCATCTGGGGACAATGGGTGTCTACGGTTACGGGGCCGCGGGCATGAAAATCCCCGAGGGGTATCTACATGTGAAAGTGCCTGTCGATGATGGAAAGATGATTAGTCAGGATATACTTTATCCGGCCAATCCAGGCAGTATCTATCATATGACAAAGACCCAGGATCAGCTCTTGTTTGCATTCTATAACAAGAACGACGGGATCAAGGTCACTGATTTGCACCAAGGCATTGTTTGGGGGACGCAAACTGAGGATACCCGAAAGGATGACCGGCTTATCAATCGGTTTGATTATGACGGTGACTTTGGGACGGTTCTCAATCGTTTCCTTATGCAGGCTTCTTTAGGCTATCCGCTTACGGTCCACGGAACCGGGGGGCAAACGCGCGCCTTCATTAATATACAAGATACTGTTCGCTGCATTCAGCTTGCCATTGAAAACCCGCCTCAAAGCGGTGAGCGAGTCCGCATTATGAATCAGATGACCGAAACGCATCGGGTTATCGAATTGGCAAAGCTGACGTCCGAGTTAACGGGGGTGAAAATAGACTTTGTTGAAAACCCCCGCAAAGAAGCAGCAGAAAATGATCTTGAAGTAGACAACAAGGCGTTGCTTGATTTGGGGCTGAATCCCATTACCCTTCGGGAGGGTTTGATGGTGGAGATTATTGAGATCGCCAATCGATTTTCCGATAGATGCGATACAACAAAGATTCCATGTCGGTCTAAGTGGTAACCTGATAGCTTAGAAATTCCATCTAGACGTGATCGCCCATGGCCGGCCGCAATCTTCTCAAGGCATTTGCTTCAAACAAGGGACAACTCCTTGCGTTCTTCAGGTCAGCCAAAGTAGACGCAGAAAAGGTCTGCATTCTACTTCTGGTTTTTATTACCTATCTTGCCTGTTTCTCTTTGGCTTCCCAGGTTGGCATTTACGAAGACGATTACCTGCATGTTCAGCACTGGGGAAAAGATTGGGACAGAGTTCTCTTTAGACTGGAACGGGTTTGGGAAGTTTGGTCTCAGGGGCGGCCTGTCGCCGGCACGTTGTCTGTATTCATTATCTATGCTTCTGAACTGTTGGGCCGACTGATTGCACTACAGACCTGGAGCTTTTTTCTGCTCTCCATAAATGCCGTCTTCGTCTTCCTTATACTCAAGAGAGTCACGCCTCTTCCGGCGGCGTTTGTCGGCGCTCTCATGATGATTGTTTATCCTGGGGACGCTGCGAAGATGGAGATCATTCGCGCTATTCAACTGCAGCCGACCATGCTGCTGTTTCTTTCTGCGACTCTGATGTATTTGAAAGGCTATCGAATACTTCCGTATTTGTTTGTCGGCTTATCTCTATTCATTTATGAGAACGTCGCACTTCTGTTTTTTCTCGTGCCCCTTCTTCGTCTGCCCATTCGGTCTGATGTTGTTCGTCCACTACTGACAAATGCGTTTCTTCTGACGGGGGTTATTCTATGCGTTATTTTGCTGCGCACTCAGTTTGGGCCGGGCGACCTAGCTGGGGTGGGCGCCGACGTCAAAGGGTTCAATCCCATAGAACGATCGCTAATCTCGACAGTTCTTGGATTTTTGGTGAACTTTAAGCTTCTTGTCATCCGGCCGGCAACGGCGCTAGCCGAGTTGACGATACCGGTGTTGGTCGTCGTGTCCATGGTGGGGGTGGGGGCGTTTGTGTTTTTGCAATCGCGAATGATGCCCAGAATTCAAGTCCCTTCTGCGATTTCGAGCGCATCTTTCAATCCGATGAAGTGGTCTGCGCCGTCTCAATTGATCTTAGTTGGTATCCTGATGATTCTTGCCGCCTACCCGTTGATGATTACCTTTGATCGATTTGCCCCGATTTTAGAGTTGGGTCGCCGGACATCGTGTCACACGGCTGCGTCCTTTGGCACGTCAATACTTACTGCCGCGGTTTTTTGGCAAGCGTCGCACTGGAAAAGAATGAGGCTGAGCCCCAAACTGCTCCACGGCGTCTTCGCCCTCTACTTGGCGTTGCTGGCCGGGTTCCAGGTTGCTGTCCAGCAAGGGATGGCAACGGGATGGGGTTTTCAGAAAGCCTTTTGGCAGTCTGTGCTTGTGGAAGTTCCCGATCTTGAGAAAGGTGATCTCATTATTGTGGAAGGACAGGAGAGACTGCCGGAAACGCCCTACATCAGATCATACGGTTTCTATTCGAACCTTGTTCTTCCTTTGATATTTGATTTCGGCAATTTGCGCTCAGCAGCGACCGCGCGACTCATCTGGAGTGATCAAGTTTCCGGCAAAACGGGGTACTTTCCGGCCGAGCTGTCCGCGGATGACGACCTCACCATTCAAGTGCCTTTTGAACCTAGGCCGCGAACACAGATGAATGGAAAAGTTATTTGGCTCAGCGTGGGACAAGACGGCATTCGCCGTCAATTCGGTAATAAAAAGATCGGCGGAATTTCGGTCCGGTTAAAGCCCAGGGGTGAAGTGGAGTCTCAGGCCAACCTCAAGAAGGGCGTTCTCTACGACTACCTTTTGAATTGAAATTTATTTCTCGGTGAGGGAATTCAGGTCATCTATGCAAAATCGGTGATAGCGGACGTGATCTTTGTACTCCACATCCTTCATCACGAAGTTTAATCGGATAAGATCCACGATGTTCCGGCCGATTTTTGTGAGCATCAAATTTCGCGGCGGTCTTAGTTCTTCATGCGACACAGGCACTTCGGCGACCCAAAGCCCGGCTCTTAGCACCCTTAGGGTCAGCTCCGTATCAAATTGACCTCGAGAGATCACAGTCTTCTCGATATGGGGTCTAACGGTTGCGAGCTTGACGAGCTTTGCGCCGTGTGTGTCGGCGGTCACATTCTGCAATGATAGCTGAAGAAGAGAGTTTAGGCCCCAGCTCAGCAAGCGCCGATAGGGCGGCTGTTTGATCATCGTCGGGTCCACACGCTTCGATCCCAAGATCAGATCGTATTTTTCCGTATTTTCCCATGCCCAGGTTAGAAATGAGGAATCGAATTCATCAAGGGGCAAAATCATCGCTATGGGGTACTCGGCATTCAGCAACCCATGTTTCATCGCTTTGCCGATATTCTTTTCCTCTAATCTCAGGTTGAGCGTGTTTGGCCACTTTTTCTTTATTTGTTCGAGGATTTCCGGTGTTTTGTCTGTTGAGCCATTGTCCACCGGGACAAGTTGCCAGCATTGTGGGCCAACAACTTCGTCCAGCTTTTCTGCCAACTCGGTCACAGATTGTTCAAGTATTTGTTCCTCGTTGAGCAAGGGCATAATGACGGACAGTTTTTTCGCTTCTGGCATACCTCTTTCGGGCCTCTTGCGTTGGATGCTGAGTGAATTGTTCAAAATCGCGGGATGGCCTCAAGCCGTTCGTCCCGCGTTCTAGCCGAAGCCCTCGGCGATGTAAATTGACAGGCTTTCTCCCGCCGGCATTCTCAGTTGTAATCGGAAGGGAGGGGCCCTAGAATCGAGAGCATTCTCCATGAAAGGGCGATTATCTTTGACTCGATATCAGATTATATCCTTGGTGATTTGTGCCGTCTTGTTGACCATCACCTTTGTGGTCTTCCCGCTCATTGCTCACTCATGACAGGCTCGTCAGCTCTTCGGACAGATTGCGTCGTGCCGGCGCCTCATAGATTTCCCGAAATTGCTGTGACAGAAAGATGTGGTCTCGGTTGAGCAAGTCTTTCAGGAATGCTCTTCGTCCCCGGTTAAAGAGGAAGCGAGGGACGCTCGAAAACTCCTGACGGATTCCGCTCACATACTGACGGTAGAGCATCGGGTCTTCACCCAATATCGACATATCCGAATCCAAAAACAGATGTGCGATTTGGTCTTGCGGGCCGCAATCGTGGTGCTGGGTGAAGCGTATCAGCTCCTCTGTGCGCTTGGTCAGAGCAGACGAAACGCCAAGCTTCGTCAGATGATGCGATGCCTTTTTGGCGCTCAAGTCTTCATTTTGGCTATTGCCCGGCTCGTAGACGAAGTCGTGAAACCAAGTGGCCCAACGACAAGCCGCGTCATCAAGGCCCGCCTGATCCTGTTTTTCAAACATGTGCTTCAAATGGGACAGTGTATGGTAACAACGCTGGGGCTCGCTATAGGCCTCAATCAGTGACTCAAATAGCGCCTCGGCAAGGGCAGGATCACATCCTGTTTCTGCGATGTCGGTTTCAAACCGGGCCTTAAGTATTTTAGAGGTTTGGTCCATTGCTTCAGATTACCACAAAGCGCATGGTGTCTGAACGATACGAACGCCGCGACGATAGGTCTTGATCTACGCAGCCGCACCGCGCCAAGCAGGCCCGCCGGGCAATCCAATGTCGGTGACTTGAAGATAAGGTTCCAGTTGCGGAAAATCCCGGCGCATTTGATCTTTGATCTCCGAATATCCCAGTTCAATGGCCAGGCCGCAAAGCTTGGCTTCTTGTTCTTCGCTCAGATAGTTTTGGTAATCACCGACATAACCCCTTCGTATGTGAGCGGCGCAATCGCCGCTTGCCACTTCCCGCCGGTTGGTCTGGCGAAACATCGTTCGGCTCATCTCTTTGCTGTAAGCGATGGTGGGGTGCTGCAGGAACCCGATGAGGTCACGAAGCGAGGCGTCAAAATCCACATGAAGACGCTCATAGCTCATCAAGTGCGGCACGTAGAGCGCGCTTTTCCCGTGCCAATTCCTTTGATGCCGGATGATGTTCTCCAGCCATTCGTCAAGCTGCTTCGAAGCGAAGAGTTCGCCTATCTCAACTTCGCCGGGGATCTGCGCGTTGCGCTTCTGATGAAAGATCCAGGACACGGCCATATCCCGCAAGTCGCGAACGATGTTTATCATTTTGATTCGCGGATCATTAATGATCACTTTGGCAAATCGCTTGCGGTGGAAATGTTGCTTGCAAAAATAATCACTGTAGTGATGGAAGCTCAGTTCGTTAATGCGTTCAAGGTACTCCGGGCTCAGTGACGAGTTCTTCCATTGTGCATTTTGATAGTCACTGGGAATTCTGTGAAAGACGCCGAATTGCCGAACGAGCTGCACCGTCCAGGTGCTCCCGCCTTTCATGGCTCCATTGCAAATGACTAGCACGGCGTCCCCCAAAGTTCGGCAGTTTCCCAGTGGCCGCCGCAAATTGGGCCACCCTCAATAACTACGAACGGTTGAAGGCTTCTATTCCGTCGCTTTTTTTAACCAAAGTGGGGAATCTTGAGCTTGTCTGCTCAATCAACGGCCATACGTTTTGGGCGGGATAAAACTGTTTCCGAGGGGAGGTGGTGCCGGTTGAGAGACTCGAACTCCCGACCCACTGATTACAAATCAGTTGCTCTACCAGCTGAGCTAAACCGGCTAGGTTGGACGCCCTCTATAAGGCGAGTTCTTTTAGCCCGCAAGTCTCTTCTTTTTATTAACGCCACACAGCCAGGATGGATCCCATGACGACATAGCTCACCAACTGGTTTCCCGTATTAATCCAAAAAAAGCGCCATGAATCGCCCTGAAAGAACACACCCAGGATCTGGGCGGTGGCAACGAAGGCAAACCAGATAAAAGCCCCGAAAGCGGCGCCACCCAAAAGCGTTGTGTGTCCCGACCAGCCCAGCATCAGGCTTAGGCAAATGGCGATCACAAGCGTGTTGACCGTGCTCATGATCATGGCTTTCTTTGGGTCACCAAGATCTTCGGGCTTTTTGCCCATCTCGGCAATCCACTGCTTGCCCAGAATAAAGGGTGAGTACCACAAGGCCCCCACTGCGGTACCTGCAATAACCGCAACAATCACAGCAAGAAAATTGATTGAGTCCAGCATCGGCGTGCCCTTTCCCTTGGTTCGACTTTCCGGTACAAGCCGCTGAAACGGTGCAGCGATGTCAGGACTATACCCCGGTCGCGCCAGAGCCGCTCTTATTCGTTAACGACTGCTTGGATTCTCAAGACACATGAGCCGAATTCTCATCACCAGCGCGTTGCCCTATATCAATGGAATCAAGCATCTGGGCAATTTGGTCGGATCTATGTTACCGGCCGACGTCTATGCCCGTTTTCAGCGGGCCCGCGGTCATGAGGTCTTGCTCATTTGCGCGACCGATGAACATGGCACGCCCGCCGAATTGGCGGCTTTGGAGGCCGGTCAGGATGTTGCCGCCTATTGTGCAGAACAGCACGAATTGCAAAAGCGCGTTTCGGACGGGTTCGGGCTGTCGTGGGATTATTACGGCCGGTCCTCAAGTCCGCAAAACCATGCCTTGACGCAGCACTTTTGCCGCAAGCTGGACGAAGCGGGTTTGATTGAGGAGCGTGTCGACGAGCAGGTCTATTCCATCGACGACGGACGCTTTTTACCGGATCGGTACATTGTGGGGACCTGCCCCCATTGTGGCTATGAAAATGCCCGCGGGGATCAGTGTGAAAACTGTACCAATTTGTTGGATCCTGTCGATTTGATTGAGCCGCGTTCAGCGGTTTCCGGATCCAAAAATCTTGAGGTGCGTGAAAGCAAGCAATTGTATCTGCGCCAATCGCAGATGGTGGACGAATTGCGGGCCTGGATTGAAAAGCAGACCGATTGGCCGGTTCTGGTGACCTCCATCGCCAAGAAGTGGCTGGATGAAGGGCTGCACGACCGCTGCATTACGCGCGATTTGAGCTGGGGCATACCTGTTGACCGGCCGGGTTTTGAAGGCAAGGTCTTCTATGTCTGGTTTGATGCGCCGATCGAATACATTGCGGCGACTCAAGAGTGGGAAGATGATCTCGAAACGGTGCTGACTGATTTGCAAATCCCAGGTGGTGACGTCATGGATGGGGCCTATCGCGGCGTGGTCGGTTTCGAAGACGCCCATCCGGAGCGGGACTGGAAGAGTTGGTGGTACGGCAAGAGCGCCGAAGACGTGCGCTACGTCCAATTTATGGGCAAAGACAATATACCTTTCCACACGGTCGGTTTTCCGGTCACTTTGTTTGGCTCCCGTGAGCCATGGAAGGTGGTCGATTACATCAAAGGCTTCAATTATCTGAATTACTTCGGTGGTAAGTTTTCCACGAGCCAGGGCCGGGGCGTTTTTATGGACCAGGCCTTGGAGATTCTGCCCGCTGATTATTGGCGCTATTATCTGATGGCCAATGCGCCAGAGAGCAGTGATACGTCGTTCACTTGGGAGCATTTTGCCGGCACCATCAATAAAGACTTAGCCGATGTCTTAGGAAACTTCGTCAACCGTATATTGCGCTTTACGAATTCTCGTTTTGGAGACTCGGTTCCGGATGGCGGCAATTGGGGGACGGCGGAGGATGATCTGGCAGCGGAACTCGACCGGCGCATCCCGGCCTATACCCAATTCATGGAAGAGATGGAGTTTCGCAAAGCGTTGGCGGAGCTGCGTGCTATTTGGGCCGCGGGCAATGAATATCTGACGGTGGCGGCCCCATGGACCAAATTTAAAGAAGACCCGGAGGCCGCGGCTGTGGGTGTGCGGGTTGGGATCAATATGATCCGCCTCAACGCGATCCTGTCGGCGCCGGTGATTCCATTCTTGTCGTCCAAGATTCTGGGCACGTTGGGACTTGCCGATGAGTCCCGTGCCTGGCCGAAGGGATCGGCCAAAGACCTGCTTCAGACGTTGAAACCGGGCCATGGATTTCAAGTGCCGGATGTGCTGATTCAAAAGATTGATGACGCGCAGATTACCGAATGGACCGAGCGTTTTGGTGGTTCAGAATAACTTTCAAAATCAACGGGATCGTTGACTTATCGGAAGTAAAGCTCGAAGCTTAGGCGGTGATTTGAGGGAGGTTTGGATGGCCGAGAATAAATTCAGTTTGTCGCTCTTTGTCGCGATGTTTGTCATTTCATCTGGGTTGCTGCTGTCCGCTTGTGGCGAAGACGCCGCGACGGATGACGGCGCATCCATGGGGAATTCTGAAGAGACACCCAAAGACGGGATTGATCCGGAAACGGGCAATCCTCCGGAGCTGTAAGGCCTGCTCTCGGGCGGCCGGGCAGGGCGACACGTCTTGGGGTAAATTGTTTTCGATGGACAAGCTCGTTATCTCTCTTTTTGCTTTATTCACTGTGTGCAGCAGTGCGTCAGCTGGTGCGACTGAAGTCCGCTATGACTTTGAGTCTTCGAGGCAATACAAGAAGACTAAGGAATTTGTTGACGCACAGTTGAATTTTAAGTCCACGGATGAAGATGCTTTGGTGCTTTTCGAAGTTCCAGGGCCAAACGAATTTGCTCTATTTCGCGAAGTTGATGTCGTCAAAGGCCGGTTTCTTGGACGGAACATAGACTTCCAATTGCTCAAACAAGGATCAACGCCACTCAAGCGATATGACGACAAAGAGCCGATAAGATACTATCTTCGCAGAATGAAGGCTGGCGATTATGCTTTGGTCGGCGTGGGGCGATGGCGGCATTTTACAGCTGGGTCGACGCACATCACTTCATGTTTTTCTTCCGGAGCACCCGTTTTTCGATTGCAAGCCGGCAAAGTAAACTATGTATCGGCGCCCATGGCCAGATACAGCGAGTTAAGGCAGTTCGATGAAACCGATGCCCTGCCTGACGGCAGGGATAATCCGCTGGAGCACGTGAAGTATACGGTATCGGGCTACCCGACTATTGAGGCGGAGGTTATTCAGCCTGTTGTGGTTAGCAACGTCCAATTTCCGTCCAGTCGCACCAGCCCTTTCGGCAAGGGAGTCTCATGTCCCAAAGGGCGCAAATTCGAAGCTCTCGATGATCCAGCAGCTGCCCAATAGTCGGCGTCTGAACTAGCGGCTGAGTGCGTAAAGCGCGACGGCCGCAGCATTGGACACATTTAGGCTCGATTGAATTTCGGATGTGGGCAAGGAGATCAGTTGATCACAGTGTTCCTTGGTCAGACGCCGGAGCCCGGACCCTTCTGCCCCCAAAACCAAAGCCACCGGTCCTGATCTTTGGTAGTCGGGCAAAGACAGATTGCCGCCTTCGGCCAGTCCAAGCCGCTCATATCCAAGATCAGCAAGTGTGTCTAAAGCTCTGGAAATATTGGTAACATGGTGTGTAGCGATGTGTTCCAAGGCACCTGTTGCGGCTTTGGCCACAACGCCGGACAGGGGCGGGCTATGGCGTTCTTGCATAATCAAAGCCTTGGCGCCGAAGGCGGCGCAGCTGCGGAGAATGGCACCGATATTTTGAGGGTCTGTGACTTGGTCGAGCACCACCACCACATCCCGGTCCGTCACCGGCGAGAGTGTCTCCAGGCTGTCTTCGGCGAGCGGCGCCGTTAGCAGCGCAATCCCCTGATGGATGGATCCCGGCGGAAGGCGTCTTTCGATGTCCGCCGGCGCCGTGATTTCAGGTTTTGGGCTGTTGGGCGGCAATGTTTCGGCGGCGGATTTTGTTGCCAGCAAAGTCTGCTTTTGGCGTGCAGGGTTGAGCAGGGCTGCGTGAACCGCATGGGTGCCGTAAATCCAGAATTGGTCGCCGGGTTTGGCTCTCTTTTGGCCTCTCGATTGAGGGCGTCGGCGAGAATGGGGGTTTTTCCCCCGAGAGCTGCGATTTTCGGTCTTGCGCTTGGTCATGGGCTTGCTTATATTCCGCTCAACGTTTTCACACAATTCCACCTCCGAGGTGCCCGCTGTGATTTTTGCAAATTTTGGGCGCGCCGGAGGTTATTTGTGTTTGAGCGGCGGTTTTATTGGCAATAGAGGTCATCTGGTGTTGACAGCAGGCTTAGGGGTCGCCTACAGCAATCCCCCGATAAGCTGTTGATCATAAACGCCGATTGGCCGGTGTGGAGATTTCATTAGAGCTGAAAAGGAGGGGTGGTCGAGTGGTTAAAGGCACCAGACTGTAAATCTGGCGACGAGAGTCTACGTTGGTTCGAATCCAACCCCCTCCACCAGTCCTGGTGCTTTGAACAGTTTGAGAGAATCGCCTTTCGAGGCAGATGTGACGGAGAAGTTAGACGGGCAAATAGGCAGTGTTCGTCGTGTTGGAAGAATTGGTGGGACAGAAATGCGGGCGTAGCTCAATGGTAGAGCCACAGCCTTCCAAGCTGAAGACGTGGGTTCGATTCCCATCGCCCGCTCCAATCCCGCCCTTAAGTGCCGCAAGAGTAGTGTTTGGTCAAAAATACCCTATCCAAGTTTTAGGACACTGAGCAGGAAGACAAAGAGATGTCGAAAGAGAAATTTGAGCGTAATAAGCCGCATTGTAACATTGGAACGATTGGCCATGTTGATCATGGTAAGACGACGTTGACGGCGGCGATTACGAAGGTTTTGGCTGAGTCTGGTGGTGCTGAGTTCACCGATTACGCGAATATTGATAAGGCGCCTGAAGAGCGTGAGCGCGGGATTACGATTTCGACGGCGCATGTTGAGTATGAGACGGACAAGCGTCACTACGCGCATGTGGACTGCCCTGGCCATGCTGACTATGTGAAGAACATGATCACGGGTGCCGCTCAGATGGACGGCGCGATTTTGGTTGTGAACGCAGCTGACGGCCCGATGCCGCAAACACGAGAGCATATTTTGCTTGCCCGTCAGGTTGGTGTGCCGGCGCTTGTTGTTTACCTGAACAAAGTTGACCAGGTGGATGACGAGGAGCTTTTGGAGCTTGTTGAGATGGAAGTGCGCGAGCTTCTGTCGTCTTACGAGTTCCCTGGCGACGATATTCCGATCGTGAAGGGCTCTGCTTTGGCGGCCTTGGAAGGCCGTGATGACGAGATTGGTAAGAACTCGATCATGGAGCTGATGGCTCAAGTTGATGAGTATATCCCGCAGCCTGATCGTCCGAAGGATCAAGACTTCCTGATGCCTGTTGAGGACGTGTTCTCGATTTCCGGCCGGGGTACTGTTGTGACGGGCCGTGTTGAGCGTGGCATTATCAATGTGAACGATGAGATTGAGATCATCGGCATTCGTGAGACGCAGAAGACGACCTGCACCGGTGTTGAGATGTTCCGCAAGCTTCTGGACCAAGGGGAAGCTGGGGACAATGTTGGTGTTTTGCTTCGCGGCACCAAGCGTGACGAGGTTGAGCGTGGTCAGGTTTTGGCCAAGCCTGGTTCCGTGACGCCGCATAAGAAGTTCAAAGCGGAAGCTTACATTCTGACGAAGGATGAAGGTGGCCGTCATACTCCGTTCTTCACCAAGTATCGCCCGCAGTTTTACTTCCGTACGACGGATGTGACCGGCGAGGTGACGTTGCCTTCGGGCACCGAGATGGTGATGCCGGGAGATAATGTTGAGATGGAAGTTGAGTTGATCACGCCGATCGCCATGGAAGAGAAGCTGCGCTTCGCGATCCGTGAAGGTGGACGCACCGTCGGTGCCGGCGTCGTCGCTCAAATCATCGAATAGGAACCGAGCGGACTTAAAGGAGTGTAGCTCAGTTGGCAGAGCACCGGTCTCCAAAACCGGGTGTCGGGGGTTCGAATCCCTCCACTCCTGCCAGTTTAAAAAGCGCACTCTGCTCTAGAGGATAAGGCAAGCCAAATGGCGAAGTCCAAACCAAACCCGGTGGAGTTTCTCCAACAGGTACGACAAGAAGGGTCCAAGGTGACTTGGACTCAAAGAAACGAACTGATCGTCACCACCATCATGGTCTTTATTATGGTGGCTTTTGCGTCGGTGTTTTTTCTCCTTGTCGATTGGGCGTTGAGCTCCATCGTCGATTTGTTGCTAGGGCTTTAAGGCAAGGCGCCGGAAGGAATTCAAGAGCTGATGTCAACTCAATGGTACATCGTTCACACCTACTCGAATTTCGAGACAAAGGTGGCCGACACGATCAGAGAACAGGCCGAAGCCAAAGGCATGTCGGAGCTGTTTGATGAGGTCTTGGTGCCGACCGAGGAAGTGGTTGAAATTCGCCGAGGCCAAAAGGTCAATGCGGAGCGCAAGTTCTTTCCCGGCTATGTTTTGATCAAGGCGAATTTGACGGATGAAGCTTATCACTTTGTCAAAAATACGCCGAAGGTTACGGGCTTTTTGGGATCGCAAAACAAACCGATCCCAGTGAGTCAAAAAGAAGTCGATCGCATTTTGCATCAAGTGCAAGAGGGGATCGAACGTCCCAAACCGTCCATCACCTATGAAGTTGGTGAATCGGTGCGTGTTTGTGATGGTCCATTTGCCTCCTTCAGCGGTTTGGTTGAAGAGGTGGATGAAGAACGGGCGCGGCTCAAAGTGGCCGTGTCTATTTTTGGCCGGGCAACACCGGTCGAGTTGGAGTTCGGTCAGGTCGAAAAGGGCTGACCGAGGCGAGAGTGAACCCCGGACGATATTGGATGCGTTGCGGGGGAGCCAAGTGAGGAAAAGATGGCAAAGAAGATCGAAGGGTACGTTAAACTGCAAGTGCCCGCAGGCGCAGCCAACCCGTCGCCCCCCATTGGGCCGGCATTGGGTCAGGCAGGCTTGAATATTATGGAGTTTTGTAAGGCATTTAACGCCAAGACCGACGGGCTGGAAAAGAATATGCCCATTCCGGTCGTGATTACGGTTTATGCCGACAAATCTTTCACCTTTGAAACCAAAACGCCGCCGGCGTCATTCTATTTGAAGAAGGCCGCAAAATTGAAAAAAGGTGGCGGAGAGCCGGGCCGCACGATTGCCGGTTCCGTAACCATGGCGCAATGCCGTGAGATCGCAGAAGCCAAGATGGCGGATTTGAATGCCCGTGACCTTGATCAGGCTGCAAAGATTATCGCCGGGTCTGCGCGATCAATGGGTTTGGAAGTGAAGGGTTAGGGTCATGTCAGGAAAAGTAGGAAAGCGCACGAAGGCTGCTCTTGAAGGTGTGGATCGCAAGAAGCTGTATCCTGTTGAGGAAGCCATGAAGCTCGTGAAAGAACGCGCTACGGCAAAGTTTGATGAAACCATCGAAGTTGCCATGAATTTGGGTGTGGACCCGAGGCATGCGGATCAAATGGTGCGCGGTGTTTGCAATTTGCCGGGTGGTACAGGTCGCAGCGTGCGTGTCGGTGTGTTTGCCAAAGGTGAAAAGGCCGAAGAGGCGAAAGCTGCCGGTGCAGATGTGGTCGGTGCTGACGATTTGGCTGAGCAAGTCCAAGCGGGCAAGATCGACTTTGATCGCTGCATCGCGACGCCGGACATGATGCCGGTGGTCGGCCGATTGGGGAAAGTTTTGGGCCCAAGAGGCATTATGCCGAACCCGAAAGTCGGCACGGTCACAAATGATTTGGCTGAGGCCATTCAGAACGCCAAAGGCGGCGCCGTTGAGTTTCGGGTTGAAAAGGCCGGTATTATTCATGCGGGCATCGGTAAAGCCAGCTTTGAAGAGAAAGCGCTGCTCGACAACATTCGCGCCCTCACGGATGCGGTGGTGAAAGCCAAGCCGAGCGGTGCAAAAGGGACTTTTGTGAAAAGGATCGCGGTGAGCTCTACTATGGGCCCCGGTATTAAAATTGATCCTGCAAGTTTGTTGGGCGCTTGATCGCCCATGAAGAATTCTTCGCAGTGATTTGTTTGTCATTGCGGGGATGGAAAGGACAAGGATCCTTCGGGAGATCTGGCCTTTCCAACCTGTCCGAGACTGTAGGTGCTTAAAGCTCTGTTGAGCGGCAAGTTTAATCGTATGGCCTACATAGACGGGGACCGAGCAAGACGGTCATTCCGTTTGTTGCAGCAAGAATTTTCGGGCTGCGAAAAACGAGTGAGTTGTTGGTTTGATCCCACGGACAGGCGAGAGCATGGCAATCGCCTTGTGGATTTTTCGAAAGAGAGATCTTCCGTGATTGTCATTTTTTGCCAATCGCGGTTCGGAAGATTTGAACCGCAAATATAGGAGTGACAGACGTGGAGCGTGCTGAAAAAGCTGCGATGGTCAAGGACCTCAATGAGGTATTTGCCAACACAAATGTCGTGGTTGTCACTCAATACTCTGGCCTAACCGTTGCTGAGTTGACTCAGCTTCGGAATGATATGGCTGAAGCGGGCGCGAATTTTCGCGTCATCAAAAACCGCCTCGCAAAGATTGCGCTGGATGGCACACCTTGCTCCGAGATCAGCGACTTGTTCGCAGGTCCCGTAGCGATTGCTTACTCAGACGATCCGGTCGCGGCGCCAAAGGTCGTTGCATCATTCGCCAAGGATAATGAGAAGTTGATCATTGTCGGCGGCGCGATGGGCGACGTGGTGCTGGACCAGGGCGGTGTGAAAGCGTTGGCTGAATTGCCGTCCTTGGATGAACTGAGGGGCAAGATCGTTGGTCTCTTGCAAGCACCTGCAACGAAAGTTGCTGGCGTGTTGCAAGCTCCCGCCGGTCAGTTGGCGCGCGTTTTCAGTGCATATGGGTCAAAGGATGAGGCTGCCTAAGGCAACCAGAAACAACGAACGGAATGAAATAAGGAAATTGAAAAATGGCTGATCTTGAAAAGATTGCAGAAGATCTTTCTTCTTTGACGGTAATGGAAGCTGCTGAGCTTTCATCTCTTTTGGAAGAAAAATGGGGTGTCTCTGCTGCGGCACCTGTTGCGGTTGCTGCTGTTGGCGGTGCCGCTGGCGGTGAAGCTGCTGCCGAAGAAAAAGACGAGTTTGATGTCATCTTGGCCTCTGCCGGTGACAAGAAAATCAACGTCATTAAAGAAGTTCGTGCCATCACGGGCCTTGGTTTGAAAGAAGCCAAAGAGCTTGTCGAAGGCGCGCCGAAGCCTGTCAAGGAAGGCGTGTCCAAAGACGAAGCGAACGAACTCAAAGAAAAGCTCGAAGCTGCCGGTGCCGGCGTCGAGTTGAAGTAAGCCATGGGGGCACGGCGATAGTCTTCGCCGTGCCCATCATGCCAGTTGCGTTCTCTCAAACATTGGTTCGTGTTTGAGCTAAAACTTCAGAACCCATTGGCTGCGCAACTTTATGAGGCGCTTGCCGTTTAAGTTTAATCCAGGCTGCGTGGTTCTTTGGCCGGGTCGCAAACTCGGTTCAGGAATGACCAAGGGGCAAAAGGAATAGAAATGTCGCAAACGATCACTCGTCAACGGCGCATTCGTAAGTCTTTCGGCAAAATTAGAGAAGCGGCAGAAATGCCAAATCTCATTGAGGTTCAGAAAACCTCTTATGATCAGTTTCTTCAACGCGATGTTCCCTCGTCTGAACGGGAAGATGTCGGGTTGGAAGCTGTTTTCAAATCCGTGTTTCCGATCACTGACTTTAGCGAGACCTCCGTTCTTGAATATATCAAGTACGAGTTTGAAAAGCCGAAATATGACGTTGAAGAATGTCAGCAACGGGATATGACCTATGCGGCGCCGCTGAAAGTGACGCTGCGTCTGATCGTTTTTGAAGTTGATGAAGACACCGGTGCCAAGTCGGTCAAAGACATCAAAGAACAAGATGTCTATATGGGCGACATGCCCTTGATGACGGACAACGGCACATTCGTTGTCAATGGAACCGAACGTGTGATCGTCAGCCAAATGCACCGCAGCCCCGGTGTGTTTTTCGATCATGACAAGGGCAAGACCCACTCCAGCGGCAAATTGTTGTTTGCGGCTCGCGTGATCCCTTATCGCGGATCCTGGCTTGATTTCGAATTTGATCCGAAAGACGTGGTTCATGTGCGGATCGACCGCCGCCGGAAATTACCGGTGACCAGCATTCTTTATGCGTTGGGCCTCGATAGTGAGGAGATCCTTGAGCACTTCTACGATGAGGTGGTTTACAAGCAGACCAAAAAAGGGTGGGAAACCTCCTTTAACGGCGAAGGCTTGAGAGGCATCAAGCCCAATTTCGATCTGATCGATGCAAAATCCGGTGACGTGGTCGTTGAGGCCGGTCGTAAGATTACGCCGCGCCTGATTCGCAAGCTCGAAGAAGACGGCTTGAAAACGCTTCTGGTGACTCAAGAAGAACTGATCGGACGATTTTTATCCAAAGACATCGTCAATATGCGAACCGGTGAGATTTTCGCCGAGGCCGGTGAAGAGCTCACGGAAGAGAATATTACGCTTCTTTTGGAAGAGGGCATCAAGGAAATTCCGACCATTGATGTGGATCACATCAATAAGGGTGCTTTCATCCGGAACACGATGGCGGTCGACAAAGCAGAAAATCGTGAGACCGCTTTGATCGATATTTACCGTGTGATGCGTCCCGGTGAACCGCCGACCGTTGAGACGGCAGATGCCTTGTTCAACAGTCTGTTCTTTGATGCCGAGCGCTATGATTTAAGTGCCGTTGGCCGGGTGAAAATGAATCTGCGTCTGAATTTGGATGCGGAAGACACCGTCCGCGTTCTGCGGCGTGAAGACATTCTGGCCGTGGTCAAAACGCTTGTCGGTCTGCGCGACGGTCGTGGTGAAATCGACGATATTGACCATCTCGGCAACCGCCGGGTCCGTTCGGTCGGTGAGTTGATGGAGAACCAATACCGGCTTGGATTGCTGCGCATGGAGCGTGCGATCAAAGAGCGCATGAGCTCAGTCGATATCGATACAGTCATGCCGCACGATTTGATCAATGCCAAGCCTGCGGCAGCGGCGGTGCGTGAGTTCTTCGGCTCATCGCAGCTCAGCCAATTTATGGACCAAACCAATCCGTTGTCTGAAATCACGCATAAGCGTCGGCTGTCAGCTCTCGGACCGGGCGGTCTGACCCGTGAGCGCGCGGGCTTTGAAGTCCGTGACGTGCATCCGACGCATTATGGCCGGATCTGTCCGATCGAAACCCCTGAAGGTCCGAATATCGGTCTGATCAACAGTTTGGCGACTCATGCTCGTGTGAACAAATACGGCTTTATTGAAAGCCCTTACCGCCGTGTAACAGGCGGCAAGGTCGGCGATGAAGTTATCTATATGTCGGCGATGGAAGAAGCCAAATACACCATTGCGCAGGCCAATGTTCCCATTAAGTCAGACGGGACCTTTGAAGAGGAGCTCGTCTCCTGCCGGGTTGCCGGTGAATTTGAAATGGTGCCTCCGGAGAGCGTCGAATTTATGGACGTTTCGCCGAAGCAATTGGTGTCTGTCGCCGCGGCTTTGATTCCGTTCCTGGAAAACGATGACGCCAACCGCGCTCTGATGGGATCAAACATGCAACGCCAAGCTGTGCCGCTCGTGCGTGCAGAAGCACCTCTTGTCGGTACTGGCATGGAAGCCGTTGTGGCGCGGGATTCCGGTGCAGCCATTGCAGCCCGCCGGACAGGTGTGGTTGACCAAGTGGACGCAACACGGATCGTGATCCGGGCGACGGAAGAGACGGATCCCACCAAATCCGGTGTCGATATTTATAACCTGCTCAAGTTCCAACGCTCGAACCAGAACACGTGCATCAACCAACGGCCGTTGGTGAAGATCGGTGAACGGATTGAGGCCGGTGAGATTATTGCTGACGGTCCGTCAACGGACCTTGGTGACCTGGCTTTGGGCCGTAATGTGCTCGTCGCTTTCATGCCTTGGAACGGATACAATTTCGAAGACTCGATTCTGATCTCTGAACGCATTGTGCGTGATGATGTTTTCACCTCGATCCATATCGAAGAGTTTGAGGTGATGGCGCGGGACACAAAACTGGGTCCTGAGGAAATCACACGCGATATTCCAAATGTGGGTGAAGAAGCTCTGCGCAATTTGGATGAGGCCGGGATCGTTTACATCGGTGCCGAGGTGAATCCGGGCGACATCCTGGTGGGTAAGATCACTCCGAAGGGTGAATCTCCCATGACGCCTGAAGAAAAATTGCTTCGGGCGATCTTTGGTGAAAAGGCATCGGATGTCCGCGACACCTCTTTGCGCTTGCCGCCGGGTGTTGCCGGTAAAATCGTTGAGGTGCGTGTGTTCAACCGTCACGGTATCGACAAAGACGAGCGTGCCATGGCGATTGAGCGTGAGGAAATCGAGCGCCTTGCTAAAGACCGTGATGACGAAGTCAGCATTCTGGACCGGAACATCTATGGCCGGCTCGGTGAGTTACTTCTTGGTAAGGTCGTTGCCAGCGGTCCGGACGGCGTTGAAGTGGAATCCAAGATTTCACAGACAACATTGGACAGCCTGAACAAAGGTCAATGGTGGCAAATCGGTCTGAAGAACGATAAGGCCATGGCTGAAGTGGAAGCGCTTCGCAAGCAATATGACGAAAGCAAACAGCGCCTCCAAGACCGCTTTGAAGATAAGGTTGATAAGCTTCAGCGTGGTGACGAGTTGCCGCCGGGCGTCATGAAGATGGTCAAAGTCTTTGTTGCCGTGAAACGCAAGTTGCAACCCGGTGACAAAATGGCCGGGCGCCACGGCAATAAGGGTGTGATTTCTAAGATCGTGCCGATGGAAGACATGCCGCATTTGGAAGACGGCAAGCCCGTGGACATTGTTCTCAATCCTTTGGGCGTGCCGAGCCGGATGAATGTGGGTCAAATTTTGGAAACCCATCTCGGTTGGGCCTGTGCTGGTCTTGGCAGTCAGGTGTCCGAGGCTCTAGCGGCTTATCAGCGTAGCCAAGACATTGATCCGCTGAAACAGCAGCTTGAAACCTCTTACGCGGGCTACGCCTCGATGGACGGCCTGAGCGACAATCGCGTTTTGGAATTGGCAACCAATATTGAGAACGGATTGCCGATTGCGACTCCGGTGTTCGACGGCGCCCACGAACACGATGTTGTGGAAATGTTGGAGCAGGCAGGTTTGGCCAATTCAGGTCAAGTCCAGCTCTATGACGGTCAAACAGGCGAGCCTTTTGCACGTCAAGTAACGGTTGGCTACATCTATATGTTGAAGCTGCACCATCTTGTTGACGACAAAATTCACGCCCGTTCGATTGGCCCATACTCCTTGGTCACCCAGCAGCCTCTTGGCGGTAAAGCGCAATTTGGCGGCCAGAGATTCGGTGAGATGGAGGTTTGGGCGCTTGAGGCCTATGGCGCAGCCTATACGTTGCAGGAAATGTTGACGGTTAAATCTGATGACGTTGCCGGACGAACCAAGGTCTATGAGGCCATTGTTCGCGGTGACGATACATTCGAAGCCGGCATTCCGGAATCCTTCAACGTGTTGGTGAAAGAAATGCGGTCCTTGGGCCTCAACGTTGAGTTGATGCACAGCGCGGCAAATAGTGACGGTCTGCCTGCGTCTTAGGTGAAGCAGACCGGAAGTAGTGTGAATTAGAGCGGCAATAGACCCAGAATTAATGGGTTAAGGAGCGATCGATGAACCAAGAGGTTATGAACCTTTTCAACCCGGTAGGCCCGGCACAAACGTTCGATCAAATTCGGATCTCCATTGCGAGTCCGGAGCGGATTTTGTCCTGGTCATTTGGTGAGATCAAAAAGCCAGAAACGATCAACTACCGTACATTTAAGCCTGAACGCGATGGCTTGTTCTGTGCCCGTATTTTTGGTCCGATCAAGGACTACGAATGTCTGTGCGGCAAATATAAGCGCATGAAGTACAAAGGCATCGTCTGCGAAAAATGCGGTGTTGAGGTGACTTTGTCAAAAGTGCGCCGCGAGCGTATGGGCCATATTGAGCTGGCCTCGCCGGTTGCTCACATCTGGTTCTTGAAATCGCTTCCCAGTCGCATTGGTCTGTTGATGGACATGACGTTGAAGGAATTGGAGCGGGTGCTCTATTTCGAATCCTTCATCGTCATTGAGCCGGGCCTCACGCCTTTGAAAGAGCGCCAATTGCTCAATGAAGAAGAGTATATGCAGGCGCAAGACGAGTATGGCGAAGACAGTTTCACGGCCGGTATCGGCGCGGAAGCCATTCGCGAGCTGTTGATGGGCATTGATCTTGAGAAAGAGGCCGAAAAACTTCGCGTTGAGATCGCCGAGTCCACATCTGAACTGAAGCCGAAGAAGCTGGCCAAACGTTTGAAGGTGATCGACGCCTTTATTTCGTCGGGCAACCGCCCTGAGTGGATGATCCTGACCGTTGTACCGGTGATTCCACCGGAGCTTCGTCCGTTGGTGCCATTGGATGGTGGTCGTTTTGCGACTTCCGACCTCAACGATCTGTACCGCCGGGTGATCAACCGGAACAATCGTTTGAAGCGTCTCATGGAGCTGCGCGCACCGGACATTATTATCCGGAACGAAAAACGCATGCTGCAGGAAGCTGTCGATGCGTTGTTCGATAATGGTCGTCGGGGCCGTGTCATCACCGGTGCCAATCGCCGTCCGTTGAAGTCGCTGGCAGATATGCTGAAAGGCAAGCAGGGCCGTTTCCGCCAGAACCTGCTCGGAAAACGCGTCGACTATTCCGGCCGTTCGGTCATCGTTGTCGGACCGGAGCTGATGCTGCATCAATGCGGTTTGCCCAAGAAGATGGCATTGGAGCTGTTTAAGCCCTTTATCTATTCAAGGCTTGATGCCAAGGGCCTGGCGGCGACCGTGAAACAGGCCAAAAAGCTTGTGGAGAAGGAGCGGCCGGAAGTCTGGGATATTCTTGATGAGGTTATCCGCGAACATCCGGTGCTGCTTAACCGTGCGCCGACGCTGCACCGTTTGGGCATTCAGAGTTTTGAGCCGGTTTTGATCGAAGGCAAAGCCATTCAGTTGCATCCTTTGGTTTGCGCTGCCTTTAACGCCGACTTTGACGGCGACCAAATGGCGGTTCACGTACCATTAAGCCTTGAGGCGCAGCTGGAAGCGCGCGTGCTGATGATGTCCACCAACAACATCCTCAGCCCTGCAAACGGCAAGCCCATTATTGTTCCCAGTCAGGATATCGTTCTCGGTATCTATTACATGACCATGGAAAAAGATAATGAGCCGGGCGAAGGCATCGTTATTGGTGACATGGCTGAGCTTGAACACGCCATGCAAAACAATTTGGTGACTCTGCACGCAAAAATCAAAGCGCGCCGGAGTTTCATCAACGCCGATGATGAGCGGGTAACGGAAGTTGTCGATACAACGCCGGGCCGGTTTATTTTGGGCGAGATGTTGCCGCGGCATAAGAATGTGGACTTTGAGTTGGTCAACAAGCTGCTGACCAAAAAAGAAGTCAGTCATGTGATCGACGTCGTTTATCGCCACTGCGGTCAAAAAGAGACGGTGATTTTCTGCGATCGCATTATGGCACGTGGATTTAAAGAGGCGGCTAAGGCTGGTATCTCGTTCGGTAAGGACGACATGGTGATTCCGGAGGCCAAGCAACAATTGGTCGATGAAACCATGGAACTCGCCAAGGAGTACCAACAGCAATATATCGACGGTCTGATCACCCAAGGTGAGAAGTATAACAAAGTCGTCGATGCTTGGGCGAAGTGTACAGATAAAGTCGCCGACGAAATGATGGGTCACATCTCTTCAAGCGAGACGGACAGCGACACTGGCCGGGTGAAAGAGATCAATTCGATTTACATGATGGCACACTCCGGTGCCCGGGGTTCGGCTGCTCAAATGAAGCAGCTCGCCGGGATGCGCGGATTGATGGCCAAACCTTCCGGTGAAATCATCGAAACGCCGATTATCTCAAACTTTAAAGAAGGCCTCACCGTTCTTGAGTACTTTAACTCAACTCATGGTGCGCGGAAGGGTCTTGCCGATACGGCGTTGAAGACGGCCAACTCCGGGTATCTCACCCGGCGTCTGGTTGATGTGGCGCAAGACTGCATCATTAAAGAAGCCGATTGCGGAACAACCGAAGGCCTAACCCTTGAAGCGGTCATTGACGGCGGTGAAGTGGTTGAGACTTTGGGTGAGCGCTTGCTTGGCCGGAATATCTTGGACGACATTATCGATCCCCGCGATGACAGCGTCATCTTGAAGGCCGGAAGCCTAATTGATGAGTTTGATGTTGAGCGGATCGAAGAAGCCGGCGTCCAATCGGTGCGTGTACGGTCGGTCTTGACCTGCGAAAGCCAGGAGGGCGTCTGTGCTGCTTGTTACGGCCGCGACTTGGCTCGCGGAACACCTGTCAATATGGGTGAAGCGGTTGGTGTGATTGCCGCCCAATCGATCGGTGAGCCGGGCACGCAATTGACCATGCGTACATTCCATATCGGCGGAACGGCGCAGGTTGCGGACAGCTCGTTCACCGAAGCCAGTCACGAGGGAACGATTAAGATCGTCAATCCCGACATCGTGACGGATTCCGACGGCATGAAGATCGCCATGGGCCGGAATTTGCAGATCCATATTGTTGACGGCGAAGGTAAAACGCTCGCCACCAACAAGGTCACGCACGGCTCCCGCTTGCGGGTCAATGACGGCGATCCGATCAACCGCGGCGATCGCTTGTGCGAATGGGATCCTTACACCACGCCAATCATTACCGAGCGTGACGGTAAGGTGAAATTTGAAGATGTGGTTGACGGCGTTGCGGTGAAAGACGTGGCCGACGAAGCGACCGGTATCTCCAACAAGGTGGTGATCGATTGGAGATCCACACCGCGCGGGGCTGATCTCAAACCGGCTTTGTCCGTCGTGGATGAGAATGGCGAGATCATGAAGCAAGCCAGCACCGGAAACGATATCCGTTATCTGCTGTCGGTGGACGCCATTCTGTCCGTCGAAGATGGAGCGGATGTGAAGGCCGGCGACGTCTTGGCCCGGATCCCTCGCGAGGGCACCAAGACCAAGGACATTACCGGTGGTTTGCCGCGGGTGGCCGAGCTGTTTGAAGCCCGCAAGCCCAAGGATCACGCTATTATTGCTGAAGTCTCAGGTACCGTTGAATTTGGCCGGGACTACAAAAATAAGCGGCGGATCGTGATCAACCCGCAAGACGAGTCGTTGGAGCCTTCGGAATATCTGATCCCGAAAGGCAAGCACATCACCGTGCAGGAAGGCGATTTCATCGAGAAGGGCGAGTATCTGCTCGACGGAAATCCGGCACCGCACGATATTTTGCGGATCAACGGCGTCGAAGAGCTGGCCAACTACTTGGTTCAAGAGATCCAAGAGGTCTACCGGCTCCAGGGCGTGAAGATCAATGACAAGCATATCGAAGTGATTGTGCGTCAAATGCTCCAAAAGGTTGAGATTGAGAAGACCGGCGACAGTGCTTTCTTGCCGGGCGAGACGATCGAGGCCAAAGAGTTCTATGAAATGAACGCGCGTTTGGAGAAAGAGGGCAAATCACCGGCGATCGGGAAGCCGGTCTTGCTGGGGATCACCAAAGCTTCGCTTCAGACCAAGTCCTTCATCTCTGCAGCGTCCTTCCAGGAGACGACACGGGTTCTCACCGAGGCCTCTGTTTCTGGAAAAATCGATGATCTGCAAGGGCTTAAGGAGAACGTCATTGTCGGACGTCTGATCCCGGCCGGTACCGGTGGGATGCTGGGCAGCATGCAGTCGATTGCTGTGGAGCGGGATGAAGTCTTGATCCGGGAGCGTGCGGAGGCTGAAGAGCTGAAAGAACAATCGGCTCCGGAGGCGCTTCCGCCTGCCGAATCCATTCCTGAACCTGCTGTCGACGATTCGACGCCGCCGGCGGCCGAGTAAAAAGACCTGAAAATCGGGCCCAATCTTCGGATTGGGCCCGTTTCGTCTGTGCTGATATTGCGTGAGGCGATCCGTCGCAACGATCTCGACGGCTGAGGGCTCAAAAACGTCAAAAAACCCCTAAAACCGAACATTTCTCGCTTGACGGCTTATAGGGGCATGAGTATGTTCCGCCCACCTTTTTACGGCAGGCTGTAAGCCTTTGTTGGCTTAGACGTTGCCGCCATGAATCGACATAGGTGAAGAGGTAAGTCCTTCAGCCAATTTGGCGTGTGGGACTGTTGTATTTGGAGTGGAGCTTTCGGGCTCAGTGCTTTGGATGCGTCAATCGGTGTGGTCTGTGCTTTCCGGCAGCTTTGTCGCGAGGCGCAAGGGCACTCCGTTTTTTGCTTGTGTGAGTTTCGTGCGTCGGCATGTGCAGCTAAGAGATAAAGAGTAGGTAGGATGCCCACAATTAATCAATTGATCCGCAAGCCGCGGGACAAACAAGTCAAGCGCAACAAGGTTCCGGCCTTGGAAGCGTGCCCGCAAAAGCGTGGCGTTTGTACGCGCGTTTATACGAACACGCCGAAGAAGCCGAACTCGGCGATGCGGAAAGTGGCACGGGTGCGGCTGACAAATGGTTTTGAAGTTACAAGCTATATCCCGGGTGAAGGGCATAACTTGCAAGAACACTCCGTTGTCTTGATCCGCGGTGGCCGGGTGAAGGACTTGCCGGGTGTTCGCTATCACATCTTGCGCGGTGTTTTGGATACCCAAGGCGTCGCCGATCGTAGACAACGCCGGTCTAAATACGGCGCCAAGCGTCCTAAATAGGGAATTGATTTCATGTCGCGTCGTCACAGAGCAGAAAAACGAGACATTATTCCGGACGCCAAATTTGGCGATACGGTTATTGCGAAGTTTATGAATTCGCTCATGCTGAATGGAAAGAAATCTTCGGCAGAAAGAATTGTATACGGAGCGTTCGATAAAATCGAAGACAAGCTGAAGCAGGAGCCTGTCCAGGTTTTTCACGATGCTTTGAATAACGTGAAGCCGGAAGTTGAAGTTCGCTCCCGCCGGGTTGGTGGTGCGACTTATCAGGTTCCGGTCGATGTGCGCCCCGATCGCAAGCAGGCCCTTGCCATCCGCTGGATTATTGGAGCCGCTCGCGCCCGTAACGAGACGACGATGGTTGATCGTTTGGCAGGTGAGCTGATGGATGCGCAATCCAATCGCGGTTCTGCCGTTAAGAAAAGAGAAGACACACATAGGATGGCTGAGGCGAACCGCGCTTTCAGCCATTATCGTTGGTAATCGTATAGGGGTTGATCGGAAAGGCTGAGGACGGAGTTTCCCTTTCCTCAAACCGGACGAGAGTTTAGGTCATGGCACGTACAACAGAACTGAAAGACTATCGCAATATCGGGATTATGGCCCATATTGACGCCGGTAAAACGACAACCACAGAACGTATTCTTTATTATACGGGCCGTTCCCATAAGATCGGCGAAGTCCATGACGGTGCTGCCACAATGGACTGGATGGAGCAGGAGCAGGAGCGGGGCATCACCATTACCTCTGCTGCAACGACCTGTTTCTGGAACAAAAAGCGTGTCAATATTATCGATACGCCAGGTCACGTTGATTTCACCATTGAAGTTGAACGGTCATTGCGGGTTCTAGACGGCGCGGTGGCCGTTTTTGATTCTGTGGGTGGTGTTGAGCCGCAAAGTGAAACGGTTTGGCGGCAGGCAGATAAGTACGGTGTGCCGCGTATGTGTTTCGTCAACAAGATGGACCGCATGGGCGCAGATTTCTTCCGTTGCGTCGACATGATCGTTGATCGTTTGGGATCCACACCGTTGGTGATGCAATTGCCCATCGGCGCCGAAGCTGAATTTGCCGGCGTAATTGACCTGATCAAGATGCAGGCGATTGTTTGGAAAGACGAAGCTCTCGGTGCTGAGTTTGAATATACGGATATTCCTGCTGATCTTAAGGATCAGGCCGATGAGTATCGCGAAAAGTTGGTCGAAACGGCTGTGGAGCAAGACGAGGCTCTGTTAGAGGCTTATCTTGAGGGTGAGGAGCCGACCGAAGAGCAGCTGAAGGCTGCCATTCGCGCCGGCACAATCAACTTGAGCTTTGTTCCCGTCCTGTGTGGCACCGCCTTTAAAAATAAGGGCGTTCAGCCTTTGCTCGACGCTGTAGTGGATTTCATGCCGTCTCCTTTGGATGTGCCCGCCATTAAGGGTGTGCATCCCGACAAAGACGAAGAGATGGAACGTGCCTCGTCTGATGATGAGCCGACAGCCGGTTTGGCGTTTAAGATCATGACCGACCCCCATGTGGGAACACTGACCTTTGTGCGTGTCTATTCCGGCATTTTCAAATCCGGCGACACCACATTGAACTCGGTCAAGGGCCGTAAGCAACGTATCGGCCGGATGTTGGAGATGCATGCCAATTCCCGGGAAGACGTTAAAGAAGCTTACGCAGGCGACATTATTGCCATCGCCGGTTTGAAGGATGTCACCACCGGTGACACGCTGTGCGATCCGAATTATCCGGTTGTTCTGGAGCGGATGGAGTTTCCGGATCCGGTTATTGAGGTGGCTGTTGAGCCCAAAACCAAAGGCGACCAAGAAAAAATGGGGATTGCTCTTGCGCGTTTGGCGCAGGAAGACCCATCTTTCCGAGTTCAGTCCGATGAAGAATCCGGCCAAACCATCATTAAAGGCATGGGCGAGCTTCATCTCGATATCATCGTCGATCGCATGAAGCGTGAGTTTAAGGTGGAAGCCAATGTGGGTGCGCCGCAGGTGGCGTATCGGGAAACCATCGGCAAATCTTACGAGTGTGATTACACTCATAAGAAACAGACCGGTGGGTCCGGCCAGTTTGCCCGCGTCAAGATTGTTTTCGAGCCGACGGAGCCGGGCGAAGGCTATTCCTTCGAGAGTAAGATTGTCGGCGGTAACGTGCCGAAGGAATATATTCCGGGCGTTGAGAAAGGTTTGATTTCAGCGCAGGAGACCGGTGTGATTGTTGGTTTCCCGGTGATTGACTTTAAAGCCACGCTGATTGACGGCGCCTATCATGATGTTGACTCAAACGTCATGACCTTTGAGATCGCCGCCCGTGCTGCCTTCCGCGAAGCCATGCAAAATGCCAAGCCGAAGCTTCTCGAGCCGGTGATGCGTGTGGAAGTGCTGACACCTGAAGATTACATGGGTGATGTGATCGGTGACTTGAATAGCCGCCGTGGTCAGGTTCAGGGAACCGAGGCGCGCGGTAATGCAACAGTCATCACCGCCATGGTGCCTCTCGCCAACATGTTTGGATATGTGAACAACTTGCGTTCGATGTCTCAGGGCCGTGCGCAATATTCCATGTTCTTCGATCATTACGAGCCGGTGCCTCAAGCTGTGTCCGATGAGGTCAAAGCAAAGCTTGCGGGCTAGTTTTTTGAATTAAGAGTTGAAGTAGACGTCAGATTACGGAGCAAAGAGATGTCGAAAGAGAAATTTGAGCGTAATAAGCCGCATTGTAACATTGGAACGATTGGCCATGTTGATCATGGTAAGACGACGTTGACGGCGGCGATTACGAAGGTTTTGGCTGAGTCTGGT
>Ga0207422_1000483_pt1 | contig 121749 bp, 95 predicted proteins | sample MarCyaLeptolynsp_FD_187757 | JGI IMG/M metagenome (GOLD analysis project Ga0207422, IMG submission 187757) | Marine cyanobacterial communities from Panama - species 1 Leptolyngbya sp. (SPAdes) | ecosystem: Environmental > Aquatic > Marine > Unclassified | place: Panama: Panama City | collected...
CCCAGCTGGCACCGCCATCGAGCGTGTCGGCTCCAGCCCCGGCATACAGCATATCTTGACCATCGCCGCCGATCAGATGATTGCCGCTGCCTGAATGGGCTGCAATCAAGGTGTCGTTGTGATCACTACCGATGAGACCTTCAATCCCGATATACACATCGCCGAGTGCTTCACCGGTTCCGGCATTGGTGCCGGACAGATCCGCTGTGATTGCCGCAGACGCATTGGCGTAACTGGCAAAGTCGGTACCCGTGCCGCCGATCAACCGGTCCGCCCCACCGTCACCGCGGAGCGTGTCATTGCCGGCGCCACCATCGATGGTGTTGTCATTGTTGTCCATGATCAAATTATCGTCGAAGGCACTGCCGATCAGACCTTCGATATCGATATAGGTATCGCCGACCGCTTCACCGGTGTTCCAAGCTGGAGCGGCCGTCACGACCGTGATGCCCGCCGTGGCATTGGCATAGCTGGCATAGTCCGTGCCCGTGCCGCCATCCAAGGAATCCGCGCCGGCACCGCCTTCAAGAATATCATCACCTTCCGAGCCGGCCAGCGAGTCATCGCCGCTCATACCGCGAAGCTCGTCATTGCCCAAGCCGCCGAAAAACGCGTTGGCCGACGCATCACCAATGATCGTATCGGCCTGGCTGGAGCCGACAAGATACTCAATACCTAAATAGGTGTCCCCAACTGCCCAACCGGTCGTATTGGCCGCGTTGGTAAAGTCAATCACAAGACCCGGCGCATAGAAGTAGTTCACCGTATCCGCCCAGCCTGCGCCGCCGTCCAGCGTGTCCGCCCCGGCGCCCGCAAACAACTCATCATGGCCGTCGCCTCCGATCAGATGATTGCCGCTGCCTGAATGGGCCGCCGCCAGTGTATCGTTGTGATCACTGCCGATCAGACCTTCAATACCGACGAACACATCACCCGCTGCCTGACCCACGCCGGCAAGCGTGCCGGACAGATCCGCCGTCACCGATGACGATGCATTGGAATATTCAGCAAAGTCCGTACCCGACCCACCGATCAACCAGTCGGCCCCGCCCTCACCGCGGAGCGTGTCATTGCCGGCGCCACCATCGATGGTGTTGTTATTGTTGTCCATCACCAAGGCATCGTCGTAGGCGCTGCCGATCAGACCTTCGATATCGATATAAGTATCGCCGACCGCTTCGCCTGTGTTCCAGGCAGGCGCATTCGTGGCCACCCACACACCCGACGTCGCATTGGCATAGCTGGCATAGTCCGTGCCGAGGCTTCCGCCGTCCAAGACGTCGGCACCAGCGCCGCCTTCAAGGATATCAGACCCTGCCGAACCTTTCAGAGTGTCATCGCCAGCATTGCCGCGCAGCTCATCATCACCGGAGCTGCCGTCAAACACATTGGCCGCAGCATCACCGACAATCGTATCGCTGTTGGCGGATCCGACCAGAAACTCAATACCTAAATAGGTGTCCCCAACTGCCCAACCGGTCGTATTGGCCGCGTTGCTAAAGTCGATCACAAGCCCGGGCGCATAGAAATAACTTACCGTATCCACCCAGCTGGCACCGCCATCGAGCGTGTCGGCTCCAGCCCCGGCATACAGCATATCTTGACCATCGCCGCCGATCAGATGATTGCCGCTGCCTGTATGGGCCGCCACCAAAGTGTCGTTGTGATCACTGCCGATCAGACCTTCGATACTGACGAATGTGTCGCCGGCTGCTTCACCGGTATTAGGATAGGTACCGGACAAGTCGACGTGAACGGCAGTAGAAGCATTGGTATAGCTGGCAAAGTCCGTTCCGGCCCCGCCGATCAGGCGGTCAGCTCCGCCGTCGCCGCGCAACGTGTCATTGCCGGCACCACCATCAAGGGTGTTGTCATTATTATCGCCGACCAAAGCATCGTCATAGGCACTGCCGATGAGACCCTCAATATCCGTATAGGTGTCGCCCGCTGCCTCGCCCGTGTTCCAAGCCGGCGCCGATAGCGCCGCCCAAAGTCCGGATGTCGCATTGGCGTAACTCGCATAGTCGGTCCAGGTCCCGCCGCCGCCATCCAAGGAATCCGCGCCGGCACCGCCCTCAAGAATATCATCCCCATGGGATCCGATTAGAGTGTCGTTGCCGCCATTGCCCACAAGGGAGTCATTGTTTGAACTGCCGTCAAACACATTGGCCGCGCCATCACCGATAATCGTATCGTTGTTAACGGATCCAACCAGAAACTCAATACCGATATAGGTGTCACCGGCAGCCCAACCGGTTGTATTGGCCGGATTTGTGAAATCGATCAGAAGATCGGTGGTGGCGTAGAAATAGTTGACCGTATCCACCCAGCCGGCACCACCGTCGAGCGTATCCGCCCCGGCGCCGGCAAACAACTCGTCTTGACCAACGCCACCGATCAAATGATTGCCGCTGCCCGAATGGGCCGCAACCAAGGTGTCGTTGTGATCGCTGCCGATGAGACCTTCAATGCTTATAAACACATCGCCGGCCGCTTCACCCGTATTGGGATAGGTTCCAGACAAATCGACGTGAACGGCAGCCGCAGCATTGGCATAGCTGACCGTATCAAGCCCTGTTCCACCGCTAAAGGTGTCATCTCCGGTCAGACCGTCGAACTCATTGTCCAGCGCGTTGCCTGTGATGTAATCGTCAAACTCGGTGCCGATGACATTCTCGATACTGATGTAGACATCACCGATAGCTTCGCCCGTATTGTTGGACGGGGTGCTCAAATCGATTCCGAGACCGGTGGTTGCCGCACTGTAGGAGGCGGTGTCAATTCCGCTGCCGCCCTCCAGCGTGTCGGCACCCAAGCCGCCAATCAAAATATCATTACCCAGACCACCAATGAGATGATTGTCATACTCATCGACGAACAAGGTGTCGTCATAATCTGAACCGATCAGACCCTCGATACTCTGATAGCTGTCGTTGGTGGCATCGCCGGTGTTCCAATTGGTCCAAGACGTCATCACCACAAGACCGCCGGTGGCCGTGGAATTGGCATAACTTGCATAGTCGAAGCCGGATCCGCCGACAAACCTGTCGCCGCCTGCCCGGCCTTCCAACGTGTCGTTGCCCGCGCCTCCGATCAGCGTGTCCAATCCGGCAGAACCGATCAGACTGTCGTTGCCCGCCGCACCATCTAAGTAACGAACGCCTGTATTCGCCGTCAACTGATCATCAAACGCAGAGCCGAAAAGACCCTCGACACTGCCATAAGTATCGCCGGACGCATCGCCCGTATTGTTCGCCGTATTGGAAAGATCAACGGTGAGCCCCGCAGCAGATCCGGCATAAGAAGCCAAATCGAAGCCCGCACCGCCGTGGAGGCTGTCAGCACCGGATCCGCCATCCAAAACATCGTCGCCATCGCCGCCGAGCAATGTATCGCTATCCGCGCCGCCCTGCAGGAAGTCGTTGCCGCCACCGCCATCCAACGTGTCCGTTCCAGCAGCACCGGCCAAAACGTTGTCGTTGGCATCACCGGTCAAAGAATCGTTGCCCGTATGACCGGTTACATTTTCGATACCGGAGAGACTGGAGACATCGGTTCCGTTGGTCGCCTCACCGGTGCTGAGATCAACCACCCAATCGACAATGGCGGGATTGGTTTCAAAGGACAGCATCAGCGTGTCGACACCGTCGTCGCCGCGAAGTGTGTCGTTACCGCCAAAGCCGTAGAGAGAATCCGCGCCGTCGCCACCACTGAGAATATCGGATCCGGCGTGCCCCTTCAGGCTGTCATCACCAAGACCGCCATCCAAGAGATTGCCTTCCACACCGCCGGTCAAATTGTCAGCGAACGCCGATCCGAAAACCGTTTCGATGGAGACCAAACTGTCCGTCCCACCGTCGCCGTCATTTGTCGTGGTGCCTGCAGCCAGATCAACCGTGACGCCCGCCGCTGCCGTGCCGTAATCGGCGATGTCGTTTCCGTCGCCGCCGTCGAGGGTGTCTGCACCGCCGCGGCCGGACAATGTGTCATTGCCTTCACCGCCGGAGAGGCTATTTGCGGCGGTATCGCCGGTCAGCGTATCTCCATAGGCCGTTCCGATAACATTCTCTATACTGATGAGTTTTTCATTCGCCCCATGACGCACATTGCTCATCGTACCTTGAGAAAGATTGGCATCAATCGCATAAGCAGCAAGACTATAATCAGCCGTATCCGTACCGGCACCGCCATCCAAAATGTCAGCGCCGTCACCACCCGTTAGAACATCATTGCCGGCTTCGCCGCGCAGCGTATCAACACCCTCGCCGCCGTCCAACGTATCATCACCGGAACCGCCACTGATGCTGTCATCACCGGCGCCACCCATCAACAGGTCATGGCCGGCACCGGAGCCGGTATCGGCACCAACAAGAGTATCGCCGAAGCCTGATCCAATGATGCCTTCGATACCGGTATAGCTGTCACCGGCCGCATCGCCTGTGCTGTTGTTCACGGGGTCGGACAAATCAATCACAAGACCAGTATTGGAAGAGGCATAGCTGGCATAGTCCGTGCCAAGACCACCATCCAATTGGTCCGCGCCGGCACCGCCGTCAAGCGTATCGTCGCCTGCGTCACCAAGTAATGAGTCCGCGCCGGCACCGCCGAACAATTGGTCATTCTCTGCACCACCGGCGAGCGTGTCGTCGCCGCTATCACCATGCAGGACGTCGTCGCCGCCCGCACCGGCAAGGCTGTCGGCACCGGCCGCGCCTTTTAAGGCATTGACCGCATCATCACCGGTCAAGGTATCGGCAAAAGCCGAGCCTTCGATGTTTTCAAACCCAATCAACGTATCGGTATCGGTACCGTCAGAGGCCGTAATTGTCGCCGCCCCCAGATCCAACGTAATCCCCGCCGTCGCATCCGCAAAGACGACGGTGTCCGTCCCATCGCCACCGTCGAGACTATCGGCGCCGGCACCGCCGGAAATACTGTCATCCCCGGCATCACCGGTGATCGTGTCATCGCCGCCGAGACCACTCAGTGTGTCGTGATCCAATCCGCCTGTCAGCGCATTGGCATTGGCATCACCGGTGATGTTATCGTCGTAAGATGTGCCGACAACATGCTCAATTCCAGACAGCGTATCCGTGTTGCCGTCGATCACAGCTGTGCCCGCGACATCAAGATCGATCACAACACCTGCGCCGGCACCTGTCGAAGCCGGAACATAGGAACTGAAATCGACCGTATCCTGGCCAGTGCCGCCGACCAAAGAATCGTCCCCGCCGCCGGCGATCAAAACATCATCATCCGCACCGCCGTCCAGCGTGTCGTTGCCGAGGCCGCCGGACAACGTATCCGCACCGCCGTCGCCAGCCAGACTGTCGGCACCGTCACCGCCCGTCAGAGAATCCGCATCCGCACCGCCCATCAGCGTATCGTTATCCGCACCCCCGATCAGCGTATCGGCACCGGCACCACCGGTGAGCGAGTCCGCACCGTCACCGCCGTCGAGCAAATTGGCGGCGGTATCGCCGGTGAGCGTATCGGCAAAGGCAGAGCCTGTGAGGTTTTCGACACTTGTATATGTGTCGCCGGCCGCATCGCCCGTATTGCTGGCGGAGGTCGCCAAATCTGCTGTGACACCGGCCGCTGCATTGGCGTAGCTGGCCGTATCAAGTCCCGCGCCGCCATCCATAGAATCCGCGCCGGCGCCGCCGTCCAACAGATCATCGCCTCCGGCACCATTCAACGTATCGTCACCGGCGGCACCAACCAGCACGTTGGCCGCATCATCACCGCTCAAACTGTCATTGAACGCAGAACCGTCAACATTTTCAAACCCGCTGAGCGTGTCCGTATCGGTGCCGTCAGATGCCGTCACCGTCGCTGCGCCGAGATCCAATGTGATACCGGCCGTGGCGGAACTGAAGTCAGCGGTGTCGATACCTGCGCCGCCGTCAAGACTATCAGACCCGGCACCACCGGAAATGACATCGTCGCCGTCATCGCCTTTCAGTGTATCGGCGCCTGCCAGGCCTTTCAGCGTATCATCGCCGAGACCACCGATAATGGAGTTGGCAACCGCATCACCGGTCACGTCGTCATTGTAATCTGATCCGATCACATGTTCGATGCCGGACACCGTATCGGTGTCGCCATTGATGACGGCCGTTCCCGCAACATCTAAATCAATGACGGCGCCGGCACTGCCGGACGCCAACTGAATGGCGCTAAAATCGATCGTGTCTTGTCCGGTGCCGCCGATCAGTGAGTCAGCGCCCGCATCGGCCACCAACAGATCGTCATCGGCCCCACCATCCAGCGTATCATCACCGGCCCCGCCGGTGAGCGTATCCGCACCTGCATCGCCGGCGAGACTGTCAGCACCCGCATCACCGGACAAAGAATCCGCATCCGCACCACCGGACAGTGTATCGTCGTCGTCTCCGCCGAACAGCGTGTCGGCACCTGCATTGCCGTTCAGAACATCTGCACCGGCACCGCCGTCCAGCAAGTTGGCGTTCAAGTCACCGGTCAACGTATCTGCGTTGGATGAGCCGACCAAATTCTCAATGTTAGTGTAAGTATCGCCCGACGCATCGCCCGTATTGTTGCCGGGTGTGGTCAAGTCGGCAACCACACCGTTTGCGGCATTGGCATAGCTTGCTGCATCAATTCCGGCACCGCCGTCCAGACTGTCGCCGCCGCCGGCACCCATCAGAATATTGTCGCCGGTATCGCCGGTCAGGGTATCGGCAAAAGCCGAGCCGGTGAGATTCTCAATATTGGCATAGCTGTCGCCGGCGGCCTCGCCGGTATTGTTCGCGCTAGTGGCCAAGTCCGCCGTAACGCCGGCCGCGGCGTTGATGTAGCTTGCACTATCGGAACCGGCACCGCCATCGAGCACATCCGCTCCGGCACCACCGTCCAAAATATTGTCTTGGTCATCGCCGGTGATGGTGTCGGCAAATTGCGTGCCCCGAACATTCTCAATCGCTTCGAGAACGTCTTCACCACCTTGGCCGTCTTGCGCGGCAAGGCCGGCAGACAAATCGACATTGATATTGCCGCCGCTGACGGTGACAGCGGAATAATCCGCCGTATCGTTGCCGTCCCCACCTTTCAGGGAGTCAAATCCGGCACCGCCTGCGAGGATATCGTCGCCGCCGTTACCTTCAAGGATATTGCCCGCGCCATCACCGGTAATCGTATCGTCGAACGCGGAGCCCCAAACAACTTCGATACTTTCAAGCGTATCACTGCCGCCGGAGCCGTCTGTCGCCGTGCCTGCGGAGAGATCAACACTTACGGCCGCTGCATCTTCACTATAATCGGCCACATCGGTGCCTTGACCGCCGACGAATGAGTCATTGCCGGCACCGCCGCGCAACACATCGTCGCCAAAGGCCGAATTGGTTGTGCCTTCGTCGTAACCGCCGACAGCGGTGTCGTAGTCACCGACCAGCGTGTCATTGCCGGCACCGCCGTCAATCGTGTCCGCGCCACCGCGGCCGAGGAGAATATCCTGACCGCCGCCGCCATTGATCAGATTGCCGGACTCGTCACCTTTGATCGTGTCGTCATAGCCCGATCCAATAACATTCTCGATACTGATCAAGGCATCGAAATTATTGGTGTCGTTGCTGTCGATCACAATGTCGCTCAACAAGACCGCATGCACCGCGCGGGTAGCGGAACTGTAATCGGCAACGTCATAGCCGGTGCCACCATCAAGATAGGCCGCCGCGCCCCAGCCGCTCAAACTGTCATTGCCGGCACCGCCGCGCACCACGTCGGCGCCACCGCCACCGTGCAGCTCATCATTGCCGGCGCCACCTTCCAGCGTGTTGCGCGCCGTATCACCGCTGATCGTATCGTCGTAGTCGGTGCCGATAACATGTTCGATGGAAACAAGCAGGTCTTGCTCCGCCGGGTCATCGCCGACGGCACCGATAATGGTGGCGGCCGACAGATCCACGTTGAGTGCATCAAACGCATCGCTGTAATCCGCCGCGTCGTCGCCGGTGCCGCCGCTCAGCGTATCCGCGCCGGTACCACCGGCCAAAGTGTCCGCGCCTGCATTGCCGGTGATGGAGTCATCGCCTGCGCCCCCAATGAGATGATTGTCGGACCCGTTTCCGGTGAGCGTATCGCCAAAGCCGGAACCGATCAGACCTTCAATAGAGGTATAGGAGTCCCCAGCCGCTTCGCCGGTATTGTTACCGGGAGTGGTCAGATCCGCCGTAACGCCGGCATCTGCTTCCGCATATCCGGCATAATCCATGCCGGCGCCACCATCCAATGTGTCGGCGCCCGCACCGCCCGTCAGCGTATCGTCGCCGGATGCGCCGGACAAACTGTTCGCGCCACTATCGCCTGTGATGTTGTCGTCATAGGCGCTGCCGGAGACATTTTCGATACCCGACAAATATTCAACGGCGCCACTGACCGTGGTCCGTCCGTCAACCGCATCAAGACGTGTGACAATGCCGGCTGAAGCCGCGCCGTAATCGGCAGTGTCCGTGCCACCGTCTCCGGCGAGTGTATCGTATCCGCCGGTGCCGCCGGTCAAAACGTCATTGCCCAGACCGCCAAACACTTGGTCATCGCCGCTGCCGCCGTCCAACGTATCGGCATCTGCATCTCCATGCAGCGTATCCGCGCCGGATCCACCGTAGAGCACGTCCGCGCCGTCATTGCCGGACAGACTGTCATTGTCGGTATTGCCGGTTAGGGTGTCCGCTCCGCCGCCACCACTTAAGATGTCGTGGCCGCTGCCGCCGGTAAGACTATTGGCCATCGCGTCGCCCGCGATGGTGTCGTCGAATGCGGACCCAATGATGTTTTCAACATCGCTGAAGGCATCCGTTCCACCATCACCGTCATTGCTCGCCACAGCCGCTTGCAGATCCACATTGATGGCACCGGCAACGCCGCTGTAATCGACTACATCCAATTCGGTGTCGTTGTTGGCCGTGCTGTCGGCATCGCCTTTGAACGTGTCGTTACCGAGACCGGCGATAAAGCTGTCCTGGCCTGCGCCGCCGAACATCTCGTCATTGCCTGTGCCGCCCCAAAGCGTGTCGGCGCCGTCGGCACCTTTGAGGGTATCATTGCCGGCACCACCCAAAAGCTGATCATCGCCGCCATCGGCATAGAGCCAATCATTGCCGTCCGCACCGTCCAGGGTGTTGGCGACTTCCGATCCGTTCAAGGTATCCGCATAAGAACTGCCGAGAACTCTTTCGATTCCGACCAGTGTGTCATTGCCGATATTGGTGCCGCCGGGTGCGTCCTGCGCCGTGCCCGTGCCGGGCACCGTATCGGTCTGGAGATCCATCACCACACCGTTGGTGGCCGTTGCGTAGCTGACCAAGTCGGAGCCACTGCCGCCGTCGATGGAATCGGCCCCATGACCACCTATCAATGTGTCGTCACCGGAACCGCCATCCAAACCGTCTTCCCAGGCTCCACCGTCGAGACTGTCATTACCGGTACCGCCGATCAATACATCCCAGCCGTCGCCGCCGAAGATACTGTCATTCCCTTCAGCGCCGTCGAGTGTATTGTGTCCGGCATCGCCCACAATGGTGTCGTCGAAGCTCGACCCATAGACATCTTCGATACGATACAATGTGTCGAGGCCGACGGAGGTTCCGTCGCCCGCATCCGTGGCCGTGCCTGTGGCGAGGTTCACAACAACGCCGTTTGAATCGACTGAGAAGCTGACCCGGTCGGTGCCGGTCCAACCGTCGAGGGTATCATTGCCTGTGCCGCCATAAAGGGTGTCGTCGCCTGTGCCGCCGACGAGCAAGTCATCGTCGTTGTTCCCGAAGATGCGGTCGTCGCCGCCACGCCCGTCGATCGTGTCGTCACCGGCATTGCCCTGGAGCCAGTTGTTTAAGTTGGTACCTTCAATCGTGTCCGCAAAATTCGATCCGCCGGCGTGTTCGATATCGATCAGTGTATCGAAAGCGGACGCAGCGATTTTCCAAGTCTTACCGTCAATGAGGCTGAGATCCACGCCGCCCGCAACGCCGCTATAATCGACCACGTCAGATCCTGCATTGCCGGTCAGCGTGTCGCTGCCGAGGGAACCGTGGAATTGATCATCCCCGGAATCACCGCGCAAATCGTCATCGCCGTCGGTACCGAACAGCTCGATCGCCGCGTCTTCTTTCCCGATAACCAACAGCCCATCCGGCGTATCAAATTCCACGGGCGCCAGTCGGCCGACAATGGTGATGGTGTCGGAACCTTCGACCCAGCGGCGCAGATAATACTCATCATTGTGCACGGTAATCGTGTCCGTGCCTTGCCCAGGCAGATAGTCCTTCTCTGTGATGATGTTCTTATTGCCGCGATCAAGATCGAAGAAATAGGAGTAAGGCGAATTGCTGTGGGAGGTGAAGCTATAGCCGGTCTCCGCCCATTCGATAATGTTGCTCGGATTGTTGTTGTAGTCCGGGCCCTTGTAGTAGATCAGACCCAGATTATCATCGAGATTCTGCAAGTTAACGGTGACGTGAGACACATTGCCGACCGCATTGCCCTGATCATCATAGGCTTGCACCTGCAAGACATGGCTTCCGTCCACTTCCCAATCAAGTCCAACGCCGGTGCCGTTATCGTCTTGATTGACGACCGTGATGACACCGTCGGAATCAATGGCGAAATGCTCTGTGCCATCACCACCAATAATGGCGTAATCGGCAACCGCCGCATCATCATTGCGCGGCGTGACTTGACCGACCACATCCCCATTGTCCGCATCGCCCGGCAGCTCATTGTCGCCGCTGACATAAGGCGCCCAGGCGGAATCCTCCCCAATGCTGAAGATAAAGTCTGAGAAGACAGGCACATCGCCGACATCATCAATGAAGATGTTGGTCGCTTGATCGTAGATCACTTCCGAATCGGAATTGCGGGTTACCGTGACATGAACATTGTAGACACTTTGCGACTCCTGATCGAGCGGCGCGGTCAGCAAGATATCTCCGTCCGTCCCCAGAACAAACGGTGCGCCCACAGGGCCGTTCAAAGTGAATGTGTAGTCGGATTGAATGCCGCTATCGACGATGATCGTGGTCACGACGGACCCGACAGCCGCATCTTCCGCCACATTGGCGATATTGACATCGCTTTTGTCGATGCCCGCATCGTTGATGGTAACGGCCACATCGATGGGATCGGACACGGCCCCATAAACATCCACCGCTTCGACTGTGACGGTCACCACATCGGCGCCGTCGGATGTGGTATCGGTCACAACATCCGGCAAATCTTCGTAATCGAGTGGATTGATCAGTTTGAGCTGACCGCCTTCAATGACAAACAAATTACCGGGATTGGTGACCAGACGATATTCGATGAGGTCGCTTTCTGCATCGGTCCAATTGCTTCCCGGATTGAGATCAATGGAGCCGCGCTCATTCTCATCGATAGAGCCCGTCAACGACGAAGCGGTCGAGGTCGGCGCCGTATTGGCCCGCTCCACATCCACGTGATAGACGAATTCTTGATAGTCCGTATCCGTATCATCCACGCGAATGGTGAATGTGTCCAGACCGGTGCTGGTTCCGGTAAAGGTAAAGGTCCCGTCTTGATTGAGGGTGATTGTCCCTTTGGTCGGCGCGGTTGCCACGCTCCAAGTCAATTGGCCGTCAAGATTCGGATTGGTCGCCACCGCCGTGATGGTGCCGGTTTCGACACCGTCCACTGCCGCAATCTCAAACTCGCCCTCCGCGACGGTCGGATCGTCCGGTGTCACCGTCACGGCCACTGTCGAGCTCTCGGCAAAACCGTCAGAGAACACAATACGGACTTCGAAGGAATCGTTGCCGTTAAAGTTGAGATCCGGCGTATAGGTGTAATCACCGGTTTCCCGATCCAGAATCACATGCCCGTTCGCCCCGTCGCTCGCGAGTTCATAATGGGAGACTTTGTCGCCCAAATCGTTGGCGTCGGGTATTTGAATGGCACCGTTCATGGAGGTGCCGGTCACCGTTGCCTGGCCATCTTCCGCCACGGTTAAAGTGGCGTCCGCGATCGGCACCGCATTGCCGCGGAACAACCATTGCTCCGACATTGCGGCCACAGCCGCAGGCGGCAAATCATCGACATGGGCCGGCTGGGTTTCAAAGGACAGCACATCGATCAAGTCATCTATTTGGGTGCCCGCCGCATAAAGCACATAGCCGCCGGCCTCGATGGTGCGGATATCGTCCGCGCCGGCCGTATTGGCATCGCTGTGGGTGAACCAATCGGTGACGGTGACGACCGTGCTACCGCCGATCACCGCGATGATGAGATTGTTGCCGCTTTTGGTCAGCCAGAGTTCGTTTGAGGCAATACCGTCTTCGAAGACGATCCGGTCCACTTCTTTGGCGCCGAGATCATTGCTGGAGGCAAGGGAGATTGTATCCGCGCCGTCTTCGCGGCCGAAAGCGTATATATCACTGCCTGTGCCGCCGTCGAGACTATCGTCACCGGCACCGCCGAACAAAGCGTCATCGCCGGCATCGCCTTTCAGCGTATCGGCGCCACCGTCACCATGAAGAATGTCATTGCCGGTTCCACCTTCGAGCACATCGGCACCGTTGACCGTGTCGTTTTCGTCATCGGGATTGCCGCCATAGATCAAATCATCGCCGGCCCCACCCAGAAGACTGTCGGCGCCCAATTGACCGGAGAGCACATCGTCTCCGGCGCCGCCTTGCAATGTATCCGCGCCGCCTTGACCGTGAAGGGAGTCCGCACCGTCCCCGCCGAGCAGGGAGTCGGCCCCTTCGCCGCCGAATAAAATGTCCGTCGCCGCCCCGCCATCGAGCGTATCTGCGCCGTCGCCACCAGACAGCAGATTGGTCACATCGGACCCTTTGATGCTGTCGTTAAAGGTAGAGCCGACCACATTTTCAATATTGGCGTAGGTGTCACCGGCTGCATCGCCGCCGGCGCCGACAACAGTGGAATTGGAGAGATCAACAGTCACGCCCGCACTTGTGCCTGTAAAGTAGAGCGTGTCCGTGCCGGTCCCGCCGTCGATCGAGTCGGCCCCGGCCGCACCATCGATCGTGTCGTCGCCGGCACCGCCCAGCAAAGTGTCATTGCCCGATGTGCCCGCCAGAATGTCATCGCCGGCCGCACCGTTCAGCGACACGGAGGTCGAAGACGAGAACAGCCAATCGGCACCGTCCGTGCCGGTGGTTGAGGTGAAACTGTCGCGATTGAAATTAGCAAGACCCGCAATGTCGATGGACATGCCGTTGTCAAAACTCAGCGTTTCGATCTTGTCCGCCTCGTCCATATACCAATTCCAAATTTGCAGCTGATCGCTGGCGCCTTTGATATTGATGTAGAGGTGATTCAGACCCGTGCGGAGGAAGGTCAGATCCGTAAAAGAAATGCCGCTTTTAAATTCAATGGAATCTTGACCCCAGGAGTCCCGGTCCACCGGCGCGATAGGATTGAACCATTGGTCGCGCTCGTGCACGATATCGACACCATCGCCGAGCCCGAAGCGATAAATGTCATCGCCTTTCAGCCCCACAAGGGCGTCATTCCCGCCGGCCCCATCCAAAATATTGTCCCGATCGTCACCGACCAAGGTGTCTGCATTGCCCGAGCCGAGCACACCTTCAATGCCGATCAGCACATCGCCTTCCGCCGCCCAATGTTCTGCATTGTCGTCCCGGAGACTGACAACCACGGAGCCACCGGAATTGCTGTAATCGGCCACATCGAATCCGGCACCGCCCATGAGCGTATCGCCGCCATAGGCCCCGCCATAACCGCCGCGCAAGGTGTCGTCACCTGCACCGCCATGAATGATGTCTTGACCGCCTTGTCCGTCGAGATAATCGTTGCCCGCCGCGCCAGTGATCCAATCGGAATTGGCGCCTCCGGTCAACGTGTCATCGGAGCTATCGCCGCCGAGCCATTTGTCGAACCAATACATCTCAATAACGTCAAGCGACCAAAAGTCGACTTTCTCGATGGTCGGCGTGTTGAAATGATTGACCAAGCGAATAGAGTCGGAGAGATCGTCAAAGTCTCCGTCCGTACCGCTCGCAGTATCCAGATAGAAAATCAGATCGTCATCATTGCCGTCATTATTGGTGTCTTCGGTTTTGATGCGAATATTGGCCGGCGCCACACCGATGCCGAATTCCAAAGTATCTGTGCCGCTATTCACATTGGTCGGCGTATAATTTTGCTGACCTGGTGAGAGATAGGTTTTGACTTGAATGATCGAGCCGGACGCGTCGGTCACAAAAGCCGACTCTTTCAGCCGGCTGAAATCATAGGAGAGATCGGGACTGACTTCCGTGGAATCCGTCAGGAACAGATCATCCTGATCGTAACCGTTGAGATAGGTGCCGGAATAGCCGGGCGTGGTATCATTTTTGTCGTATTGCCAGGCCACGGTCGGCGTGCCGTTCCAGTGATCGTACAACACATCATGGCCGTCACCGCGGCTGAACAAAACGCGGTCATCGCCTGCACCGGTAATGATCGTATCGTCCCCGGCGCCGCCGGTCAGATTGTCGGTGCCTGCACCGCCGCGCAGGACGTCATTGCCCCGGTCGCCGGAGACAATATCGTTGCCCCCATTGCCTTGCAGGTTGTCATTGCCGTCGGAACCGACCACCAAATCATTGTTGCCGCCGCCGGAGACAAAATCATTGCCCTCACCGCCCACGGCCACGTCGTTGCCGAACAGCGCAGCGATATAATCTTGCCCGTCGCCACCGAAGATATAGTCGGGCCCGTTGGTGCCGATCAGATAAGAATTGCCCGAGCCGTCAAAGATAAAGGTTTCGAAGGCCCCGAGATTGATTTCTTGGCCGTCATCAAAGCGAATGGTCTCAATACGCTGAAAGGCATCGAACCAATTGGTCAGGAAAATCGTGTCAGTGATGTTTGCACCGAATTCATCCTGGGTAGTTATGATGATTTTCAGATCATTCCCGGATTTCGCGAGAGCCAAATCACCGACCTCAATTTCCGCGCCGAACACCAGCACGTCATTGCCCGCGCCCACGCGGGAGTAGCCGGACGCCATGGCATCGGCTTCAAATACCGGCAGACCGAGATACTGATTGCGCCAATTGTTGACCAATTGGGTGCGCACGGTGGTTTCATCGTAACCGGCGAGCGTATCTTCGAACGAGCGGTTGATCGTGCTGGCATCGCCTGCATGGAAAATATAGAGATCGTCTCCGGCGCCACCGAGAATGGTGTCGCTGCCTTTGCCGCCGTCGAGAATATCGTCGCCGCGGCCGCCGAAGAGGTAATCATCGCCGTCGCCGCCGACCAACCAATCCGATTTATCGCCGCCCCATAATTGGTCATTGCCCGCGCCACCGTCGAGCATATTGTTGTCGCCGCCGAAGGCGCGCAAGGTATCATTGCCCTCTTCGCCGTATATCCAATCGGCGAGCAAGCCGCCGGTCAGGCTGTCATTGCCCGCGCCACCGAAAATGTCATTGCCGAGATCATTGCCTTTGATCATATCGGCACCGCTCGTGCCGCGAATGACCGCCGCAATGGGCACTTCTGCCATAGCCGCATCAAATTGCGCGGTGGTCTGTACGTAGATAGGACCGGAAAACGCCCCATCCGCCTCCAAATCCGTCACCTTGGAGGCATCTGTCGTCCAAAAGATTTCGGTCTTATCGCCACCCAGCACGTAATCCTGGATAATGGTCTGTTGACCATTGGCTTTGTTGATGGTGACGACCCGTTCATTATTGTCAAAGCCAAACTCAACCTCCGCCGCATTGGCAGGCAGGCGGGTTTTTCCGGTGAGGGTGAAGGCAGTGCTGGAATTTTCGCGGCCGTTGAGATCGAGCAAATAATTCCAGCCACCCAAATGATCAGACCAATGACGTTTGTTGATCCCCAACTCATCGGCCGCCACCAACGTAATAATCCAACCGGCTGTAAAGGCGCTATCTGGTTGCGTCGACATCAACGAATTTAATAGAAACGTGTTCTCTGTGTACGCGGTATAATCTGTTGCTAGCGCCAAGTTTCCCATCAATTTATCAAGGGCGCCTTCTTGAGCTCGTCCATCGACAAACAATTGGTCTATGGAGGCATAAAGCGCCCGCTTGATGTAAAGATTACCACCCTGGATGACCATATTTTCGATCATCCGGAAGACGCTGTGCTCGACAAAGCTCTCCGCATCGTCGAAGGGAATTTTCTCGGTCAGTTCTCCATTGGCCCGGTTCCAAGTACGATAGCGCAGCTGCCCGTCTTTGATATCCACTTGGCCGTTGAGGGGTGTGTTGTTGCCGTGCAGATATTCCCCGTCGATCACCTCACCACCAACAGCATCCAACAAATTGTTGAGAGAATTGGTGACGACATCCGCCAGGTTCTTAGCAGCATCCGCATCACCACCATTCTTACCCCAGACCGACGTGGTACGGAATTCATCCTTGCGCGGATTGAATAGGAACATGGCCCCGGCTCGCGCCGGCTTGTGCATGGCATCGCCGATGAGGCCTCCAAAAACCGTGCCGATAAACGCGCCAATCGCGGCTCCCCAGAAACCGCCAAAAGTCGCGAATTTAGCGATCAGCACCCCAACTGAACTGCCAATGGCCGCGCCGAGCTGTCCTTCCGCAGTCTCAACATTGATGATTGCCTGACCGAGTTGATTACCCAAGAATCCACCAACAGCACTCGCGACGCCTGCGCCAACCGACCCCCAATCCGGACTGAATCCAGAGGAAATAATCTCACTAATGACCTCGCCGCCCGCCGTAGCCAGCAGGTCACCAGCAAACCCTTCCACGCCCAGAGCATCGACAAATTCAGCCGCCAAAAATGAGGAAACGGCGCCGATTGCGGCATTCTTGAGATTGGTCGCAATGTTTTCGTCGACGAGTGCAATTTGATCGGTGACGCTTTTGCCTGTCAGTGCAGCCCCAAAGGCACTGAAGAGAGTTTGCCCCAGACCTCCCAGCACGCCACCTAACACGACCCCGGCAACCGGATTATCGCCAGCGAGTTGCCTTCCAAGATGAGATCCGAATATTTGGCCGAGGCCACCTGCAAACTCTATTGTCTGAGATGTCCTAGTATTTTCATCCCAGATTTCCGCAACTAGGTTTTCTTCGACGGTCTGACCATCCTCTGCCGTAACCTGATTCTTCTCAAGAAATGTCACAACCGAACCAGGATCATTCGCATCATAAACGCGAACTGCCTCAACCCAATTTCCATCAGCGTCGAGATATCCTTGATTTAGACTATAAGAAGCATCGGTTACTTCGCCGTTATCTACCTCGGAGCCAACTTCAATTTTCAATGAAGTCTTTTCTATCAATTTATCCTGAGGATCGTACAATTCTGTCGAACTAGTTTGCAGTTGAAAACTCGGAACGTTAGAACCATCCACACTGACAGAGTTCCTGGCAACAAATGTTCTAGTGCTTACTTCCGTGTTACCCGTCTCAGAATCAAACCTGCTCTCTCTCAAAGATAAAGTGGGATTTCCCTCTTCAAAATCATACCTGTACTGAACAGTAGAATCGACTTCTGACTCGCCATCGAAGTCTTGCCAATTAGAAGAAGACGCTAATGGAACAAATGAAGCAAATCCGCCGATGATCTGCATAGCCCCATCTGTCGAAAAATCGAAAACATCAATTATGTCCGAAACAAAATCATCGGCGCTTTGCCAGAACCTTGGGACATCGCCATAAACCCGCTTAATCCAGTTATCGTCCAACTGGTTGAGCTGCGAATCGGAAAATTCAGAAACAAAAGTGCCGTGCTCCCCCCCTGCCAGCTCATAAACATCCTGCACAAAGGAGTAGCAAGAATACTGGGAATCCAGAGGAAGCACGCTCGCCAACAAATTGTAATTTACGTTCGTTCGTGAACCACTGCTGTTTGGCCCAGAAGTAAATGGCTCAATAAAATCTTGGATCTCGTCCCACTGCGCTTTGGTGACCGTCAATGTCACTGAAGCTTCGGGTAGGGCACCATTCGGATTGGCGATTGCGTCGTATGGATTGTCGCTAACGTTGTAGTTTGTAAGGTCAAAACCAACAAATCCGTCAACCAATGGGTCAAGTGGATTAAGCCAGGTGGATTCGCTGCCCCTAAGCGGTCCAGAACCGACTGTTATGTCAGTCAACCTACGGTCCAGTGCCGGCACTTCCTCGATCAAGGTTACATTGGCATGACCGGTGTTGAAGTCGCCATCAAGCGCATTGAACAAATTCAATTGAACACGGTACTGCAGCTCGAGTGGCGATGGGCTTTGATGCGACATTTTAGAAATTGACCCCCGATTGACAGACAGATAATGACCAAAGGGAGTGTCAGGTCCTGATCAGCCTTAATTCAGGTCAGTTGTTGGAAACGCACCATTGATAACAATGCAAATCGCTGCCGCAGCTGAAAAAGACGATCTGAAGCAACCTTAGTCAGCCAATACAAGCAATCCTAAAAGGCCAGGTAACTATATCGTCCAACAAATTGCCTTGGAGGCTTTCCCATCCCATTCACCCTAATCAAAAAACTATGGTTAACATTAGCGATCAATTATGGTGAGTAAAAGGCTTGACTTGCAGATTCAGGGCCTCACACGCACGTTTTTGGTGTGAACTTTTTGTGTCACCGGTGCGTGGATGGCGGTGGACCGTGGAGCAACACCCCTTATCCTACTGGACTTTTGGGATATTCGGTCAAGCTTTCACCCATATGGGTGAAAAATGGCGGCAAAACTTGTTAAGGTTGTTACCTCTTTTGCGAGTAACCTTCACTTTTGATTGTGAGCGTACGGTGTGAAGCGTTGTTTGGATTCCGCTAACTCAAGACGCTCAAACTAGCTTTTGCGATATCGATGTTAATTGCGCGCTTAAAACACAAGCTCATTGAACAACTTCATGCTGTTCGACGTTGATGTCTAGGTGTCTCATGAGCCTCAAAATAAAACTATAGGACAGCAGTTTTAGGAATTATTGCACGAAACTGTTTAAGTTGGTTCAGATTATGAGCTGTGCTTAAGACGAATTAATTCCATCGTTGCCTAAACACCCATAAATTGGATAGTCAATTATGATTACCGAGATTCGAAAGCTATCAGGACTAATTTCATTTTTCCTGGTGTTATTGGCTTTGTTGCATTCAAACAATTCGCTTCATGGGGATTTTTTTGCGGTGCAGGCGGAGGCGGCACCCTTCTTCAAGGAAGCCGAGAACATTCCGAGTGGCACGATTTTATTGGCGAATCGTGATGCAAAGTCAGAGTTCAAAGACTGCAGCGAATGCCCAACCATGATCGTTGTACCTAGCGGCTATTTCAGAGTTATACAACCCAAGCAAAGGACGAGCGATTCAAACGACGTGTTTGCTGTTTCCAGTTCATTCGCCATTTCCAAATTTGAAGTAACTGTCAAGGAATTTTCGATATTTGTGGATACAACAACTTATCCTGAAGGAGAGGAATGCATTAGAATTGACGGAGGAAAGCCATTCGCTCAAGCAGGAGCTAGCTGGGTTAATCCCGGCTTTTATCAGTCTAAAGACCACCCTGTTGTTTGTGTAAATTGGAATGATGCCATAAGGTATGTCAATTGGTTGTCTCAAAAGACAGGCAAAAAATACTCCCTCCCAAGTGAAGTTGAGTGGGAGTACGTGGCTCGGGGAGGAAAAACGACACCACACTGGGTCGGCGAGCCACAAGATTCATTTTGTTCATATGATTACAATTCGACTGATCGCAAAGCCTCAACAAAAACTCACTCCGACAATACCAAGTGCGCGGCGGCAGCATATACTACTACGGGAAGATTTGGTCCCAACGCATTTGGAATACATGGAATGCTGAATGGAAATTTGGAGTGGGTGAAGGACTGTTGGAGTCCGGCAATTAGTTCGACCGCCAATGCCCCAAATCAGCAGAAAGAGAATGATTGCGATTACCGAGTAGCGAGAGGTAGTTCCTGGCTAAAACAATCCGTAAATCCAAGAACTGCAGCACGTTCAGGACTAATGTCTGATAACCGCTTTTCAAAACTCAGTTTTCGAGTGGCAAGGCGAATTGATTAGGGATTCTAATCATAGTATTCTTATAGGCGTTATCTTCCAAATCAACGATTGTGGCTTCTGAGCAAATCCAAATAGAGGCAATGATATTCATTGTTCGCCTGATCTTAGAATGCTAGATCCCGTTTTTCAAAGGGATGACAAGAGGCATTTCGGGCACAGCTTCTTTCAACACAGAAGTGTCACCCCCGGAGCTAGTCCCAAGGGCCCATAGCAACACTGTTCATCCAAACGCGGACCCTGCCAAAAAAAAGAAGCACATCCCGATGGATCCCAGGGTCAAGCCCGGGATGACCGTCTTATATGTTTAGGTATGACAAACGGGCTTTAAGACGATGCCAGGTCAGGACCGTAAAGTTCCACCACTTCACGAGTGCCAGCGGCCTGATCGATTTTGTGGAATTTGATTTTGTCTTTCGGAAACACGTTCTGCAACAAATCGCCGATCATCATATCGACCATTTTGTTGTCGGGCGTGGCGAAGGGCGCGACCAAATTGATGAGCCACAGACGATCGCCGCCTTTCCATTCATCCGGACGCAGACGGCCGGGCTGAGCCTCCAACCGTTTTTCGGCATCTTCGGTGAGATAGGCCCAAAAGGCAACACCGGCAGGCGTGCCTTGAGGATCGCGAAAGACGCGGAATTGTTCCAATAGAATGGCGGGCATCACCATCCATTCCAAATCCGACAAAGCAAAGTGCTTATGCTGGGCCGATTGGGTAAGCAGCCAGGTGACTTCGCCGAACATATGGCTAACCGTGGGTTTGCCCGCGGGCGCCGCCTGTTGCGGTTTGGCTTGTGCGTCGGACTCAAGCACGCCGCCGAGACCGGGCAAGGGCCCCGCATCGCCGTTACCGTTGCTACCATTGCCTGGAGTGTTACTGGCCATGTGATTTTGTCTTTCCGTTACCCAATATGGTTTTGTTTATCCTTAGCGGGTTTATAGGCCCCGCGCAAATTTCAAGTTGTGACAGGCCTGCGAAGCAGCCACCCCTCACCCAGCTTCCCCTAAACCCTCACTTCCGTTCGGCTTAAGGTTTCGCATCCCTCTCCCGCAAGGGGAGAGGGACAAAGAAACTTGCTCCAGTACGCCATCGAGATTTGTGAGCACTTCATTGTTCCAAAAACGAATAACAGTGTACCCGCGGGCATTCAGATATTTCGTGCGCCGTTGATCATAAGCCTCTTGTGCTTGATGCTCACCACCATCCACTTCCACAATCAATTTGGCCTCATGGCAAACAAAATCAACAATGTACGGGTCCATCAATTCCTGACGACGAAACTTCCAACCATCTAATTGCCGATTTCTCAATGCCATCCAAAGTTTGCGCTCTGAATCTGTTTGCGCATGCCTCAGACCAATTGCCCGTTTCCGCGTCATATCCCTCGCCCCTTGCGGGAGAGGGATAGGGCGGCTTGATCGCGCCAGCGATTTAGGCGTCCTTGGGTGAGGGGGTATTGGAACAACATGACTTCCTCACCGTTCCCGCAAGGCTTCGTCGCGGTAGCGCAGCAAAGGCGAGAGAACAAATTCGATAAGCCGGCGTTTGCCGGTTTTGATTTCCGCGGTAGCCGCCATGCCCGGGCCCAAATTGATTTCGCGTCCGTTCGCCATGATCGTGTCCTTGGCCATGGAAATCCGCGCCACATAAACAAGGCCCAAATTTTCGTCTTGCACCGCGTCTGTGGAAAGATCTTCCAAGATGCCGTCGATCACACCGTATTTGGTAAAGGAAAAGGCTTCGAGCTTGATTTCCACTTCATCGCCCACTTCGACAAAGCCAATATCCTTGTTGAGCACTTGCGCCTCGACAATCAGCTCCCCTTCGCCCGGCACCACCACCATGAGCGGCTCGGCAGGCTGAACCACGCCGCCGATCGTATAGACCACCAATTGTTGCACCACACCGTCGACCGGCGCGGTCAAGCGCTGCAATCCGCTGCGCTGGCTCGCCTTTTTCAGCTCTTCTTGCTGCAAGGTGATTTGATCCATGGCTTCGGCCATTTCGCCGATGGTGTTTTTGCGGAACTCTTGACGCAATTGATCGATCTGCCCATCAATGGAGGCGATGGCCGCGATGACTTTGCCGAGCTGGTCTTGTTGAATCAGAATATTCTGTTTGTGCCCGATCAAACGCTCCTGCAATTCCAAAAAGGTGAGACGGGAATTGAGCCCTTTGTCCACGAGCTCTTGCCGTGCGGCCACTTGATCTTCAATCAACGGCAGAGTTTGCTGCAATTTATCGATCTCGCCGGTGACCACAGCTAAGTCGGCCTCCGCCTCACCCCGCTGCTGATTGAGCGCGGTGAGAGAGGCTTCATATTCACCGATTTGGCTGTCGATCAATAATTTCTGCATACGGACCATATCATTTTCGGCACCGGCGGGCGGGCGGAAAGAAACCGGCTTGCCGTCAATATGATCGAGCACGGCCTGGGTGCGGGCGGCGGTCACCTCCGCCACTTGCAGCGCCCGGCGGGCTTGTTCCTCTTCAGCGCCGGAGACGGTGGGGTCAAGTTCGATCAACACATCGCCCGCTTTGACCTTTTGCCCGTCGCGGACAAAAATGTCCCGCACCACACCGATCTCGGCGGCTTGGATGACTTTGACCCGCTCGGACGGTAACACCTTGCCTTGAGCGGAGGCGACCACATCAACCCGGCCAAACCAAGCCCAAACCACCGCAATGGTGAAGAATGCAATGAGCAGCCAAATGAAGGTGCGGCCCAAAGGCGACGGCGGCTTTTCCAGTATCTCCAAAGCGGCGGGCAAAAAATCCTTTTCGGAAATTCTGATTTTGGATTTACGCCGTTCGGATTCCGCCTTCCAGGATTCCCGCAACACGCCGATATGTCGTCTTAATCCGTCAAACATGGGCGGTCTGCTTTTCATAAAGTTGCGCATAGCGGCCGCCGGCGGCGAGCAGCTCTTCGTGATTGCCTTCCTCGGTGATCATACCCGCCTCCACCGTAATGATACGGTCGGCTTGGCGAATGGCGCTGAGCCGGTGGGCAATAATAATGACTGTGCGGCCTTGGGCGATGCGCTTCAGATTATTCTGAATGATCTCCTCGGATTCCGCGTCGAGCGCACTGGTGGCTTCGTCGAAAATCAAAATGCGCGGATTGGCGATGAGTGCCCGGGCGATGGCAATGCGCTGTTTTTGTCCGCCGGACAAATTGGCACCCCGTTCGTCAATTTGGGTGTCATACCCTTCCGGCAATTGCAGAATGAATTCATGGGCGCCGGCCATATGGGCCGCGGCCATGACCTGTTCCATAGGCCGGGTCGGATCGGTGAGCGCGATGTTTTCGCGAACCGAGCGATTGAACAAGATATTGTCTTGTAAGACGACGCCCACTTGCCGGCGCAGCCAGGCCGGATCCACCAGAGACAAATCGGTCCCGTCCACCAGCACCCGGCCGCTTTCAGGCACATAGAGCCGTTGCACCAATTTGGTGAGCGTGGATTTGCCGGAGCCCGACGGCCCGACAATGCCCAGAATCTGTCCCGGCGGCACATCCAATGAAATTTGCCGCAAAATTTCCGGCCCGTCCGGGCGGTACCGGAATGTAACGTGGTCGAATTCGATCTGTCCACGGACCTTCGGCATATTGGTGCGGTTGGGATTATAGCTCGGCTCCGGCGGCGTGTTCAAAATGTCGCCGAGGCGGTCGACGGAGACCCGGGCCTGTTGAAAGTCCTGCCACATTTGCGCAAGCCGTAAGACAGGAGCGCTCACCCGGCTTGCCAACATATTAAAGGCGACCAACTGACCGACGGTGATATCCCCTTGAATGGCCAGCTTCGCACCAAAATAAAGAGTAAGCGCGATGGTGACCTTGTTGATCAATTGCACCGATTGGCTGCCGAAGGTGCCCAGCATATTGACCCGGAAGCTGGAGGTCACATAAGAGGCCAGCTGTTGTTCCCATTTCCGCTGCATTTGCGGCTCCACCGCCATGGCCTTCAAAGTTTCCACGCCGGTGACGCTTTCCACCAGAAAGGCTTGGTTCTCGGCGCCCTTTTTAAATTTATCTTCCAGACCCCGGCGCAGAGACGGCGTGACCCCTAAAGAGATGGCGGCATAGAAAGGCAAGGACAGAGCCACGATCAAAGTGAGGAACGGCGAATAGAGATACATCACCGCAAGAAAGACGACGGTGAACAAAAGATCGATCAGCAAAGTGACCGAAGATGAGGTCAAGAAATTGCGGATATTTTCAAGCTCGCGCACTCGGGCGACGGAATCCCCCACCCGCCGGTTTTCAAAATAGGCGAGCGGCAGGCCCATCAAATGCCGGAACAGGCGCGAGCCCAATTCCACATCCACACGGTTGGTGGTGTGGGAAAAGACGTAGGTGCGCAAACCGCCCATGACCACTTCAAAGACTGAGACCACCACAAGACCGATGATCATCACATCCAAGGTGGTAAGGCCCTTGTGAACCAAAACCTTGTCGATCACCACTTGGAAAAAGAGCGGCGTGATCAGGGCGAACAATTGCAAGAAGAAAGACGAGGCGATCACTTCGCCGAGCAGTCCGCGATATTTCACCAAGGCAGGAATGAACCAGGTGACGTCGAATTTACGCAATTCGCCGGCCAAATGGGCGCGTGTCGTTAGAAGCACCAATTGCCCGGACCAGAGCGCATTCAATTCGTCTACGGAAAGGTTTTGCGGGCCGGACTCGCCGGGTGCTTGGATCAGAGCGGCATCTTCACTTACCCGCGCGAGAATAAAGAAGCTGCCGTCTTGGGCTTGGGCAATGGCGGGCAGCGGCACGTTTTCCAGCTTTTCAAACGTGAACTTGCCGGTTTTGGCTTTGACTTTCAGGAATTTGGCCAGCCGCAAAAGGTCGTTGGGGTCGACCGGCTCATCGCCTTTGCCCAAATGATGACGCAGTTGATCGACATCCGCTGCCACGCCCAAAAACTTGAGCAGCATGACAAAACACGCAAGGCCACTATCCGGCTGCGCCGCGGCTTCTTCGTCCGACACGCTCAGTCCCTTTCACCCGATACTCTCATGCGTTGCGCACGCATGTGGAGTGGGATTTTGCATAGTTTCCCTTGGAGCGCAAAGAAAAACCTAAAACATTGTTTTTATTGGCTTTTTATTGAGGTTGAGAGGACGGCGGCCCGCACGCAGGCCGGACCCTTTGGCCTTGATCGGACGGCCGCAATCACCCATTGGCAAAGCGACCAGCGGGAGTTGTAGCAGCCTTATACCGGTTGGCGTCGGCAGAAAGAGGCTCACGATAAGGAATGCGGTGCTTCAGTTTCGCAGAGAGAGCAAAAGAGAAAACGGTTCGTCACGTCTGATGACCAAACGAATTGCGATGAGTGGGCTTTCCTAAAGCCTCTTCGAGATCTTTTCGGATGCCTGCCGCAGGTGTTCCACCAACACAGTCTCCCGGTCCCATATTGTCGGCGACCAGGGCATGGAGGCCGAGATAGCGGCGATCTGACGGCCGGCTTTGTTGCGAACAGGCACAGCCAGACAACACAAATTGTCGGCAAACTCGCGATCATCCCGCGCATACTTTTGCCGCGCCACTTTTCGAAGCAATCTGCGCAGGCCGTCAATTTGGTGCGTTGTATATTTCGTCAGCGGGATAAAAGGGCCACCGGCCAAATAGCTCTCGCGTTCTTGTTTGGGCAAACCGGTGAGCAAAACTTTGCCCACACCGGAACAATAAGCTTCAAGCTGCATGCCCTCTCGCGTGAACTCAACAACTTGATCGGATGTTTGAGCCTTCGATTTCACAAGATAGGTGACCATCTGATTTTCCCAAACGCCCAGGTGAACGGTCAAACCAATCCTTTTGGAGAGCTGCTCCAAAACCGGCCGGGCAACGCCGACCAGCAAACTCTCAGACTGACGATCTCCGACAAGATCGAGCAACGACCAACCAATTTCGTACCTGCCTCGATCAATTCGCGAAACAAAACCTTGGTCAATCAGAACCGCCAACAAACGATGGGCTGTTGACGCGGGCAGGCCCTCTTGCTTGGCAAGTTCACGAAACGGCGTTTCTCCCCTGTCGGATAGGATACGCTGCAATAACAGCAATCCCTTATCCAAAGATGTCCCGTCGCTCGTCTTCAGCATGCCTCTCATTTTCTCATTATATGGGAAAATGAGAGGCTTCGCAAATTGCTTCGCTGCAGGTCTCGCTGTACTTAAAGTCCGTAAACAAGAGCCTTTAGAGGGAACTGCATTGTCCAAACCCATGTCAAAACAATCCCAAGATGACAGTGCGAAGAGACTGCGGGATGCCTATACCAACGGTGCCATCCCACCCCTTCGCGATGCGCTAGAGCCAAATGATGCTAACGGTGCCTATCAAATTCAAGCGATCAATACGGCGTTTTGGACCGAACGAGGACGTCGCATTGTTGGGCGAAAAATTGGCCTGACAGCGAAAGCGGTTCAAGCACAGCTTGGCGTCGACCAACCCGATTACGGCGTTTTATTTGACGACATGGAAATCGCCGATGGCGGCATCCTCAAATCCTCTCAAGTCTTGCAGCCGAAGGCGGAAGCCGAAGTTGCTCTTGTTCTCGGAACCGACTTGATGAAACCGGAGATCAGCAAAGACGATATTATTGCGGCAACAGATTATGCAGTTGCCGCCATCGAGATTGTCGACAGCCGAATAGAAGACTGGAAAATAACCTTCGCCGATACAGTCGCAGATAACGGGTCATCCGCCTTTTTTGTTTTGGGACAGGAGAGACAGTCGCTCGACGAATTGGATCTTTATACTTGCGGAATGGTTCTGGAGATCAATGGAGCCATTACGTCGATTGGCGCCGGCGCGGCATGTCTTGGGCACCCGCTGAATGCGGCCGCTTGGCTTGCGTCCACGCTCGGCAAAATGGGAGTCGGACTCAAAAAGGGTGACATCTTATTGACCGGCGCGCTTGGACCCATGACCAGCATCTCACCGGGCGATCATATTCGCACCAAAATCGGCGGGATTGGCACCTGTAGTTTTACCTATGAAGCGGACGGACATGAGTGAAAAAGTAAAAGTTGCAATCATTGGTTCCGGAAATATCGGAACCGATCTGATGATCAAAATTATGCGGACGTCCGATACCCTCGAAATGGGCGCCCTGGTCGGCATTGACCCAGAGTCCGACGGCTTGAAACGCGCATCGAAACTCGGCATTGCCACCACGCACGAAGGCATCGATGGTCTTCAAAAACTTGACGTCTGGCCAGATATCAAATTGGTTTTTGATGCCACGTCGGCCGGCGCGCACAAGCACCACAGTGACATCGTCACCAAAGCCGGAAAGGTTATGGTTGACCTGACCCCCGCCGCGATCGGGCCGTATGTCATACCGGTGGTCAACGGCGATGCACATTTGGGGTCGGAAAACGTGAATATGGTGACCTGCGGCGGACAGGCGACCATCCCCATCGTTGCGGCTGTTTCGTCTGTAGCAGAGGTTCACTATGCCGAGATCGTGGCGTCTATTTCTTCGAAATCTGCGGGACCCGGAACACGGGCAAACATTGATGAATTCACCGAAACGACCGCAAAAGGCATTGAACTGGTCGGCGGCGCAAAACGCGGGAAAGCCATCATTGTTCTCAACCCTGCTGAGCCCCCCATGATTATGCGGGATACGGTCTTTACACTGTCGTCCGGTGCCGAGGAGCACGAAATCGAAGCCGCAATTGACGCCATGGTGTCGAAGGTCAATGCCTATGTGCCCGGTTATCGACTGAAGCAAAAAGTACAATTCGAGCGGTTCGGCTCAAACAACCCGGTCAAAATACCGGGCCTCGGTGAGTTTGAAGGCATAAAGACCAGCGTCTTCTTAGAAGTGGAAGGGGCTGCACATTACCTACCTGCCTATGCGGGCAATCTCGACATCATGACATCGGCAGGTCTTGCAACCGCCGAAAAAATAGCCCGCAAACGCGACACGATTGAGGCCGCATAATGGAATTCGATCCCACACAGACCAAACTCTATATTCAAGACGTCACTTTGCGTGACGGCATGCATGCGATCCGCCACCAATACGGCATTGAACATGTACAAGCTATTGCCAAAGCCTTGGACGATGCGAAGGTCGATGCAATTGAGGTGGCGCACGGCGACGGTCTCAACGGATCCAGTTTCAATTATGGCTTTGGCGCACATACGGACTGGGAATGGATCGAAGCCGTTGCCGACGTGGTCAAACACGCCAAACTCACAACGCTTTTGCTGCCGGGCATCGGCACGATTGACGAATTGAAGCAGGCTTATTCATTGGGCGTACAATCCGTCCGCATCGCAACGCATTGCACGGAAGCCGATATTTCCAAACAACATATCGAAGCCGCGCGCAATATGGGTATGGATACGATCGGCTTCTTGATGATGAGCCACATGAGCCCACCGGACAAACTGGCTGAACAAGCCAAGCTTATGGAAAGCTACGGTGCGCAATGTGTTTATGTCACCGACAGCGGCGGCGCCATGGATATGGACGATTACCGCGCCCGGCTCGAAGCTTATGATCGCGTCTTGAAACCGGAAACGGAACGCGGCGTCCATGCCCATCACAACCTGTCCCTCGGTGTAGCCAATTCCATTGTCGCCGTGCAAAACGGCGCTGTTCGCGTCGATGCCAGCTTGGCCGGCATGGGCGCCGGTGCCGGTAATGCCCCTCTCGAGGTGTTCATTGCAGCGGCGGACCGCAAAGGGTGGAAGCACGGAACAGATCTGTTCAAACTGATGGATGCAGCGGAGGATCTGGTTCGTCCGCTGCAAGACCGACCGGTGCGCGTTGACCGCGAAACTTTGAGCCTCGGATATGCCGGAGTCTATTCCAGCTTTTTACGCCATGCCGAAAAAGCCAGTACCGATTACGGTATTGATACCCGCGAGATCCTTGTTGAATTGGGCCGGCGCCGCATGGTCGGCGGGCAAGAGGATATGATCGTGGACGTCGCGTTGGACATCTCCAATCAGGGCCAATAGCTTCTTATCAAAAGGGACTTCGCACAGCAGTCCACCGGCGTTTTCCTCACACCCGTCAAATGCATCGACCCAAGTTTGGCTATTCTTTGTCTCTAAACTGATGGGCGGCAAATGAGGCCCAGCTTCTCAAACGCATAGTGTCTGAAAACCTGAGCCCACTTGCCGCCTCATCATGGGGGAAGAAAAAGACGATTCGCGGGTTAGCTCGTGCAACTCTCAAAGACAGCTGTCGCTTCAGCACTGATCGACGACATCCGCTCTTCCAAGGGTTTAATGGACAGGCTTTGCATGAAATCGGCAGCGACGGCTTCATTTGAGTTTTCATCCATACAAGCGCAAACGGCGCCGGCTTGCTCGACAGTCATACCCTCCGGTAAATCGATAGCGCCCGTATTTGCCGCTTCTGTGCAGGCGTCCCCTAACTCGCCCGCTTGCAAAGCACTCACAGAAAACAATAGTCCCACGCCAACCAGGGCACCCATACGAATTTTCATCATTCTCGTTCTCCAATCTAATCAGTCCAATCAATACAAAGTTTCAAATTCGAATAGCTTCTGTTTCGTCGTCGGTATCACTTCTCCCCTTGATCTGTTTCTTTGAATACGTCTTTGGCAATTCTCATCGTGTCGATGGCTGCCGGAACACCGCAATAAATTGCGACTTGCAAAATCACTTCGACGATTTCTTTTTGTGTACACCCGTTTCGAAGCGCGCCCCTGATATGCACCCGAACCTCATGAGACCGATTCAACGCCGAAATCATGGCAATATTCAGAAAGCTGCGCGTCTTCTTATCCAATCCATCGCGCGTCCAGATTTTTCCCCAGCAGTATTCCGTCACCAGCTCTTGCAAAGGCTGCGAGAGCTCATCCATGTTGTTCAAAGCTTGATTGACGTAGTCGTCACCGAGTACCTCGCGGCGAATCCTGAGCCCCTCGGCCAAATGCGACAGATCGTCCAAAGGCGATTTTTCAGTTTTTGACATTGGCCTTTCCTTCTTGAAGGAATTCATCAATGCGATCCAAAGTGTATCCCGCTTGATTCAGCATGGATCCGATATACTGAAACTGCTTTGGTTCAACGTTGACGCCCAAACCGTCGACCAGCCTGTTCATGAAATTGTTGAAAGCGCAGATCAAAGCCGCATGCACAACGGCATCCTCTCCCCAACCAGCGTGAAGAATGGCGTCGATATCGGATTTGACAATCCGGCTGGGTGTCGACGTCAGTTTCTTGACATATCGGAAAATAGGTCTCATCGCTTCGTCGCAAGGCGCGCTGTCAATGTCGCTCAATAGGCATTCCAACAACGTGGGATCGACGCCGTAGGTGGCAGCGACGGCTTTGTGACTGTTGTAGCAATAGTGGCAAGCATTGACGCCGGAGCCGAAAGCAAAAATAAGCTCTCTTTCCTTGGGCTGAAACGGCGCATCATCGCGCATCACACATTGCGCTGCCTCACCCACCGGTTTGGCTATGTGAGGAACGAGAGCAAAGATCTCCATGACATCCGTGCGACCGGGCATCGAAGGCAAATGCGACATCGACCTAAAGCCTCTCTATGATACTGAGAAGGTTGAGATCCGCCCCCGGACTACCGAGGATCGACAATCCGATTGGCGGCAAGGCGCCGCATACTACCGGCAGGACGACTTCCGGGCAGCCAAGAGCGCTTGCGGTCACCGTCGAATTCAAGCAGGCGCTCCGATAATTGACCTGTTCGGTTTGGGTCGAAACACGTTTCAACGGCGGCACGGTGACGGTTGGCTGAATCAATATGGCATCGGCCAGCGCGGCAAGGGATGCTGTTTTCCATTTTGTCAGAACCGCCGCGGCGTCTTGATAATGTCCTTGCGTAACCGCCTGTCCAAATTGAAAACGCCCTAAGACATCCCGCGACATTGACCCTGCATGCCGGGACACCCAGTCGCTGTGCTCACGCCAAGCCTCATAGGCCTGTACCACCCGGAACGCCTGCACGATGTCCGAGTTATCGGCAAAGCAGGCATCTGCGGTGGCAACCGGAAGACCCAGCCGATCCACCACCTTCGACAGCATCTTGCCCCCCAGCAGGTGTTCATACTGCTTGGGCAGCGCCGCAAAAGCCCCTTCGTTCAGAAGGATGCGTGTGGGCGTCGCTAAAGCCCTGTCTTCCATCAGAACACGTCCAATTTTCGATAAGGTTTGCGCATCTCGTGTCATCCACCCCGATACATCGAACATGGGGGCAAGTGGTATGACGCCTTCGGTCCAGCCCGATTGCTTGGACGGGCGCATGGAATACAAACCGCAATTGCTTGCCGGCACACGGATAGATCCAGCCGTATCTGTTCCCAGAGCAAAGTCGACCGCTTCGGATGCAACAGCAACGGCTGACCCGGAGGACGATCCGCCGGTCAAATAGTCCGGCCAATTCGGATTGATGGGGGCACCGTAATGTGCGTTCAATCCGATGAGACTGAACGCAAGTTCTTCTGTATGAACAATTCCATGTAAAGACGCACCGGCAGTGAGCAATCGCGCAACAATCGGCGCCGTTTCTTCTGCAGGAGCATGTGTCTTCAACCAGGTTGGATTGCCGGCCCCGCACGTCCGGCCCGATATGCTGATGATATCCTTTACCGCAAACCGCAAACCGTCCAAAGATCCGCCGGCTCCCGTCTTAGGCAGAACAAAGTCCGGATCCATATAGGCGTGATATGGGTCTACACGGTCTGACACAAACGTCGTATCCAATGATGAGGTCGCCAGCATGGTATTACGCCGCTCTTATGTTTCAAAAAAGTTCTGGATTCGAGAGTCTTGAACACGGATCTTTCGCGTCGGCGCAGGTGTATTACGACTGCGCCCAATAAATCTTGGAATACCGTCCGAGATGGCGGCGGCAACGGCACAAGGGTCTCCGTGCTTCATGGCATCAAGAGCTGTCTTCTGGGTACCACCGAGCGGCGCATCGATGATTAGAATATCAGCAATCTTGCCCTGTTTGAGATATCCGCAATTCAATCCATAGATATCCGCGACATTCCCCGTCGATGCGGCAATGAGCCATTCAGGTGCAATATCCGTTAGAGAGGCCACATTGATCATCGAGTAGATCATACCAAGCGGCATAATACCGCTACCGGTCGGCGTATCAGTGGCAATAAGAAACCGGTCGAAAACATCATGATCGACAGCAATATTTGCAAGCTTAATCATCGTCCGCAGGTTGCCGGCGGTACAAACCTGCATTGCTATTTCGCTGTGCAATGCAATGCGCTCAAAGTCTTCCTCCGGCATGGCAACCGGGCCACCGTTTATATGAAAGGAAACATGAGGGTTCATCTCTAAAAGATGATCTCCTGTAATGGCCGAGGAGCCCGGAATCGACGCACCACCGGTATGCACCGTTGTGATCATTCCCACTCGGCGCGCCGCATGTACCATCGGTGCATAGTCGAAAGGCGTCTTAACGGCACCAAAGCCGGCCTTGGCGAGCCACACCCCTTGATCATAAACATCTTGAAAGTCTTGCTCGGTGAGACCGGGCTCCAGAATAATGGATCCGGCATGCATACGCACACCGCCCGGCCGATAATTCTCAAAACACTTATGGGCCGCCACGGCCAGTGCTTTCACGCCGTCCGTATCTTTCGGCCGCCCGGGGACATGGACTTCAGATGCACTGATGGCTGTGGTCATCCCGCCGTGAAGATAACTTTCGAGAAATCCGACGGTCTTTTGCCGAGGCGTATAGTCACCAAACGTATTGTGCACCTGACTATCGATAAAGCCCGGACAGGCGGTGGCACCATTTGCGTCGATCACAATATCTGCAGACTCAAGGAAATCCTTATCGAGCTTTCCAACATGCGTGATCACGCCGTCCTCAAAGCCCAGGGCATCTCCTCCGGCGAAGGGTTCCCGCCAAGACCCCGTCACCACGCATCCTAGATTGACAATAGCGCCTTTCATACCCGTCTCCGCTCTCGCCGTCGCCTTTTCGCCTAGCGCAAACCGTCGGCGCCTTCGATTTCGTTCGCTTTGATCCCGCCAACACGATGGTTGAGTCGCGGCCCGCTGGCGAAACAGCAAATCACCGCAACTTCATCGGCAAGCGGACCATCATGAAGTGTAATCGACAAAGCATCATAGTGAGACCGCACATAGAGGGCGTCTTTATGCGCAAGAGGGACATCCAGTGCGACACCTGGCCCTCCGCGCTTGGTGACCGATGAAATCCAGGCGGCTCCACCGCCAACAGCCTCTCGCAAGACGTTTCCATATACGGTTGTCAACAAAGCAACCGCATGTTCTTGCTCACCAGCTGTTCCCACAATACCCGCCTTCCCATAGCTTTCGATGCCATAGGGCGACATGGCTTGAGCGCCAAGTTCCGAAATTTTACGGCCCAGTTCAATGCTGCCTTCAATATGACTGGAGAGGTCGTCAGTATACGGTTTGCCTGCAAAATGGTTTTCGACAAATGCGCAAACTGCAACTTTGCGCAAGGGCGCATCTGTGAACCGGCCACCTTCTCCGAAACAGTCTTCGATGAAAGTGCTTATTTTGCGAATTTTCATGAGTTTTCTTCTTCAATCATCGTTTTGGTTGCAAGAAGGTTCAGAGATAAGCTCTTAAACTTTATCCATTTCGGGCCAAATGAGCCCCGGGGAAACCTGTTGAGAGACGCCGGCCCGCACCAAGACAAGATGCGGGCCGGTGCGAATAAATCGTCTAGAAGGATCGCTTCACGGTAATCGACCACTCTCTGCCTCTGTCCAACAGCACTTCGGACACACCCAGGCTTACGGTGTCGGAGAAACCGGCTGAGATGTACTTCTCATCACCAAGGTTTTTGCCAATCACCGAAACACGCCAAAGACGTTCGGGATCTTCATAAGTAATCCCCGCATTTACGATATGGTAGGCATCTTGCTTGATCTGCGGTGAGTTGATGGCATCGTTGTAGATCGACGATGAGTACGTCCAATCAATCCGCGGCGTCAGGATACCGTAATTGGCGATATCGATGTCATAGGCAATGCCCAAAGCCGATGTCCACTCAGGTGCTTTCACCAGTTCGTTGTCAAGCGTCAGTCCCGTGCCGACGTCAACTTCATCATAGGACGCATCAAGGTAGCCCAGTCCGCCCTCAATCAACAGCCCGTCGATCGGCGTAAAGGCCAAGTCCACTTCCACACCTCTGATCGTTGCGGCACCTGCATTGCGTACGACCGGTGCAACCGATACATCTTGAACCGTGAATTGCAGATCTGTGTAGTCGTTATGGAAGGCCGCAATGTTTAAGCGCAAGCGATCATCCAGCCATGTGCTCTTCAAGCCGATCTCGTAGACTTCTACAGTTTCAGGTTCGAACACAGGCACTTCGGGCAGAGGCGGGAAAATCCTTTGGGTGAAACCACCGCTCTTAAAGCCTTCGGAATATGTAAAGTAAGCCGATAGATCATCCGTGAAGCTGTAGGAGACGTTCCCCATCAGGGTCACTTCTTCAAACTCTTCTTCGGCTTCAACCGGCGGCAACAATGGCGTTCCCGGCGGTGGTGAGGGAGGAACCTGACCATCCGCGAAGCCAAGCAGAATCGGCGGCACCAACGCATTGTTGTTCGTGAAGATCTGCTGATCCGGCGTGAATCGTTTTGTATCTTCTGTGTATCGAACACCACCGGTGATACTCAGGCGGTCCGTCAAATCAAAGGTGGACTGCGCAAAGGCGGCTTTACTTGTATTGTCAATGGTTCCGCCGCTTTGGAAAGAAACCGGCGAGAAATCAATAACCTCAAAGGTCTCCCCTTCCTCTTCGAAGTAATAGAGACCAAAAATCCAGTTTAGGCGTCCGTCCAGATGGTCACCCAACAATTGAAGCTCTTGGGTGAATTGCTCTTGATTAAATTCGGACAAAACATGCGCTACGGTGAGGGGTGAGTGATCTTGGTCGAGAGCAAATGTACTTTCTGAATCGCGATAGGACGTGAAAGACTTGAGCGTTAGACTGTCCGTGATGTCCCACTCGGCATTGAGCGTGACGCCCCAAAGATCAAGTTCGTCGCGGGCTTCAAACGTACCAAAATCGGTTTCTCCGTCCGGGCTCACCCATTGCGGATTATAGCAATTGGTGTTTCTGATCGGGCTCGGGGGCCCCCCGGGACCAAAGAAGCACTCACCTGGCGGTGCAATGAAGGCGTTGTGAAACTGCCCAAAGGCAGCCGTTTCAACAATCTCGTTGGCGACAAACGGGGCTCCGTTTTCATCAACATGCGTAACATCGGCGGCAAAGTCGAAAGTGAGTGTATCGGTTGCTTCCCAGCGCAAGGCCACTCTGCCCGCAATCGAATCGTCGTTACCGAGGTCCGTGCCGTCCGGCCGATCGACATAACCATCCCGGCTTTTGTAGAGCACAGATGCTTTGGCAAAGAGATTGTCCGCAATGGGCCCGTTCACCGAACCGCGCACATTGACCTGCTCATCGCTGCCAACTGTTAGAGCAACGTCGCCACCAAATTCATCGGTCGGCTTTTTGGAGGTGATGTTGATCGCCCCACCAATTGTGTTGCGCCCAAACAAGGTCCCTTGAGGCCCACGCAGCACCTCAATGCGTTCCACGTCAATGAGATCGAGAACGCCGCCGACTGAACGAGCCAAATAGATGCCATCAATATAAGTTCCAACGCCCAAATCCTGCGTCGGAACTGCCGTAGACTGGCCGACACCGCGAATAAAGACGACTGCAGACGAATTGCTTCCGCCAATTGGAGCCGCCGAATCGAAAACCATATTCGGCGTGAATTCGCCGATTTCGGATACATCCGTTATGGCTCTTCGCTCCAAACCGTCGGCTGTAAAAGCTTGAATCGAGATTGGTGCATCTTGCAGACTTTCTTCGCGCTTCCGCGCCGTCACCATGATCTCCTCAAGAACGCCGGCGCCCTGAGCATGGGCTTCCGAGTAACCGTCAACCCCCAAAGCCGCTTGAAGCGCAAGAGCGCTGACCAAGCTCGTCTTTATGTAATCTATTTTCATCTCATCCCCCTCCTCATCTGAGAAATGCCAAAAACCGATAGGTTTCATGGAGCGCTTCGCATGTCGCCACTACGAAGCAACATATTCAGGTGTACCCTCCAACTTTTTGTAAGCTCCCCGATAGAACAAAAGTGGGTGGGCCTGCTCGTGCTTGAAGGTCTGCACACGACCCAACACAAGCGTGTGATCGCCGGCGACAACCAGACGATCAACGGAACATTGAAAGCGCGCATGGGTGTCGACCAAAACAGGCAAGCCGCTACGCGTCCAATGAATCTGTGGCGGCTCGCCTGAACGACGCGAACCCGCAAAATGATCTGAAATATCTTCTTGACCGCCCTTGAGGACATTGACCGTGAACTCACCGGACGACCGTACGGTCTCCATCCATTTTGCAGAATTTGAGATGGACACAAGCAGCAATGGCGGGTCCAGTGACACGGATGTGAAGGAATTGGCAGTCATACCCCTGCACGTCTCACCATCTGCCGATGCGAGAACAACCACGACGCCACTGGCGAAGGCGCCGAACGCATCACGCAATGACTTGCGTTGACTATCCGTCATCGTCTGATCGCTTGAAAAAACCCGGTCATCGAAATCCAAGCTCTCCGGACACTGATGGGTTACTGAGCTGTCCATTTCCTGACGCACCTCGCTATGATCAACGCCTATTGGCTTGAAATAATAGCTTTGTTACAAAGCTTGTCAACCGATTTAATTATCCGTCATGTCGGAAAAATTGGCTTTTCGCCAATCGACTGACTTCATTGGGGTTTCGGCAGCGCTGAGCCATCATGCCTAAGCAAGATTGGGCGTAGGCATGACTTTTATACGTCTGAATCGATCGAAAACTTGGAAAGTGTAGAGCAGGAAACGCGTGATTGAGATCTAAGATTTGTGCTCTATTTTCAGAGAATTATTCTCTGTCAGATGTGCCAATAAACTTAGCGCCTTCTCCGTAGATTCCGCAATTTTGGGAAACAGAGCATGTAGCTGTTCAAACTCTTCCTTTGATAAACTGCCAAAATGCACATCGTTCACCTGTTGTTGCAAAGGCGCGAGTGTCGCCAAAAGATCCGCACCCTTTTCCGTGACAGTCAAAATAACGCGGCGCTTGTCGCGAGGATTCACCACCTTCTTTAACAGTTGCTTGTCGACGAGTTTGTTGACTTCTGTTGTGAGAAACGCACCGGTCAACATGAGGTGATCGGCAAGCGTTTTCACGCCGACGTCCATCTCATCTTCAAGATGTCCAACAGATATCAAGACCGTATACTCCGTGCCCGTCAAACCGAGCAAACGACCGTAACCATCTCGGATCAGAGGCAACCGAGACGCAAACGCCAATGCATGATGAACCATCTCCCGGAACTCGCTGTCCGAGCCGTCGGTGAGGAGCTCTTTCCGCGTTACCGTTGCAGGAACACGGGATTTCTTCTTGTTGGATTTCTTCGGCATTTATGTGATCTCTGGCGGCTCTTGTGATTTAGCAAAGTATAAAAGCTTGCTTACAAATATAAACCTATTCTCAAGCATACTGGCAAAGTCAACACCGAATTGAGTTCGGATCGGCTTTTGCGGTCTAATGCCGATCAACTCACGGCCGCCACTGTCGATAATGAGCCGGCTTTGTTCGGAGAAGCAGGGAGGGGCAAATCCATTCATCGACTCGACCCTTTTTAGCTTTTTTAAAAACCTTTTTTACAAAGCTTGTCATGGTTGGATTTTTTGCTAAGCTTGAGGTGAGATCGGCTCTAAATGGCTGATTTGTGCGATTTCGCAGGAGAAAAATGATGGAAAAGCTTGAGTCTGGCCTATCCTCAAAAGGCGCATTGGCAAATCATGTCGTTTTCGAATCGAGTGACATTGACGTCGTAAGATCGAAGATCAGTCATTATTTTAAACCGCACCGGATGCGCTTTTTGGACAAACGTAATTGCCAATTGAGCACGTCGTTGCGCAGAACGAAAATCGGATCGACCGCTATCAGTTTGTTGGAATATGGCGGCAATGTCATGATCGATCCGGGCAAGCTGGAGGACTTTTATCTTCTCCACATCACCGTCGCCGGCGAGTGCGAGATCACGCACAATGGCCAGCAGACAGCATTCGGCAAACAACAATTGGCGGTGATCACGCCCCACCGTCCACACTGCTTTTGGTGGCAGCCGCAGACGAGCGTTGTTGCAATTCAAATACCCCGCCGTCGCTTACTTGCTCACTTGCGCGACATGACGGGAATTGTACCTGCCGACGAAATCGACTTCGACCTGGCTTTGAATCTGGACTCCCCTGTGGCCAAAGGGTTTGGGGACTTGCTCGATTATCTGCTTGCCGATGCCGGCAATCCAAATGGACTATCCTCAGACCCTCTGAGTGCGGAACAGTTGGAACGCACTTTGATGACGGCGCTGTTGAAATATCAGACAGGATCTCATCAGGCCGCTATGTCGGCAGCCGGTGGATGCCCTGCCCCTGCTTATGTCAAGCGCGCGGAGATGTTGATGCACGAGAATTTGCATCGGTCCATTCGACTCGAAGAACTCGCGGAAATCAGCAATGTGACCGAGCGGACTCTCACAAATGGTTTTAGAAGGTTCCGCGGCGATACCCCTGCTCGGTATTTTCTTGCACTCCGTCTTGCTGAAGCGCGGCGCAGATTGCTCTCTAGCGATGAAGACACCACTGTCAGTGACATTGCTTTTGAAATGGGGTTTCATCATCTCAGCAGTTTCGCCGCCGCCTATCGCCAGCGCTATGACGAAACGCCGTCCCAAACACTGAGACAGCTGGAACGAACCGACGTTTAAGTCGGAAACGCTTTACCCCGCCCAAGCTGTTTTCTTCAGACGGTTTCATTCCAGATTCTGTCAATGACTTCCTTATTGCGTTCACTGATTTTGCGGATACGCGCCTAAGGTAAAGCCAAGACAACAGCAATCCTGGGGTCCATGACGGCCTTGCAAGTGACAGCATGTGTTGGTGCGAGATGAACTGACACGCACCACCCAGTTGAACCTCTGTGAAACAAGACTTGGAAGGGTAAAACGAATGAGCAATGCAGCCCCGGAAGATCGCCCACAGAGCAACCCGGGACCGGAATATTATAGCGGTGATCCGAACTGGACGGAGCTCCGCGAAGAAATGGTCGAGCAAGTGCTGGACTATATCGGTTTTTCATCGCGCCCGGACCCAACTTTGGAGACCTTGGACAAAATTGCCAAGCAGTGGTCCGGCAAATTTGGTTACGACAATATCGCCAAGCGAATACATATCGGCGAGCACCGGACCGGCGCCTTCCCGATCATGGACCCGAATGATTTTTTTGCCTCAGGCATAAAACATGGAACCGGCGGCGGATGCTGGCCCAGCGGCGAAGCCGCCTTTGGCTTGCTGTTCCGCTTAGGGTTCGATGTTGAAAGAGTCGCCGGTACAATGCCGATTGTCGGTGACCCTCTCTACCCAGCTCATGGCGCACTCAACATCAAAATCGACGGTCGCCTGTTCCGCATGGAGCCCAGTCTGGGCGCGGAAGCCGCAATTGAGCTCATCCAAGGAACACCAACCAAACAAGACAATGAAGCTTTCGGATTATGGCAGAATGGCGATTGCAATGTTTGGTGGCGACCAGGCCATTCCCGTACACCCATTGAAATTACCATCAAACTTTCGGGATTGAGCGCGGCCTTCTTTGCTTTTCGCAACGAAGCAACCAAGCAATTCAGCATCTTCAACAATTCCGTCTACATCCGTCGTAACCGGAACAACGGCTCGATAACCTACGCGCGAGGCAAGCTGATTGACATCACCCAAACCGGAGAGCTGAGTGCAATCGATGTGGAGCCGGGCGAACTGAAGCCGCTTTTGGTGGACCGCTTTGGCCTATCCGAAGAAATTGTCGATCAGCTCCCCGAAGATCAGGAGGGTGCGTCCTTCGACGCGTAAAGACGCGCGCAGAACTTGGGCTTGCCCAACATTCAGCCCCATCTCCGACTCAGCGTGAAATTCCGGACCCGCCCCGCTCTACAATTCTAAATGATAGTTGAAATAGCTTTGTAAACTAGCTATTATGCAGCTCATAATCGCTGACCGGCATGGCGCAACCCTCAGGACTCGCGTGATGCAATCTAAAAGGAGTTTGATATGAGCGACTGCAAAACCGGATCGATGCATATTGAGGCGTTACGCGACGGGCGCGCTGTTTATATCGACGGCGCGCTCGTAGATGACGTGACAACCCACTCAGCTTTTCGCAACTCCGTCGCTTCGATCGGCGACCTTTATGACTTTCAAGCTCAGCCGGAAAATCAGGAGCTCATGACGTTTGCGCCCAATGGCTCAAATGCCCGGGTCAATAGGGCTTGGCAGATTCCGCAATCGCATCAGGAAATGATTGAGCGGCGCAAAGCGATGGCAGCGTGGGCCGAACATAGTTTTGGGTTTATTGGACGTTCGCCTGATCATTTGGCATCCGCTTTGGTGGGCCAGATGATCGGTATCGATGTGTTCGAACAACATGACCCCAGAGGGGCAAAAGCCTTCCGGGACTATTTTCATGAAGCGCGCCAAAATGATCATTTCCTGACTTACGTGATCGTGAACCCGCAAGCCGACCGCTCAAAAGACTGGGGTGAGCAAGAAGAAGGTCTGGTCGCACGCGTGGTTGATGAAGACAGCCAGGGGATCACCATTCGAGGCGCCAAGATGATGGGAACATCATCAATCATGGCCAACGAGGTCTTTGTGGCCAACATTCAGCCCTTACGACCCGGCGAAGATGATCTTGGTTTTTCTTGCGCAATGCCGATGGCCACCAAGGGCGTCGAAGTCATGTCGCGCAAGTCGTATGAAGGTAGCGCTGAGTCAAGTTATGACAATCCGATATCCTCACGTTTCGATGAAAATGATGCAGCCATCTATTTTAATGATGTGAAAGTTCCGTGGGACCGCGTCTTCTTCCGCAATAGTGTGGAAATGGCATTTAAACAGTTTCACGGAACGCCGATGCATATCTATCAGAACTACCAATCGCAGGTCCGTTTAGCGGTAAAACTGAAGTTCCTCATCGGTATCGGTTATCGCATTGCGGAAACCATTGGAACCATTGGCATGCCGCCGGTCCGCGAACAATTGGGCAAGCTGGCTGCTCGAGTCGGCATGGTTGAGGCTTTGGTCGATGGCATGGAAAGCAGTGGGTCCTATAACGGTGAGTATTGGGTGCCGAACAAACACTATCTTTATTCGGCCCAAGTCATCACCCAAGAACTCTACCCGCAATTGATCACCACCATTCGCGAATTGGCCGGAGGTGCGCTGATTATGCTTCCCTCTTCGCATCTTGACTGGAACAACCCTCATATCAACAACCTGATCCATAAGACTCAAAAATCCGCGAAATACGATTCGCAAGATAAGGTCAAATTCTTGAAGGCAGCATGGGACGTTCTGGGATCAGAGTTTGCGTCTCGCCATGTTCAATACGAAATGTTCTACGCCGGCGCACAGTTTGTGACGTCGGGGCACAGCTTCCGGACATTTGATTGGCAGGGTGCAACCGATATGGTCGACAAACTCATGGACAGCACAAAACAGCCTGGTTGACGCCAAGCGAGGATTCCATGTTTGATCTCTATGACCACGCTACATCCGTTTGCTCAGCAAAAGTCCGCGTCTTGTTGGCGGAAAAGAACATTCCGTTCACAGGTCACTTTGTGGACATCTTGGCGGGCGACCAATTCACGCCAGCATATCGAAAGATCAATCCGCGTGCCGTGGTGCCCGCATTGGTGCATGACGGCAATACAATCATCGAATCGACAGTCATCAACGAATATCTCGACGACGTAGTCGCCGATACACCTCTGAAACCGGACGACGCTCATCGTCGTGCCACGATGCGCGTTTGGACGAAATTGATCGATGAAAAGCTGCACGATGCCTGCACGGTTGTGACTTATGTGGTGCAACATCGGCACAAACTCTTGGAATTGGACCGGGCTAAACTTGAGCAGATGTTGCAAAACACAGATGCATTCGTCCGCGACCGTAAGCGGTCATGGGTGCTCGACGGCCTCTCCTCCCCGGACCTAAAAAAGGCTGTTCAGGCCTTTCACCAATCGATCAGCGAAATGGAATTGGCCCTAAAACAAAGCCAATGGCTGACGGGCGATACATACACATTGGCCGATGTGGCCATGACGCCTTATATCAATCGGCTTGCGATGCTGTCGTTTGAAGATTGGTGGCGTGAAGAAAAACCGGAGGTAACCCGATGGTTTGATGCCATCCGCCTGCGGCCGAGTTTCCAAACCGCCGTCATGGATCATATTCCCGCCGCAACGCAAGAGCAGATGCGTGACCGCGGCGAGGCTGCCTGGCCAGAAATCAAAACACTGCTCGATGCCCTGTAGAACTCAGCCGGAACGCCGTCAACGAAGCAGCGTACTTTCCTCCCGCTCTAAGACACGGCGAACGGTCGGCCGCTCCAGCATTGCCATTTTAAACCGTTCATAGGCCGACAGGTCTTTCATAGGCAATTCGGCGAATTCCCCCCAAGCATAAAATGCCAGAGGGTAACCGTCTGCCACCGTGAACTGGTCTCCCATCACCCAAGGTCCACGCTCAAGCCGTTGATCAATCTGTTGGAGAAGGCTCCAAAAGAGTGCAAGCCCAGATGATTTGAGACCCTCATGAGCCAACTCGTCTTTTGAGAACTTGATCGGTCGCGCAAACTGGCGAAACGACACATGAACTGAGCTGGAACACCATGACAGAAAAGACAGGCACTGCGCTCTTGCCATGGTATCCCGCGGCATAAGCTGAGCCTCAGGCGCATGCTCCGCAACATATGACACGATGGCAATATTCTCCGTCAGACCGGTGTCACCCACTTTTAAGGTCGGCACCGTACCTTTTGGATTGACGGAAACGACCGCGGCTCTCTCTTCCGGAACATCCGGCCGCGCAAGTTGGGCTTCGTAGGCCAAGCCAGACTCTTCCAAAGCAATGTGAGAAACGACCGAGCAGGCAGGATTATAATAATATAATGTCAGCATCAATTTGGCCCCTCATAGAGTTCCTCGCCAAACAGAAAGCTTCCCCGATCACAAGAATGTCGGCGCCTCAAGACCGTCTTCACTATCGATTAAGAGAGCTTTTTTCACCTTGATCTTCCATCCGTCGGTCTGTTTCACCAACCAATAGTCTAAAGAGGCAACAAACTCACTTGGGGGTTTCCCCGTTCGAATTTCAAAAACATGCTCCACCGCCATGACCCGGCGCGAAAGCCCGTCATCGGATTCCCAAGCTTCCAGATTGGTGATCATGCGCTTGAGACGCCTGTCAGGTTCCTGATTGTGCGCGTAGCCTGTTTCAAAGCGGATAATGCGGTCCTCCATGCGGCGCCGGTCATCGAATGTGACTGTGACCTCACGGCGAGGGTCGGCCAATGCCACCGACGGCAACCAGTAGATGCAGTCTTCTGTATAAAGATCGATCCATTCATAGAAACGGCGCGTGTCCAGAAGCCTCGCCTCATAGTGGATAAGCGACGCGCTCGACGCGACGACATCCGTATCAGTGGCAGGTCCATAGGTCGATGCCTCATCCCGCCAAGTGATTAATGCTTCATAGTAAGCATCGTCTAAATAGAACGAGGGTTTTGATATCACATCAAACGACTGCAAGGGGGACCTCCTGTTCCATAATTTTGCGATAATTGGAGAGGTAATTGCGCATCGGCGCCTCGTCGGTGATGGTCACTTTGGTGACACCGTCATCGCCCTTCACTTCCTCCGGGTCTAGATGAGTTCCGCGATGCATCATGATCCATTCCGCCTCCGGCGCTTGCATCCCCTCCCAGCAACGTTCAAAGCTCTCCATGTCATCGATCTCGCCAAAATTGGGAAAGTCTTCGGCAATACGCATTCGCAATTGATTGATTTCGTCGGGCGCTCCCTTCAGGGTCGTCGCATACCATGTCAGTTGAGTTTTATCATGGGCTATGGGTTCCACGACTTGAATCTGGTTACCGATAATCAGCAGGTTTGGGAAAATATTCAGATTGATACCGGCGCCGGGCGCAGTCTCAAGCGCCGTATGGGCGGCCTCCTCTGAAATACGGTCCACAAGCGACTGAGCGAGCACATCGCCACCGGGCGTGGGCCGGGCAGCCTGCCACAGGGAGGGGCCGAGACCCGGGCGTTGGTAAAGCAGACTATGACCATTGGAAAACGCCTTGCAGTACATATCCGACTCATCCGGGTTACCGGTGATGAAAGCCTTATTGCCTTTTTCACCGCCACTGCGGGTGCGTGTCATTTCAAATAGCGAGCGGTGGCCAAATGCCGGGTGATATCCGTCCGCTGCGTTGTCCCAGGTAATCTTCCAATTGCCGTGATAAATGCCGCGATAAGCACCGGATTGCACCACCAGCTCGCCTTCGGGGGATCGGTCGATAAATTCGTCCAGATAGGGCTTGGTATCTCCTAGGTATTCATCCAGCGACGGCATATCGGGATTGAGCGTACCGAAAATAAAGCCGCGATAAGTTTCAATGCGCGGAATCTTTTTCAGTCCCAACCCACTCTTGTCGAAATTGTCGCCATAGCCGCCGGAATAAGGAACCCCGACCAGCGAACCATCGTTGTTGTAGGTCCATCCATGAAAGGAGCAGGTGAAACGTTTTGACGTACCCGACGCTTTCGGACACACGATTGCCGCGCGGTGTGCACATCGATTGTACAAAGCATGAAACCGTCCGCTGCTGTCGCGTGTCACAATCAGCGGACGCAACCCCATACGCACCCGTTTAAAACTGTTTGCGTTCGGCAACTCACTGTCATGGCACAGATATGTCCAGACGCCGCCGAAAATCTTCGTCATCTCCGTTTCGAAGAAAGACGGGTCCGTATACACTGATCGATGAACACGATCATGCTGTACAAGGTAGTCCCAATCGCGCTCAAGTGGCGTCCCAATTTTTGCGTGCGTATTCATTCGGTATCCGCTCCCTCCACGGCTTTCAACGGCTGTCATTTGATGAAAGTATTATCTCGGTACAAACTGATTTAATGCCGTTCCGAGTCTCATCGTATTGCAAACGTTTTAACCCTCATCGGAGCCGTGCATAAACCCTATCGCGGTTTCCCCACAAAGCAGTAACGCAATCCAGAAGCCATTAGCGCTTTCCGGAAAAGAAGCATTGCGCAGTCCACCAATTCGCTTTTCCGCGCTTGTAAGCCGCCATTCTGTCTGCCTAATTAACCTCACGAAGGCAGAAGCTTGCAGACATGCGAAGGGAGCAAGACATGAGCATTTCCCAACTCGGCTACATTGGAATTGCGACGAGCGATATCCCCGCATGGATCGATACGGCCAGCACGATCATCGGACTGCAGGTCCGGGAGGACCGTGGAGAAGACGGCGAATATTTCTTTCGGATGGATGACATGCATCACCGCTTCGCCGTTCACGAAGGTGAAGCCAACGATGTTCTTTATGCAGGCTGGCAGGTCGAAACCGAGGGACGGCTGGACCAAGTGGCAAATACTATAGCCGCCGCCGGCTTGGACGTGCACGAGGGAAGCGCAGAACTATGCCGCCAGCGTCATGTGAAAAGACTTTTCCAGTTCAAAGATGTCGAAGGCTATCCCAACGAAGTCTATTACCGTTTGGAAGCAGACTGCACACCTTTCCAATCAAACTTGCCTATCTCCGGATTCAAAACCGGCACAATGGGACTTGGACATGTGGTCCGTCACTGCAAGCAATACGATGAAATGGTCGCCTTCTATCGCGACGTCATGGGCTTCAAAATCTCTGACTACATTGTCTGGGCTGACGCAGACGCCACCTTCATGCGCTGCAACAAACGTCACCATAGTCTCGCCCTTATCAATGAAGGGCTCGGTCATGTCGGCGGCCAGACCAACCACATCATGGTGGAAATGCAAAGCCTTGATGATGTGGGGCGAGCGTATGACGAAGTCTTGAAACGTCAACTTCCGATCATCATGACGCTCGGCCGCCATAGCAATGATTTGGGCATCTCTTTTTACTTCGTCACGCCATCCGGTTTCGGATTCGAGATCGGCTGCGGCGGGATTGAAGTCGATGACGACGACTGGAACGTCAAAACTTTTAATTCAACCAAACTTTGGGGGCATTTACTGCCCCACGAACGCTCCTAAGGAGAGACATTATGAATGCAACGGATGCGCAGCAGACCGGACGGACGGTCAACATCGCCGAGGGGAACTCTATCGAAGCCGGCCGCTTGCCGAGCCAGTATCTCGATGCCGGCGGCATTTTGACTCACTATGTTGAGATGGGCGAAGGCGTGCCCACCATTCTTATCCATGGAGGTGGTGCCGGCGCCGATTGCTGGGGCAATTGGAGAACGTGCCTTCCTTTATTCGCGGAACATTGCCGGGCCATTGCCATTGATTTGGTCGGATTTGGCCGCTCTCAGGTCCTTGACCCTGCAACGACCACCTATGATCAAGATCTGCGTGACCGGCAGCTCGCCGACTTCATCACGGCGCTCGATTACGACGGACCGGTTCATCTGGTCGGCAATTCCACGGGCGGCTTGACGGCCATGGGTGCGTCTATGCTGGTGCCGGACAAAGTTGGTAAACTCATCTTGATGGGCTCGGCGGGCATCGAAACCGGGGTGAACATTCCGCTGAAAGCGCTGACCGAATATGATTTCACGGAGGCGGGCATTCGGCGGATTATTTCGTCCCTTGCCAATCCCAATTTCAGACCGAGCGATGATTTGATTGCCTATCGCCATCAATTGTCTATCGATCCGGACAACCGTGCAGGATATTCCGCTTTTATGTCGTGGATGGAAGAACAAAAGGGCTTACACAGACCCCATGACTTCATCGCCAAAGTCAAACACAAGGCGATGGTCGTACACGGTAAGGACGATGCCGTCGTGCCGGTGACCAGCGGTTACAAACTGCTGGAGCTGATTGAGAACAGTTGGGGACACATCATGCCCCATTGCGGCCACTGGGCCATGATGGAATATCCCGAGGAGTTCTCAAAAATATCGCTGGAGTTCCTGTTCGACCCCGCCGTCGGCTAGCCCCACTTGGCTGAAGAGATGGCCTCGGACCTCAGAACTTTCTTATTGGATGTCGGGGATGGTTTGCTGCGCGTGCCCAAGCCTGTGGAGCTTGAGAATTTAAGCGCACTGATCAATCAGTCCTCGGGCCCAGTTCTGTTTGAGCGGATCCATGACTATCCCGATTGGCAGATCGCCGATCTGTTGATGTGCAATCGGCGCAGCCAGGCAAAGGCCTTGGGCGTTTCACCGGACGACCTGCTGCCGAATCTCGCCCAACGTCTGCGTAGCGCACCCAAAACGCCCAACATCGTTGAAACGGCGCCGTGCAAAGAGATGATTCAGCTTGGCGATAACGCGAGCTTAACTTCCATCCCCAGCTTCCAGCACGGCGAAGATGATATGGGGCCGGTCTTGATCGGCATGACCAATTGCAGAGATCCCGAATCCGGCAATCAGAATATGGCGTGGACCCGTATGACACCCTTGTCCCCCCATATGGCGACGTATTTTATCGGCAGTTCGCCGCACATGCTGGCGATCCTGACGGAACATGAAAAACGCGGAGAAAATATGCCCATGTCCTTCGTCATGGGCGTTCACCCGGCTTATGAAATTATGGGCAGCTATAGTGTCCTCAATCATATCGGCCGTTTCGGCGAACTCGATATGGTGTCCGCATTACTTGAGGAAGACATTGAGATTATCGCGTGCGAGACTCAACCCCTCCATGTTCCCGCGCGCTGCGAGGTCGTCATCGAAGGCTTTGTCTATGGCGACGGCCGCCGCGTCGATGAAGGACCCGGACCGTCGCAGGCGCTTTACTATCTGCCCGGCGTGACTCAACAGCCGGTTTTTGAAATGACGGCGATCACACGGCGCAAAAAGCCGATTCTACGCCAAATCAACACATTGCTCTACACAGATCATCAATCCCTGCTCGGCCTGCCTCATGAAGCGATGTTGTATGAAGCCTTGAATGGATTGGATATCACCGTTCATGAGGTTCTCTATACGCCGTGGAGCGGGACGCAGGCCTGTGTTGTGCAGGTGACACCGGAATATGACGGACAGGTCATGGACATGCTGCTCTATGTGCTGGCGCAAAGATTTCCCAATGTGAAAGTGGCGATCGCCGTCGACAGCGATGTCGATATTGAAAGCCCTGCAGACTTGCACTGGTCTATTGCGACACGGGTTGAACCCGCAGACGACATTCTCATTCTGCCGAATTTGAAAGGCCACCGCATTGACCCCAAGGCGCGGCCGGTGGAAAACGCACCACGGCGGCGGCTGACGGGTAAAATGGCCATCAACGCGACCAAACCACCGCTCTCAAGATCAATGGAACGTCATGAGTTTCGCAAAACCTGGCCGCTCAATTGGGGAAAGGCGGACCTCAAGGATTACCTCTAGGGACGTTCAGGCTTACCGCCTAACACAGCAACTGCTGTGGCGACGACGGCGCCAGCTCAGGTGCCGCCGTGCGTGTCAGTGTCCATGCCAGACTTAGATTTGAGGATAGGACCGGCAGCTCGGTTTCCGCGGCGAAGGTTTTCAATGCGCGCAGAGTGGGCATGCCAGTGCCGCTGGCAACCAGGCAATCAACCTCGCCCGCGTTTAATTGGCGCAGCGCCATGAGGGCATCGTCACTCGTGAGTTCATAAATTCTGTGCGTATCCGTCAATGCGGGGTCTACGCGCAGCCGGTCCACAATACGAAGTCCCGCGTCTTCCCAATAACGGTAACCTGCCTCCGCAAGCCAATCCGGGTAGGGCGATACCAGCGCAATCGAATGACAGCCCAGTTCCTTGAGCGCTGCTCGAATGGATTGGGCCGCAGTCATGACCGGAAGGGAGGTGCGCTCGCTGGCCTCAGCCGTTAGGCGATCCTCAAGTTCCAATCCCGCAACGTAGGACGTACCTGTGCAGCCAAATCCGAACGCCGCCAGTTTCATTTCACCAAACGTGCCGATGGCCTCGGGGACGTGACGAATGTAATGGTTCAAGCGCTCTTCGACTTCTGGAGACGGGTGCGTCAGGCGGGTCGCATAGACACCGATACTCTCCGGCAACAATGCCCGCATCTCAGGCTCAACGGTGGGATTGGTGTGTGGCACCGCAACGCCGACCCGGGCGCGGGCACCGTAATCTGCAGTCGGTTCGCTCATGACATGAGTCCTAACACGGGCGTTAGGCCGTCGTCACGCCCCCGTCGACACACAGCACCTGACCGGTGACAAAAGACGCCGCATCGGACAGCAGAAAGCTCGCGACAGCAGCCACTTCTTCCGGTTCGCCAAAGCGCGACAACGGAATACTCGCCAGCAGTTCTTCGGCGCGGTTGGGATCGTTCCTGGCCGCTGCTGTCATCGGCGTCGCAATGGGACCCGGGGCCACAACGTTGACACGAACACCGGAACTGGCGAGTTCCAATGTCAGTGCGCGCATAAACCCATTGAGGCCGGCCTTAGACGCAGCGTAGGCCGCCGCTTGCGCATGGCCAACAAGCCCTATTTGGCTGGAGAGCAGCACAATCGAACCGCGCTGGGCCCCGGCCATGACTTGTCCGCATTCTCGCGCCACTTCAAAAGTGGCCGTCAGATTCACGTCCAGCAATGACTGCCATTGTTGTAAATCCGTCTCGAGCGCGCCGCGGCGCTCGAAGACACCGGCACAGCAGGCGAGCCCATCAACGACACCGTCCAAACTGGCGATGGCCTTTTGAGTCACGCGCGCCACATTCGCAACATCGCGCAGATCAGCGATATGAATCCGGCCGGCCTGGAGCCACTCGGCAACGATACTTGCTTCCGCATCATCTTTTACGATCACCGCGCATTCAGCACCGTCTTCAAGCGCCTCATGCAACAGACTGAAGCCGATGCCCGACGCGGCACCGGTGATCAGCAAATGCCGCTCCGTCAGGGTTCTGCTGCGGGAAGATGTCATAGTTAAGTCTAAGGCTCTAATTAATGCATGGCGCCAGTTATTCGTTCACAGGAAAATGGTGGGCCCGGCAGGACTCGAACCTGCGACCAGACCGTTATGAGCGGCCGGCTCTAACCAACTGAGCTACAGGCCCCCAGAGCGTTGGTCGGAAGGCCCCTCCTATAGCAGTTTTTCGCCCGATCTCAAGGCTTTATGGCCAAACCGTCGCAGCCCGGCCCCATTCTTGCCTCACTGCCCCGTTAGGCGTTTAATCCAATAGATTGAACTCTTTTCATAGGAGACCGGCCATGGCCAAGTCCTTATCCCTCACCAATTTCAATATTTTTGTGGTCGCCTTGTTGATCGGCTTCGGCGCCGCCAGCTATGGGGATAGTGTAGCCGCAGACGACACCATGACCCGCACCTTGTCGGTGAGTGGACTGGGCGAAGTCAAAGCCAGACCGGATATGGCAACGATCAACATCGGTGTCACCACGTCGGAAAAAACCGCCGCCATAGCCTTGGAAAAGAATACCCAAAGCATGCAAGGCATTTTCGAAGCCATCGATGCGCTCGGCATTCCGGATACGGACGTTCAGACCTCAGGCTTTTCCGTCAATCCCCGTTATGCCCGCTACAACGATCGTGAAACACCTCCGGACATTGTCGGTTATGAAGTGCGCAACAACGTAACCGTTGCGATCAAGAACCTGGATGATTTGGGCGGTGCCCTTGACCGGTTCGTCACCATCGGCGCCAATCAGATCAACGGCATCCAATTCGGCTTTGCCGATCCGCAAAGTCTGCAGGATGCCGCCAAGAAAGCCGCCATCGAAGACGCCAAACGCAATGCGGATCTTTACGCCGGTGCCGCCGGTGTGAAGGTCGGCCGGGTGATGTCGATCCGCGATAGCGCCGCGCCTATGCCGATGCCCATGATGGAGCGGGCCATGAGTTTTGACGCGGCCGCTTCCGTGCCCATCGCGCCCGGGCAACAAACGGTCAGTGCCCAGGTCGCGGTGGTCTACGAAATACAATAAGGATCAAGCTGCGATCAGTTGTCCAAGAAGCTGCGCAATTTGCGTGACCGGCTCGGATGTTTGAGCTTACGCAGAGCTTTGGCCTCGATTTGACGAATCCGCTCCCGCGTCACCGAGAATTGTTGCCCAACCTCTTCGAGCGTGTGGTCCGTATTCATGCCGATGCCGAAGCGCATCCGCAAGACCCGCTCTTCACGAGGCGTTAAGCTCGCCAAAACCCGGGTGGTGGTTTCCCGCAAATTGGACTGAATAGCCGCATCAATCGGCAGAACCGCGTTCTTGTCTTCGATGAAATCACCCAGGTGACTATCTTCTTCGTCACCGATCGGCGTCTCCAAAGAAATCGGTTCTTTGGCAATCTTCAGAACCTTGCGCACCTTCTCCAGCGGCATGCCCAACTTCTCGGACAATTCTTCCGGCGTCGGTTCACGGCCGATCTCATGCAACATCAAGCGCGAGGTCCGCACCAATTTGTTGATGGTCTCGATCATATGGACCGGGATCCGGATGGTCCGGGCCTGGTCGGCAATGGAGCGGGTGATCGCTTGACGAATCCACCATGTTGCGTAAGTGGAGAATTTATACCCGCGGCGATACTCAAATTTGTCCACAGCCTTCATCAAACCGATATTGCCTTCTTGAATGAGATCCAAGAATTGCAAACCGCGATTGGTGTATTTTTTGGCAATGGAAATCACCAGGCGCAGATTGGCCTCGACCATTTCTTTTTTGGCCTGCCGGGCTTCGCGCTCACCTTTTTGCACGGTCTGCACAATGCGGCGGAAATCGGCGGTGGTCACACCCGTGCCCTGACTGACTTTGGCAATATTGTCGCGCACCTCTTTAATGGTGTCGCGTTCTGACTTGCAGAAGCTCTTCCAACCCGGGCGAGTCAAGCGACTGACGCGGCGCACCCAATTGGGATCAAGCTCATTATCGAAATACTCTTTCAAGTAATCGTCGCGCTTCACATTGTGTGATTCCGCCAAACGCAACAGCTTGCCTTCATACCGCACAAGCTTGCGGTTGATGTCATAAAGCTGATCGACCAATTGCTCGATCCGCGCATTGTTCAAATGCAGCTTTTTGACTTCAGCGGCAATATCGGTGCGCAGCTTTTTAAACCGGCGATCTTGGCTGGCGCTGAGCTCCTCGCCATTGAGCAGGCTCTCAATCTGAATATCCTGAAGCCGGCGCAGCTTTTTGTAGTCGGACGCCACCGTATCGAAGATTTCGGTGATTTGGGGACGCAGCTCCGCCTCCATAGCTGCCAAAGACATATTGGCCTCGGCATCGTCATCGTAATCATCGTCGTCGGTTTTGTTTTCACCGTCTTCGTTTTCGGTGTCTTCCCCGCCTTCTGACTTTTCACCGTCTTCAGGTTTTGGCGATGCCTCTTGGGCTTGCGGCGCTGCCGCCCCATTGGTGGCCGGAGCCGCGCCATTGGCTTGGCCCGGTGCTGCACCATTGGCACCTTCACGAGGTACGACGGTATGATCGATCTGGGCTTCGGGTCCGCCGCCGAATGTCGTGTCGAGATCAATAATGTCGCGCAGCAGAATCCGGCCTTCGTTCAGCTCGTCCCGCCACACCAAAATCGCTTCATAAGTGAGCGAGCTTTGATAAAGCCCGTTGATCATGGCATCACGGCCTGCTTCGATCCGCTTGGCGATGGCAATTTCGCCTTCGCGGGACAACAATTCGACGCTGCCCATTTCGCGCAAGTACATCCGCACCGGATCGTCTGTGCGGTCGACCGCCGTCGAGCCGGTTCCGGTTTTGGTCGCCACCGCACCGCCGTCTTCTTTGGTTGCGACGGCTTTGCTTTCGGACATCTCTTCGGCGTCTTCTTCCTCAATCACCGTGATGCCCATTTCAGACAACATAGACATGGTGTCTTCAATTTGTTCCGAGCTGACCTCTTCGGACGGCAAAACTTCGTTCAGCTCGTCATAGGTGACGTAGCCGCGCTCTTTGGCTTTCTTGATGAGTTTCTTGACCGCCGTATCGGACATATCCAAGACCGGACGGTCTTGAGATTCGGCACCGTCGGCATCCGACGCTTGCCCTTTTTTGGTTTTGGCTGCGGTTTTCGGCGCCGCCTTTTTCTTAACCTTGGCCTCTTCCTCTACCGCAACAGCAGACTCTTCGACGGGGGCCTCCGCCGCAACACTCGATTCAACTTTCACCGCTTTTTTGGCCTTCGCTTTAGGAGTTGTCTTCTTCGCCGTCTTAACAGGTTTTTTTACGCTTGTTTTTTTTGCTTTTGCCGCCGCCGGCTTTTTCACTTTGGTTTTGGTCTTCGGTGCAGCCTTGGGCTTCGCCTTGGCCTTGGGCGTCACCTTTGTTTTGGTCTTTGTCTTCGGTTTTGCTTTCGCTTTGGTCTTCGGCTTGGCTTTTGCTTTGGTCTTGGCAGCCGCTTTTGGTTTCGCCTTGACCTTAGCTTTCGTCTTGGTCTTGGCTTTCACTTTTGTTTTTGCCTTTGCCTTGGTCGCCGATTTGCGTTTCGTCGCCGTCGCCATATTTCTGCACCCTTTTCGGTCCGTCGCAAAAACTCGCAAGTTCAGTTACGCGGCATTGCCTGTAAAATCCGCAAGTGTTTGTTCAGAGTCCCGTAGTTGAGCCTTGACCGCTACAAACCTGGCCCAATTTTCATCATTCGTTTCACGCGCCAGTGCCTCTTCTGCGTCGCGCAACTCTTTCTGCAATGCATTTAGACTCTCGTGTAAATGCAACAAATGACACCACCCCCTCTCCGCATCAGAAAGGCTGGCATCAGGTCTGGCGAACGGTTCGGAATGGGTGCCGATTTGCTGCCGCAAATCTTTGGCCAGTCCGGCCGACTCGGTTCCTCCCAAATGGGTATCCAAGCTCGATCTTTCAAGGGGTTCGCCCGAAGCCGCTATCCTTATGATTTCGTTGCGTAATGTGTCAAGTTTCCGATTGCCGAAGTCGATCTGAGCAAAGGTCTCAAAATGGCCCTCCAGAATGGCCGGATGATTGAGGATCGTGCCCACCAAAAGCCGCTCACGGGGGTCGCCATGGGCCTCCGGTGCCCGAACCAAAGCGGAGCGCCGCAATTCGGGGCTGATGCCGGGCTCGGGCAGACGGCCGCCGCGACGCCGGCCATAGCCACGGGCTCCACGGCCCCTGCTGGGCGCCCCCGCACTGGGCGAGCTGAACAAGTCCTTGATTCTACTTCTAAATTCAGCCTGGTAGTACTCCCTGATCTGGCCGTTTTGGATCTCGCGCAAGTGGCCCTGAAGGCGGCTTTCGAGGCCCGCGCGGCGCTCCGGCGTGTCATGGGGTGCCGCCGCCAGCTCCCGGTCCCACAGCATATCGGCCAGGGGCTGCGCAGCGTCGAGGAGTTTGGACATGGCGCCGGACCCGCCCGATTGGATCACGTCATCCGGATCGCGCCCCTGGGGCATCAAGGCAAATCTTAACGAATGGCCGGGTTTGAGCAGCGGCAGAGCCCGGTCGATCACCCGGTGGGCGGCGCCGATCCCGGCCCGGTCGCCGTCAAAGGACAGGATGGGCTCTGGGCAAATCCGCCACAACAGCTCGATCTGCCGCTCGGTCAGCGCCGTGCCCAAAGGCGCAACGGCGGATTCAAAGCCGGCCTCCGACAGGGCGATGACATCCATATACCCTTCGGCCACCACCACGGACGCGTTGCCCGATTGCGTGTTGCGGTAGGCGGCATCACGGGCCTTGGCAAAATTGTACAGCACCAGGCCTTTTTGAAAGAGCGGCGTATCCGGTGAGTTCAAATATTTGGCCGGCACATCTTTATCGAGCGCCCGCCCGCCGAACGCGATCACCCGCCCGCGCGAATCCTCAATGGGAAACATCACCCGGTGGCGAAACCGGTCATAAGCAGGCCGGCCGTCATCGGGGCGAATGATCAGACCGGCCTCTTCCATTTGGTCCGGCGTGACATCTTTTTGCAAAAGATGATCATGCAACGACGTGCGCCCGCGCTCGGCAAAGCCCAAACGAAACCGTTCGATACCGCTCTCGGTCAATCCGCGTCTTCTGAAATAGTCTAAACCTTCTGCGCCGCCCGATTGACGCAAGTTGCGCTCATAAAATTTGGACGCCATCTCCATAATATCGGTGAGGGTCGCGCGGCGTTGTTCGCGCTCCCGCTCTTGCGGCGATTGCTTGGGCAATTCCATGCCCGCCTCGTCGGCCAATTGCTTGACCGCATCTTGAAAGCTTAAACCCCGCACCTGCTGCAAAAACTTGATGATGTCGCCATGCTCACCGCTGGAGAAACAGTGATAGAAGCCTTTTTGATCATTGACGAAAAAGGATGGTGACTTTTCATTGGTGAAGGGGCTGAGGCCTTTGAACTCGCGTCCGGCACGCGTCAGTTTGACGTGACGGCCGATCACATCGGACGGCCGAAAACGCGATTTCAATTCGTCCAAGAACGACTTTGAAAAGCTCAATGTAAGAGCCGCTCCCTAGCTCAGCAGCGCCTTCACGATGCCGCTGGCCTTCCCAAAATCCATTTGACCGGCGTAGCGCTCTTTTAAGGCGCCCATACATTTGCCCATGTCTTTTAGGCCGGCAGCTTCCAACTCCGTAACAACACCCTTGCACGCCGATTCGGTTTCTTCACCGGACAATTGGCGCGGCATAAACTCTTCGATGACGTCGATTTCTTTGCTCTCGCGCTCGGCCAAATCCAATCGTCCAGCCTCTTCATAGGTTTGAGACGATTCTCGGCGCTGTTTGATCATCTTTGATAGGATTTGCAGAATCTCATCATCGGACACACCATCGCGGCAATCGCCACTGCGCGCTGCAATGTCACGATCTTTGATCGCAGCCTGAATCAACCGCAGGGTCGAAACGCGAATTTCATCTTTGGCTTTGATGGCATCTTTCAAAGACGCAATAATCTTTTCTCGCATCTGAGACTCACTTCCTGTCAGAGAAGGCGTTCACACTATCGAATCGGGTGATCCAAAGCAAATCTGTTTACGCCCTCTAACTCTTTGATTTTAAATAAAAAATAAAGAAAAATGCTTGCTTGACGGCGGCATGGGATTTGCTTATGTTCCCGCCAATTTGCGCGCCTCCTGGGTGCTACATGGCGCGCATAACCCGAACAAAAAGAGCGTAGTATGTCTCAACAACCGGCCACCGGAGCTCTCGTCTTGAGCGACGGAACTGTTTTTTACGGCCAAGGCGTTGGGGCATCGGGCAGCGCTGTCGGTGAAGTCTGTTTCAACACGGCGATGACCGGCTATCAGGAAATCCTGACAGATCCCTCTTACGCGGGCCAAATCATCAACTTCACATTTCCACATATCGGTAATGTGGGGACGAACATCGAAGATGTCGAGACCTCCTCTCCCGCCGCGGCCTCCGGTGTGCGCGGCTGCGTCCTCCGCATGGATATCACCGATCCGGCCAATTACCGGGCGACGGATCATTTCGACGCCTGGCTTAAGCAACAGAACATTATCGGGCTTGCGGGCATCGATTCGCGTGCGCTGACACGCTACATCCGCGAAAACGGCATGCCGAACGGCGTGATCTTGCATGATCCAAACGGCGCGTTGGATATCGATGCTGCCTTGGCCAAGGCCAAAGACTGGCCGGGCCTGGAAGGCATGGACCTGGCCGCCGAGGTCACCTGCCGGCAGAGTTACACATCCGACGAGACCTGCTGGGAATGGAATGAAGGATACGGCACCGCAGCGAACGGCAAACATCATGTGGTGGCGCTCGACTTCGGAATCAAGAAGAACATCTTGCGGTGTCTGACGACGGCAGGCTGCAAAGTCACCGTACTTCCCGCCAGTGCCTCCGTCGAAGATGTGCTGGCTCACAAGCCGGACGGCATCTTTTTGTCCAACGGTCCCGGCGATCCGGCGGCAACCGGTCAATATGCCGTGCCGACGATCAAAGGCCTGATCGAAACCGGCAAGCCCGTCTTCGGCATCTGTCTCGGCCACCAAATGCTGGCGCTCGCTTTAGGCGCGACCACCAAAAAAATGCATCAAGGCCATCACGGCGCCAATCACCCGGTGAAAGATCTGACGACGGACAAAGTCGAGATCGTGTCCATGAATCACGGCTTTACCGTCGACCGGGACAGCCTGCCGGAGGGCGTACAAGAAACCCACATATCTCTCTTCGACCAAACCAATTGCGGCATCGCGGTGGACGGCAAACCGATTTTCTCGGTGCAATATCACCCCGAAGCATCGCCTGGCCCCCAAGACAGTTTTTATCTTTTTGAGCGCTTCACCAAACTGATGGAGACTTAAAATGCTGAACCGACTGACACTTCGTCTCGCCGCATTCGTGAGCATCTTTGTTTTGGCGGCAAGCCCGTCACACAGCGGCCAGCACGCGAGCGAAACTAAAGATCCTGCACCCATCTTTTTGCAGCGCGCGGCTATGATCGTGACCGATCTCGATGCCTCTCTTGCATTCTATCAAGATGTTCTGGGACTGACTCTGACCAGCCGCAGCGATTATTCGTCGGAAAACTTCCGCATCATTTTCAATGTGCCTAAGGGTGTGACCACCGAATTTGCCTTGCTCGATGCCAAAGACCGTCAAGCCCGGCCCATCGGCCTCGTCGAAATTGACGGCGTCACATCAGATGTAAACGCCAATCGCATCAGCGCGCCCGCCATAGTCTTCGGCACAGAAAACATGGACGGGATATATGCGCGCGCGCAAGAGGCCAAGGTGGAAATCCAATTGAAGCCGGCACCCCTGATCGGGTTTAGCGGCGATCCGATCGGCCGCGAAATGTCCATGTATGATCCGGACGGTGTCCGCGTCATTCTGTTTGAAATTGATTCTTAAGATCTGAATTCGAGTCCACACCCCATGCCCAGAAGAACCGATATCGAAAGCATTATGATCATTGGCGCCGGACCGATTGTCATCGGCCAGGCCTGTGAATTCGATTATTCGGGCACGCAAGCGTGCAAGGCACTGAAAGCCGAAGGCTATCGGATCATTTTGGTTAATTCCAATCCGGCCACCATCATGACCGACCCGGATGTGGCCGACGCGACTTATATCGAGCCGATCACACCGGACTTTGTCGCCAAGATCATCGCCAAAGAAAAACCCGACGCCATTTTGCCCACCATGGGCGGACAGACTGCCTTGAATACGGCGCTCGATCTTCAGCGCATGGGCGTGCTGCACGAACACAATGTGGAGTTGATCGGCGCCAATGCGCAATCCATTGCCAAGGCGGAAGACCGAAAGCTGTTTGCCGAAGCCATGGAACGGATCGGCCTGGAAAATCCGCGCGCCATGATCGCCTCGTCTCCGGAGATCAAAAACGACGACGGACGCGTGGTTGATTATGACCGCGTAGCAGGCCTCGCCGAAGCCATGAAGGCCATGGACGAAATCGGCTTGCCGGCCATTATCCGGCCTGCCTTTACCTTGGGCGGCACCGGCGGCGGCGTGGCTTACAACCGCGAAGAATTCGAACAGATCGCGCGTTCCGGCATAGACGCCTCACCGGTGGGTCAAATTCTGATCGATGAAAGTCTTTTGGGTTGGAAAGAATATGAGATGGAAGTGGTGCGCGACAAAGCGGACAACGCCATCATCATTTGTTCCATCGAGAATGTCGATCCCATGGGTGTGCATACGGGCGATTCCATCACAGTTGCCCCGGCCCTCACCTTGACGGACAAAGAATATCAAGTGATGCGCAACGCATCGATCGCTGTGCTCCGTGAAATCGGTGTGGAGACCGGCGGGTCGAATGTGCAATTCGCCGTCAATCCCAAAGACGGCCGTCTTGTCGTGATTGAAATGAATCCGCGAGTTTCGCGGTCATCGGCATTGGCCTCCAAAGCGACCGGCTTTCCCATTGCCAAAGTGGCCGCCCGATTGGCCGTCGGCTACACGCTGGACGAACTCAGCAACGACATCACAGGCGTAACGCCCGCCTCGTTTGAGCCCAGCATCGATTATGTGGTGACAAAGATCCCGCGCTTTGCCTTTGAAAAATTCAAAGGCGCCGAGCCTCTTTTGACCACGGCCATGAAGTCCGTGGGCGAAGTCATGGCCATGGGACGCAACTTTGCGGAATCCATGCAGAAAGCCTTGCGCGGCATGGAAACAGGCCTCACCGGTTTTGATGAGGTGGAGATTCCGGGACTCGGTGAAGGGGACGATGTCAACGCCGCGAAGGCCGCTTTGGCCCAACCGACACCGGAACGGCTTTTGGTGATCGCCCAAGCGTTTCGCATGGGGCTATCGGTCGAAGAGATCCACAGTGTCTGCCAATATGAGCCCTGGTTCTTGCGTCAGATCGAAGCCGTTATCGCCATGGAGAAAGAAGTTGTGCAAAACGGTTTGGGTTCGTCCGCCGATGACATGCGCCGTTTGAAGTCTTTTGGCTTTTCCGACGAGCGTCTTGGGAAGCTCACTGGTCAATCGGGCGCGGAGATTGCCGCGCTACGGCACCGTTTAGATGTGCGGCCGGTTTATAAACGGGTCGACACTTGCGCGGCCGAATTCGAAGCCCGCACACCTTATATGTATTCCACTTACGAAAGCCCGAGTTTCGGTGACACGCCTGATTGCGAAGCGCAGCCCAGTGAGCGTAGCAAAGTGATCATATTGGGCGGCGGCCCCAACCGGATCGGACAAGGCATTGAGTTTGATTATTGCTGCTGCCATGCGGCTTTTTCCATGGCCGAAATCGGCTATGAGAGCATCATGGTCAATTGCAATCCGGAGACCGTTTCCACCGATTACGACACGTCCGACCGGCTTTATTTTGAGCCGTTGACCGAAGAAGATGTGCTCGAATTGATTCATGTGGAGCAATCCAAAGGCACACTTCTTGGCGTGATTGTGCAGTTCGGTGGTCAAACACCGCTGAAGCTCGCCAATGCTTTGGAAAAGGCAGGCGTTCCTATTCTCGGCACCTCGCCCGATGCCATTGACCTGGCCGAAGACCGCGAGCGCTTTCAGAAACTTTTGCAAGATATCGGCCTCAAGCAACCGGTCAATGAGATTGCCTTTTCGGTCGAGCAAGCCAGAGCCGCCATTGACAAAGTCGGTTTTCCATTTGTTATCCGCCCATCTTATGTGCTGGGCGGCCGGGGCATGGAGATCATTCGCGATCAAGATCAGTTTGAGACCTACATCACCACGGCCGTGAAAGTGTCCGGCGACTCGCCCGTTTTGATTGACGGCTATTTGCAAGGCGCCATCGAGGTTGACGTGGATGCGGTCTGCGACGGCGATGAAGTTTATGTCGCCGGCATTATGGAACATATCGAGGAAGCCGGCATCCATTCCGGTGATAGCGCGTGCTCCCTGCCGCCCTATTCTTTGCCGCAAAGCGTCATTGAAGAATTGGAACGTCAATCTGTTGCGCTGGCCAAAGCATTGAACGTCATTGGACTGATGAACGTGCAATTCGCCATTCAAGGCGACGAGATTTTTGTTTTGGAAGTCAATCCGCGCGCGAGCCGCACGGTCCCGTTTGTGGCCAAAGCGATCGGCCAACCGATTGCCTCGATCGCCGCCAAAGTCATGGCGGGCCAAAAACTCAAAGACTTTTCTCTGGAGCGCGGCACCTTTGAACATATCGCCGTCAAAGAGGCCGTCTTCCCCTTTGCGAGGTTCCCGGGCGTGGACACGGTCTTGGGCCCGGAGATGCGCTCAACCGGTGAAGTGATGGGGCTTGATACCAGCTTTGAGCGCGCTTTCGCCAAAAGTCAGTTGGCCGGAGGGACCGAATTGCCGACCGCGGGCACGGTCTTTATCTCTGTGAAAAATGCCGACAAACCGGCCATTTTGAAGCCCGCCCAAGAGCTTCAAGCGCTCGGGTTCAAGATTTTGGCCACCGGCGGAACGGCGGAATTTCTGGAAAAAAACCAGGTCGCTGTGGAAAAAATCAACAAAGTGCTTGAGGGGCGTCCGCACATTGTGGACAGCATCAAAAACGCTGAGGTTGACCTTCTTTTCAACACCACGGAAGGCGCCCAATCCCTGGCGGATTCATTTACCATTCGCAGAACGGCCTTGATTATGAAGGTCCCATACTATACCACCGTCGCCGGTGCGCAGGCTGCCGTCCAGGCAATCGACTCTCGACGGTCTGGAGATCTTGAAGTCGCGCCTCTGCAATCCTACACTTAAAGGATCCCCGTCGTTTGCGGACCAACCCGCATTTGGCACCCGTCAATCGGTTGCACGGCACATTATTCTAAGTTTCGGACGGCGTTAGAAAGAAGACAGGTTCTATGGAAAAAATCCCAATGACGGCAGAGAGTTACGCCAAAATCGATGCCGAGATTAAACAGCTGAAAACCGTGGATCGCCCTGAAACCATCAAGGCGATTGCCGAAGCGCGGGAACACGGCGATCTGTCGGAAAATGCCGAATATCACGCCGCCAAGGAACGCCAGGGCTTTATCGAGGGCCGGGTCATTGAGCTGGAATCCATGCTGAGCCGCGCCGATGTCATAGACGCCTCCAAATTGTCCGGGGATTCCGTCAAATTCGGGGCCACCGTCACATTGGTCGACGAAGACACGGACGAAGAGAATGTCTACCAAATCGTCGGCGAATTCGAAGCCGACGTGAAAGACGGCAAAATCTCTTTGACGTCTCCTTTGGCGCGCGCCTTGATCGGAAAATCCGTCGGCGACTCCGTTGAGGTGAACACACCGGGCGGCGGAAAATCCTATGAAATCTTGAAGGTCGACTGGATCTAACACCGAAGATTGTTTGATGCACAAAATCCCATCTTATTTGCCGCCTTGGGTACAAGAGCATGTGGATCTTTATTTGAAGGATCCGGAGAAGGCGCATTTATGGGACGCGTCGCTCGGCGGCGGAACGGGCATGTTGACCACACTCCTCTTGACGACGACAGGCGCCAAATCCGGCGAGCCGCGCATGCTGCCTTTGATCTATCAAAAGGTCGGCGAGGGGTATGTGGTCATTGCCTCGAAAGGCGGCACCCCCGACCATCCGGCTTGGTACAAGAATTTACTCAAAACCCCTGCCTGCCATATCCGGGTCGGCAAAGAACAATATGATTGCATTGCCCGCACCGCCGAAGGAGACGAACGGGAAGAGCTTTGGAAGGTGATGACGGACGCCTACGCCCCTTACGATGATTATCAAGTGTCCGCCGGCGATCGCGTGATTCCGGTTGTGGTTCTCGACCCCAAATAAGCCGGTCAGTCGACCACGAAGCCTTTTTTATCCGCTAACGGATCATCTTCCGTGCCGTATTTGGCGCTCTCCGACATGATATCGTCGAGACCCAAAAGCGCATTGATACCGGTCACATCATACATGCGGTCTGACCACGCCGCCGTTGCCCCGTCTTGTTTGATGCTCTGAAGAAAATCTTTGGCCATGAACGTATAGGCGCGGTTGAGGGCACCGGGGAAAATCACCAGGGAAAAACCAAGTTCCCCCAGCTCAAAAGCCGATTTGATGGGCGTCGCCCCGCCTTCGACCATATTGGCCAAAAGAGGCACTTTGCCTGCAAATTGCGCGCATATGGTTTTCATCTCTTCAACAGATTGGGGCGCTTCCACAAACAACATATCCGCACCGGCATCCACATAGGCATGGGCACGCTCTAGGGCGGCCTCGAAACCTTCAACGGCGATGGCATCGGTGCGCGCAAGAACAATCGTATCTGGGTCTTGCCGTGCATCGACAGCGGCCTTGACCTTACCGACCATCTCGTCCTTGCTGATCACCTTTTTACCTTTGAGGTGGCCGCACCGTTTCGGCATGCTTTGATCTTCAAGCTGGATCGCGTTGGCGCCTGCGCGTTCAAACAGTTTCACGGTGCGCTGGACATTGAGCGCATTGCCAAAGCCGGTATCCGCATCCACCACCAAAGGCAGGTCCACGCGCTCGCGAATATATTCGATGGTATCAACCACTTCGGCCATAGACACCAATCCGATATCCGGGCGGCCGAGTTTGCTGAAAGCGATGTTGCCGCCGGACACATAGGCCACTTTGAACCCGGCTTGCTCGATCAACAAAGCCGACAAAGCATCGAAACATCCGGGCGCAAGAACGGGAGACTCACTCTTCAACAAATCTCTCAATTGGCGGGCGTGAGACATGGGTTCTATCCTGCTTTCCTTGCGCCAAGTTTTTTCTTTAAATGGGGCATCAAGCCGCCGTCATTGATGATGGCGATTAGATGGGGCGGCACCTTTTGCACTTCATACTCTTTGCCCGTGGTCAGATTGCGAACACGGCCCTCGATCCAGTCAGCCTCGACTTGATCGCCGGCAGCAATCTCATCTACGTATGGGAAGAACAAGACGGGCAAACCCATATTAAAGGCGTTGCGATAAAAGATCCGGGAAAAACTTTTGGCCAAGACCGCACTGATGCCCAGCGTCTTCAAACACAGTCCGGATTGCTCACGGGCAGATCCTAAGCCGAAATCTTTTCCGGCCACCAACACATCGCCCGGCTGAACCTGTTTGGCAAACGCCGGATCAATTGCCTCCATACAATGTTTGGCCATTTCCTCCACCGGAAACTTCAACCAGACACCGGGCGCAATAATGTCCGTGTCGATGCTGTCCCCAAAAACCCATGCCCTGCCCGCCATCACGCCGTCTCCGCCAACATATCACGCGGGTCGGCAATGCGGCCGGACACGGCGGAGGCGGCCACCGTATAGGGTGAGGCCAAATAGACATAAGAGTCGTTGTGACCCATGCGGCCTTTGAAATTGCGATTGGTTGTGGAGATACAGGTCTCCCCTTCGGACAAAAGACCTGCACCCAAACCGGCACAAGCGCCGCAACCGGTCGGCATGAGAATCGCGCCGGCTTCAGTCAACGTTTGCAGCGCGCCGTCCGCCGCAGCTTGCGCCGTAATCTTGGTCGATGACGGCGCCACCAAAAGCCTTGTATCCGCGGAAACCTTCCGCCCTTTCAAAACACTTGCGGCCATGTGCAGATCTTCAAGCTTCGCGCCGACGCAAGCCCCGATATAACATTGTTGGATCTTTTGACCCACATGATCAGAAACCGGCGCACTGTTTTCAGGCGAATGGGGCGCAGCCACAAAAGGTTCCAAAGCGCCTGCGTCGAAATCGTATTTGGCTTCAAACGGGGCATCATCGTCGCTGCGCCACGTCACCGCATCCTCATCAACCTCGCCGCCATGGGCACGGATATGATCAAGTGTCGTTTTGTCCGCTGCCACGAGACCGGTCTCTGCCCCCAACTCCGCCGCCATATTGCTGAGCACCATGCGTTCGGCCATGGGCATGGCTTCCACCGTGTCGCCGCCATATTCAATGGCCTTGAAGCTGTTGCCCATGCCAAGCTCGCGGCACAAGAAAAGCATAATGTCTTTGGCGACAACGCAGTTACCAAAAGTCCCCGACCAATTGACCCGAATGGTATCAGGCACCGCCAACCAAATCTCTCCGGTGGCAACAACAGCGGTCATATCCATAGCGCCATATCCCGCCATGTAGCAGCCAAAGGCGCCCCCGGTGGGTGAATGAGAATCTCCACCACAAACAAACATGCCAGGCTTCAAATATCCGTTCTCCGGCAGAACGACATGGCAAATCCCTTCCATGTCATGAAACCGCTTAATGCCGTGTGCTTTGACGAAGTCCCGTGTGACTTTCAGAATCTCCGCGCTTTCGCGATCGATCGCGGGCACAAAATGGTCCGTCATAATGACAATTTTGTCCGGATCCCAAACGCCAACCCCGAGTTCTTTCAGCCGTGGCCCCCAACGACGCGGGCCGCTGGAATCGTGAGCCATCACCAGATCGACCTGACAGGTGACAATCTCACCAGGCGTGACGGTCTCTTGACCGCTGGCGCGTGCCACTATCTTTTGGATCAAGGTTTGGCCCATCGGGCGTGAACTCCATCACTCGTCAAAAACAGTTATACAAGTATTGGCGTGTTATGGCTGCGAGAACCCCAAATTGGCGGCGCTCCACAGCGCAGACGGCAGCAGGTTTTGCAATTGGCCGCTCATTCACCATAAACTCCAACACGCACAGGTGACAGAAGAGATACAAAATGGCCGATGTGAATGTTGTGTCAGCAGGCGTTGGAGGACTGGCACGTCTTTATGCCGAACGCCGCTCGACGGCAGTCGAAGCCACGCAAATCTATTTGGACCGGATCGCATCTCTGGACCCAAAGCTTGGCGCATTTATCTCCGTCGACACGCAAGGTGCGTTGACACAAGCCGACGCTTCGGACCGCCGGCGCGAGGCCGGCCAAAGCCTGGGAACCCTTGACGGCATTCCCATCGCCGTCAAAGACAACATCGATGTGGCAGGACAGGTTTGCACGGCCGGCATTGAAGTGCGGCGGAATCATGTGGCGCAAAGTGATGCGGGCAGCATAGAAGCCCTGAAAGACGCCGGTGCCGTCATCTTAGGGAAAACCAATATGCACGAGGCGGCGCTCGGCGGGATCACGGACAATGCGGCCTATGGACGATGTCACAATCCTCATCGCCGCGACTGGACCCCAGGTGGATCGAGCGGCGGATCAGCGGTGGCGGTCTCCGCCGGACTGTGCGCAGCTGCCCTGGGCACCGACACGCTGGGCTCGGTCCGAATCCCGTCTTCTTACTCGGGCACATGCGGACACAAGCCCACATACGGATTGGTCAGCCAGCGCGGTGTCATTCCGCTCAGCGTGTTGCTTGATACGGTCGGCCCCCTGGCACGATCCGCACAAGATCTGCACCTCGTGATGGAAACCATCGGCCGTTATGACCCAGCCGATTCATATGCACGGCGTCCGCCGGTAAACTTTTCATGGTCCCCCGTGCAGGCCCCGGATTTGTCGGGCCTGACTCTGGCACGTGTTCGAACGGAAAACTGTTTCGAAGTAGACCTGGATATTCTGTCGGCGCGCGATGCTGCACTCAAAGTAATGGAAGACTTAGGCGCGACCGTCGTGACCGTTACGCTTGATGATTACAACCCCATCGCCATGCGCAATGAAGCGGTGCTTTTGTTGCAAGCGGAGGCCTTTGCCTATTACCGCAAAGATCTAGACGAACATCCGGACCAATTCACGCCCGTGCTGCGCGAGCGCTTGGAATATGGCGCAAAAACATCCGCCCCCCGTTTGACCGAAGCGCTGAAAGCCATGCACGATACGCGGCTTATCCTGAGGGATCTCTTACAACATGCAGATGCCTTGGTGCTGCCGACCACCCCGCACACTGCATTTGATTTTGAAAACGGAATTTCAGACCATCAAACAGACTTTACCGCCCTCGCCAATTTTACGGGCTTTCCTGCAACGGCCGTCCCCACCGGTTTTGCGAGCAACGGCATGCCGACGTCACTTCAAATTGTTGCCCGGCAATTTCAAGACGATCTGACGTTGCAAATCGCCGAAGCCTATGGGAGGGCGGCCAGCCACAATATGTGGCCAAAAGATTTCAGACCTTGAGCGTCAATAGGTGAATTTTGGCCGCCGCTTTTCCAAAAACGCGGCGCGTCCCTCTTGAAAATCTTCACCGCCAAAAGCATCGATAAACAAAGCCCGTGTCTCATCCGTGTCATCATCAACACCCGATAAGATTTTGTTGATCACCTGATTGGTGGCTTTTGTGCTGAACCGGGAATTGCGGCAAATGCTCTCCGCATAAGACGCAATCTCGTCTTGAATCGAAGCAGGCTCACAAAGGCGATTCACAAGCCCCATGGCCATTGCTTCTTCCGCCGCGACCACCCGAGCAGTATAGATCATGTCTTTGGTATGAGACGGACCAATCACATCGACCAATCTTTTCGTGTCCGCCAGGCTGTATACCAAGCCGAGCCGGGCGGGCGGCACGGAAAACTTGGCGGTCGGGTCAGCAAAACGCACATCGGCACACATTGCGATGGCACAACCGGCCCCCATACACGGCCCTTGGATCTGCGCAATCAACGGCTTTGATAGCCGCGCGAGTTTGTTCTGCGCATCCTGCATAGATTTTGTGTAATCCATGCTGGTCTCAGGCGTGGAATAAACGCTCTCAAATTCCACAATATCGGCGCCGGCCGCGAAAGCAGTTTCGTCCACACCGCTGACGATGGCGACCTTGATGGTATCGTTGCCATCGACCTGGTCGGCAATGGCGGCGATCTGCTTCCACATCTCCCATGTGAGCGCATTCTTTTTCGACGGCCGGTTGAGCACAATGCGTGCTATGGGGCCGTCAATATCCAGAAAAACACTGTCTTGCGCCATTGGAGTCCCTCATCATCTGCATTCACCGTCGCTTTTAAGTCGAAGGGCGGTCAGGCGCAACGATCGAATTGGCTTGAGGGTGATTTGCGGCAAATAGTGATGCTTGTTTATCCCTTGGCCTGAGGTTGACCTTATGAATGTCTTGATCGTTCTTGCCCACCCCGAACCCAAATCCTTCAATGCCGCTTTGACAGAGGCGGCTGTCGAAACGCTTGAGTCCATGGGGCACAATGTCGAGGTCAGCGATCTCTATGCCCTTGGATTTGACCCGGTTGCCGGCCCTGGTGACGTGACCGAGCGGCTCAATGGGGATTTTTTCAATTTGGCCTATGAGCAAGGGCATGCGGCTGAGAACAATCTCTTCGCCGCCGATGTGCAAAGCGAAATCGACAAAGTTCAAAAGGCAGATTTCCTGATTTTGCAGTTTCCCATGTGGTGGTTTTCCATCCCGGCCATCTTGAAAGGCTGGGTGGACCGGGTTCTCGCCTACAAAATTGCCTATGGCTTGGGACAATGGTGGGACGAAGGGTTTTTCAAAGGACGCCGCGCCATGTTGTCGATCACCACCGGAACCCCGGCGACGGCGTTTTATCCCGACGGACGCAACGGTGATATGGACCGCATATTGTGGCCGCTCAATGCCGGGCTGTTGAGAATTTGCGGATACGATGTCCTGCCGCCGCATATCGCCTATGGCGCGCCCTGGCTCGACGATGCGGGACGCCAATCTCTGATCGATCAGTATAAAGACCGTCTAAAGACATTTGAGAGCGACGAACCGCTGTTCTTTCACAAGCTTGACGAATTCGGTGACGATTACAGACTAAAATCTGGCATTGAACCGGCGACGCCCGGACAGCACCGCACATAAGTCAACTCACGACGCTCACAAGTAAAGCTTGCCCCCCAGCCTAGGCCTGTCCAATATGCAGGCCAACAAACCAACAGGATTATCAACATGCTCGGATCGATCAACACCGTCACCGTCCTCGCCCAGGATCTGGAAGAAATCAAAGCTGCTTATGGCGATTATCTGGGCTATTCAGTGGTCGAGGAGAGCCGCGTCTCCGATTCGCTTGCTGCCAGTTGGGATGCACCCGGCTCTGCCGGACGGTCCACATTGCTTTTACAACCGGTCAGCAAGGCCGAAAGCTACCTGCGATTTGTCCAAGGGGACGAGGTTCCGGAGTTCAAAACCTTGCGCAGCTATGGCTGGGGATCAACGGAGATCGTGTGCAAGAACGTTTATCATCTGGCGGAAGAGATCAAAGGCGGCCCCTTTGAAATCTATCAACCGCCGGCGGTCCTCGGATTTGATTTCACCGATGCCATTCACGCCTTTCAAGTGATTGGGCCGGCCAAAGAGCTGCTCTATTTTACCCATATAGATGAGCCGGTGCCGGGCATGGACTTGCCCATGGCGACGGCCCGTATTGACCGGACGTTTGTGACCATATTAGGAGGCAAGTCGCTCGACGAATTGGTCGATTTTTACAGCACGACATTCGGCCTGACCGCAGGCATGCGTATGGACGGCAATATCCGCGTGATCAACAAAGCCTATGGCCGCCCTGCGGGAACCAAAACCACCATCACGACCATGGAACTGACCAATCAAAATTTGATTGAGCTTGATGAATTCCCGGAGAATGCGACGCCCCGCCCCTGCCATGAAGGATGTTTACCGCCAGGTATGAATATGGTGACGTTTCACCACAACAATTTGGATGAGCTCGCAGGTCATTTGATCACTCCGCCGGAAGAACGCAGCGAAGCGCCGTATTATGGTGCGCGGGCGGCAACCATTAAGGGACCTGCAGGAGAGCTGATCGAATTGATCGAGCAAAAGAACTAGAACACGAGCGAGCAAGAGCCGGTTGAGATGACCGTCTAGGAAAGTTGGGGCGCCATGACATTGCCGTGGCGCCTTTTCTATTTCAGACCCAAAGACCCCGGATTGAGACGCCTGCCGGAATCGACCACGTCTTTGATGCCTTCCAAAACACGCCAAGTGTGTTCATCGCGGCCCTGTTTGTAAAGATAGGCCCGGCCGATCTGAAAATGGGCCGCTTTAAACTCCAAGAACAATTCACATAGGTCTTGCTTAAATTCCGCGACGACGGCATCGGCCTCGTCGTTCTTCTCAAAGCCTTTGAGACCCTTCATGACATTCTCTTGAATGGTGCGCCGGTGGATCTCGCCATGGGAACTCGGCCAATAAAGAACCGGCTCGATTAAGAACGCATTGTTAGACAATGTACTCACCAAGAACCCCTTGGTAATGCCCAAACGGTCAAACCGGTTCTGATACTGACCGACCAATTCATAAATCGCAGCCCAAACCGCCTTCGCTTGGCTGAGCGGCACCATGCCGTGAACCGGCAACCATCTCTCCCCTTCGGGACCCAGAACATTGTTCAACGGGTTGAAAGGTGCACCCCGTGTGATTTTTGGGATGGAGTTTTCAATTTCCTTGCCCCACCTGGTCGCAACCTCCCGCACAGTCGCGATATCGGCCTCAACACCCGGCCGGTTGGTCCCCTCAACGACCACATGCATGGAATAAGACACATCTTTCATATAACGCCGGCCGGCGACGGCGACCTTCGCCGCTTCTTTAACTCCGTCCAGAACCCCCGACTGGCCTTTCAAAACGCCGCCCAAGGATTGCAGATCTTTCATCAGACTTTCGCGTTGCAAGCGCTTCTCAGCCAAATCGGGATCAAATCCGAAGATTTCGCTGGCGACACCCAGCCGGGCTACAGCACAAAGTGCGTCGGCGCACTCTTCGTAGGTTTCAAACGAAAATGAAGCATAGTCCACATGAGCCGGTTGACGGATCAAGCGGAAAGACGCTTCTGCTTTGATGGCAAGCGCGCCGGTATCGGCCACAAACAAACCGGTAAGATCAGGGCCGTAATGGCGACTGAAAGGCTGAGCGCCGCTTGTGGACCAGGTGCCCGTCGGCACAACACTGCCGTCCGCAAGAACCACCTTTAAGCCGACGACACTTTCTGTCACTGGACCATACTGGGCTGAGCCGAAAAACATGCCGTTCTGCGAAAGGCCGCCACCGACAGTCGCTTGAATTCCGGACAATGTTCCCCAGAAGGGCGTGCGAAACCCAGAGTCCTTCAGGGCCTCGTGAATTTGTGCCCAGGTACATCCGCATTGCACAGTGATGTACATATCATCGGAATTAATTTCGATGATCTTGTCCATACCGCCCATATCGACCAGAACAACATCATGAGCGGTTTGCGTATAGCCGTTGGTGTAAGACATTCCACCGCCGCGCGGTGCGATGGCCATACCGGCATCTGCGACAAGCTTGACAGCCTTTGATAGGTCATCCGTGGATTGCGGCCTGATGACCAAACTGACCAACTCACCAGTAGAATAGATATCTTGAGAGTAAAACTGTCTCTCCGAGATATCGTCGACAACCCCAGCTTCTCCCAACAGAGAAACCAATTGTTCTTTCAACTGATCAATTGACGGCATTCTTTAGCACTCACCTATGAACATAAAACGCGGGACCTAAAACAAAGCGGCAACCTCATTTAGGATCCGTGTGTTGCCGGGTTTGACGATCCCGATGACAGCTTCGATGAAAACGCCAGCCCAAATTGCCCAGACCCAAGGCCGCGCGTCGCTTAAGCCCTTTTTCATCTTGGCATTGTCCTCATCAGTCATGGTCTCGCCCTTCGACATTTTGTGCAGGCCTTCAACAAAAGCCGGCAAATGGCGGCGGATCATGATTCCGCAGAAAATTAGAAACGAGAAAATGACCAGCTTGGCAACGAGCCATGGTGCACCGGCCAAACGATCCGTGGCAACCGCGATGCCGACGGAAATGAGGATCGCCACAACCATGAAACAACGGAAATAGTAGTCGATCTTGGAAAGCTGTTTGGCGAGGGGCTGCCCTTCTTTGAAATGGATCGTCAACACCATTCCGAGCCAGAAAGGAGCGAGCAACAAAATGCCGATATACAAAATTGTCGGATGCTCAAAATTCAATTCATGGGCCAGCAGGCCACCGACCGTCAGCATTAAAGTCATGCAGATTCGGGGAATAAGATCCAAATCCAGCATGATCTTCGCGGATGTCAGACGGGTTTCATTGCTGAGTTTTGGATTGATGACGAAATTACTCGAATAGAAAACACCGAGATCGCCGCCCAGCCAATAAACAAAGAGCAAGATGTGGAGAATCAACAAAATTTCGTAAAACATTTTCGGCCTCCTAGAGACGGTTTAAACTGTTTTTTGCCGCGGATTGCCGGCCATTTGTCGGCTATCTCGCGGAATGGCGCCAACAAATCAATGGACAACGTGCCCATAGCCGCGATGTGGCTGGCAGAAGAAAAAATCAGCTGCGTTCAGCAGTCGCGCCACGCAATACAAACTCATATTCGTGCCTGTCGGGACGCAAAAAGACAATAATCAGCGACAATGGCTGGTCATCCACATCTTTCACGATGGTGGATATTTTGGTGATTGGCGATCCAACCTCCAGGTTTAATCGCCCAGCGATTTCGGGGTCGGCAGCCACAGATGTAATGAATTTTTGTTGCACCCCAAGCTCAAATCCGGCCTCCCGCAGCAAAACCGTGCGCAGCTTACCTTCTTCCAGCCCGGATATCTCCAAGCACTCCATAACGCGGGGGTGAAAATAGGTTTCCATATAAAAAACCGGCTCATCAGACACCAAACTGATCTGCATCACCTTGAGCAGCTGCGTATCGACCTCAAGCCCCAAACGCTCGCCGATTTGGCCACGCGACGACACGACCTCCTCGCCTATGGACTTCATGACCGCATCAGCCGTCGTCATATTAACGGATTCGACATTCGCAACATACTGATACGACCGAACACCCTTCATGCCGTTGAAGCGCACTACGGTCCCGCGGCCGCGCTTGCGTTCCACAAATCCATCCCGCGCCAATTGATCAAGGGCTCGTTTTGCCGTGATTCTGGAAACACTATACTGACGGGCTAGGGCCGCCTCGCCCGGCAAGACATCGTCAACGGCCAGTTCCTTGTTTTGAATGGCCTCGCGCAAAACTAGATAGATCTGGTGATAAAGGGGCGTAGGCTGATCGTTTCGCAGCCGTTTGGCGTTTTTTGGCTTTATGTCAAAAATTGTCACGTTTTCTTCCGGTCCCCGCGCCCAACTTTAATGGGCACAGACAAAGTCCCTCAACCATAAAAAGTAATTATATAAATGATTGTCGTAAGTTACAATAAACTCTTGAGGTGTAGTGGCCTACTCATGTTTGCCCACGGACCATTTTTCGGGGCTTAAGTGAGCCTCGGCAAAAGACTTCGGTGCGCCCTCAAGTCGTGTTGCAAGAGAATCATTCCATCGATTGAGGAACCCGAACAACCCAATCACGCCCATAATCTCAACAATTTCCGCATCACTGTAATGGGCTTTCAGGCGCAGAAAATCCTCGTCCCGAACAGCCGATGGCGAGTGGCCTGCCAGCATCGCGAAGTTGAGCGCGGCTTTTTCTGCGTCATCAAAGAGCGCGCTGTCCTCAAACGCCCAGACAGCGTCAATCCGGTCCTGAGAGACACCGGCCTTTGCGGCACCATGCGCTGTATGCGCAGTGCAATACATGCACCCGGCAGCTTGGCTGGTGACCTCCGCAATCAAATGCTTGAAACCCTCATCGATCTGGCCCGGACCGTAGACGGCGCCGACCAAGGCAGACATCGCCTTCAAGAGTTCGGGTTTGTGGGCCATGGTCAAGACATCGCGGGCTTCAAAACCCATATTGTCGAGGCTGAACTCATAAATTCCTTTGATATCTTCGGGCAAATCTTCCGGCGCGACGGGGCTGACTCTATCCATCAAAAATTCCAGTTCCTTCGGTGCAAACTCGTTCAATACAAGCATTGCAGCGCACAAACACTGTGCTGGCAAGAACCAATCCAACAAATTCAATTTGTTCGGCCTTGTCACTCCATCGAGAGACGATCAGGGGTCGATTGGCGACCCTCAGAAACGTTGGAGAATCTCAAGCCAAAACCAAATTCCTTATCTGCGAAACAAGAGTGAGGGGGTACAGTAGCCATTGTCTCGAATCACAATCGTTGGACAAAACAATTTCCACCGGCCGTACCATTGATGACGGGAAAAGCAGGATTGGCAGCCTCGATGCCATCCGTGCATGGGCTTTTCTGTGTCTGGTGCCTGTGGTGGTGCAATCCTATGCGCTGGTGACGACCAGCGGTAACGTCAGTCTGAGCTCGCCTCTGAGCGGTGCGGATGGCGTGATATGGATTCTTCTGCAGATTTTTTGCGCTGATATTGGTTTTATTCTTTTGGTTGTTGCTTTCGGGGCCGGGCTTAAATTGCACACTCAAAGACAGAACGTGCGACCGCAGAAAGGCAGAGCACAACAACGTCGGCGCATGAAAGCATTCATCGCTGTCGGCATTCTGCTCTTTGCCCTACTGGGTGCGGATCCAACATTTATCGCTTTGGGCCTTATCGGAATTCTGAGTCACCGCTTCATCAAATGGCATAACCGCAAACAGCTCGTTCTTGGAACCGCATGTATAGTCGTTACGGCGTTTATGTTTGCAGCACTTGCCGAAATTCTGTCCCTGCGCGCACCGGACCTCATGATGGAATACGGGCTGAGTGAAATGCGGCTGCCGATTAGGATCAAACCGGAATTCCTGGCTTTGGCACAATCAGGATGGACGGAACAATTTCTGGCGCGCCTGCAACCCAATATCTTGGCAGTGAACGGAGCCGTGGCGGGTCAAATGACACTTATCGGTCTCGGTTTGGCGCTCTTGGGCGCTGCCGCGATGGATCGCGGACTTCTCACTGGCGGTCTTCCCGCAAGCCGTTATGTTATGATGATCGCCGTTGGCCTTGGTCTCGGTGTTCCGTTAAGTTTGGTCGGCATATTAACGGCAGTGTCACAAGCCTGGGAGCCGCCCTTCCTGATGGGATTCGGCGGATTGCTCAAAGGGATCGGCAGCCTATTGCTGACGGCAGCTTTTGCGTCCTTCGTGATCCTTGTATTTAAACGGGGCTGGTTCCGACGAGGCCGACGCATGCTGGAGCGATTGGGCCGGTCGACGCTGACTTGGTCAATCCTTGGACTCTTCTTTCTCGCTTTCTATCATCATGGATACGGTCTGGGGCATGCTGGTTCCGGTGATCGAATTGCCATGATCCAATTCGTGGCGCTCATATGGATCTTGATCGGTGTTACATCCTATTTTTGGTTCAAGTATTTTCACTACGGCCCGTTTGAATGGGCTTTACGCTATTGGGCAAACGAAACACGCCCGCCACTGGCGCGCCTTGACAAAATTTTTGCACCATAGATCGACATCTATTTACTCGGAAGCGACCTGAACAATGCACCCGCTGCTCATTGCGACTTTCATAACGCGAAATCTCGCGCACTCCATTCCCACGTACAAAGAATTGTTTGACTATGACGTTATCCAAACAGGCGCGGTTCCAGAAGATGTCGCCACATTTTGGCATACCTCAACAGATGCCGGCGCGTCCTATGCCCTCTTGGCACCTCACAACGGAGCCGACGGTGGATTTGTTCGTTTGATTGAAAAACCAGACGTACAACCGCAAACGCCTTTTCAAACGTATGGCTGGTGCGGCGCAGAATTTGTTGTTGACGACGTCCTTGCTCTTCAGGCGCGATTTGGGAACGCGGGCATCGAAGTGTTGATGGAACCGAAACCCCCTTGGGCGCCTATGGCCGCAGCCGGTCCCGACGGCGAAGGTTGGTTGTTCAATACGCCTGCAGAAAACAACCCATTTAATTACACCGTGCTCCCCGCCAAATCCTTTGTCGATCGTATTTCTATCATTGTCTGCGCCTGCAAGGACCGCATCCAATCGGAAGCCTTTTATGCTGACCTTTTGGGAGCAAAACCGGGGCATCGTGCGGAAATGCCCCTGCCCTTCGCCAATCGCGTCATGGAATTACCTGGCGACACCGTATATCAGACCGGCGCCATGCGGCTCGGCCGCATGCCCTTTATCGAGCTTGACGAATACCCTCAGGCCGGCAGCCGAAAAAGCCTGTCTTTCGAGGGAGGCCTTGTGTTGGGAAGCTTCCAAGTTCCTTCGCTGGATAACATGAATGTTTCTTTCTTGTCGGGCCCGACTGTGGTTGATGACGAGTTCTACGGCGGCAAGCGCTGTGCCCTTTGCCAAGGACCGGACGGAGAGTTGATCGAACTCATTGAGCAATGAAATTTAGAGACAAAAAGGTATGTCATGACAGTTGAGCGACAGAAAATCATTCTTGCAACGCCTCTTGACGGTGCACCACGCACGGACAATTTCAATATTGTTTCCGAAACACTGCCGGATTTGAAGGACGGGGAGTTTTTGGTCAAACACCAATATATCGCGCTCGATCCCTATCATAGGTTGGCCATCGGCGGACGTCATCAAAGTGTTGACGGTCCGCTTGCAAAAGATGCCGCCCCCGAGTCCGGGACGGTCGGACATATCATTGCGTCACGCAACGCGGCCTTTGCGGAAGGTGAGACCGTTTTTCACCAAGGGGGATGGCAATCCCACTCGATCAGTGACGGAACGGAAGCGCGCATTTTGAAAACCACAGATGTGCCGCTGACGGCTTATTTGGGATGTCTGGGAATGCCGGGCCTTACTGCATATGCAAGTGTGGTCAAATTGGCCAATGTCCAGCCGGGACAGACGGTCTTGGTCTCGGCGGCCTCAGGACCGGTCGGCGCAACCCTCGGCCAAATCGCGATCCAGTTGGGCGCCAAAGCGGTGGGCATTGCCGGGTCGGATGAAAAGTGTTCCTACGTTGTTGACACACTGGGTTTTGAGTCGTGCGTCAATTACAAACACGACAATTATCTGGACACGTTGAAGGACACATTGCCGGGCGGTGCGGACATTTACCACGACAATGTTGGCGGCCAGATGCTGCTGGATGCTTTTCAAGTGTTGAAAGAATATGGAACCGTCGTCTTATGCGGTTTGATCAGTCAATATAACGATCCGTCGAAAGCGATCAATGTTCCGCCAGGTGTTATCATGATGAGACGGGCCACAGTCAAAGGTCTCATCGTTTATGATTTCAATGACAATTACGATGAGTTCCTGGACCTTGCTGTGCCTTGGGTGCGGGACGGCAAAATGAAGCTCAAGGAAGATATTGTCGAAGGCTTAGAGAATCTGCCCGGACATTTCGTAAAACTCATGGCGGGTGAAAATTTCGGCAAAACAATTGTCGCCCTCTAGAGCTGTCTACAGAAGAAACAACGACAGTTGCGGGATGGCGATCACAATCGCCAGACCGATCAACATGAGTATGATAAACGGCACGACGGCTTTGCAGATCGTCCAGAAATCTTCTTTAAACGCCCCCATCGCTACGATCAAATTGAGCCCTAGAGGTGGCGTCAAATAGCCGATTTCCAAATTCACGATCATCATAATGCCGAAGTGAACGCTATTCATGCCGTAGTCGGCAGAGGTGGCGAGCGGTTGCAACAGCGGACTTAAAATGAGGATCGCCGAGCCGATATCGACAACGAACCCGATGAGCAGCAAAATGATGTTTGTGGACAGAATAAAGGCAAGCTTTGAGTCCACGGCGCCCGTCATAATTTCAACAAGCTGACCGGGAATTTCCTGGTAGGTCAAGAATGTGTTGAGCGCGGTGGCAAAGGCAAGAAGTGGAAACAAACTGCCCAAGAGTTTCGACGTCTCACCGACAACTTCGTAAAGATCTTTCAAGGACATGTCGCGATGGACCGCCATCTCGACCACCAGAGCGGTAAAGACCGCAACAGCCGCAGACTCCGTTGGCGTGAAATATCCCGAATAGATACCGCCGAGAATAACCACAGGGGTGAGCAAGGCGAAGACGCTCTCACGTAAGGCTTTGCCGATCGCCCGCACATCAAAACTGCCCCTTGGGCGCTTGATATTCACCGCCATGGAATAGGCGGCCATTAAGCCGGTCAAAACCAGCGCGGGCCCGATCCCGGCAATGAACAGATCCGCAATGGATGTCTGAGTCATTACCCCATAAAGAATGAGCGGAATACTGGGCGGAATAATGATTCCCAAGGTGCCTGCGGCGCAAAGGGCGCCTAAGGCAAATGACTTTGAATAACCTTCTTGAATCAAAGCCGGATACATGATGGCACCGACGGCCAGCAAGGTCACTGTCGACGATCCTGAAATCGCGGCAAACACGGCACAGGACAAGATCGTTGCAAGCGCAAGGCCTCCCGGGATGGGATCGGTCACCGATCGCATCAACGCGATCAAACGAACCGCAATGGTTCCGCGGGCCATAATGGCGCCGGCCAAAAGATAAAGCGGAATAGACAACAGGACTTCGCGGCTGGCAGCATTAAACATGACCTCCAACACGAAGGCCGGGTCGTTGTTGAGATCACCCCAAATGTAGTTGGCAAGAAAAACCGCAACACCCAGAACAATCATGACGTTTTGGCGCAGGATAATCAGCGCCACGACAACCAATATCAGCAGGAAAGCAGTCATGCGCTGGGACCCCTGCCATCTTGGTCCTGCAGCAACTCTTGTTCAGCCCCGGTTTCTTTCGGTCGAAGCTCCGGATAAGCAAAGTAAAGGACGTGCCGTATCGCGCCCAAACCAAAGGCGAACACCATGGCCGTTTGAAAAGGCCAAACCAGCCAGAGCAAGGTCGACGTGCGCTCTTCCAAGTCAAAAGTCACTTGAACAACGCCGACTGCGACCACCGCGACAAAAAGATAGAACGCAGCAGAAATCAAATCTGCGAGCCGCAAAATGAAAGGTTCCCAGGATTTCGGTAACACATTGTCAGCAAAGCGTGGCCTCAGATGACGGCCATCGGCTGTCGCGAGACCCAAGGCGATAAACACGACCACGACCATGGCAAACGTGGCGCGCTGGCTGGAGCCGTACCAGCCGACACCAAAGATCTCTCGCGACGCGACGTCGATCATGAGAACCAGAGTCATGATAGCGAACGCTGCAAAACAAACCGCCAGCTCTATCTTCTTGAGCACGGTGAGAAACTGACGCGCGTTGGACAAAGGGGGTCGCCTCTTTTTTTACGATCGTTGACGTTGCTAGTTGATGTTTGGTTCGGAACTCATTTGGGTGGCGCGGAAGGCTTCCTTGCCGGCTAGAATGGCATCGTAAATCATCTGAGACTCGCCGCCAACCTCGTCGATAATATCGAACACCAGGGGCTGGGTTTGCTCAACCCAAACGGCGCGCTGATCCGGAGTCAGCTCAATCACCTTAATGCCCTCATCCCGCATCGCCTGGAGCAATCCGTCCGCCAAGGCCCGCACCGCTGCCCGGTCCACTGAGGCCGGACCGAAGGCACCCATAATGGCGGCCTGATGTTCAGAAGAGAGAGAATCCCACCAATCCTTATTCGCGATTTGGCCGCCGGTGTCGTAGGAATGCCGGGTCAGAGTCAAATGACTGGCATAAGAGCGGGACTGAAAAAAGTGAAAGATGGCATTGCTTGTGCCGCCGCGCACCAGACCCCGTTGCAACGCCGGTACCAAGTCGACACTCCCGATCGGAATGGAATTGGCGCCTATGCCGAGTAAAAAGGCCTGGGCCGAGACATTGGGCGCACCGCGTAGCTTCAAACCCTCGGCATCTGACGGCAAAATCACCGCACTGTTGGAATAAAGATCGGTCCATCCGACTTCGTTCCAGCGCAAGAGTGCCAAGCCCTTTTTCGCAAAAAGCTGGCGCGACGGCTCCAGAAGAAAGTTGTCGTAGACGAAATCAACCTCCTCGGCGGAATCAAAAAGATAAGGGGACATGGCAACAGTCAATTCAGGGACAAGCGTCGCCAGACCTTGCAAAGACGCACCGGAAATTTGCACGCGGTTTCTGCGAAGCGCTTTGAGGATCTCATCTTCATTGCCCACTTCCCCACGGATCAAATAGCGCAGATCGACATCGGTCGTGTTTTCATCAATATGAGCGCGAAAGCGGGTCCAGGCCGCATCCCAAGGGGTGTTCGGCGGCGCCATCGCGGCAATCCGGCCAAAAAGAGGGGCCGGCTCCACAGACGCGGCGCTCACACTGTGAGGCAACACCAATAGAATGAGGCCAAAAGCGGCGGCAACGTATTTGCGGATGAACACAGGATTCTCCCATTCAGATCAACACATTCACGGCTAGCACAGGTAGGCGAGGCAACCTAACTCGAATTCGTCTCACCCGCTCAATTTGCTGTTGACGGACAACAGTCATAATTGATAATGACTCTCAATATCAATTCACCGCATGTTGAGTGTGGTTATTGTGAGAATTTGATAGGATAAACACATGGCAAAACAGGCATTCGACAATTGATGCCCTGCATTTGCCGGAACCGTCATCGGCCTGAGGGACTGTGCCGAGATATGACAGGGGGATCACATGAAAACGTCTAACAAACTCTTCGCGGGAGTTGGGCTCAGCGCCTTAATGGCTATCCCAACCACACCCGCTTACGCGCAGCTTGATGAGATCATTGTTACAACGCGAAAGCGTGCAGAGACGCTGCAAGATGCACCATTATCCGTCACAGCTTTTACGGCGGAAACTATTTCCCGACAGGGCATCACGAGTGTCCGGGAATTGGCGAACCAAGTGCCGGGCTTTAATTTCAATGAAGGCTTTGGCCGCCGGGATGACCGCCCTGCCGTGCGCGGCTCGACCAGTATCGGAACGCCGGACTTTGGTGTGGAATCCGGAACAGCCATCTTTGTTGACGGTGTTTTCGTCAGCGCGGACACATCGGCATTCGGCTTAAACGATTTGGAACGCATCGAATTCGTGCGCGGCCCGCAAAGCGCGCTCTATGGCCGCAACGCCTACGCAGGTGCCGTCAACTTCATTACCAAAACACCTGGTGATGAGTTTACCTTTGACGGCTATGCAAGTTACGCCGAGCACGATCAATATGAGATCAGTGCCAACGTGGCCGGGCCTATTGTGGAAGGGAAATTGTCCGGCTCGCTATTTGCCCGCTATTATGAATATGGCGGTGAATACACCAATCCCAATGATGGCGAGGAATTGGCCGACGAGCAAACCACCTCCATCGCTGGTGCCCTGTTTTTCGAACCGAACGAAATTTGGAGCGCAAAATTGAGATTGGCCTATTCGGAAGACGACGACGGTCATCCGGCCTTTGTCCAAATCGAAAACAGCACACTTGGCTTCAACGATTTCGGCGCAAGCCAAACGCGAAATGATTTTGGTGACAATGCCGTTGATCCGGTAGGTGTCAATTCCAGCGCCACGCGGGATCAATATTTCAGAGGCGAATTGCCGGTGCTGGACCCGAAACCTGTTGAAACGGACACGGTCTCACTCTTCGGTGAGCCCGGCCTCCAACGGGAAACATTTATCGCCACATTCCGCACGGATTGGGATGTTGCCGATGGCCATGTCCTGTCACTTTTGGCCGGCTATCGCGATCAATCCTTGGCAACGGCAACCGACAACGCGCCGAATATCATCACCTCCGATTGCGACACAGGCGCACCGACTTCGACCTTTGCCGGATGTCCCGTTTTGCCATTCGGAACAATTTTCTCCGATCCGCAAGACCCAGGATCTGTAGGCGGGGAGTTCATCGCGGTCGATACGGAAGATACGGAGGAGTTTTCCGTTGAACTGCGATTGGCCTCTCCGGAAGACCAAGCCTTTCGGTGGCTGTTCGGTGGCTTCTATTACAATGTTGAAATTGAGCCTTTCGATGTGGTGGATCAACGCATCGATGTAGACGGTGTGAGAGAAACCAAAAACTGGGCCATCTTTGGTCTGGGCGAGTATGATTTCACCGACACCTTCACCGCGACATTGGAATTGCGCTACGCGGAAGATGAAAAAACAAAAGACACGGCCAATTTGGATCCTGTTGAAGAGACGTTCGACTCTTTCAACCCGAAGCTCACTTTGAGCTGGGATGTGACCGACGAAGCCAATCTCTATGCAAGTGTTGCCCGGGGGAATAAGCCCGGCGGCTTTAACGACGAAAACAACTTAAGAGCCGGATTGGGTGACCCCAATGTCACATTCACGGAAGGCACACCCGTACCCGCCTTCGATGAAGAAACGTCATGGGTCTATGAGGTCGGCAGCAAAACAAGCTGGCTCGATAATCGATTGCGCGTCAATGCCTCAATCTTCTTTGCGGATATCGAAGACGCTCAATTGACAAACACCTTTGCCGCAAACGTCGACGGGTCAGCCACAGGCAATTCCCAAATCATCAATGTTGAATCGGTGGAAACCTGGGGCGGTGAGATTGAACTCCAAGCAGCACCCACCGACAATCTCTTCTTGAGCTTGGGATATGCTTACGTCGATCCGGAAATCAAAGAAGGCGGCACGCAAGACCAAGACGATATTTTCGGTGATCCCAGCATCGCGGGAAACATCTTCCCCCGTGTCTCTCAACATGAGGTCAATTGGTCGGCCGACTACCGTCACCCAATTGCCAATACGGATTTGGACTTCACGTTCAATGTGAATGGATCTTACGATTCAAAAAGATATGTCCAGGTGCACAATCTGGCGGAGTTCGGCGAGGCTACCGTATGGAACAGCCGGATCGGCATTGATCATGAAAACTATTCGATCGCGATTTTCGGCAAAAACCTGACGGACGAGGATGCCTATGTGGACGTGCTTCGCTTTCGCGATGTGGTTCCCGTCGGCCGCCGCGCCTTTACGGGTACCTACCGCAAAGGACGACAAATCGGCATCGAGGCACGCGTGCGCTTCTAAAGCCGCGACCAAGGCCAATTTTTATGAGCCGGCGGGGGTCTCCCCGCCGGCTTTTTATTGACGAACTCGCAGTTCCGATTGCCCCCCGGCAAAGGATACGTTAACCATTTGTTAAAAGTTTTTGAGGCGGCCGGCGCGAATCCCTATGGTCGGCGTCTGGCGGAAATTGTTGGCGGCATCCCTGCGGCGGGGGTGATCCTGTCCATCAGCAACAAGCGGAATCCATGGCAAAAGGTCCCTCCATAAAAGCTGTGAATCTGTCTGAGGTCAGGCAGCAAAAGCAGTCGGCCGAGCAAGCGTCGCTGAACGCGCTGGAGCAGTCGCTCGATCAAGAACTCAAAGCCAAAGCCGGCCGCTCAAACTTGTGGATCGGCCTGGTGGCGGCCACCATGAGCCTCTACTGGGCGGGCGCTGTGGCCGCTTATGTTTGGGGAATTTACACAACCGGCACACTCGAAACCTCCATACAATGGTGGGGGCTCTTTCTGGTCGTCCTGGTCTTGCCCATTGTATTTATTTGGCTGGTCAGTTTGATTGCCAAGCGCTCCCAAGACTTGAAGGCCGAAGCCAATCATTTGGCCGCCATTGCTTTGCGCCTGACCCATCCGGAAGACCAGGCATCGCGTGAAATCACGCGCCTTGGACATGCGGTCCGCCGCCAGGTCGAAGCCATGGAAAAAGAAATGGATATGGCATTGGCCCGGGTTTCGCAGCTCGACAACACGGTCCGCGATCAAACCAACACTCTCAACAAAACGGCCGAGGAGACGCAGGCGCGGATTGACAAAGTCAAAACCGACCTTGAATCCGAACGGAAAAGCCTGGAGACGCTCGCGGCACAAATTGAGACCCAAAGTGAGGCGCTTGCACAGCAAATCGACGGCAAGACACAAACACTGAAAAGCGCAACCGAGGCCGTCACGGAAACTCTGGCAGCGACCGACACAGATCTACAGGTCCGCCTCGATAAGATTCAAAAAACCTCAGATGATGCGGTGGACAGAGCGCGCGACACTGCTGAAGACCTTAATCGCCAAATTGAGCACCTAGATAAAGCCTCCCGTTTTGCCGTTTCGCAGTCAGAAATGGCGTCCGGTTTTTACAAACAACATCTTGAGGCGCTCGGCAAATCAACCCATCTCTTGGCGGAAGAAGGCCGGTCCCTCGATGCCAAGTCTCGAGACCACCAAGATGCCGTCGCGGCGATGACAAACGAGGTCAGAGACAAGGTTGAGTCTATAGAGTTGGGTCTGCAGAACTCCGCCCACCAGATCCAATCCGCCTTATCGGAAGCAAAATCCAAGGCTGATCAGATTGGCGAAGACTTCGTCCAAAAAGCAGAGAATCGTACGAGGAAAATCGAGTCGACTGTCTCGGAATCCTCGTCGATGATTGAATCAACCCTGGACAGTCTGGAAGCACAAGCGGATCAAATCGCCGGTAAGATCGCATCCCAAATCGAGGATACGGCAATCGCCGTCGAAGGATCGATCGTTGAAACAACGCGGAAATTTGAATCCCAGTTGGTCGACGCGGAAGACAAGATCAATAGTGCAGGAAAAGTCTTTGAAAGCAGCGCACTCGCCATCGAACAGCAAAGCCAAGACGCCGCAAAGGCACTCTCAGACGCAGGCGAGACCGCAGGTACCATTGCAAATCAAGCCAGAGACATTTTGCAAAAGAGCGCAGCAACATTCAAAGATGACGTAGACTTCAGCGTAGCTGTTTTCTCCGATGCCTTAGAGCAACTGACCAGTCACAACACGAGGCTCAAATCGGCTTTTGAAGCACAAGACGAGATGCTGTCACAAATGCCGGCATTGGTCGAAGATCAAGTCAAAGCCATCGAAAATTTGGTGAGTGAGTCAACAGGCAATGTACAAAAAGCGGTTCAAGCTTCACTTGAGGATGCAGAACGTCTCGATGAAAAGATCGCAGAACATGGGCGATCTCTGCTGGCCAATGGCGAGGATGTTCTACGGGCGTTGAATGCGAGCCTTGAGCGCACGCGCCAGGAAGCCGAAGACGCAAGGACATCCCTTACAGCGCGCACGGCAACCATTGTTTCCGAGATTGAGGCAGCCGGAACGGCGGCGGATGAGGTCATTGAGAAGACGGAAACCGCTTTGATCAAGCGAGCGGAATCTCTCAAGCTTTTGATGAGCGACTCTGATAAACATGCGGAGTCGGTCACACAAGCTATTGAACAGAAACTTGCCACCGGATTGGTGGACATGAAGAGCGAGATCGACCAGGCCGAAGCTGCCATTGGCGAAGCCGTTGAGCGGCTAGCCAATACGTCGACCCAAATTGAAGACGCGACGCGGTCCGCCAATGCGATTCTCGATGCAACACTTGGGCAAATGGAAGAACGGTTCAAGCAATTCCCTGAGCAAGCCAAAGACAGTGGAGAGCGGATCAGAAGCATCGTCCTCACCCAAATTAGTTCTTTGACGGACATTTCCGAGGAAGCTGCCAATAGAGTGTTGAATCTGGATGCCGCATTTCAGGCAAGAATCCGCGGCATTTATGAAACCCTTGCCAGATTGCTGCCGCCGGTAGACACACAAGACGGACAGGCGCTCTTGGCGGATCCCTCACCAGCCGCTCCGGATGTCGTCGCGCCGCAAAAATTGCAGCCGATTACAGATGCGCAACGCCAAAGCCTCGTGTCGACCAAGCCGGCAGTGCCGAACGACACAACGAGCACTGACATCTACCCGCAAATTTGGGAGGACATGGTTGATGAAAAACGGGGCGATGTGCATCCGACCGGTGAAGGCCAAACGGGAAGCAATCCACCTGACTTGAAAGACAAAGGTCTGGCCAAGCGCCTGGCACGACGCCTTAAAAAAGACCGAAACAAAAAGCTCTCGCTCGACAGCTCCGACCTGTCTAAAAAGGCCGCAGCCACCGCAGATGATGAAGCCTCATCCCTTAAGACAGGAGCGTTTGAACACGCTTTGCGCGACGCATTAAAGACCGAATTGGGCACTGGCTCTAAGAAAGCCAAAAAAATGAAGTGGCGCGAAATTCTGTCGGCGGCCGACTCGGTCACCGAGTCGGATGGGCCGGCATATGCGGTAGAAACGCCCAGCATCTCGCGAACCTCCGAGCATATGGTTGAAACACTGCATGCTATGACCGTTGACCTCAGCCGCGCTCTCGAAAAAGACGTGCCGGCCGGACTGGTTGACCGGTACCTTGCGGGAGAAAGGGATCTATTTGCCAAACGGCTTGCCAATCTCAGCCGCGACAAATTGAATGCGAAGATTCGAGACAAGTACACGTCGGACGATGATTTCAAGAATTACGTTGACCGCTACATTTCGCAATTTGATCGCCTGCAAGCCGAACTGGGCAAGGACGCTACAGCTTCCGATGACGGAGATGAGACGCGCAGAGTCTACGAACTCTTGAAAAATTCCATCGGGGGATCGAACCCAAACTAACGCTGATCCAGCTCAGCAAGCGACCAACTGACCGCCTCCCGCATGACCGTTTGGACCGCCTCATTAAAGGCCAAAACAACGGCCTTGGCCTGATCCCTGTCGGACTCGGCCTGAGAGGCAAAAACCGCCGATTCCAAAATTTTGCCGGTTCGCTGATCAATCAGATTCAATTTCAACGCAACCGAAGCCACCGGTTTGCCGCTTGTATAATCGGCATGAAATGCATCCAGAGTGCCGGTCAGTAAATATTGCGCATTCATACCGCTGGGGCCCCGACCGGCAAATTGAACGGTTTTGGCATTTTCCAGGGACTGAATCATCAGATCCTGAATCATGCGCGGCGCCCGGTCGGCCCATTTGGATTTTGCATAATAACTCAGCTCAACCTCCGAGGGGCGAAGAGCTATTCTATCCGTATCAATCGCACGTGATGCATCCGGCTCATCGACCAGAATACGCCAGTCCGTGTTGCCGTAGGCGCTTTCAATATCGGACGGAGCGTTCAGTTGATAGACCTGAGGTGCATCCTCGGATCCGGGCAAGTCGATGAGACCGCTACAAGCACCTAAGGCGATGGGTGCGGCCAGACAAAATCCGAGGCGGGTTCGGGTAGCCAAGCCGCTTACGATTGATCTCAATAAGACGCGCATACTTATTCCCCCTGATATTCCACTGCATCGGCGCCGAACAAATACCCGGCCGGATTGCTTTCCATCCTCTGCAAAACACGGTCGAGCGTTTTAATCAGTTGTCGTCCCTCGACAACAAACAAACCAAATTGCGCAAGACCGCCATTGGCAAAGTTCCGAATGGCGGCTCGGTTTTCCGACAAGATACCATTAGCGTTCTCCGCCAACTCACCGGCTTGATTTGCAGCGATTTTCAAGTCCGCCAGAATCTCTTCGGCATCTTCCTCAATAATTCGGTTCGCATTGACAGACAACTTCGATAAGTTCTGCGACATTGTATTGATATTCCCGCTGATCGCTGCCAACTCGGAACTCACCACCCTCAGATCCGCAAAGATCTCATCAATATCCTCGTCATGCTTGGCAAGTGTCGACGTAAGTGCATTTACATCCGACAATATATCCGAAACATATTGCCGGTTTTGTTCCCCCAAGAGATCTTCAGCCTCCAGCAAAACCCGGTTTGCTGTGCTCAAGACATCCGGCGCACTCGCGAACAGTTCCTGAATGCCCGATACTTCGGCATATATTTTTGGAACGGCGTCGCCCTCTTCAGGCTCCAAAGGACGACTTTGCGCGGTACCGCCCGCCAGCAAGATATATGCAACGCCGGTGAGCCCTTGAAATTCCAAAGTCGCTTCTGAGTCTTCCGTCACAGGCGTTGTGGCGTCAACGCGCACCCGCGCAATGACGCGCCCGGGGTCTTGCGGATCAATGGACAGGCGTTGAACTTCGCCAACCTTGATACCGCTAAACCGTACATCGCCTGCCTCGCTCAGTCCGGTTACAGCCGTATCAAAAACAATGTCGTATTCGGACCATTCGCGTCCGGCCTCGACTTGCGCAAACCAGAGCACAAAAAGAAACACGCCCACAATGATTGAAACCGTAAAGGTTCCAATCAAGACAAAATCAGCCCGCGTTTCCATTTCTCAATCTCCTCAATACCCGTCCCACTTAACTCTAACCGTGCGCCGATGCAGATGCCGCTCTGGCCCTCGGCCCATGAAAATACTCCCGTATCCAAGGATGACTTTCCCGCAGCATATCATCAACGGTCCCTATGGCGATCACTCTCTGATCCGCCAAAACCGCCACCCGATCGCAAATCGCGTAAAGGCTATCCAGATCGTGGGTGACCATAAACACCGTCAGACCTAAAGTTTGTTGCAATCGCTTGATCAATTCATCGAAGGCCGCTGCACCAATCGGATCAAGCCCGGCGGTGGGCTCATCCAAGAAAACGATCTCCGGATCCAATGCCAGTGCGCGCGCCAGACCCGCCCGTTTTCGCATCCCCCCGGACAGCTCAAAAGGGTATTTGGGCCCTGCCTCGCTCGACAAGCCGACCATTCTGATTTTCAGCGCAGCCAGCTCATCCATCAACTGTTGTGGCAAATCCAAATGTTCCCGCATGGGGGCTTGAATATTCTGCGCCACGGTCAGAGACGAGAACAAGGCGCCGTCTTGAAACAAAACACCCCATCTTTGTTCATAGGGCGCGCGCTCTTGCGGTGTCAGCTTGGTCAAATCTTGTCCGAAAACTTCAAGCGTCCCCATCCTGGCCTTGTTGAGATTGACAATGGTTCTGAGCAAGACGGACTTTCCACTTCCGGACCCACCCACAATCCCAATCACCTCGCCACGATAGACGTCCAGGTCGAGATGATTGTGCACCACATGATCGCCGAACTGATTGCGCAAATTGCGCACGGAAATAATCACGTCCTTTTTCGAGCCGATATCCATGATTAGAAATCCACTTCGATATAGAACATGGCAAAAAGCGCATTGATCACAATGACCATGAAAATGGATTGAACGACGCTTTGGGTGGTCCGCTGCCCGACGGATTCCGCGCTCCCCTCCACACTGAGCCCCTCGTGGCAACCGATCAGGGCAATGATAAAGGCAAAAAATGGCGCCTTGATAAGACCGGACCAGAAGTTGTTGATCGGTACCAACTCATTGATCCGCACAAAAAACATGGACGGCGAAATATCGAGCGTCACCATGGAAATCAGCATACCGCCGACCAAACCCATAATATCGGCAACAAAAGCCAGCAACGGCACCATGATGAGAAATGCAAGCACCCTTGGAACGACGAGCACCTCAATGGGGTCAAGACCGAGAACGCGCATGGCATCGATCTCTTCGTTCATTTTCATAGAACCGATTTGAGCGGTAAAGGCGCTGCCGGACCGGCCTGCAACAATGATGGCCGTCAGCAGAACCCCAAGCTCGCGAAGAACCGCATAGGCAATCAGTTCAACGGTCAGGACTTCAGCACCGAATTGCCGTAAAATACTAGAACCCAGAAAAGCGACAACGGCGCCAATCAAAAACGTCAAAAGACTGACGATCGGCACGGCATCGAAGCCGGACTGCTCCATATGGTAGACCAAAGATGTCACGCGTAGCCGTTTGGGAGAACGCAGAATACGGCCCAGGGCCGTCACCACTTCACCGCACAAGCCCAGAACGGATCTCGCCTGCCCAAGCGAGTGGTGGACGGAGCCACCGATCCGCTCCAGCGCTTCAAGGACACTGCGCGGTGCCGGTGGGGCAATATCGCACACATCCGCGTTTTTGAAGACCGCATCCAACAGGACATCTTGCGAAGGTGTTGTGTTCCGAAAGCTCTTTTCAGGCTCGCGTGTCAGGCAATCTTGAGCCGTTCGGCTTAGGACAAATGCGCCGGCCGTATCCAGGCGACCGACTTGGCTCATTTCAATTGTCAGATTTGTAGGCTTGTCCGCGCGCAGCGCCCGCAGGGGCTCGTCGATGGAGGCCAAGTTGGACACCACCCAGTCGCCGGATACGACCAGAATGTCGCCCTGATCTGAACGCTCAACCTGAAACGCGGCATCTTCCCGCCCTTGGCCGCTCATGGCCTCATCCTCGCATTTTGGTCGGCTTTATCGTAGGCCAACTCAAGTTTGGGCCCCAAAAGGTTTGTCCTGTTGCCCGATAGCTTTATTGTTGCAAAATCTGGTTACATTTTTGGTCTATTCTACGGGGAAGCGGGCATTTCGCGATATTGACCGATTCAAAATCCTTTTTAGGTCAATATAGGCGTCGAGAGTAGCGTTAAGGGGCAAGAATTGGCGGATTGGCAGCAAAAAGGGCTGTTGAAGTGGCTTCAGGCCGTTCCAGGCATCATCCTGGTGGCAGGTGCTTGGGCCATTGCGGCCGAGCAGCCGGTTCCGGCGCAGATGGTTAGAGAGTGGACATTTGACCTCTACCAGAGGCTGCACCCCCCCACAGGGAACCCGCAAGCACAGAATGTTGTGGTGGTCGACCTCGACAGCAAATCCCGTTCGGATCTCAACCAATGGCCATGGCCACGCACTCGTTTGGCCAATGTGGTCGCAAAACTGAGCGGTGCCGGGGCCGAGCTGATCGTGCTGGACGCCGTCTTTGGCACAAAGGATCAGACCTCTCCCGATCAGATGCTGGAGACTTGGTGGACCACACCCGGTATCGACCAAGCAATGGATGCAATCAGCCAGCTCCCCGATCACGACGCGATTTTCGCAAATGCGCTGTCGGGCGCCAAGGTGGTCAGTTCTTTTGATTTGATCAATGATCCAACCGAAAAGAGCCCGCGCGAGGACAGACCATTAATCAAATCGGATTTCGCCTTACCGCGCGCAGCCGGATCGCTCGGCCTTACGCCTTTTACCGACGCCGCCTCGACAATTGCGCCGCTGTCGTCCGTCACCCAAGGGAACGGCAGCCGAAACATTGACGTCTCACTTGACCGCCGCATCCGTTCGATCCCCTTGATCGCCTATTATGATGGACGCGTTTATCCGCATCAAATTCTGGAAGCGCTGCGCCTCTTGAAAGCCGAAAAGCTTTATACTGTTTCTGAGCAGACAGATTCTGTCGGAACCTACGTTGCGAGCATCGATGTGGGCGATCTCTCAGTCCCGGTTTCTAAAGACGGACATTTGTATCTGTATGCGAACCCCAAGGCCGTTCTGACACGCTTGTCTGTTTCCGACATCTTGCAGGAAACCGCTGATCTCTCGGAGGTTGAGAATGCAATTGTCTTCTTTGCCATGAGCGCGGATCCGGCAAGCGGGACGCACTTAAATGCGCAGGGGCGCAATCTCTCCGAAGGCCTCTTAAAGGCTGAAGCCCTGCAACAAATCCTCAATCAAAATTTCCTCATCCGGCCCGAGCCGACCCGGTGGGCCGAAGCGGCATTCACGGCCGTGATTGGTCTTTTCATTATTTTCCTGATGTACTGGCGCCCCGCATGGTCGGTCGCGCCACTGATCGTAAGTGCGGGCATAGGCGCATATGCCGTCTGGCATTTGTTCACGGTTGAAAGACTCTTAGTGGATGCCGGCATGCCTCTGGCAACATTACTTCTGGTCTTTGTCTCTTCGGCGAGCATTCTGGGTCTACGAAATGCGGCACGCAAGACCTATTTTCGCAGTGCTTTTGGCTCGAATCTGTCCTCCGGCACCGTCACCGCTTTGGCAAATGATCCGGCAGGTCATTCCACAAAAAATATGGAACGATCTGCGACGATTATGGTTTGCGGTTTGCGCGGCATGGCCGAGGTCGAAGCCAATTACAAAAAACACCCCGAAGAGCTCGGCCGCATCATCAACGATTTTATGACTGACATGGCGGCACATGTTCATGCCGCCAAAGGCACGATCAATCGTTATCTTGGAGATCATTTTATTGCGGCGTGGAATGCACCGCTGGAAGACCGGGATCATGCACTGCATGCCGTAGACTGCGCGCTCAAGATGCTGGAAAGTCTCGATCGGCTGAACCAAAAACTTGAGAACTCGGCAGGCCAACTCGGCGTCCGCTACACACAGCTTGAAATGGGCGTTGGTCTCAGCACCGGGCCATGCATCGCCGGCATGATGGGATTCCGGCGGCATGAAGAATATTCGGTTATCGGCGAAGTGACCCGGCGGGCCAATCGGCTTTTCAGGGCCTCACAATCTTACGGGCCGGCAGTCATCGTCAGCGAAACAACCTATGTTCAAGTCCATCATGCCTATGCTCTGTTGGAGATCGATTATATTGAACGTAGCGACAGCGACCAGCCGGAAAGAATTTTTGCATTGATGGGCAATCCCGTCATGAAGGCAAATCCCAAGTTCCGGGATTTGGAAAAGTCACACCAAGCCTTTTTCACGGCACTTCAATCGCAGGACTGGGAATCCGCTTTGGATGTCATTCGGGATGCGCGCGGGTTAAGCGGCGCCATGCCTAGGCTCTATGACATTTACGAAAAACGAATTGAAGATTATCTGCAGAACCCACCCGACGAAAGATGGATCGGCGCTCACCAGCATTCTGATATTTAGATCGCAGGTTTTGTCTTCAGTGCATGGCGCAAAAACGCATGTAGGTCTTGGATATCACGATCTGTGAACATGCCGTCGAATTCGGGCATGTTGCCTGGACCAGTGGTTAAGACTTGCCCCAGATCCGCTTCCGTCAAACCATAAGGAAGCAAGCCGCCTTGCTCGATGGTTTTGGGCTCTGAAACGTCGTGACAATGCTGACAATACTGAGCGAAGGTTTTGCTCCCGCGGACAACATCCGTCGGAAGGTCGGCAAACGCGGCCGATCGAAACTGTCCGCCGGACTGCTTAATGTAGGGCGCAAAATACTGGACACCATAAGCCAGACCGCCGGCGAGGCAAAGCAACACAAAGAGTTGCTTCATTGACGAGTAGCTCCAAAGCCTGACATCCACATACCCATTGATCCCTCCCCTTTTACCACCCAGCACCAAGCGCAACCGGACGGCTCAGGTCTGAAACTATTTTCCATGCATCGGCCCTTGTCAATGTTGGCAATCCTCTCAAACTCGGAAAAGCGGGCTTCCCAGAAACCGGCGACCAAAGCCCTAAACGCATTGGGCCTGAGCCGCTCTATCTATGCGGGTAGCGGCCATACATCACGAACCGGATTGACGGAGCTTGCGGGGATTGGAACAATGCAAAGATAAGTTTGCGGAGATTCAGTTGAGGGAGAAGAACTATGGGCAGGCTTTGGATCATGATTGCCGGCATCAATGGGCTGATTGCCGTTGCACTTTCCGCCTACGGATTTCATTCAATGAAACCTGAAATGACGCCGGACGAGTTTACAAACTTTCAACTGGCGTCAATGCTGCATCTCATTCACACAGTTGCTTTGCTCGGTGTCGCTCTGATGTCGCTTTGGTCCTTTCGTCTCGCGAGCGTCGCGGGGGCTCTTTTTTTGGCAGGCATTGTTATGTTCAGCGGATCAATCTACGTCTTGTCCTTTGTAGACATGCCCGGCATCAACATGGTGCCGCCCTTTGGAGGGCTTTCCTTCATGTTGGGATGGATTGTCATTGCGCTGAGCGGCCTATTCGGCAGCCCAGCGGATTGATGCATGTCGCATCGGACTGCTGGATCAACACCAAAGACGTCATTGGTTAGCAAAAACTTAATCGCAAGGTGCCAATGCATGCAGAATTCCGGCGCAAACCGGGAACAGTCGCTTTTCATCAACCAAAAAGAAAGCATTAACGCCCATACTCTCTCCCAATAAGGCGATCATCAACGATTGCCACGTGTTGGGGAGGACTTCGCAAATGACGGCCAATTCTTTTGAGGAAACGCCGGAGACTTTTGCTGAGATACTGAGTGCCGTTGAACAGACACCCAGAGGCAGGTGGTTTCTTAAGGAACTCCTAAAGCGCAATCGTATTGCCGACACGGAACAGGTTCTCTTAGAACTTCAAAAGCTAAAGTCGGCTTTCAGCGCGCCCACCACTGACGGGCACCTTGACATTTTGCGCGCCGAGCTCGAAGAGATGGCATCGTCAATTCGCGAAACGCGATTGGATATTGCCGCCATCAAGCCGGACGACAATGCAAATAATCGCATTATGGCCGCAACCGAAGAGCTTGATGCAATCGTGACGGCCACGGAACGCGCGACAACGGACATCCTCGCCTCAGCCGAGCGCCTCCAAGAATTGGCGGAGAAAATCTGCAAGGTTGAAGGACAGGCCGAGATCGGCGAAGAGATTGAGACGATCGCAACCAACATCTTCACGCTTTGCTCCTTCCAAGACATTACCGGACAACGCACCACGAAAGTGGTGAACACCATGCGCTATCTTGAACAGCGCGTGAATGCCATGATCGAAATCTGGGGCACGGCCGAGCAGAAGAAGCAGAGAGACAATTTGGGAGACGTCCGACCCGACGCGCACCTTCTCAACGGGCCTTCAAAAGACGGGGAAGGAGTCTCGCAAGATCAAATCGATCAAATGCTTGATGCAGAAGATATCGAGCAAGCCGCCTCCGAAATTGGCGAAGCCGATGCGGGTGTAGCTCCATCGGACAGTGACAGCGCCGACGACGCAGACGGGCAAGACTTTTCGAGCGCAGACGACCCAGTGGACGTGGCGGACATGGATGAGGACGAAACCATTTCCCAGGACGATATTGACGCCCTTTTTGGCTAAATCACTGCGGCCTCCAAAAACAAAAGCGGCGCTGACTTAGGCAGCGCCGCTTTGTTTATGCAATATTCTCAAAGACCCTTAACTCAGATCGGCAACCCGTTCGAGCTGGGTCGATAAACTGGCGATACGCTCAATCTCGAGGGAAAATGACTGCAATTCCTTCTGCAAATCCTCAGTATCGGCCGTCGGGTACTTGTCCCTATAGGCGGCTTTTGCAATCGCAAATGTGGATTCCTGATCGCGCGCTTTCTCAAGAGTGTCTTGCAACAGTGTTTTGTCTTCACGAACCATAGCAAGACCACGGATCGTCTCTGATGCGCCGGACAGTTCGGCGCCTGCAAGAACAAATTGCGGCTCGCTCTCCCGGTAGTCTTCGATCAAAGTCTTCGTCGCCCGGGCCAGAGCTTTGGCTTGCTGGGTCTTTTCTTGAATGTCACGTATCATGGCCGCCAATTGCGCTTCGGCATCCTGATTCTCTTGCTCTGTTTGCTCCATATAGGCCACGACATTTTCTTCATATCGCGCTGCACTATCGGGCACCAAACCAGGACCCAGATCTTCGTCCTTCTTGCCGCTGAGCAGCATGCCGGCCAAAGATCCCATAAAACTCGCCTCCGCGACGCTGCGCCAAGCTGTTTTAGACAGTTTCGCCGCACGGACCCGCAATTCTTTCTGGGCGCGGGTCAAACCGGTTACGGTTTCATCGCCGGTGATATTGACTGTGGTACAGGCGGACGTGCTAACCGCCAAAAAGGTGAGTGCAACAGCACGTACTAAGAGAGGCCGAAAACGTGACGAAATGCGATCCAACTTTGTCGCTCCAATCTTGAAAAACGGCCGGAATCTGAGATTTTTCCCCAAGGAATTCCTGAGACCCCCGCCTCGATAAGTGCCGTAAAGCACCCCATCCCTCGAAAATAAGTCTAACAGATTTCTGGACCTCCGCAACTCCAACTCCACAAAACTTAGATGGAATGTGTTACGGGGGTATTCAAGGAAAACGGCAAAATTTAGTCAATTTTCAACCGGGACATCCCGTCGCACCCATGGCGCAGGAGATCGGGAACAGAGCCGGTTCCAGCGCTCAGACACCGATGGTCAGTGAATACATCACGGCGCCCACGGCGACCGGCGCCAGCCATCTCAGCAGGAAGCGCCAAATCTGGAAGCCGAGACCACGGCCAATCCCCAATTCTTCGACAATTGTCTCTTCGCTCACCCGCCAACCGACAAAAAGAGCCACAAGGACGCCACCGAGAGGCATCAGGATATTGGCGGTGAGATAGTCAAATAGGTCCAAAATGCCGGTTTCCTTGAACGTCTCGAACATGCCGAGCGGATAGAAATCCGACCAGGCATTGGTCGACAAAGCGCTGCCGATACCGATGACCCAGATGGCAAATCCGGCCAAATAGGCTGATTGTCGGCGGTTGAGGAAGCTTTTCTCTTCGGCCCACGCGACGGTAATTTCCAGCAACGCAATCGACGACGTAATCGCTGCGAACAAAGCCAAAACAAAGAAGCCTGTCCCATAAATTGATCCAAAGGGCATTTGACCAAAAGCAACCGGGAGGGTGACAAAAATAAGCCCCGGCCCGGCCGCGGGGTCTAGGCCCACAGCAAACACGATGGGGAAGATTGCGATTCCAGCCAATAACGCCACGGCTGTATCGGCACCACAAATCACTGTCGAAGCGAAAGGAATACGGGTCGCCTGGGTGAGGTAAGCGCCATAGGTGATCATGATGGCCGAACCGACGCCTATGGAAAAGAACGCTTGCCCTATCGCTTGCAAAACAACTTCCATATTGATTTGGCTGAAGTCGGGCGAAAACAAAAACCTGAAAGCGGTTTGGGTGTCTCCGATGGAAACGGAAAAAGCCAGAACGCCCAGCAGCATGACAAAAAACAAAGGCATTAAGATCTTGACGGCTGTCTCAATCCCTTTGGCTAAACCTCTGGACACGATAAACACCGTGATGGCCATGAAAACCGTGTGGTAGAAAGTGGTCGCCGCCGGGTCGGCCAGGAGATCTCCGAACAAGACGCTGCTTTCCTCCGCGCTAATGCCCTCCAACACACCAAACGCAGCGGACGGAATATAGGCAATAATCCAGCCGCCTATGACGCTGTAAAAAGTGAGGATGAGAAACGACGCAATCATCCCGACCCAGCCAACGACTTGCCAGGCGCCGGAGCGTCCTTCTGCGCGAGCCAACTCACGGCTGCTGGCGACAGCGCTGAGCTTGCCGCGCCGGCCGATCATCAGTTCAGCAATCAATATGGGAAGCGCAATGGCGGCCACGCAAAAAATATAGATGAGGACAAACGCACCGCCGCCATTTTCCCCTGCCGTATATGGAAAGCGCCAGAAATTGCCGAGACCCACGGCTGATCCGACGGCGGCAAGAATAAAAGCGATACGCGATGACCAATGTTCATGAATTTCCGTGGATTGCATGACCGTCTGCCCCCGCTCCTGACCCTCAATTCGGAGATTTGATCTTAGCCAGTGACTCGGGCGCCGGTCCAGCTACCAAATAGCAATGGAGTTTCGGGGCAGGTCCACACCCCTGTGGATATGGACATTCATCACCAGACCGAAACCCACCAGCAAAGTGATCATGGCCGTTCCGCCATAGGACACCAACGGCAAGGGCACACCGACAACCGGCAACAGCCCCATGACCATGGCCACATTGATGAAGACGTAGAGCGCGAAGGTGATGCCGACACCCATGGACACCAGACGGCCAAACTGGCTGCGACACTCAAGCGCAAAGAAAAGACAATAGGCCAGGATCAAGAGATAAAGGATGAGCAGAAAGGCCGCGCCAAAAAGCCCCAATTCCTCCCCCAACATGGTGAAAATGAAATCGGTCTGCTTCTCGGGAAGAAAATCAAGCTGGGCCTGGGTGCCTTTGCTGAAGCCTTTGCCGAAGACGCCGCCCGATCCAAGCGCAATCTTTGCCTGAATAATGTTATAGCCTTTGTCCAGCGGATCACCGGTCGGGTCGATGAAGGTGAAAATACGGTCCTTTTGGTAATCACGAAGAACAAAATTCCACGCAAGCGGAACTGCCGCCAGAGCGGCCACCACACCGGTCAAAATAACCTTCCAATGCAACCCGGCCAGAAACAGTAAACCCATCCCGCCGGTGACTAGCAGAATGGCGGTGCCCAAATCTGGCTGGCGGAAAACAAGCGCTGCGGGAATAAAAATGATCAACAAAGTTGGCAGCAGATAAATAGGTCTGGAGATCTGATCCAGAGTCAGACCGTGAAAGTAACGGGCAAGGGTCAAAACCATCGCCAACTTCATCACCTCCGAGGGCTGCAGACGGACGGGACCGATCTCTATCCAACGCTGAGCCCCCATACCCGTGGATCCGAAAAACTCAACGGCGACCAACAATAGCAACGCGACGGCATATGCAGGATAAGCCAGGTTCAACCAGACGCGAATATCCACCAGTGCCACCACAAACAAAGCCGCCATGCCCAAAACAAAGCGGATTAATTGATTTGTCGCCCAGGGATCAAAGCTGCGGCCCGCCACGGAATAGAGCATCGCAATGCCAACACCGGAAACGACCGTCAGTAGAAGGATGAGTCCCCAATTGATTTCGAAAAACTTATCCGTCAGCCGCAGGTCGCGGCCACCCGATCCCATAACTTCGAGAAACGACATCGCCTATCCCCTCTGATCTTTCGGATTGAATGGGGATTGGGTATCGGCCACAGGACCAACAGCTCTGCGACGAACGGGATCTTTGATCAATGTCTTTTTCATAATGTCCTTGGCGATCGGCGCCGCAGCACGAGACCCACTGCCCCCATGCTCCACGAAGACGGAAATCGCATAGCGAGGATCCTTCACCGGTGCATAAGCAACAAACAATGCGTGATCCCGCCGGTTCCAAGGCAAGTCCTCGTTCTTGATAATGCCAGCGGCGCGCTCAGCCGCCGTGATGCGTCTGACCTGTGCAGTGCCTGTTTTGCCCGCCAGCTCCATACCCGCTTCGGCAATGCGGCTGCCATAGGCCGTACCGCCGGCCTCATTGCTGACAGCATTCATACCGCCCAACACCAGATCAAGATTTCGTTGAGAAACACCGATCGGCTGCGCCTCCTCAATTGGCACCGCGTTATCGCCGATCGCCCGGGATATACGAGGTTTGATGAGCTTACCGCCATTGGCCAATTGAGCGGTCATCACCGCCAGCTGCAGCGGAGTCGTCAAGAGATATCCTTGGCCAATACCCGCGATCAGTGTTTCACCCTTTTGCCATCGCTCACTGGTATTCGCAATCTTCCAACCCTTGCTCGGCACCAATCCTGGTTTCTCACCGGGAATACCGAAATCTAAGGTCTTACCCAACCCAAAACGCTTGGCCATTTGTTCAATCCGATCAATGCCAAGTCGTTGTGCGATTTCATAGAAATAGACATCACAGGAATGCTTGATCGCATTACGCATGTTCATGACACCATGCCCACCGCGCTTCCAGCAATGAAATGTTTGATTGCCGAGGCGGGTGCTTCCCAGACAGGTCACGCTCTCCCCAGGAACAGTGATGCCGGCTTCGAGCGCCGCCAGCGCGACCAGCATTTTGAATGTGGAGCCCGGGGGGTATTGACCGGCGATCGCTTTGTTCAAAAGCGGCTTATATTCATCGTTGCGCAGAGAATCCCATTTGGCTTGCGACAGGCCCAAATTAAAATCATTGGGGTCAAAGCCGGGCACGGAGGCAAGGGCCAAAATATCGCCATTGTGAATATCCATGACCACTGCCGCGCCGCTTTCACCTTCCATGCGACGCATGGCATAGCTTTGCAGCTCTAGATCGAGGGTTAGAACTACGTCCTTACCCGATTGCCCCTCGTCCCGGGCAAGTTCACGAACGATCCGTCCGTGAACATTTACCTCAACTTGACGGTTACCGGCTGCACCGCGCATTTCCAAATCAAGCGACTTCTCAATGCCATTCTTGCCGACCCTAAACTCAGGCAATGAAAGCAAAGGATCGGTATCTTCTTCTCTGTCGTCTTCAGCGACGGCACGGACATAACCTACAACATGCGCCAAATCTAAACCGAATGGATAAGACCGGGTCACACCGGCGTCAGGATAAACACCATCCAGATCGGGGCTCCAAATATTTGCCTTGGCAAAGGTCTCCCAATCCAGGTTTTCTAAAACAGAAAGAGCCGTGTTTTTGTTTTTTTCGCTCTTTTCTTTTCTGAGAAATCTCTCTCTTTGTGCCGGTGTCAGCGGGATTATTTTGTGCAAAGAATCAAGCGCCGCTTCGACGTCTCCGACTTGGTTCGGCACCATGACAAGACGAAAGTTGCTGACATTTGTGGCAAGCTCGGTGCCAAAACGATCGAGAATTTTGCCGCGACGTGGGGCCAACAACTCAACACTGACGCGGTTGTCATCTGCCAAGACGCGGTATTTTTCAGATTCCAAGACTTGAATGTAATAGAGCCGCCCAAACAACGTACCCATCACGCCAAGCGCACCGCCAGACATAATCGTCGCCCGGCGGGTGAACATCTTGTAGCGATCGTTATCTTTGATATCCATAAACGCTCAGCCCACTAACCTTACACTAACTCGCGCTCAGCAATCTGCGCTGAACAAATCCGAACGCTCTGCCGAATACGGGGTAGATCGCAAAAGTCAAAATCGCTTGGCCGATAATGGGCAGAGGCGACAAAACCGTTCCATAATAAAGACTGCAAATACCCCACATAATCATACTGGTAAGCGCCACCACCACGCCCAGACCGAACCATATCGCAAAAAAAGCTTTACCGATAAAAAACAATCGCTGAGAGACAATAATACCGTAAACCATCAAATAGATGAGGGCCCACAACCCCAAAGGCCCACCCGATAAAAGATCTTGGTACAAACCAACGAGAAAGATCGCAATCGGCGGCATCAGGTCCGGACGGTAGAGCGACCAATAATACACTGCCATCAGCGCAAACGACGGCGCCACAACAACGCCGGGCCAGAACCCAAAGGGAACCATCGTCAGCACTACACACAGAAGGGCGACCACAAATGGTAGCGCCATTTCCAATAGGCGCCTAAACCGAATGCCGCGGGTGGGTTCGCTTACAAACATGTGCTTCGTCCGGACCAGGTCATTGTTCGACCTCGTCATTGTTGATCATCCCAAGTTGGGCAGGATCTTCTGACGAGTCAGGTGTGGCTTCAGGCTCTTCAGGTTCGGCATCGGACGGGAAATCAAATTCCAGCAAGCGCACATAGTCGACCCGTGCTTCATCCGCAAAGGGCTCGACCCGGAGACTCCCGTCGCCACCCATAACCACAAGTCCCACAGGTAGACCAGGCGGGAGCAGTCCGCCATGACCGGACGTCACAATCCGATCGCCAATCTGCACGGCAGAGTTTTCAGGCAAATAGCTCAGCTTTGGCAGCCTGGTATTGTCGCCTTGGATCACAGCCCGATAGCGGCTCGATTCAATCAGAACCGGAACGCGGCTATTGATATCACTGATCAGCAAAACGCGTGATGCGTGCCGACCGACCGAAACGACCCGGCCAATCAGACCATCTGTGTCGACGACCGCTTGTCCCTTTGCGGCACCATCGACCGAACCTGCATTGACGATAAATGCATGTGCGAACGGACCACCGGAATCCCCAATGACGCGGCCGGTCAAATACCCAATGCCGGGCCCCGCTTGAACATTCAACAACGCCTCATAACGCGCCGCTTCTTGTTCCATGCGCAGGGCGGCATCCCGCCATTCTAAAAGACGTGCATTTTCCTGACGAAGCCGTTCGTTCTCTTCATAGATGGCAAGAACGTCATCGAAAGCCGTGAACCACTCGCGCACCGCGCCCCAGGGTTCGGCAAAAAACTCCAGTAGCGGTGCTGTTGCCTCTTGAACCTTGTTTCGTGCTTCATCAAAAACGTAAGCCTCGGCGCGCCCAAGGAGGAGCAGCGCGCAGCTCAAGCCGATCATCAAAATCATCGAAAGTCTGTAGGAGAAAACCCGGAACGGCAACGTGATCCGCTCTACCTGGTCTAGTCGATCAACCACCTGATCAATTTCCTACTCTTTATGCACTTGGGGCCATCGCCCCTGCCATATACCGCCCCCGGTTCAAACGCGATTATAGCCGGGCCGAGACCCTAGTAAACCTCAGAGAAAACCTGTTTCCAGCCAGGTGACTTCATATGCTCCATAGATTGGCCAGTTCCCAAGGCCACGCAAGACAAGGCGTCATCGGCAATACTCACCGGCAATCCTGTCTCTTCGCGCAAAACTTGATCCAAATTGCTGAGCAGAGCACCGCCCCCGGTCAGCACAATTCCCTTATCGACGATATCGGCCGCCAATTCCGGGGGTGTGGCTTCCAGAGCAACTTTGACAGCTTCCACAATGGCGCCGACCGGCTCGGCCAAGCTTTCGGCGATTTGCCGTTGACCGATGGTCACTTCTTTGGGCACCCCATTCATGAGGTCGCGGCCTTTGATTTCAATGGTGATCCCATTGCCGTCGAGCGGCACAGCTGCCGACCCGATTTCCTTTTTGATCCGTTCGGCCGTGGCTTCGCCGATCAACAGGTTATGCATGCGGCGAATGTAGGCGATGATGGCTTCGTCCATCTTGTCACCACCGACCCGGACGGAACGCGAATAGACCACGCCGCCCAAAGACAAAACAGCGACCTCCGTCGTCCCACCACCAATATCCACGACCATGGAACCGGTGGGCTCTTGGACCGGCAATCCGGCGCCGATCGCCGCCGCCATCGGCTCTTCGATCAAACGCACACGGCGCGCACCGGCCGAAAGCGCCGATTCTTGAATGGCGCGGCGTTCAACGGCTGTTGCACCGGACGGCACACAGACGACGATTTGCGGGCTGGCAAAAGAACGGCGATTGTGAACTTTTCGAATGAAGTGTTTGATCATTTCTTCGGCGACGTCGAAATCGGCGATCACACCGTCACGCATGGGGCGAATGGCATTGATGTTCCCGGGGGTGCGGCCCAACATCATCTTGGCCTCGTTGCCAACAGCCAAAACCTGATTTTTGCCGCTTTTCGACGTAATGGCGACCACTGAAGGCTCATTGAGCACAATGCCCCGGCCTTTGACATAGACCAAGGTATTGGCCGTTCCCAAATCGATCGCCATATCGGCCGAAAGCATACCAAAAAGACTAGAAAACATTCCTATGACCGCCCTGTTCGCGTGTTAACGATGCAGAAGTCCTATTTATGGCCCAAGATTCACCATCTTGCACTCCTGCTTTGACCACAATAGGGCAGAAGTCATTAACTTTAATTTGACGGCGGGGTCTTTTTTCTCCCCGCCGCCAAAAAAAGCTTAGCTTTACGAAGACTTAGGAAGTCTTAAGAACTTATTTCCAATGCCTCGGGAGCGGTTTTCTGCCGCTTGATCACCAGCTTATTGAGCGCGTTCACATAAGCACGCGCCGAGGCCACCAAGGTATCCGTATCAGCGCCGCGCCCAACGACGGACCGGCCGTCTTCTTCCAGATGCACGCTGACCTCAGCCTGGGCGTCGGTCCCTTCCGTGACCGCATGAACCTGGTAGAGCTTCAATCGCTGGGTATCGCCACACAAATCCTTGATACACTTGAAGACGGCATCCACCGGACCATCTCCGGTTTGGGTGGAGGATTTGGACTCACCATCAATGTTCAAAGTCAGCGACGCCTCCTGCGGCCCATCCGTGCCGGCGACAACTTTCAAGGCAACCACTTGAATGCGATCATTGGACCGGTAAACCTGGTCATCCACCAGCGCCACAATGTCTTCGTCAAAGATCTCTTTCTTTTTGTCGGCCAAATCTTTGAACCGTTTGAAGGCATCTTGAATGACATTGTCACCGAGTCCCGCATACCCCAGCTCATTCAACTTGTCGCGAAAGGCATGCCGGCCTGAATGCTTTCCCATGACCAACGAGGATTCATGCAATCCCACACTTTCAGGTGTCATAATTTCATAGGTCTGGGTGTGTTTGAGAACCCCGTCCTGATGAATACCGGATTCATGGGCGAACGCATTTTTGCCGACAATGGCTTTGTTGTACTGCACCGGAAATCCCGTGATGGTCGAAACCAGTTTTGAGGCTTTCGCGATTTTGGTGGAATCGATCCGGGTGTCGAAAGGTACCGCATCACCGCGGGTTCGAAACGCCATGACGATTTCTTCCATGGCGGCGTTTCCGGCCCGCTCGCCTAAACCGTTGATGGTACATTCAATTTGACGCGCACCGCCGGCCACGCCAGCAATCGAATTTGCCACGGCCAATCCCAAGTCATTGTGACAATGTGTGGAAAAGATCGCTTTATCCGCATTGGGCACACGGTCCATCAGCATTTCGAACAGGGCTTTATATTCTTCCGGGACCGTATAGCCCACCGTGTCCGGAATATTGATGGTCGTGGCACCGGCTTTGATGGCACCTTCCACACAACGGCATAAGAAATCATGCTCCGTACGCGTTGCATCTTCGGCTGACCATTCCACATCATCGGTAAACTTGCGGGCATAGGTGACGGAACTGATCACCGCGTCCAAAACCTGTTCTGGCTCCATCTGCAGCTTGTGCTTCATGTGAACCGGACTGGTCGACAAGAATGTGTGAATGCGCGGCAATTTGGCCGGCTTCAACGCTTCCGCCGCACGCGAGATATCTTTCTCGCTGGCGCGACACAGACCGGCAACAGCCGATTGTGTGACGATCTTGGCAATCTCATTCACGGATTCAAAATCGCCATTGGACGCGATCGGAAATCCCGCCTCAATGACATCAACGCCCATCGCCTCCAGCACTTCGGCGATTTGCAACTTTTCTTCCAAAGTCATAGATGCGCCGGGCGACTGTTCGCCGTCGCGCAATGTGGTGTCGAAAATTTTGACCTGATTCATATCTGTGGCTCGAGTCATGGCTCGACTCCTTCTTCAATCTTGTAATTTACAGAGTTTTTTGATTGAGAACCCCCTAAATGCCCGCCCTAAACCAAGGCCAGCCAGCACTCAGGGGCAGCTAAGAAGGAGGAGATCAGAAGTCAAAGCAGCGCGTGACAAAGCGCTCGATAGGACGGTCGTCCCCTCGCAGGCTTTCAAATCCAAGCTTTGTCTTTTGTCTCGCATTGCCATTCTACGAATATATACATGTACTTAAGAGAACCATAACGGCCGGATTGAGGCGGCGATCGCTCTCTTAAAACCACTCTTAATCCCAAAAGCAGCTCAAGCGCAAGACCGGAATCACAAATTGGCGCCGGTTTACTCTGCCTTTTGAGGCGGCGGCTGGTCATCCACACCAAGCGCGGACGCCTGGGCCGCTGTTGGGGCGGGCTCGATATCGGGCATTTTACCGCTCTTTTTGAGGGCTTTCTGCAGCCAAATGCCGGCGAAAATCCACGCGCCCAATACGGCGGCAATGACCAATAGATCTAAGGGATCACCGCTGGTCACCACGTCGCCAAGGCCTTTGCCCACATAGGCGATCAGGGCGGCTTTGGGGATCACGCCGATCAACGTGCCGATCGCAAATTGCACCCATCCGATATGGGACGCGCCGGACACCAGATTGACGACGGCGAAAGGTGCCGTCGGCACAATGCGCACCATGATGCTGGCAAAGATACCGTTATCGCCCAACATCTGGCTCAAGCGGTTCATGCGCTCACCGCCATATTTAAGTAAGATCTTGTGCCCCATATAGTGGCCGATAATGAAGCCCACATAGGCCGAAAAGACCGTTGCCAGCCACGCATAGACAAACCCAAGCATCGGCCCAAAAATCACGACCACCGCCGCCATCAACATGAATTGTGGAAATCCTGTCAGTCCGACCAAGGTAAAAACGGCAAAGACAACGACCGGAGCCCACAGCGAACTGCGAAAGCTGTCTATGAGGGCTTCGACATCTTCTTGGCTGTCGATGCCGAACAGATCCCGCCCAACGACAAACAAGATAATACTTCCCAGCAACAACAGGGCCGGCAGCGCCAGCGTTGCTAAGAGTTCACCGTCAATGGATTTGAATTGGCGCACGACGTCCCCTCTACTCATACACGCGGCCACCGGAGGAGGCGAACCTCATCGGTCCGTCTCTCCTACCCAATCTTTATGGTAAATTGCAAGTCAAAGGCCGAGATGTTGAAAGCGGTGTGCGGATAAGTCATCCACCCAACGCAATACACTTTATTGTTGCATCATGGACGCCCGGTCAATAGGCTTTTTCGGCGCTCGGATAAAACCGGCGGGATTCAATTCAGTCATTCATTTTTTGTCATTTAATTGGGGGACATCCAATGCGTTCACGACTTTGGCGGCTCGGCGGCTCACTCATCATCATCTTTGGACTGGCATCATGCGCAACCATGGGGACCATAGAAAATGCGGCATTGACGGATGGTGAGACACAGACCTTCCAAGCGGACTATGAGAAAGTCAAAGCCGCCGCTTTGCTGACCCTAGAAGCGCAAAAACTGCCCGTTGAGAATGCCGTCGATGCGGAGGGCGGCCATGCAATCTATTTCACAAAGCCTGTTTCTGCCTTCAGTTGGGGCGAAGTCGGACGCGTATTCATTGAAAAGGGTATGGGCGGCAACACGAAGGTCTATGTGAAAACCGCCAGACGTTCTTCCACAAATATTACGGCCACCAGTCAAAGCACTTTTGCGAAGAGAATTTTTGGCGGCATTGAAGAAAATCTCTGATACCGCCGAAGTTAAAGACTGAGCAGTTCACGCATGTTGAGCAGCCAAAAGCCCGTCAGCAGAATGTGCAAAAACACGTTATAGACGAGATACGAAATCTCACGGCCTGTCAGACGCTGAAGTGCGCTCAGCACAAAAGCGCCGTCAGCCGTATTTTCACTTGGGTTGCGCCATTTGCCGTAAAGAAGCAGATTCTCAATGTTGTTGATGATGCAAACGCCTTTGTTGAACCACCATTGCAACATGATGGTTGGGATATAGATCGCGTAGATCCAACGCCAGGTCTCGCCGGACGGCCATACCCAGCCGATCAAAGCGTACCCAACCAACACCCAATGAAGAATGGTGAGCGATTTTACAATCCGATGTTTCATTCCAACGCACGCTAACGCATTGGGGAACTATCGAAGAAGGATTTTTTGATCTCTGAAAATTTTGGCGAGTTCCACCGGCCGCCACTTCAGCCGGATGGTTCAGCAAACGCGACGATCAAATCGTCAACCATGGAATCAACCCTATCGACCAGTTCGACAGCGGCTGAGCTTTTGGCGCGCTCCCTATAGGCCTTCTTTCCCTCAGAACCGGCGACCGCTCGGACCAAACCCTTTTGATCAACCGTTGCAGACGTCGTGAGGTAGGGATACCCATTGCGCACGTCCACCAGCAAGGCAGACGCGTGCCCAACCGCATCAATCGTTCGACCCGGCAACAGGAAAGCACCGATGACGGTAATGTCAGCCACTGAAAGAATATTCTTTTCCGCTTTGGATTTGCCAAACACTTCGTACATCAAGACAACGTCTACATGCTGCCGTGCAGCTGCCAGTCGAACATTGTCAACAACGCGCGTGACGTATTGAGGCGTTCCAACTTTGTTAGACGCGGAAGACATTGAATCTGTTTGCCTCCCTATCTCCGCCAAGAATGGATTGATGGGCACAAATTCTCCAAGCGCACCTCGTCGTTCCGAAAGCTTCAGCCAAGCATTCAATTCAATCTCGGGAATGGGGGAGATCCTACCCTGGTCGATTCGAGCGATACCTATCCGCGACGGGAGCTTGAGTAAGGGCTCAATCGCCGCCGCCGCACGAACTTCAGCATCAATTCGGCTGTTTGGCCGAAAGGTTTCTACATCTGGATATCTTTCAAGGTAAGTCCTGCCTGAAGTCGCCTGCACGCCGACACAGCCGGAAAGCGCAATTCCAACAATTGGAAGCAAGAACACAAGCATAAAAACGTGGCGTTGCCGAATACCCATAGTTGGTCCTCCCCATCTAAATTTTGAGTGGCACTCTCATAGGGAGTAATCAGGGCCGAAATATGTCCTGCGTTGCACCGCCTAACAAAAAGCCCTTGGCAACACCGAGGGCCTTTTCAATTCTAACGGGGCTGGCGACTAGTTTTTCGCCTTATCAACCAACTTGGTCTCGGCAATCCACGGCATCATCGCCCGCAAGCGCTCGCCCACCTCTTCGATGGGATGGGCTTCGGACGCCGCCCGCATGGCTTTAAAGCTGGTTTGACCGACTTTGTTCTCGAGCATCCAATCGCGGGTGAACTTCCCGGTTTGAATGTCGTCTAAGACGTCTTTCATCGCCGCCTTGGAACGCGCATCAACAACCCGCGGGCCAGAGACATATTCGCCATATTCGGCCGTGTTGGAAACGGAGTAGTTCATGTTGGCGATACCGCCTTCATATATAAGATCAACAATCAATTTGACCTCATGAAGGCACTCGAAATACGCCATCTCCGGCGCATACCCCGCCTCGACCAAAGTTTCAAACCCGTTACGGATCAGCTCGACGACACCACCGCATAAGACGGCTTGCTCGCCGAACAAGTCGGTCTCGCACTCTTCTCGAAATGTGGTTTCAATAATGCCTGCGCGTCCGCCGCCAATAGCTGAAGCATAAGACAGTCCGATATCCTGCGCGTTGCCTGTAGCGTCTTGGTGCACGGCGATCAAACACGGAACGCCTGCACCACGCTGATACTCACCGCGCACCGTATGGCCCGGCCCCTTCGGCGCCACCATCAAGACATCAAGGTCTTTACGTGGTTCGATCAAGTTGAAATGGACATTCAATCCGTGAGCGAACAATAAAGCAGCGCCCTCTTTCAGATTGTCGCACAAATGTTCTTCGTAAATCTCCGCCTGAAGCTCGTCGGGCGTCAACATCATGGCCACGTCCGCCCATTTGGCAGCCTCAGCCACAGTCATGACTTTCAGACCTTCGCCTTCCGCCTTTTTGGCGGAGGCCGATCCTTCCCTGAGAGCGACCACCACTTCGCTCACGCCGGAATCCCGCATATTCAGAATGTGGGCGTGACCCTGACTGCCATAGCCGATCACGGCCACTTTTTTGCCTTTGATCAAATTGACGTCGGCGTCGCGATCATAATAGACGCGCATGATAATTCCTTTCCAAAAATTCGATTACATTCCCTCGGGACCACGCGCAATCGCAACTACGCCGGTCCGCGACACATCCACCAAACCCAACGGGCGCATGAGATTGACAAAGGCGTCCAACTTGCTTGGAGCGCCAGTCAATTCAAAAACAAAGGACTCATGCGTCGTATCAATCACTCTGGCGCGGAAGGCTTCGGACAAACGCAAAGACTCAACGCGCTTCTCCCCTTCGCACCGCACCTTAACCAATGCCAATTCACGCTCAACGGAGTCTTGATCCAGAGTCATGTCATCGACCTTCTGAACCGGCACCAAACGCTCAAGCTGTGCCTTGATCTGCTCAAGGATCATGGGCGTTCCAGTGGTCACCACCGTGATGCGCGACGTATGTTTTTCCGCGTCGACTTCGGTCACGGTCAGACTGTCGATATTGTAGCCGCGCCCGGAAAACAGTCCGATCACGCGCGCTAGAACACCCGCTTCGTTGTCCACCAAGGCAGCAATACAGCGCCTTTCAATTGGTTCATCAGTCTTCATTTTCGGCTACTTTTTGAAAACCCATTCAATTGCGAACGGGTTATATCGACCTCCCAGCCAGACTGCAATGTCTGAACGGGCGATCAACATCGATTAGACGAGCATCTTGCCTTCCTCAGAAATCTGGGGCTCATCCTCTTGATTGCTGAGGATCATCTCATTATGGGCGGCACCGGATGGGATCATCGGGAAACAGTTTTCTTCTTGATCGACCACACAATCAAAAATGACGGGCCTTTTTACCGATATCATTTCATTGATGGCATCATCCAGAGTGTCCGGATCGGTCGCCCGAATGCCGTGACAGCCATAGGCCTCAGCGAGCTTTACGAAATCGGGCAACGCCTCGCTGTAAGAATGCGAGTAACGCTTATCATGCAGCAATTCCTGCCACTGACGCACCATACCCATATATTGATTGTTCAAAATAAAGATTTTGATGGGAAGATCGTACTGAACGGCAGTCGACATTTCTTGCATCGTCATGAGAACCGATGCTTCACCGGCAATATCGATGACGAGAGAATTGGGATGCGCCAATTGGATTCCAACCGCCGCAGGCAATCCATATCCCATGGTGCCAAGCCCCCCTGACGTCATCCAGCGGTTCGGCTCCTGAAAATGAAAGTGCTGCGCGGCCCACATCTGATGCTGGCCAACTTCGGTTGAAATGTAGACGTCTTGGTCTTTGGTCAGTTCGTAGAGTCGCTGAACCGCATATTGCGGTTTGATGATCGAACTGGAATTTTTGAAGTCGAGTGATCTGACACCGCGCCAGCGATCTATCTGAGACCACCAATCCGAAATCTGCCCTTCCAGATTTTGGATCTTCTTCTTTTTCCAGGTATCCAACAGCGCGCTCAAAACATTGCCGCAATCGCCGACAATAGGCAGATCGACCCAAACATTCTTGTTGATGGAGGAAGGGTCGATGTCGATGTGAATTTTGGACGAATTGGGCGAGAACGCATCCAACCGGCCAGTCACCCGGTCATCAAATCGTGCCCCGACACAAATCATCAGGTCGCAATCATGCATAGCCATATTGGCTTCGTATGTTCCGTGCATACCCAACATACCAAGCCATTGCTTTTCGGCGGCCGGAAAGGCCCCCAACCCCATCAATGTTGAGGTGATCGGGATACCTGTCTCCTGAACCAACGCGTATAACGCTTTCGACGCCTGCGGCCCGGAGTTGATAACACCGCCACCCGTATAAAAAATCGGCCGTTTGGCATTGGCCATCATCTCAATGGCAGCATCAATCTTATCCGCCTCAGCCGTCAACTTGGGGCGATAGGTTCTGTGCTCAATATTGGTGGGACCAACATAATCGATCGTCTCAAACTGAACATCTTTCGGCAGATCGACAACAACAGGACCAGGCCGACCGTTCGTCGCAACGTAAAATGCCTCATGCATGATCCTTGAAAGACTTTTCGGATCACGCACCAGCCAATTATGCTTGGTGCACGGACGGGTGATGCCAACTGTATCAGCTTCCTGAAATGCATCCGCACCGATTAAGTGTGTCGGAACCTGTCCCGTCAAACAGACAATCGGAATGGAATCCATCATGGCATCGGCAAGCCCGGTGACAGCGTTCGTCGCGCCCGGACCGGACGTGACGAGCACAACACCCGGTTTGCCGGTTGACCTGGCATAGCCTTCAGCGGCATGGACCGCGCCCTGCTCATGCCGGACCAAAATGTGCCGGATCTTATTCTGCTTAAACAAGGCATCGTAAATGGGCAGAACCGCCCCGCCCGGATAGCCGAAAATGACTTCCACGCCCTGATCCGCCAAAGCCTGGATGACAGCCTCGGCGCCACTCATGCGCCCGCTTTGTTGGTCGGATTTTTTCGAAGCCATTTTCTTCTTCCCTAGGAGTCTTGCGGTCTGGACACAAAAAGACCGGCAAGCGCCGGCCTCATTTCGGCGGAACCTAACCCCGCCGCCAGGCCGGGTCAAGACCTATTTGAGAATAATATTAAAGATTTTCGCGTTAATACTTTCTGAATCTTGCGCAGTGAGCCTATTCCAGGTAATCATCTGATTGCGAAACCATGTCATTTGGCGCTTCGCATAGCGCCGAGAGCCGGTTTTCGCCTTTTCAACCGCATCCTCAAGTGAAATTTCGCCTTTAAGATGTGCAAGCAAATGGGGCACGCCAAGCGCCCGCATGGCCGGCAGCCGCGACGGCAGGTGACGCGCCGCCAGAGCCTTTACCTCTTCCAAAACGCCCGACGCCAGCATCTCATCAAAGCGCCGGTTGATCCGGGCATAGAGCCAATCACGATCCGGTTCGATGACGATTTTGTGGGCCGGGTCCGGCAAGAAAGCCGGTGACGTCATCTTTTGCCAATCGGCGAGCGGACGCCCGGTCGCCTCCAAAACACTCCATGCCCTCAGAACACGCTGTGTGTCGGAGGCACGCAATTGCGACGCTGCGTTTCGATCGCGCTCGCAAAGACGATCAAAGAAGGCTTGGGCGCCGATCTCGTGACGTATGGTTTCAGCGTCCTGCTGAACAGCTTGCGGTATGTCGGGGATCGGTGCGAGCCCTTCGGTCAGAGCGCGAAAATAAAGACCTGTGCCTCCAACGAAGATCGGGATCCGGCCTTGCTCTAACACTGTTTGATACGCCTCCTCAGCCAATGCGAGCCATTTGCCGGCCGAACATGTCTCAGAGGCATCCAAAACACCATAAAGCAAATGCGGGATGCCGCGCATCTCTTCCGGCCCCGGGCGCGCCGTCAGAATGGATAGATCGCGATATATTTGCATCGAGTCTGTGTTGATGATGGCCCCGTTGATGCGCTCCGCAAGATCCAGCGCGATCCCGGACTTGCCGCTGGCAGTGGGGCCTGCAATAAGGATGGCCTTGTTTTCCATGGCGTCTTTATGCCTTTGTTCCTGGATACACTCAATGACTCACATGCTGACTTTGATCTGCAATCCCAATACACCGGTTCTGAGCGGAGCCCACGAGGAATGGGCACGCGATTATCTGAGTGCATCGGGTGCCGACGTGGGCGAGCTCCGGAAGCTGAATAAACACGTCGCCTTTGAACTCCCATTTGCGGGCGCAGATGTGAGTGCCAGATCTTTAGAGGAAGCATTCGAAGACACGTTTCCTGATGCACCGGTCGATGTTGTTGTTGTGCCGAATTCCAACAGACGAAAGACGCTTCTGATTGCCGACATGGATTCCACCATGATCAATCAAGAATGCCTGGATGAACTTGCGGACTTTGCGGGATTGAAAGACAAGATTTCGGCTATCACCGAACGCGCCATGGCCGGCGAACTCAGTTTTGAACCGGCCCTCAAAGAAAGAGTCGGGCTTTTGGCAGGCCTTGAAGAGTCAAGCCTCCAGCGCGCTTTTGACGAGCGCATCACGTTCATGTCCGGTGCACGTGAGCTGGTTCAAACCATGAAAGCAAATGGCGCTCTGACATGTCTGGTCTCAGGCGGTTTCACCTTTTTTACCGCGCGCGTCGCCGACGCCTTGGGCTTTGACTTACATTTCGGCAATACGTTGCTGGCCGAAAACGGCGCACTCACAGGCAAGGTTGGGGAACCCATTCTGGGCAAACAAGCCAAACTCGAAACACTCCGTCGGCTGATCGAGGAAAAGACTTTGGAAAGCAATGACACACTGGCGGTCGGAGACGGTGCAAATGATCAAGCAATGATCGAAGCCGCCGGGTTAGGCGTTGCGTATCATCCACACAAGATCCTTGCCGATGCTGCGGATGTCCGCATTCAATATGGCGATCTCACCGCCCTACTTTATTTGCAAGGCTACAATAAAAGCGAGTTTGCGGCATAAAAAAGGGGAGCCGAAGCCGCCCCCTTTTATAATGCGTTGCGGCGCCTAACTCTCGGCCTCAGACTCACCATTGTCTTCAATCGGCGGCTCTATTGTCGGCGCCATACCGACACCGGGTTCCATTTCAACAATCAGTGGGTTGGGTACCAAGTCGAGCATTGCTCCGGACCCGGCGTCTACCGCTGCGCCAATGAAACCACCCAGCAAAACGTTGCCGGCCATACCGGCCGCACCGCCACCCGCCACTTTGTTTGTGATATTGGCTTCAACTGTTTTGTAGCCCTCTTTTTCGAGCTTCACGACAAATTCTGATTTTCGTTTGATCTTAAGCGAACACGGCGTCGTGCAAGACATGCCGTTACTCAATGTCGCAGACACCCCGACAGGTTTTGTTTCAATAACAAACGCATCTGTCGATCCGCGAGTGATGCTGGCGCAACCGGCCAGCATTAAAACGGCCGAAGCCATAACAAAAATTTTCATAAATAATCCCCAGTACTCAAATTAACCATAGGTAGTTATTGACTATTTATACTATCCTTAGATTGCAATCCCGAGCAAACAAAAAGCGGCGAAAGGCATGTGCCCTTCGCCGCTCTACATTCGCGAAGAATTATGAGCTGAAGTCAGCTTGTCTTTGGCCTAACGGACCTGAACGTCATCTCGCCGCCGCGATTGAGCAACAACAAAACAGGCTTGTCGCTATCTTCGGTGAGCTCATTCACACGCTTGACAACATCCTCCGGTGAGAACACAGCCTGTTGACCGACCTCAACGATGATATCGCCCGGGCGAACTTTTTCTGCAGCATCGGAATCGAAATCGATCTCGACCACCACAACACCTTCCGCATCTTCTTCCAAACCGAAGCGTTGTCTCTCTGTGTCCGTCACGGAAGACAATGTTAACCCAAGGCTTTTCTTGGACTTGTCTTTGTCGTCGTTGCTGGTGTCGCGCATGGCCACTTGATCGCCTTCGTCAAGACGTTCGATTTCCACACGAACGGTTTGGCGTTTGCCGTCCCGGAACAACTCCACGTCAACCGCGTTACCGATTGCGGTTTCCGCAACGATCCGAGGCAGGTCGCGCATTTTGGGAACATCTTTGCCGTCGAACTTGACGATCACGTCACCCATTTCAATGCCGGCTTTTTTCGCAGGACCTTCGTCATCAACCCCTGCAACAAGTGCCCCTGACGGCTCTGACATTTCCATACTCTCGGCAATATCCGGCGTAACTGCCTGAATGCGCACACCCAACCAGCCGCGCCGCGTTTCGCCGAACTCGCGCAATTGCGAAATCACGCCTTTGGCAATACTCGCGGGAATAGAAAATCCAATGCCGATCGAGCCGCCGGACGGCGAGATAATCGCCGTGTTCACACCAACGACATCGCCGTCCATGTTAAACAACGGTCCGCCGGAATTCCCTCGGTTGATCGAAGCGTCGGTCTGAATAAAGTCGTCATAGGGACCGGAATTGATATCGCGGTTTCGCGCAGACACAATACCGGCCGTCACGGTTCCGCCGAGGCCGAAGGGATTCCCGATGGCCATAACCCAATCCCCAACGCGGATCGCATCGGAGTTGCCGAGTTTTACGGCCGGCAACGGCGTATCTGACTCCACTTGCAAAACAGCAAGGTCGGTCTTGGGATCGCGGCCGACCAATTCGGCGTCAAGCTCAGTTCCATCGCTCAAGATGACGACAATTTCGTCAGCCTCTTCAATCACGTGATTGTTGGTAATCACCACGCCATCTTTGTCGATGATGAAGCCTGAACCCAATGATTGAACTTTCCTTGGGCCTTGCTGAGCACGGTCTTCAAAAAAGTCTTTGAAAAAATCTTCAAACGGTGAGCCTGGCGGGACATTCGGCATAGGCATATCGCGATTGGCCGTTGCCTCAACCTTTTGGGTCGTCGAGATATTGACCACCGATGGAGACAGTTTTTCCGCCAAGTCGGCAAAACTGTCAGGCGCGCCGCGGGCCTCGACCTCAAATGCCGGGGCGGCAATCACCAGACCGGAAGCCAGAGCCACAACACCTACGGCTTTTGTCATTTTCGATAAGGACTGGGATGCGAAGTTGAACAATGTCTGTCTCCTTACGAATTTGGGCCACCAAAACCACAAGGCGTCCCTAATGCACCATCATATACCTACATTTCATACGTCAATGTGGAGGAAATTGGGCAAAAAAACCCCGCAATTTCACAAATAATCGAGCAATCGTGATTTATCCTCTTACCAGCCAAACGATTAAAAAGCCGATAAATAGCGCAGCCAGACCCGCCGACCGCAATTGCTCCGGGGGCAAGCTCAGGCTCATGGCGAGGAAACGCCGCATTTGATCGGGGAACAGCGCGTAAAGCGCCCCCTCGATCACGAAAACAAGTCCCAAAGCGACCAGCAATTCACTCATCTGTTGACGAGCTTTACGATTTGGTTTGCACCCTTGGATCTATTCTCATTGTTCGGCGGGGACAGCCGGCTGCGCAGGTGCAGCGGCGGAATCGGCCAAAAACTCGATATTCGTCAAATCGTAAACGCCGTTTCGACAAAGCGGGTCTGTGCTCCGGGTCGCCGGCGCCGCAACGGGGTCACTAAACTCGGCAGTGGCTCCACCGGAATCGCCGAAGAACTTAAAGAAGTCGGAGTCAGGTGAGAGCACCATCGTGGTGTCTTGGCTTTGAAACGCTTTTTCATAGGCTTGCATCGAACGATAAAACGCAAAGAAGTCTGGATCGTTTCCGAAGGAACAGGCAAAGATCGCAGTCCGATACCCATCGCCTTCACCACGCGTGATTTCACTCGATTCTCGCGCACGGGCGAGAATAATTGTGCGATCTCGTTCAGATTGGGCACGAATACGGCGTGCGGCCTCTTCCCCTTCGGCGCGAATCTGCGCGGCCTCTTGTTGCCGCTCCGACTGCATACGACCAAAGACACGTTCACTGATCGATTCAGGCAAATCGGCGCGCTTGATGCGCACATCTCGGATTTCAATGCCGTAATCGGCAGCTTCGACCTGACGGTTGACGCCCTCTTCAATCAGCTGCATCAAATTGGAGCGTTCGCCCGAGATGATCTCACCAGACACCACGCTGCCCAAAACAGCCCGCAAATTTGAATCCAGGAATCCCAGAAGCTGAATCCGGGCGCTGTTCTCGCTGCCGACCTTTTGAAAGAATTTAAGAGGGTCGACGATCTGGAACTTTGCAAACGCGTCCACGACCAACCGTTCTTGGTCTGCGGCAATAATCTCTTTGGGCTGCGCATCAAGATCCAGCAAGCGCTTATCGAAGTAGAGAACGTTCTGAATAAATGGCAGTTTGAAATTCAGCCCGGGTTCCAGCACCGTTCTTTTGGCCTGACCAAATTGCAACACGATGGCTTGCTCGGTTTGTTGCACCGTGAAAACGGACTGCAATCCGACAATGCCCGCGATCACCAAGGCGACTAAGGAGACGATAGCTTTTGTGCTCATTGGTTTTCTCCCGATCCTTGACGCTTCTGCAGCTCAGGTAACGGCAAATATGGCACCACACCGGATCCCGAAGAACTGTCGATCACAACTTTGTTTTTATCCCGGAACACACGCTCCATGGTTTCAAGGAAAATGCGCTCCCGCGTCACGTCCGGTGCCTCTTTATATTCTTTCAAAATTGAATTGAATCTCACCGCCTCACCGTTGGCCTCAACAACTGTCTGGGCTCGATAGGCTTGTGCTTCTTGATTGATGCGTTCCGCTTCACCACGCGCTTCCGGGACAATCCGGTTGGCATAGGCGGTCGCTTCGTTCACGACCCGGTCCTGGTCCTGACGGGCCGCATCAACATCACGGAACGCTTCAATCACCTGATCAGGCGGGTCGGCTTTCAACAGTTGAACTTCGGTAATGGTCACACCGGCGCCGTAGTCATCAAGTGTGGATTGGATGATTTCTTTTGTCTCGTCCTGAACAAGTTGACGACCCTGCGTGATAATGGGTTGCAGTTCGTTGTTGCCGATCACTTGCCGCATGGCGCTTTCCGCAACCGCCTTGATGGTGGTTTCCGGATTTTGAACATTAAACAAGAAGTCGCCCGGACCATCGCCCTCGGGACTGATCCGCCAGAAAACAGTGAAATGAATATTCACGATGTTTTCGTCACTGGTCAGCATGAGACTTTCTTGGACGATATCCCTGTTGCCCGCGGAAAAGCCGACATTGAGAGGCTGAATCAATTCCACGCTTGGAATGTCAACGGTCTCAATTGGATAGGGCAAATGGTAGTTCAGGCCAGGTTGGGTAATTCTGCTGTATTCCCCGAAGGTCCGCACCACACCGCGCTGACCAGGCTGAACGGTGTAAATACCACTAATGGCCCAAAAGAAGAGAAGAATAAGCAAGCCGATGAAAATGCTGGAGCCGCTCATATTGCCGCCCGGAAACACGGTTTTGAAACGATCTTGGCCCCGGCGCAGCAGGTCTTCCAGATCAGGTGGCTGAGGACCGCCACCTCCGCCGCCGCCGCGACCTCCGCCGCCCGGCGCAGACCCCCATGGTCCGCCGCCACCGCCGCCGCTACCGTTATTGTCGTTCCAAGGCATGAAAGGGCCCTTTCAAATTAAAGCGTTCGAAAATACATTCGCTGAAAAGCGCTGATCAGTTCACGAGCAGCTTAGAGATTCGGTCTTGTTCGTTCCGTCGGGTTATAGGACAAGTCATACCTGAGACGCAACGCGACTTACATACCCATATGTTCGATGTGGTTGAAATACTGACGTTTTCAAGACCATATACGGCAAAACAATCAACAAAAAGCAGTCTTCATGTCGAATGTCACCAAAGAACAGGTCCTCAAGGCACTCAGCACAATTGCGTTTGGCGACGCCGGCAGCAATGTGGTGGCCTCGGGTATTATCCAAGGCGTGGTTGTTAAAGACGGCCATGTCGGATTTGCGATTGAGGTGGAGCCGGGCAAAGCCGCATCTTCCGGCGGCCTGAAAACAGATTGCGAAAATGCCGTCTACAAGGTGCCGGGCGTTTTGTCCGTGACCGCCGCACTGACATCTCATAATAGCTCGCCGGCAGGTGACCCGGCTCAGCGAAAACCGCAACCGGGCCTGTCCGAACAGGCCACAGGGCAAGGCCGCCCGAAAGTTGCTCTGGAGAAAGACAGCTTTCCTCATATCAAGAAAATTATTGCCGTCGCGAGCGGCAAAGGGGGTGTCGGCAAATCGACCATTGCCGTGAACCTTGCAATTGCTTTGTCGCAGCTCGGCTTGAGAATCGGCCTTCTGGATGCGGATGTTTATGGCCCATCTATTCCCAAGATGCTCAACCTCCAGGGCAAACCGGAGTCTGACGGGAAGCAGCTGAAACCCATGCATGCCTATGGCCTGAAAGCGATGTCGATCGGCTTGCTGGTCGACGAAGACACGCCGATGATTTGGCGAGGGCCTATGGTGATGAGCGCCTTGCGGCAAATGTTGAAAGACGTCGATTGGGGCGACTTGGACATTTTGGTGGTCGATATGCCGCCCGGCACCGGCGATGCACAATTGACCATGGCGCAAAACGTTCCCATGACCGGCGCCGTGATTGTCTCAACCCCACAAGAGATCGCCCTGATCGATGCGCGAAAAGGGATTGCCATGTTTGAAAAAACGCGCGTACCCGTTTTGGGCCTGATTGAAAACATGGCCTATTTCGTGTCTCCGGAAAGCGGCGAGAAGTCTTTCATTTTTGGCGAGGGCGGCGCCCGAAAGACGGCGGAGACCATGGGAACGAGTTTTCTTGGCGAAGTTCCCTTGCATATGTCGATTCGCGAAACGTCGGATGAGGGCACTCCGGTGACGGCCACCCGGCCGGAAAGCGATGAGGCCAAAATATTTGCGCGCATCGCCGAGAAGCTATCCAACATCCTAGAGACCGACACGCCGAAAGCCGCGCCCAAAATTGTGATCGACTAAATCCTCAAAGCAGAGTCGACAGAATAAGCGGAAGCGTCGCGAGCGACATCAGTGTCGACAACACAATTGTGCCGGCAACCTCGGCCGGCCTTGTGTCGTACATTTGCGCAAACAAAAACGTGAAAACAGCCGCGGGCATACTGGCCTGAAGAATGAGGATGTTCCGCACGAGCGGATCAAGATCAAGCATGAAAGCCAGACCCACAGCGACACCGTAGCCGACACCAATCCGCCAGAGAGATAAAAACGTGCTGCGGCCCAAATCCGAGATTTTCAGCGTCGCAATACTGACGCCCAATGCCAGCAACATCAGTGGAATGCTCAACCCACCGACAAGCCGCGTGGTATCCAGCAGCCAAACCGGCAAGTCCAGATCGAAATAGATCACCAACGCACCGAGGACCGACGCCCAAATGGCAGGTTGTTTTAAAGCCTCCAAAGGCGAAGCAGTACCCGAGGAAATCCAAATGTTGAGGGAGAAGCACGTGATGGTCAAAGTCGCCATAACGGCAACGGCGAGCGCAAGGCCATCCTGTCCGAAAGCGAACAAACAAACCGGCAGGCCGATATTGCCGACATTGGGCGTGATCAATGAGGGCAAATGCACCCGGATGGGCAATCCGGTCAGCCTCAAAGTCGCGGCCCCTAAGACAACAAAGATGGCCACGCAAAGCACCATGGCAAAGGCAATGGAGCTTAAAGCGTCCAGTCCGACATCCGCCTCTGCGAGCGCGGTAAACACAAGGCAAGGTGTTCCCACCAACCCAACCATCTGGGCAACAAAAGCGCTATCAAAGGGTTGACCGCTGCGGGCCCAAACGTATCCCACGCAACCGATCAAAAACACGGGCGCAATAATGGTTGCCAGCTCGACCACCAAGGTCATGAAGAGAGGCGCTCTAAAATAACAAAGCTGCAATCGTGGGAGGATTTGTCGTCTTTGGGCAAGAAATCGCGGGACACCTCAACCCACTCGGACCGATCAAAAGCGGGGAAAAAAGTATCACCGTCGACCTGTCCATGAACTTCCGTGAGATAAAAACGTTCGGCGTCGGGCAAGGCTTCCGCATAGACCGCAGCACCCCCTATCACCATCACCTCTTCGGCGTCCCCTTTCTGCGCCAAAATGAAGGCGGTCGAGAAGTCGGGAACCACCTCAACCTCTTCAAAGGGAACGAAGATCGACCGCGAGATGACAATGTTCCGGCGTCCCGGCAGGGGCTTACCCAGCGACTGCCACGTTTTGCGGCCCATGATGATCGGCTTGCCCATGGTGGCTTGTTTGAAATATTTCATATCCGCGGAAATACGCCAGGGGATGGCATTGTCCTTGCCGATGACACCATTTTCCGCAACCGCGGCAATCAATGACAATGTTGTCACGGGCTTTTCTTTCGGCCGATAGCTTCGACCCAACCGGTCGCAAAGAATGCGGCGGGGTCCCCAGCCCAATCCTGCCAGGATTGGATCATCTCGTCGTAGCTGGCTCGATCAATCAATCCAAGTTTGATGGCCTTGTCGCCGAACATCTCTTCAAAAATACCGACAATGCCTTTGGCATAGGCCTCAACCTCTTGGGCCGAGCTATAGGTTTCATAGACGCCGCGTGCCTCAATCTGGTCAAAGCCCGCCGCATGCATGGCGCCCTTCAATTCGCGTCCAAAATCTTCTGCATGTCCGTTCCGCTTACGCATGGCAATATAGAGATTGATGCTGCGGGCGAACATCGGGCTCTGCGGAAAGACCATGTTCCCGCCGTGATCAAACTCACGAAGGCCGGCGACACCGCCGGGCTTCAGCACACGGAACACTTCGTTCATGGCGTCATAGGGACGATCAATATTGCCCATGACCGCCGAAACAAACACGGCGTCGAAACTGTTGTCATCAAAAGGCAGCTCAAGGATACTGGCTTGCTGAAATTCAATATTCTTCAGTCCCTTTTCCGAGGCAAGTGCCTTGGCTTTTTCGATCTGGGTCGCCTCAATATCCACCGCCGTAACCGGACCTGGGGCCACAATCTCGGCCAAACCACAAGTCAACGTGCCGGGACCGCAACCGCAATCGAGCAAGGACATCCCGGATGTTAAATGTTGTGCCAAGAAAGCCCCTTGATGGCCCACATGACGCGATGCCATCCACGCCACTGTGGCGTCGCCGTACCCCAATGCATATTCTTTTTCAGACTTTTGACCGTCAGCCATCGGACGAACTCCCTATCAGACCGCAACAGGTGCCTTGATATGCGGTAAAGGGTCGTAGTTTACGAGCAGGAAGTCCTCAAAGCGAAAATCAAAAATATCTTGAATTTCCGGATTGATCTTCATGAGCGGCAACCCCCGGGGTTTCCGGCCCAGCTGCTCATTGGCCTGATCCAAGTGGTTTATATAGAGATGAGCATCGCCGAATGTGTGCACAAAGTCTCCAGGCCTTAAGCCCGTCACCTGGGCCATCATTTGGGTGAGCAGAGCATAAGATGCGATGTTGAACGGGACCCCTAAAAAGATGTCGGCGGAACGCTGATACAGCTGACACGACAATCGGCCCTCGGCCACATAGAATTGAAACAAACAATGGCATGGTGGCAACGCCATATTGTCCACGTCGGCAACGTTCCAGGCACTGACGATCAAACGCCGGCTATCCGGATTCACTTTGATCTGCTCAACGACGTTTTTGATTTGATCGATAGTGTCCCCACCGGGTGCCGGCCAAGAGCGCCATTGATGACCGTAGACCGGGCCCAAATTGCCGTCCGCGTCGGCCCACTCGTCCCAGATGCTAACGCCGTTGGCTTTGAGATAGGCGATATTGGTGTCGCCCGCCAAAAACCACAGCAGTTCATGGATAATGGATTTCAAATGCAGCTTCTTGGTCGTCAAACAGGGGAAACCGTCTTCCAAATCAAACCGCATTTGGTAGCCGAAGACCGACAAGGTACCTGTGCCGGTCCGGTCGTCTTTCCGGACCCCGTGATCTCTGACATGCTCAAGTAAATCAAGATATTGGCGCATTTGGCCTCTTATTAACCTCTTTTAGAGCGGTCCTATAGCGCGATTCCGATCCCGATTGGGACTCTTTGATTCTTAACCTCCAAAACCCTATATATAGAGGGTCGGCTTGCCGACTATGGCGATAAACGGACACGTAATAAGCGGATCGGACCCGGGGGCGGTACCCGGCGCCTCCACCAAAAGCTCATCGAAACCGGTGGGCTTCTGTGGGGGCGAAATTAGGATCGACGAACGTGTAAAGGTGACACCTTTCGCTCGGCATGGCGCCACCGTTATCGGGGCCATTATTATAGTTGCAAACGACAACTATGAAGGAGAAGTAGCTCTCGCTGCGTAATGCAGTGCGAGTTCTTCGCATTGAACTCCTAACGGGTTCCTACCGTTAGGCGGGGTTCGGCGGCACCTGGCAACAGAAGCCGCCACTTTCCTTCACAAGCC
>Ga0207422_1000484_pt1 | contig 121714 bp, 105 predicted proteins | sample MarCyaLeptolynsp_FD_187757 | JGI IMG/M metagenome (GOLD analysis project Ga0207422, IMG submission 187757) | Marine cyanobacterial communities from Panama - species 1 Leptolyngbya sp. (SPAdes) | ecosystem: Environmental > Aquatic > Marine > Unclassified | place: Panama: Panama City | collected...
CCTCCATGGGTGGGAAAGTATATACCCCAATGGGTGCTTGGTATCATGCTACCAAACATGCATTAGAAGGTTGGAGTGACTGTATGCGATTGGAATTGAAGCCTTTCGGTATTGATGTGGTGATTATAGAGCCAGGAGGTATTGCTACCGAGTTTGGTGATGTATTCGCTCAAAACTTGCAAGGCGACACCGAAAATGGCCCCTATGCCAGCTCCTTGAAAAAGATTTTAGGGACCATGGAGGAAATGGGTTCGGACCGTCTTTCTCCACCTAGTGTCATCACTAATTTGATCATCAAGGCGGTAGATAGTGCGAAGCCTAAAACTCGCTATGTGGCGGGAGCTTTTGCTAAACCAATGATGTTTATGCGAAAGTATCTAGGAGACCGAGCCTTTGATAATATCTTGATGCGTCAATTCATGTAGTTTATCTTAATTTCGAAAGATGTCAGAATCCTTAACAATAGATTCCATTAGTCAAGCCCATCAATTGTTGGGCTTGTCTAGTCCGAAGCATCCCTTAGTTGCGGTGGTTTATAATCGAGATGTGAAGTCCATGGCCAATTTTCAGGACGTGCGCATTACCAATCGTTTGTTTCAAGTATCCTACAAATCCTCCAAGCAATGCGGAGAAATGCTCTATGGTAAGAATTCCTATGATTACCAGGAGGGAACTTTGGTTTTTACCTCCCCGGGTCAGGTGCTTGAATTCCGAGGCGAATTGGATCTTGCCGAAGAAAATAAGGAAGGATGGGTCTTAGCTTTCCATCCTGATCTGATTCGCAAGTCTCATCTGGGTACTCGAATTGACCAATATTCTTTCTTCGATTACGATGTACATGAAGCTTTGCACCTATCGGAGGATGAATTAAACATCATTCAAGATTTACTCAAGAAAATTGAGTTTGAATACAGTCAGAATTTAGATCGTCATAGCCAGAATTTGATTGTTTCGAACATTGAGCTGTTATTGGATTATTGCCTGAGGTTTTACGATCGACAGTTTATCACTCGTACTAATTTAAATAGCGATATCGTTTCCAAATTTGAACGCCATTTAAAGCATTATTATGAGGGGGAAAATGCCCTGGAACAGGGAATTCCAACGGTTGCTCATTGTGGCGAAGCCTTAAATTTATCCCCGAATTATCTAAGTGATCTGCTGAAAAAGGAAACGGGTAAAACCGCCCAAGAGCACATTCACCTTTTCATTATCGATAAGGCGAAAAGCAGTTTATTGAACTCTTCGGAATCCATTAGCACGATTGGCTACTCATTGGGCTTTGAGTATCCCCAGCATTTTAGTAATCTCTTTAAGTCCAAAACAGGCTACAGCCCGAAGGAATATCGGCACTTGAATTAGTATTGGAGGTTCGAGGCTTAGCTAAGTCTAAGCCTATCTTTGTCCTTTCTAAATGAACAGGACGGTTTTTCATATAGCCAAAATGGATTGCCCAGCGGAGGAAAATTTAATTAGACTCCGACTGCAAGGGATAGATGAGATTAAGCATTTGGATTTTGACCTAAACGCAGGTCAACTTGAAGTTATTCATCTTAACTCTAATCAAGCGGTGCTAGAGGCAATTCGTTCTTTAAACTTAGGCGAATCAATCCTAAGTTTCGAAAACCTTCAGGACTACAGACCTAAAGAGGAGTACGACCAAAGACGACTTTTACGGATAGTCCTTGGGGTAAATATTATTTTCTTCTTCATCGAGTCAATTTGGGCTTACTTTTCGGCTTCCCTAGGTTTATTTGCGGATAGCCTAGATATGCTTGCCGATAGCTTTGTTTATGGCATTAGTTTAATGGCGGTGGGATCTAGCCTGATCTTTAAAAAGAGGGTAGCACGATGGGCGGCATATCTACAATTTTCCCTGGCCTTGCTTGGCTTTTTCGAAGTGGTACGCAGATTTCTCAATCCGGATGGTTTTCCCGATTATTTATCCATGCTGGTAGTCTCTTTCCTGGCCTTAATCGCTAATGCCTTTTGCCTATACCTATTGCAAAACTCAAGGTCCAAGGACCAGGTGCATCTAAAAGCTAGTAAAATTTTCACCTCTAATGATATCATCATTAACTTAGGGGTAATGCTCGCGGCGGTCCTAGTAAATTGGACGAAAAGCCCCTGGCCAGACTTGCTAATAGGAAGCATCGTATTTGCTTTAGTTTTAGTCGGGGCGAGTCGAATATTCAAACTTGGAAAATGAAAAGAGCCGGACTGCTTTTATTATTGTTCATCCTCGGTCTAAATGCTTGTACGCATAGAAAGGACCTGGTTTTTAGTGCGAGCTCCGACCTTTATTACATCGATTTATATCGCGATAGTGCGGAGTTTGAAATACTGTATAATGGCTTAAACACTGCGACCGGAAATTATCAGCTCCATGGAGATACGGTTTTTTTGAATTACGATGACAATCAGGATGAAGGTGTGGATTGGAATGCTGATTTGGTGAGGATACTCTATATCGATCGAGAAAATGGAAAAATCTCCGGCCAAGGACACAAGGCACATTTTGTGGGATATTTTAAACCAGAGTTTCAATTACTTTTACAGGAACATCCTTAACATCACTCCATGAACTTCAAATTTGTTCTGCTCTTTACTTTAGTCCTTCCTTTGGCAATACTTGCCCAAAATGATAAGGATAATCTTGAATTGAAAGCTATTTACGAAGCGGACCAGTCGGACCGGCTTAATCCACCCATTGATTGGAAAAGAGTCTCCCAAAATGATATGGATCGTCGCGAGCGAGTAAGACAATTGCTTGATTCTGGCTTGGTGCGAACGGCTACGGATTATAAGTGCGCGGCAATGGTCTTTCAACACGGAGGTGATACTGCCTCCTCTGCTATGGCGGTAGCTTTAATGCAAGAAGCAGTGGCCCTTGATCCCAGTATCAATAAATGGCTTTTGGCGGCTGCCATTGATCGTAACTTAATGTATCGCGGAGAGCCCCAAATCTATGGGACTCAATTTGTGAAACCCGGTCCGGACAAGCCGTATTCCCTCTACGATTTTGATAGTACGGTGATTAGCGATGAGCAGAGGGCCGCATATGGTGTACCTGATTTGAGGGGTATTAGAGCGCAATTAAGCTCGATGAATAAAAAGAGTCTAGGAGATCTCCTAAATGATAGGACATCGGTACCGGAGATTCTTTCGCAAGCAAAAGAGGGAGAACTGGACTCTCAGGAGTATGACCTTTCGGAACAAGGAATCAATAACTTCGGGTATCGGGTCATGGATGCCCAAGGAGCACAAATCGCCTTGGCCGTTTTTAAGTGGAATTGTGAAAAATTCCCCGAGGCTTACAATACCTTCGACAGTCTAGGTGAATGTTTTTTGGCCTTAGGAAGAAAGGAAGAAGCAAAAAGGGCCTATCAAAAATCTTTAGAGCTTAATCCGCAGAACACTAATGCTGTGGAAATTTTGAAAACTTTAGACTTTTAAAATGAAAATCGCCGTAACCGCCGCAAATGGACAATTGGGTTCCAGTATTCTGAGACAGCTAAAGACGGACTTGGGTCCTGAGAATGTTGTCGCCCTGGTGCGTAGCCCGGAGAAGGCTCAAAATTTGGGAGTCGAGGTGCGCAAGGCGGATTATGATAGCCGAGAGGACTTTAAAGCTGCCTTGAAAGGTATGGATAGGGTGATTCTTATTTCAGGAATGGCTGCGCCTGAAGCTCGTATCGCTCAGCACAGAAATGTAATTGAAGGTGCAAAGTTCAATGGCTTGGAGCGAATAGTTTACACTAGCATTATTGGCGATGAGAAAGGCACGGCTTTTAATCCTATCGTGATGAGTAATCGTCAGACGGAGGAAGATGTGCGCATGTCTGGATTGGATTGGTCTATCGGTCGCAACGGGATTTATTTAGAGCCGGATTTGGAATACATTGATACCTATATAAAAGAGGGCGGGATAAAAAATTGTGCTGGCGAGGGCTTATGTGCCTATACCAGTCGGCCGGAACTAGCGCATGCATATTCACATATGCTCAGAGAGGGTCAACATCTTGGCCAGACCTACAACCTGGTAGGTTCAGCAATTAGTCAGGCAAGTTTAGCCGCTAAGATGAATGAAGCCTTTGGTACCTCTTTAAGCTTCCAAAACATGTCGGTCGAAGCCTATCAAACCGAGAGAAGAGAAGCTTTAGGAGACTTTCTTGGTACGGTGATAGCAGGAATTTACGAAGGGATTAAAAAGGGAGTGAACGATGTTCCTTCCGATTTCGAAAAGGTTGTAGGGCGCCCGCATCTTTCACCTCTAGAAATGATGCGCGCTTATCAAGTTGATCTCAAAGGAAGCTAAGGGCACTTTTTTAGATGGATTAAGGCCCTGAGCCTCGGAAAGAATTAATTTCGCGCATTGATTCGATTTCGAAACTCATGGACTATAATTTTCAAGATATTGAGGCGAAGTGGCAGGCTTATTGGGCCAGCCACCGGAGCTTCGCGGCCGAAGAGCAAAGCGATAAACCCAAGTATTACGTTTTGGATATGTTCCCCTACCCATCAGGAGCGGGGCTTCATGTGGGGCATCCCCTGGGATATATTGCCTCCGATATTGTAAGTCGCTACCAACGTCATCGCGGTTATAATGTCTTGCATCCTATGGGATACGATTCCTTTGGCTTACCGGCAGAGCAGTATGCTATCCAAACGGGCCAACATCCGGCGGTCACTACCGAAAAGAATATTAATCGATATCGCCAGCAATTAGATCGAATTGGTTTTGCCTTTGATTGGGGTCGTGAGGTTCGTACTTCCGAGCCTTCGTTTTATCGCTGGACGCAATGGATTTTTCTCCAATTGTTTGACTCTTGGTATGATTACGATCAGGAAAAGGCAAGGCCCCTTGAAGAATTAATCTGGCATTTTCACAAAAGCGGAACGGCAGATTTAAACGCTGCTTGCGAAGAGGAATTAGGCTTTACCCCCGAAGAGTGGGAGGGTTTTGATGAGGCAGCTCGCGAGCAGATTTTACAAAACTATCGACTGGCCTATCGCAGCGAAAGCACGGTAAACTGGTGTCCTGCCTTAGGGACGGTTTTAGCCAATGATGAGGTAAAGGATGGTCTGAGTGAAAGGGGCGGTTATCCAGTGGTGCAAAAGAAGATGATGCAATGGAGTATGCGAATCACCGCCTATGCGGATCGTCTACTCTATGGCTTAGACCAAATTGATTGGTCCGAATCTTTAAAGGAATCTCAGCGTAATTGGATTGGGAAATCTCAAGGAGCTAGTGTCCACTTCCCTTTGAAGGACCATGAGGATAGTATTGAAGTATTCACCACGCGTCCTGATACCATTTTTGGCGTGAGCTTTATGGTTCTTGCCCCTGAGCATTACTTGGTCGATCAGATTACCACTTCGAATCAAGCGGATGCGGTTAAAGCCTATCAGGAGGCGGCTGCCAAGAAAAGCGAACGCGACCGGATGAGTGATGTGAAGACGGTAAGCGGTGTTTTTACGGGAGCTTATGTGAAGCATCCTTTCTCGGGAGAAGAAATACCAGTTTGGATTGCTGATTATGTTTTAGCTGGTTATGGAACGGGAGCGGTTATGGCGGTTCCAGGTCACGACAGTCGTGATTGGGCCTTTGCGAATCATTTCGGATTAGCCAAAATAGAGGTAGTAAGCGGGGGTGATGTGCAAAAGGAGTCCTATGATGCTAAGGAAGGAACGATTGTAAATAGCGATTTCCTAAATGGTTTAGAGGTTAAAGATGCGATTTCGAAGGCCATTGAAGTTATTGAAGAGAAGCATTTGGGAAGTGCTCAAGTTAATTTCCGCTTGCGCGATGCGGTATTCGGTCGACAACGCTATTGGGGCGAGCCGATTCCCATTTACTATGTAGATGGTTTACCACGTAGGGTGAAGGAAGAACACCTACCCCTGGAGCTACCAGCCGTAGACAAATTTTTACCAACCGAAGACGGTGAGCCACCTTTGGCACGCGCGAGTGTGTGGGAATATCACCCCGAAAAAGGTGTGGTTCCCGCTGGGAGCGGTTACCCTCTAGAAACTACTACTATGCCTGGTTGGGCGGGAAGTAGCTGGTATGATTTACGTTATATGGACGCTCATAATCCGAAGGCCTTTGCCGATAAATCGAATTTGGATTATTGGCAAAATGTTGACCTCTACATAGGGGGCTCAGAGCATGCTACGGGACATTTACTATATACTCGTTTCTGGCATAAATTTTTAGTAGACCGCGGCTATTTGCAGGCGGAGGAGCCCTTCAGGAAATTGATAAACCAGGGAATGATTTTAGGCTATTCGGCCTTCGCTCATCGCATCGATGGGACCAACACATTTATTTCAGCCGATAAAGCTAAAGGTCAGAAGACCACTAAAGTGCATGTCGATGTCAGTTTGGTGAATAGCTCTGATGAATTGGATATGGAGGGCTTTAAAAGCTGGAGAGACGATTTAAAGGATGCCCAGTTTGAATTTGAGGGCAGCTTTAAAGTTAGCCGTGAGGTGGAGAAAATGTCTAAGTCCAAGTTCAATGTAGTCAACCCAGATGATATCATTGAGCAGTATGGCGCGGATACTTTACGCTTATATGAAATGTTCCTCGGACCTCTTGAGCAGAGCAAACCGTGGAATACAGCTGGAATTAGCGGGGTGTACAATTTCCTGAAAAAGCTATGGCGTCTTTATTTCAAAGGTGGTGAGTGGAATTTAAGTGATGAGGAGCCGAATGAGAAGGAGTTAAAAACCCTACATACCTTAATTAAAAAGGTGAATGAAGACATTTCTAATTTCAGCTTCAACACTTCGGTGAGCGCCTTTATGATTGCCGTGAATGAATTGAATGATCAGAAATGTAATAAGCGCGCCATTTTAGCTCAACTGCCGATTTTGATTAGTCCTTACGCTCCACATATTGCTGAGGAATTATGGAGCAGATTGGGTAATGAAAGCTCCATCGGAGACACCGCATTCCCGGAGCACGAAGAGAAGTTTTTGGTGGAGAGCAGCGTGAAATACCCGATTTCATTTAACGGAAAAATGCGCTTTACTCTGAACCTTCCGGCGGATATGTCTAAAGATGAAGTAGAGAAGGTGGTAATGGCAGAAGAGAGAACTCAATCCTATTTGGAAGGCAAAACTCCGAAGAAAGTAATTGTCGTTCCCGGTCGGATTGTCAATATTGTAGTTTAAAGCCAAGTAATTAGGATTTAAAATGTAGCGGAGCGCTGCGGGTTTCTTGTACCTTTACAGGGTATGATAAAGCCGGAACCGCCGAGCATATTACCCCGTCGCGATGAAAAAGAGAAAAAGCGTTTCCTAATTCAGGATGCCTTTTCCTATTTATTCAAATCGGCCGGTCTACTCATTTGGTTTTTTGTTTTTGCTTTAGCTCTACTGGAAATTAAGCAGTACTACCATATTGATTTAATCCCTGGTTATGATTCGGCCGTAGATGATGTTTATGGAGCCATTCGGGGATTCTTGTCAGAGTTGTTCGGGTTTTGATACCATTTTTTGTGGCATCACGTTTGTTTAGTATCAGGAAAGACCAATCATGAAAGCCCTATTTTTAAGTATCCTAAGTATTGTTCCACTTAGTTTTTTGGCTCCGGATTATTCCTCTGAAAGCAGAGGGGTGGAGCATCTACGCGATTTAAATCAATCTGCTTTTAAGCCAGGTGAAGTTCTTGAATACCGCGTGCGCTATGGCCTCATTGAAGCTGGAAAGGCCAAATTAGAGGTGAAAAAGATGACCAAAAAATCGGGTCGCCCCACTTACCATGTCGTGGGTACCGGTCGCTCGGTTGGGATGACCGAATGGTTTTTTAAAACTCGGGATCGTTATGAGAGCTTCATCGATGCTGAAGCCATGGTGCCTTGGGAGTTTATTAGAGACGTGAATGAAGGGGGCTATGAAATTAACCGGCATCTAATTTTTGACCAATACGCTCAAACGGTTAAGGACCTTGAAGCACCTCATAAAGGAGAGTTTAGCTATGAAGCTTATGCTCAGGATATGATTAGTGCCTTTTATTTCGCTCGCTCTTGGGATGCCTCTAAGCTCAAGAAAGGTGATGAAATTAGCTTTACCATGTTCTTGGATCATGAGCAGTTCCCCTTCAAATTGGTGATTTTAGGTCGCAAGGACATTGAAACCGAATGGGGTAAAATTCCATGTTTGGCCCTACGCCCAAAACTACAGGAAGGACGGGTATTTAGTGAAGAGGAAGGGATGACGATTTACGTTAGTGATGATAAGAATAAAGTACCCGTGCTCATCGAATCTTCCTTATTCATTGGAAGTATTAAGGTAGAGTTAACGAATTATACAGGTCTTCGCCATCCATTGCGCATTAAGTAAGGACTTTGTCTTAGCTTTACACAGCTAAATCATTGACCATGCCTCAAAATGTTGAAGTAACCCCCGAAATTCAGGAAAGGCTAAACTTATTAGCGGACAAGTATCACGCTAGTGGCCAGGAATTACTGGATTTTTTAGATGGGCTTCTTTATCAAGATTACAATACCTACTGGGATTATATCCACCTTGATACTTTGCTATCATTACAAACCCCGGTTACTGATATACCCGATGAAGAAATCTTTATCATGTACCATCAGATTACCGAGTTGTATTTCAAGTTGTCCTTGCATGAGTTTAACCAATTGGCAGAAGAGAATAGTCCTACGGCCGACTCTCTGCGGATTAAGTTAACTAGGGTTAATCGATACTTTGAGGCTCTTACCCGGTCATTTGGGATTATGGAACAAGGGATGGATCGTCATCAATTCTTGAAATTCCGCATGTCCTTGATCCCGGCTTCAGGTTTTCAATCTGTGCAGTACCGCTTAGTGGAGCTTTGCGCTACGGATATGATTCATTTGGTAGACAAAGACCATCGCGATGCTATGCAGGAACATGATCCTAGCATTGAGCAGATGTATGAATACATCTACTGGAAGAAGGGAGCAACCATTGCCGAATCAGGCCATAAAACTCTTACCCTGAAGCAATTCGAGAAAAAGTATAGTGGTCTAATTATCCGTCACGCCAAGCAATTCTACCATACCAATCTTTGGCAGAAGTATTTAAATCTTTCCGAAGAGGAGCAACAAAATCAGGGACTGATAGACCAAATGCGTTTGCTGGATCTAAATGTCAATGTGTATTGGCCCCTGCAGCATTATAAGACCTCGGTGGTTTACCTAGCTCGTCGCCCAGCTGATGTGCGTGCTACCGGAGGTACCAATTGGCAAAAGTATTTGCCACCTCGTTTCCAAAAGCGCATTTTCTATCCAAGCCTTTGGACGGAGCAGGAAAAGGATGAGTGGGGTAAATCTTGGGTGCATGAAGTTTTGGAGGAAGTAAAGAAAAATGAAGCCAGAAGGCAATAATCATTAATTGGCTACGTTAGACCCCAAGGCTTGCATATATTTGCCGGCCGGCAACCACCAGCTTACTCAATTACTCCTATGCAGCGAAAGTTAAAGTTGATCCTTATACTTTTGGTTCTCGCCACTCCATTGGCGATTCTCAATAATCTTGGTGTTTTCGACCGTTTTGTGGATGAGGAAACCATTTCCAACCCAGAAAGCGAACTTGAATCTAGTCAGATTGCTCCCGAGCCGCAAATGCGCTTCGGTCTTCCAGTTGATTCCTTTGAGCTGATTGATAACGTTATTGCCAACGGAGAAAGCTTTAGCAACATTCTACTTGATTTCGGTATAGGTTATAATAAGATTCATCGCATTGCCACTGAGTTCAAAGAGGTATTCGATGTAAGGAATTTACGCAGCGGAAAGGACTACACCATCTTCGCTGAGAATCATGACAGCCTTAAGCTTGCCCGTTATATGGTCTATCGCCCTTCTGCTATTGATTACGTGGTATTCGATTTAAGTGATAGCCTAGACGTTTACCTGGGCGAGGAGGAAGTACAGGTTAAAGAAAAGAGTATCAGTGGGGTGATTAGCTCATCCTTATATAAAGGCCTTTTAGAGCAAGGAGGTAGCCCTGCCTTGGCGGTGGAACTCTCCAAGGTATACGCTTGGACCATTGATTTCTTCCGAATTCAACCCGGCGATTATTTTAAATTAATTTACGAGGAGAAATACATTCACGACACGGTTTTGGTTGGTACGGGGAAAATAGTCGCGGCTGACTTTCACCACGGAGGTCGTTCTTTCTATTCTTTCTATTACGATAATGATACCACCTACCGTGATTACTTTGATGAGAAAGGGCGCAGTCTGCGCAAGGCCTTCTTAAAGGCTCCATTGGACTTCTTTAGAATTTCATCTCGTTTCAATCCTCGGCGTTTTCATCCAGTTTTGAAACGGGTTAAGCCACATTTAGGTACGGATTATGCCGCTCCTCATGGCACACCAATTATGGCTACCGCCGATGGTGAGGTAATTGCAGCTGCTTATACCCGGGGCAATGGTAACTACGTTAAGGTTCGACATAACAGTACTTATACTACGCAATACCTGCACATGAGCAAATTTGCCAAAGGCATTCGCAAAGGCAGCCGAGTGCGTCAAGGCGATGTGATAGGTTATGTGGGAAGTACCGGATTAGCTACTGGACCTCATGTTTGCTACAGATTTTGGGTGAACGGTACCCAGGTAGACCCATTAAAGCAGGACTTACCGGAAGCCGAGCCAATTACTGAAGATTATATTGAGGACTTCCGCAGCTTCATGAATCCACTTAAGGCCCGGATTGATGCTCTGGACTTACCTCTTGCGGAACCTGATCAGCCCAAGGTTCGCCTGGCCAGTTTGAAGACTTCCCAGTCCTTCATGTTGAACTACTAGTCTAAGAGTTCCGGTTTACAATAGTACTGCTGGCTTGGTCAACGCTCATTACCACAAGATCGGCGATATTTACATGATAGGGGCGACTGATCACAAAGGCGATAATATCGGCGATATCTTCCGCCTGTAGGGCCCGGAAATCTTGATATACCTTTTCGGCACGTTCCTTATCTCCTTTAAATCGTACCTCGCTAAATTCCGTTTCTACCATTCCCGGGTGAATGGCGCCTACGCGAATGTTATACTGATTTAAATCAATGCGCATGCCTTGATTAATGGCATCAACAGCATGCTTAGAGGCACAATAAACATTTCCATTGGGGTAAACTTCCTTGGCCGCGGTGGAGCCAATATGCAGAATATGGCCACTACGACGATTTACCATTTGAGGCATAATAGCTTTACTAACATACAGTAAGCCTTTGACATTTATGTCGAGCATCGCATCCCAATCCTCGATACTACCATTTTGAATGGGATCTAGGCCATGTGCATTCCCGGCATTGTTTATCAGGACATCAATGCTTTGAAAGTCCTCCGGTAATGAAGCGATAGCCTCAGATACAGCTTCCTTCTCTCGCACATCAAAACTTAGCAGATGAACTTCAGTAGTATGCAGTTTAGTTTTGAGCTCTTTTAGGCGGTCTTCTCGTCTTCCACAAAGTATGAGTCGATAGCCTTCAGCTGCTAATCTTTCGGCGGAGGCTTTGCCAATACCACTGGTGGCTCCGGTGATTAATACGGTTCCCTTATTCATCTTCTTCAAGTTCTGTTTGTAGTTTAATATCTAATGCCCGTAATTGAAGACTTACCTTCCCTCTGAATTCATTAAGCTCCAGATGGAAGACTATGGCTAGCTCCTTGTTTTCCTGTAAGGTACTAAGCTTCGGTCCTAAGTTAAATCCAATTCCCTCAAATAGGCTGCCGGTGTCCGGATCTAGTAAAGCTAACTTTAAATGTTGTCCTTCATCTCCCACCCGCCGGGAGCCGTGGTTGACTAGACCCTTAAGTAAAAAGGTAGGGGCTAGATTTTCCGGTCCGAAAGGTGCAAAACGTTGACTAAGCCGATAGAATTTAGGGTTGATATCCTCCGCGCTTATTTCCAGGTCGTACCGAATACACGGACATTTTTGATCTTCTTGGATTCGCTTTTGGACACTGGTCTCGAATGCTTTTTTGAATCCGGCTAATTGTTCCGGCTCCATGGTCATGCCTGCGGCAGCAGGATGTCCACCAAACTGTATTAGGTGATCCTCACATTCCTCTAAGGCTTCATATAAATTGAAGCCTTCAACAGATCTTGCTGAACCGGCTAATTTGTCTCCAGATTTGGTTAACACTACGGTGGGGCGGTAATATTTTTCAATCAGCCGAGAGGCGACTATGCCGATTACCCCTTTATGCCAGTTTTCTTGGTAAACTACGGTGCTGCTTGCTCGCGCCAGATCAGTGGTTTCAATTTGCTCAAGGGCCTCCCTAGTAATTAGTCGATCTAAATTTTTGCGTTCCTGATTTCGGGCTTCGATTGCTTGGGCTATCTCAGGAAGGAGATTAAGGTTTTTACCGCGCAATAGATTAACGGCTTCTAAAGCATGGGCTAAACGACCTACTGCATTTATTCTCGGAGCTAGAATAAAGACCAAGTCTCCAATACTGAGGCGTTTATTGAGGCTGCCAGAGGTTTTTAATAGAGCCTGAATGCCCTCGGATGGATCAGAGTTTATTTTTTCTAAGCCATAGTGTGCTAAGACGCGATTTTCGCCGGTCATGGGCACGATATCCGCCCCAATACTCAAGGCCAAAAGATCGAGTTGCCGCCAAGTTTCTTCAATCGGGATGTTCCAGGTATCACATAAAGCCTGAGCAAGTTTATATCCAACCCCACATCCGCTCAAACCTTTGTAAGGGTATTGGCAATCCTTTCTTTTGGGATCTAGAACCGCAATAGCTTTAGGAATTTCCGGGCCGGGAGTATGGTGGTCACAAATAATAAAATCAATGCCAAGACTTTGAGCGTAGTCGATTTTGTCTAATGATTTTATCCCACAGTCCAAAGCAATAATTAAACTGATTCCTTCGGCGTGAGCCTTATCGATTCCCTGTTTTGAAATACCATATCCTTCCTGGTAACGGTCCGGTATATAACAGATAAAATTATGGTAATGTGGCTCGAGGAAATTGGCTAAGAGGGAAACGGCGGTAGTCCCGTCTACGTCATAGTCGCCGAAAATCATAATCTTCTCTTCGGCCTTTCGGGCTTGGTCGATTCTATTCACAGCCAAGTCCATATCCTTCATTAGGAAGGGATCATGAGAGCTATCTAGGCTGGGCTTGAAAAAATCTCTTGCCTTGTCAAAAGAGTCAATCCCCCTTTGCAGAAGCATTTCCAAAACTAGGGGGTCGAGGTCAAGATCCCGTTTTAGAGCCTCAAGGGCCTCCGAACTAGGGCGAGGGATGCGCTTCCAAAGGGTTTTCTGTACTACCTCCATGGCACTAAGGTACAAAGCAATTATACCGAAGAGGACTTAAAGTATTGAATAAGCGTTTGCCGTTTCTAATGCTGAAGATTTACGCTTAGGGTAACTTCTTGGCCGATAGTGAAGGTTGAATAATCTTGGCCAATCCCGTAGTCCAAACGATCAATTACGAAAGAGCAAGTTAGCTGGCCTTTTAGGTCTTTGATTTTAAGACTTATCTGCTTTTTTTGTCCCTTAATCTCAAAAACACCCTGCACCTCCCATTCATTATTGCCTAAATACGTAAAGCCTTCACCCACAAAACAGATATTGGGGAATTTATCAGCGGCAAAGAAATCTTCAGCCCTTAAGTGTTCGTCGCGTTTTTCATTGGCAGTATTGATGCTGCTACTTTTTACGCAAACGAAAATCAAACTCTTCTCCGGAGATTCAGGATTTAAGTTCACCCGGCCTTCAATTTCCGTAAAGGAGCCTTCTACCGTATTAATCATCAAATTAGAAAGCTCAAAACTTACTTTGGAAGATTGGGGCTTAATGCCTTGTGCAGAGGTAAAGAATCCAATGCAAAGAAGGGCGCAAATTAACCGGAAAGACTTCGACATTAATGATGATTTTTAATTTGGGTATCAATGGAGTACTTGTGTAATAACTGAAATAGTTCATGGACCATTTCATCTTCAAGATCCAGGCTTTTGCCTCTTTGCTTGAGTACTTCTAACACTTTAAACCAACGTCTCATCTGGAAAATAGTTGCCTGGTTTTCATATTTCACGGGGCCTATGGCTTTAGCTAAAGTTTGGCGCTGAGCTACTAATTTCAAGAGCTGGTCATCAACCTTGTCGATTTCCGAGCGAAGTTCTTCCAAGCGAGCGATGAACTTTTGATCATCGATTGCCTCTTCCCTTTGTTCCAGAGCTTTGTAGACTAGTTCCAGGTCATAAGGTCTTAGCTGTTGAAGGGGGTCACTCAAGGCCTTATGAGGTTCGATATGCGATTCGATAATGAACCCTTCCATGCCAAGATCCAGAGCAGATTGACAGACTTCACCGATTAACTCGCTTCGCCCAGCGATATGGCTAGGGTCGCAAATAACCGGCAGTTCCGGGGCCAATCGACGGAGCTCAAAAAATACTTCCCATTTGGGTTCATTGCGGAAGGGCTGACTTTGATAGGCATAAAACCCACGATGAATGGCGGCAATTTTATGCAGTCCCGATTGTTGTAGCCGTTCAATTGCTCCCAACCAAAGACCGACCTCAGGATGAATGGGGTTTTTAACAAAAACGGGAACATCAACCCCTTTTAGGGCATCAGCAATTTCCTGAACATAAAAGGGATTAACAGTGGTGCGAGCACCAATCCAAAGCATATCAATCCCTGCTGAGAGAGCTTGCTCCACATGCTTGGCATTGGCCACTTCGGTAATAACTGGAATTTGATGCTTTTCCCCGGCTTGCTTTAACCATTTTAATGAGGGACTACCTATTCCTTCAAAGGACCCTGGCTTAGTCCGGGGTTTCCATACTCCTCCTCTGAATGCGGTGACCAGGCCCGTTTTAGCCAAAGAGTCAGCGGTTCTCATCATCTGGTCCTCACTTTCCACACTACAGGGACCAGCTATCAATAAGGGGCTTGACTTCTGTTGAAGCCAAGAGTTCATTGGTTCAATCTGCATAGATAGGTCTTCTTCCTACCCTATAAAAGGTCTAAACTCTATTTTGGTTCATGCAGAACCAAGAGGGGTAGGTGAGTGTGATAAGCCAAGCGGCTGGTCATGCTACGATGGAACATTCCTTCGAAAAATCCATAGCGCTTAGCCACTGCGGCAATCATCTCGGCATTTTCTTTAATGGCTTCATTGGTGATCGTTCTTTCTACATCCTCACCGCTTAAAATGGTGAATTCATGCTCAAGCCCGGAAAGCTGAGAAGTGTAAAAATCGCGACTACCATCCGCTGGAGCCTTTTCATTTTGTACGTGAACGATATCTAATTTGGCATCTACTGCCAAGGCGAAATCTCTTAGACGTGCTAAGGGACGCTCCTGAATATTTGGATCGAGGTCGCAGGCAAATACGATCTTATTGATTTCTTTCCACTCCGCACCGGGAGGAATTATAAGCACCGGTACTTCGGTGTTTTGGATAACGCTTGCCGCGTTGGAGCCAATTAGGACTTCTTCCAAGCCACTGGCGCCCTTAGTACCCATCACCACTAAACCTACCTGATCTAAATCAGAAGTTTCGGCAATAAGTCGGATAGGATTTCCGCAACGTACAATGGTCTCAAACTTGGATGAGTATGTCTGGGACAATCGCTCTTCCAAGTCCTTCATATTCTTCTCAGCGTTCTCCTTCATCACTTCTAAAAGCGAGGTGCTCATAGAACGATCTGAATAGGGTAAATCGTAAGCATGAAGTACGGTTACCATACCTCCGCCTTTAGCGGCAATTTGAAAGGCAAATTCGGTCGCTAAATCAGCGTTATCTGAAAAGTCTGTTGGGATTAAGATGTTCATTGTTAGCGGTTTAGATTTGGTTTTCGTGTTTGTGCGTCCACACTTGCTAAGGTAATCATATTTACGATTTCCCTGACAGAAGCACCCATTTGTAATATGTGTGCCGCCTTATTTACACCCAATAAAAGTGGTCCTAAGGCCTCGGCCGCTTCAAAGGATTGTAGCATCTTGTAGGCAATATTGCCGGCCGCTAAATTTGGGAATACAAAGGCATTCACTTTTTGATCGACCAGGGCGCTAAAGGGGAAGTTTTCTTTCAGCAGTTTTTGGTCTAAAGCGAAGTTGGCTTGTAATTCTCCATCAACGATTAGGGAAGGGTCTTCCGCATGTAAAATTTCCCGCGCCTCGCTCATTTTGTTGGCGAGACTGTCACTGCCGGTACTGCCAAAGTTGGAATATCCCAGTAAGGCTATGCGAGGAACCAAATTGATTCGACGAATCCCCTCGGCCAAGAGCTTCGTTATTTGCACAATTTCCGCGGTGCTAGGCTCTTTAATAACCGTAGTATCTGCAAAAAACATGGGGCCTCTTTTAGTAAGCATGATGTACATACCGGCAAAGCGCTCGACATTGGCCGCGGTGCCCATGATTCTAGAGATGGGTTTAATGACTTCCTTGTATCGTTTGGTTGTTCCAGATATAAAAGCATCAGCATCTCCCATTTCGGTCATGGCTACCCCAAAATAATTCCGGTCTCGGATATACTTACGAGCTTCTGATTCGGTAAGGCCTTTTCGCTGCCGTTTTTCGTATAGCATTTGCACATATTCCTCATAGCGGGGGCCTTCTTCTTGAGGGTCAATAACCGGTAAGTGAGCGATATCCTCTAAGCCATTTTCCTCGATTAAGTTTTGGATTCGAGCTCTTTTACCAAGAAGTATGGGCTTTGCCAGACCTTCATCCACTACAATTTGTGCCGCCTTTAAGGTGTTTAGGTGATCTCCCTCTGCCAGAACTACCCTTTGGGGATCCTTACAAGCTCTTTCTTGAGCAAGACGGATAAACTTGTCGTCCCTACCTAAGCGACTAAGTAATTCTTCCTTATAGCCCTCCCAGTTTTCGATTGGATGTTGAGCTACTCCACTTTCCATTGCCGCTTTTGCTACAGCCATGGCCACCTTGGTAATGAGGCGGGGATCAAATGGCTTAGGGATGATGTAATCCTTCCCAAACTGCAGATTACTCTGGTTATAAGCCATATTTACAATTTCGGGCACCGGCTCCTTAGCCAAATCTGCAATTGCTCTTGCGGCGGCGATTTTCATCTCTTCATTAATGCTTTTAGCCCGAACATCTAATGCTCCTCGGAAAATGAAGGGGAAGCCCAGCACGTTATTGACCTGATTGTTGTGATCCGATCTTCCGGTGGCAATGATAATATCTTCGCGAGCTTGCTTGGCAAGATTATAATTGATTTCAGGAGTAGGATTCGCTAAGGCAAATACAATCGGGTCTTTGGCCATGGTCTTCACCATCTCCTGACTTAAAATACCGCCAATCGAAAGACCTACGAAAACGTCTGCATCGACTAGGGCATCGTTCAGATTTTGAAGTTCCGTATCACGCGCGAAAAACTTTTTCTCCTCATTTAAATCCCCGCGCTGGGTGCTCAAAATTCCCTTGCTATCTGCCATAAGTAGATTTTCGGGCGCTACCCCTAAACTCATGAACAACTTCGCCGTGGCACTGGCACTGGCACCTGCACCATTAAAGACCACTTTAATTTCTGAAAGCTTTTTACCGACCAGTTCCACCGCGTTAAGTAGGGCGGCGCTGGCAATTATGGCTGTTCCATGCTGGTCGTCGTGCATAACGGGAATGTCCAATTCCGCTTTGAGGCGCTCTTCGATATAAAAGCTTTCTGGGGCTTTGATATCCTCCAAATTGATGCCGCCAAAAGTGGGAGAAATGGCCTTCACATGTTCCACAAATTTCACCGGATCCTTTTCATCAATTTCAATGTCGAAGACATCGATATCGGCAAAAATCTTAAATAGCACACCCTTACCTTCCATAACGGGTTTGCTAGCTTCTGGTCCGATGTCTCCTAAGCCTAATACGGCAGTTCCGTTGGAAATCACGGCTACCAAGTTTCCCTTAGCAGTGTACTTGTATACGTTTTCTTTGTTTTGGGCAATTTCCAAACAGGGGTCCGCTACCCCAGGGGAATAGGCAATGGAGAGGTCACGTTGAGAGTTACTTGGCTTAGTGGGAATAACCTCAATTTTTCCAGGTCTACCTTGCTCGTGATATTCGAGGCTTACTTTCTTGCTAATCTTTGCTGCCATCTTCGTTTTCCTTAGAATAGAAAGTTATTGTTAGGGTATCGTCGGGCATGAATTTCTGCCACGGTTTCATAGAGTCGATTACGCAGATCTTCGATGTTTTCCTTGTCCTTTGCCGAAATAAACACCGCCTGACGATCGGTGCGTGCAAACCATTTTGATTTCCAATCCTCAAGGCTAAGATGACGATTGTTTCCGGGATCACTCAAGTCATCCGGATCTCGATACTCAGCAGTGTAAGCATCTATTTTATTAAAGATCATGATGGTAGGTTTATCCTGTCCGTCAATTTCTGCAATGGTGCGGTCAACGGTTTCAATATGCTCTTCGAAATTAGGATGAGATATATCCACGACTTGCAAGAGTACATCTGCCTCACGAACTTCATCCAAAGTAGACTTAAAGGACTCCACTAATTGGGTAGGTAATTTTCGAATAAATCCTACGGTGTCACTTAACAGGAAGGGAAGGTTGTGAATTACTACCTTCCGCACGGTGGTGTCCAAGGTGGCAAAGAGCTTATTCTCGGCAAAAACCGTGGATTTACTCAAAAGATTCATCAGAGTAGATTTTCCCACATTGGTATAACCTACCAATGCCACTCTAACCATACTCGCTCTGTTGGAGCGTTGTATAGCCATCTGCTTATCAATTTTGACAAGCTGTTTTTTGAGCAATGAAATTTTATCGCGAATGATCCTCCGGTCCGTCTCAATCTCGCGTTCTCCAGGACCTTTCATACCGATGCCCCCCTTTTGTTTCGAGAGGTGAGTCCACATATTAGTAAGTCGTGGTAAGAGATATTGATATTGAGCCAACTCGACCTGAGTTCTGGCGTAGGATGTTTGAGCCCTTGCCGCAAAAATGTCGAGAATTAAATTAGTTCGATCAAGAACTTTGGTGTCAAAAATTCGCTCGACATTTTTTAATTGGGAGGGGGATAGCTCATCGTCAAAAATGGCGAGATCAATCTTTTCCGCTTTGATATACTCCGCTATTTCATGAATTTTCCCCGTTCCCAGAAAGGTCTTTGGGTTTGGGGAATCAAGTTTTTGGGTAAAGCGTTTTAAGGAATCAGCGCCAGCGGTATCCGCAAGAAAAGCCAGTTCATCGAGGTACTCTTGAACTTTTTCTTCTGTTTGGAAAGTGGTGATGACCCCAATTAAGATTGCGCGTTCACGCTTATTGGTAATCTTCTTTTTGGTTTCAATCATAGATTAGGAAAGCCAGGCTTCCCAAGGAATCCGAGAGAGGATGAGTATCAAACCAAGGGTATAGAAAATGGCAAGGGTGCGAAACTTCTTAGGCATTTCCAAACTTCGTTTAGCACGGGAGTAACCAATGGTAATCAATACAATGGCGATAATCATCACCGAAATGTGCTCCACGGCGTAAAAGCGCGCCACAGAGTTTTTCATAAATCCTTCTTGAGAAAGATATTGGAATCCTTTAGGGCCGATAAAATATAGTAATAGACCAAATACAAGCTGGAGGTGGCTAAAGATAAGAGTGAAAAGCGCTAGTCTTTTATCCATCTTACCGAAGGAAGCATCACTCTGCGCAGTCTTTACCCAGAAAAGCACCGCACTAATTACCAATAATGGCAATAAGATGTAAGGTAGATAACTATGTAGGTGCAGCAATCCTGTTTCCATGAGATGTATTTATTGCAAATTTAGGTAAAGCTTATTGGGCAGCCTTCTTTTTATTTTGTTCAAGCACTTTTCGCAGAGAATTCTCCACATAATCCTGCTTAGACTTACTTAAAAAGTAAAGGTCAAACCTTCTAAGCTTTTTATCGCCTGAGCTAGAATTAACCGTTAGAATCAGTTTGTGTTTAAAGAATCCCTTCTCAATTGAATAATCGGCCAAAATAATTTTGGCAAACTCATAATGCTTGTGCTTTGGACTTTCCAAAAATCCAAAGACAAGGCTACGAGTATCGATGTGAATAATCTCATATTCATCTTCAAATGAGAAAAAGGAAAAGCGCAAAAAACCCAGAATCAGCAATGCCACAACAGCACTGATAGCTAATTCATGATTTGGAAAAACGTCGGATAGACTTCCAACTATAAGCGATAGTCCAAAATCAAAAATAGTGCAGAGAATGAGCAGCCTTACGACCCACTTCATCCTATCGAAGAAAATTTGGTTACTAACCTTCATAAATTTAAAAAACGACCCCCCTCTACAGTGGTCTTTTCAGACAAAATCAATCCAGCAAAATTACAAGATACTTAGAATTTTGCCAGAATTCCTGTGGATTAGTGATTTTAAGAGCCTTTTTAAGTTCACCGTCCATCACAAATTCATAGGATGAACTAGGATGACTCGTTACTAATTCAACATCCTTATAGGTGCCATTAAAGTCAAGTTCAGTGGAATTACGGATGTCAATTCGGGTAAAATATTCGGTGTTGAAATTTTCGGCCAAAGTCTCGGTACGACCAATACCGATAAAACCACCTTCCTTGTTCACTACACCCGCTTCCTTAAGCTCTTTGTAAGTACCCATTGTATAATAGGCCTTGTTCAGGTCTGCATCTTGTTGCTCTAGCTGTTTCTTCTGAGCCAGCTTAGTTTCAGTGAGAGCGCCTACTCGGGTATTGAGTTGGGAAATTTTGAAGTTAGCCTCTTCCAATTGGGTATAAAGCAGAGCGATTTGCTCATTTTTTTGTTCAATTTGGCGATTAAGGCCCTCCACCATTTTCTGAAATTTACGAGTATCACCGCGGCTTGCCGCTAGTTTCCTTCTTAAATCATCAATAGTAGATTTGTTTTCCTCAATTAAGGAGTTGATGGCCTCGATATCGGAGATGAGTTGTTCTCTTGCCGTACTGGCATTCTCTAAACTACCATCTCTGACCTCACGAATTGATTCCTCTCTCGCTCGAATGGAATCTAAATTGCTTTGTACCGCATTGAAAGTTTCCATGAACTCAGCCAAGTCTGATTCCTGGTTATCGCTCTGCATCCTAAGAGAGTCTAGCTCAGTTTTGAGGCGAGCATTCTCATCCTTAATTTCTTGATTACAGCCAATTAATACTATGAGAGTGAGGCTTAAAAAGAACCACTTTTTGGTCATTTTTTCAGGGTTTAGTTTAATCTAACTTTTCGAATGTACTCAATTAATCCGTTGGTACTGCCATCTTTACCCGTTTCTCCTTTTTCGGAGAGTAGCGGTAGAATGGTTCCTGCCAGCTGTTTTCCCAGCTCAACCCCCCACTGATCAAATGAGTAAATATTCCAAACGATACCTTGAATTAAAATCTTGTGTTCGTAAGCAGCAATTAGGGCTCCTAAGCTTTCTGGATCAAGTTTGCGGCCTAAAATTGAGGTGGTAGGCCTGTTGCCTTCAAAGACCCTATATGGTCCGATGGCGGCTATTTTATTATCGGAATCGCCTCGAGATTTCATTTCCGATTCTACTTCATCAGCGCTCTTTCCCATCATCAAGGCTTCCGTTTGGGCCAGGAAGTTGGAAAGTAATTTGAGATGATGATCTCCCATGTCGTAGTGACTTTCGGCAAAGGCGATGAAATCGGCGGGAATGAAACGCGTGCCCTGATGCATTAATTGAAAAAATGCATGTTGGCCGTTTGTCCCAGGTTCTCCCCAAATAATTGGACCTGTATGGTAGTCCCGAATTGCTTCACCATTGCGATCAATATACTTTCCATTACTCTCCATATTTCCCTGTTGGAAATATGCGGCGAAACGATGCATGTTCTGATCGTAAGGTATGATAGCCTCGCTCTCGGCCTGCAAGAAGTTAACGTTCAAGATTCCCAGGGCAGCCATCAGCATGGGAATATTGTCTTTAAAATCCGCGGAGGCTAAATGCTCATCCATGGAATGAGCTCCTCTTAAGAATTTCTCGAAATTTTTATAGCCTAAGCCACAGGCCAAGCTAAGGCCGATAGCGCTCCAGACACTGTATCGTCCACCAACCCAGTCCCAAAAACCAAACATATTGGTCGGATCTATGCCAAAGGCCTCCACCTTTTCTTTATTGGTGGAAACCGCAACAAAGTGCTTAGCGATGTCACTTTCGCTTGCATCGGACCTTAAGAACCATTCTCTGGCCGAGCCGGCATTGGTCATAGTCTCTTGCGTGGTAAAGGTTTTACTGGCAATAATGAAGAGGGTCCTTTCCGGGTCCAATTCCTTTAAAGTTTCCGCAATGTGAGCACCATCCACATTGGAAACAAAATGACATTTGATATGATTCTGATAGGGCTTCAAAGATTCGTAAACCATAAGTGGTCCGAGGTCACTACCTCCGATACCTATATTCACAATATGCTTAATGGTCTTACCACTAAATCCCTTCCAATTTCCAGAGATCAACAGGTCGGAGAAATCCTTCATTTGCTGCAAAACAGCTTCTACATCTGGTTTGACCTCTTTACCCTCCACCTTTACCTGGCGGTCACCGAAATTCCGCAAAGCGGTATGGAGCACGGCGCGGTTCTCCGTTACATTAATCTTATCCCCATTAAGCATGGCCTCGATGCCATCCTTCACGCCACAACTATGGAATAACTCTTCCAATAGGCCCAAAGTCTCCTCGTCCACGAAGTTTTTGGAAAAATCAAATAGCATACCCTCAAATTGCCGAGTGTATTTCTGAAAGCGATCCGGTTCTTGGGCAAACAGCTCTTTTAGGTGAACATTTTGCCACTGCCTCGCCTTATCTTGGAGTTTCTTCCAGGCTTCAGTTTTACTAGGGTCTGTTTGTTGCAACATGTTGGTAAGTCTAGATATATCTAGCGGCGAAGTTAATCTTCCTTCTTATTTTAGCCATGAAATTTCTACTATGCCCAATACTTCCTATCCTCTGCAAAATGTGCGTTTCCCTAAAGGACCAAATCCGTCCTTCAGTAAAACCCTTAGAAGTCGTGTAAATCAGTATTTTAAGGATCATTCTATCAATCCTAAAGCCAATAGTGCGATGTTATTTAAAACTATCGCAATGCTTTTGATTTACTTCTTGCCCTTTCTTGCTCTTTTGATTTTTGATCTTAATATCTGGGCAGTTTTAGGAATGTACGCCATAATGGGCCTTGGCATGTCGGGAATTGGTATGTCTGTTATGCACGATGCCGCCCACGGAGCCTATCATCGTAGTCCAAAAGTGAATGACTTTATCGCTTCCAGTATTTACCTAATCTCAGGTAACCTTACCACCTGGAGATTACAGCACAATGTCTTGCATCATACCTATACAAACATTGATGGATTGGACGATGATCTTGATACTCGCGGTTTGTTGCGCTTGCATCCTGATCAGCCCCTGAAGAAGGCCCATCGCTTTCAAGTTTTGTACGCTCCATTGCTGTACAGTTTACTCACTTTAAATTGGGTAATGATGAAGGATTTCTCCCAATTAGTGCGCTACCAAAAAACTGGTGTAGCGAAACTGAGTAATGAGGATTTACGCAAGGAGTGGATCAAGCTTATTTACACCAAGGTCCTATACTTCGGTTTGTTTTTGGTTTTGCCTTTAATTTTCACCTCGGCTCCATGGTATGCCACCATCTTAGGCTTCGTAGTAATGCATTTAATCGCTGGATTTGTCTTAAGCTTTGTATTCCAACTGGCTCATGTGGTGGATCACGTCGAAGTTTCGCATATCCCAGCGGAAGGAGAAATGATGGATGACGAATTTTTAGCCCATCAATTAAAGACTACTTCGGATTTTGCCCGTCGTAGTAAAATCGTGGGATGGTTTGTTGGCGGCTTAAACTTTCAAGTGGAGCATCATCTCTTTCCTCATATCTGCCACATCCACTATCCAGCCATTAGTGAGATAGTGAAGAAAACGGCCAAGGAATTTAATCTACCTTATTACGAGCACCGTACCTTAGTGCAAGCCATTCAGGCTCACCTCAATAGTTTGAAGATGTACGGGAAGATGACACCGATACCGGTAAAGTCTTAGCCGTTTACTGCTTGAACCTCTTTGATTTGTCCAGGTAAGAAATTCTTAAGCATGGCTTCAATTCCTTGCTTAAGAGTGGCGGTGCTGCTTGGGCATCCGCTACAAGCTCCTTGTAGGAGTACACTTACAATACCTTCTTGGTGATTTAGGAATTTGATATTTCCGCCATCATTAGCCACGGCAGGCTTTACGTATTCATCTAAAAGAGAAACAATCTTCTCATCGATCGCATCCCATTTTTCCTGGGGAGTCTCTTCGGGGTGAATAAAGCCAGCCGCTTCGGTGTTTGGCTTATCTGATTCAGAAGATACTTCATCCTTTGGTTTAATGGCGTCTACATTTACTGCAACACCGCCATTCGCTAAGAAGTCGCGAATTAATTCGCGGAGCTCCATGGTTACCTCTTCCCATTCCACAATGTCGTATTTACTAACGGCGATGTAATTTGCGCTAATAAACACTTCCTTCACAAAGGGGAAGTGAAACAATTTGGTGGCGAGTGGGGATGGCTGTGCCTCTTCGATATTGCGAAACTCAACTGAGTCTACCTCTACTAGTTGCTTGTTAGCGACAAACTTTAGTACGGTAGGATTGGGAGTCATTTCGGCGTATACACTTACCGGAATCTTAGCAGTATCCATGGATGAAAATTTTTGCAAAGATAGGGGAGCCCTCATTTTTGGAGCCCACTCATTTGTCTTTAATTTGAATACATAAAGAGAATTGATATGGCTTTGATAAAAGCAGTAAAGGGAAAAACCCCCAAACTAGGGGAAGAATGCTTCTTAGCGGATAATGCCACCTTAGTAGGGGATATTGAAACGGGAAATCAATGTAGTTTCTGGTTTAATAGCGTGGCCCGGGGGGATGTGCATTATATCAAGATGGGAAATAAGGTGAATGTGCAGGATAATGCTGTTCTTCATTGTACCTATCAAAAACACCCTTTAAATATTGGCAATAATGTGTCGATAGGGCATAATGCCATTGTACACGGCTGTACCATCCACGATAATGTTTTAATTGGCATGGGTGCAATTGTAATGGATGCTTGCGTAGTAGAGAGCAATTCTATTGTTGCTGCCGGGGCGATAGTTTTGGAAGGGACCCATGTGCCTAGTGGAACAATCTTTGCCGGAATTCCGGCTAAAAAGGTGAAGGATATCACCCCAGAATTGATTTCGGGCGAAATTGACCGTATTGCGAATAATTATGTGATGTATAGCTCGTGGATTGAGGACCCAAAGCAATAAATATCAATGATTGACATTTTAAATTGTTTCAAATTCTAAAACAGTGCTTATGCTTCGCTACCTCATACCTGCTGTTTTGGCTTGTGCTTCCCTTTATGGGCAGGGCTTAAATAAAGATTCATACCTTTTAATTCGGGCTAATTCTGGTCTGGGGTCCGATTGGTATTTAGGGCCGAGTGCCTGGCAGGTAGATTTACAAAACGATTTTTACCAAGCGAGTTTGGCCTATGGCTTAGGCTTTTCATGGCAAAGGGATATTGGTCGTCAATCCATGCTCGAATTGGGCTTGAATTACCAAAGACGTTCTGTCATCTCCAAGGAATACATAAATCCAGTTTTCCCTCAAAATATAGACCCTTATTACGGCTTTGTTGGAGAGACCGCGGGAGGAGGAGATTTTGGTCCTCGGAAGGTGGTATTGGCTAGCCATTATTTTGAAATCCCATTTCGCTGGAATTATTTTTTTAAGCCGAATCGCGAGCAATGGTATATAGTAGGAGGTATAAATGTTATCCATGAATTTGGAAGCTCAAGCCTAAACCGATTTTCGGATTCTTTTTTTAGCGAAAGCATATTTTGGAATGCTAGCGATGAATTCCGCCTTCAGGGTCAGCTTATGGGGGCAATTGCCTACCGATGGGCTCTAAATGGGGATTGGTTCCTGGATGCTGGACTACAGGCTCAGCATTCTTTCACTCCTTCTCGTTTCAATGTTCCCAACCAGCACTATCATTGGCTGGTAGCGACCGAATTCAGTTTGGTGAGAAAACTTTAAAGCAGATTTACCGGAGGTGCTGAAGGGCAGTTTCGATGTACAGATCTCGACCTGTAGCAAGGGTAGCGGGATCTAAATTAAAAGCGGTATCCGGAGCAAGGCCTTCTTCAATATTAAAGCCGTCGGGTAAAAATGTGCGCGTGGCAGAAAAGCGATAGCGCCAACCATTGGGGAGTTCAAAATCGATGGGAATGCCTCCACCACCACCGGTGGTATCACCAATGTGATAGAACTGCTCCAGACTTTTACTGATCGCGGTAAAGGTGTTGGTTGCGGAATAACAGCGACGGTTGGTGAGCAAAACTACCGGATTTAAAAATGGGGAATTGCCAAGGGCAGGGATGCTTATGGATACGCGATTACCAAAATCCCTGGCGGCCGGTCCGGTTTTTTCATCCATAATAAGTGCGCTAAAGCTTTGGTTGGTAAAGCGCCCAGCTAAGCGATAGGTATTGTTTAAGCTTCCACCACCATTATGGCGTAAATCCAAAATTAGGCCCTTAGCCCCTTGGAAATATTCGAATATGGTTTCAATTTGGGTTTCCGTAAAAGCTGAGCTAAAACTGCCATAATGGATATAGCCGATACTATCCTCCAAATAACGGTATCGAAAGCCGCCGCTTATTCGGTAGTCATTATTCAAATAGAAACGTTCGAGAGTTTCCTCATTGAAATTGTCGGGTGAATCTAAATACCACGACCAATTTCGACTTACATTAAAGGGGGAGACTAGATTCACGTGGCCATCCCTTAGTTCAAAGAGCAGGCTATCTAAAACCATATAAAGTTCTTCATCGCTCATATCCGACCTTAGTTCAGTCCGATATTGTTCGGCTACTTGATCCCAATCAATGTTCTTAAGTTCGAAGAAGCTGTATTTATTGCCAACTGTCTCCACCATGCTTTCGAAATTGGTTATTGGACCAGCGGTGGGGTCCTCGGGCATCAGGCTGCGCTCGCAGGCACTGATTATTAGAACAATTATGCAAAAGCCTAAATACCTCATAAGCGATAGAAGAGTTGAAGACTTAAGGAATGACTAGCACCGTATGCAGGATTAAATCTTTCCGTTTGGAAGTACTCCCAAGCATAAACCAGGCGGATTTGATTACCATTATGGCGGTGCCAAATTAGACTGTGCCGCAAATCGGTTTGCCAGGTGTCGTTTAAGAAATGATGCCCGCGATCCCCAAGTTCCCCGGCACTATAAAGTCGGATGTAATTAGGTCTAATGATATAGGTTCCAAAGGGGATGTTCCATTCGCTTTGCAAAGACCAAGAAAACACTTTACCAAAAATTCGATCTACTCGATGGTAGGTGTAAGTTATACTGGGTCCATAACCAAAGAAACCGCTGAAACTTTGGGCACTGTTATTGAAATTGTTGTGCTCGCGCAGAGCTAAAATATTTTGGCTGTAAAGGCCGGCTAAAAATTGGTGTTTGCCGCGGTTCAACAAGCGATAGCGCAGGCTGTAATGAGCCCGGAGTTCAAGGTTAAAAGTTTGACTACTCTGCTCGGGATATTGGAGCGGGCTTTGCCATCCGCTTAGACCACTTAGGTCGAGATTATTCATCCATTTTCCCCTATAGGTATGCCATCCGAGGTCAAGTTTGCCTAGGTAGCCCTGATAGGTGTTTGGAGAAACATAGGCATCATTAAAGCGACTGGATTGAATTCCTGCACCGGCAAAAAGATAATCGCCTTCTAAGGGATTTTGGGCAAGGATACTTTGGGAGATGGCTAGGCCAAGGAGCAGTATTCGGAATTTCATTCCAAATGTAGTTTCAGTTTTGTTTTACCCTTGATAGTGAAGAGTTGGTCAGCCAAATCCGGAGGCCCGAAGGTACCACGGACATTATTGCTGAAAGCGTAATTTTCACTAGGTATGCCGGTGAAACCCGTATCGAGTTCATCATTATCATTTTCATCATGAAAGCAAGCAAGGGCATAGGTCCCCGGCTTTAGCTTGATGGAAAAGGTTTCCACCACCTCATCTACGGGATGGATGAACTTCTTGATATCTCGGCCCTTTTCATCTTGAAGCTTAAGCATTAATTTTCCCTGCGGCTCCTCAATACCGTCGACTTGAATTTCCAATTCATAGGTCGTTGGCTTTGCAGAGAAAAGCACAAAGAGAGAGAAGATTAGATAAAAAGGAGTCATAGACTTATTAGCGAATGAGAACGATGGAACCTTGTTTCGTGTATTTAACCGGTTCCGCCTGGCGATTGTTGTAGCTAAGCATTTCAGCTGTAAGCTTAAAGAGGTAAACACCCTGATTTAAATCCTGGTTTTCGAATTTACCATCCCAACTAGTCTCCGCGTCAATGGTATTGCTCTGGTAAACCAAACGCCCCCAGCGATCAAAAACCTGCAAGTTAAATTTTACTAGTTCGCAATTCTCACTGATGCGCAGTTCAAACCGATCATTTACCCCATCACCATTCGGAGTGAAAGCCGTGGGAATATACAGCGGACATAAGGCAGATTGTTGGAAACTAGAACCACTTCCTTGAGGACTTTGCGCCAAGGATGTTCCAAGTCCCACAAACAGACTTAAAATTGCTATGTAGATAGTTTTACGCATACTCGAATTCCAAATGTAGCTTTTTCCTTTCAATTGAAATCCACTTATGAGTTCTGAGTTCGGGTCAGCGAGTTAAAGTGCACTCGCTTGATTAATCGAAATCAAGAGTTAGTTTATAGCGCATAATTCTGCCATTTCCGGCGTCCGCTACATAAACGATTTGGTTGAAGTAAGCCACCGCCACAGGGTCGTTGAATTGCATCAAGTCTGTTCCTGTACCACCAAAGCTTGCTTTCACATAACGGTCTATACCTGCTGCGGCTGGAGGGCGAATGCCTTCAAAACCATTTAATGAAAACTGGTAAAGTGAGTCAGTATCGGAATCTACCACAAATAAGAACTGGGTTCCATCTCCGGCAAAGGTGATATCGCGTGGTTGGCTAAATTTATTAGGTGTATTTATGAACCCGTCGGCCTGAGAAGTGTCACCAGCCGCCAAAATTCGAGGCCGGTATTCTGCACCAAACTCTCCTTCAATGAACTCAATATACTGCACCTTCAAAGCATTATTGGCCTCGAGGGAGGTGTACAGAAAATCACTACTGGTTACGGCACCAAATTGCGGTGGTTGTGTGAAAGTCGTAATCCCCACAGGGTATTCAAAGAAGTCATTAAAGAAGCCTGAGGCGGTTTGTACCGAAACGGGCGAAATCAACTCGTCTTCGTTGTTGAAATACAAGATAGCGTCATTGGGGCCCAAGGGTCCAGAACTGATTTCTGGGTTAGAGGGGTCTGGGTCAGGGTTGCGTACATATTGACGACTAACATAGTACTGGTTATTGCGGTTTGGATCCTGACTATTTCCGATAATGCCTATCTGATTGAAGCGAACGAAATCATCCGTTCTACGGACTGGGTTACTCTCAGTATAGTAGAAGGGGTGAATGATAGTATTAATGATTTGAGCATTGTTCAATTGGTAAGACCCCACACCCACCATTCTCAAACGATAGATAGCGGAAAAGCTTAAGAGGGTATCGCCGTTTCCAGAATTGTAGAGAGAATCGTAGGTACCGATAACTAAAAGGTCAAACCGGCGATCCTGAATAACGCTGCGGGCACCTGGGATAAATTTCCGGCCTAAAATCCGCCCGGATTCATCCATCGAAATAAGCTCCTCGCTCCCTTCATCTACCACATAAATGAGGCCATCGAAGCCAGCACAAACATCACTAGGACGATCGAAATCGTCAAGGATGGGTAGAATCGGTACATAGGCTATATCCCGGACACTGTTGTCGGGTGGGATATCGATAAAATCCAAATCTGTTTTTTTACCCAAATAATCTTCGCAAGCACTAAAGGCAAGTGCCATCAAGAGAATACTAAAAATGCTAATTTTTCTAATCATCGTTCAGCAATTTTAATCATGCGGAAACGTAGGCCAATGCTATGCTGCAGGCCAATGAAGTTGGTAGGGTTGGCGGCGTAGTCAATGTAGAAAGGAAATTGTCCTAAACGACTTTTAATACCGATGCCGAAGGTAGGCACATGTCGGTGTCTAACGCTGATACGGTAGCCCGCTCGAGCATAGAATATATCCTTCCAATTGTATTCCAAACCGGCGGAATAATTCTCCGCATTATCGTTGGGGTGGTTTAGCTGCAAACCCGTCATTAAGCTGTGATCGCCCTCTCTCCACGGAACCATGCTAATTCCTAATTTGAAAATAGTGGGAACCACATTCGCTTCCAAACCAATACCGGTACTGCGGTTAAAAGTAGTGGGGATGTCGGCATCGCTTCCCAGCGAAGAGTTTCCTCCGAAATTTTGCACCATGGCGGCGAATTTCAAATCACGAAAGTCCGTCTTGTATAAGAAGGCAAGATCCACGGTGGCATTGCTATTGTGGAAGCCAGCAACCCCCTCATAAATGTACTTAACACTAACCGCTGCGCTAAATACCGCTGATAACTGACGAGCATAAGTGGCACCTACCGCAATGTTCGCAACCGATACTTGACGACCGGTTCCCATAGGTTGAAACTCCGTGCGCTCCTCCATATCACCAGAGTTAAGAGCATTGATGCTAAAACTTAGAGTGCTACTATTATCACTTAAAGGAAAATTGGTAGTCAAAAAGGACTGATTAACGCCACCGCCTAGGAACAGGTGACTCATGGCGTAGGTAGTCTCTTTAAGGTCGGTTAAAGCCGCCGGATTGCTCATTACGGAATAGGCATCTCCATCCAAGGCTAAACTGGTGCCCCCTAAGCCTAAGGAGCGACTGCTCATATCATTTTTCAAAAAGCTTAAAGCTGAAAGGCCAGCCCGTTCACCGCCATAGTTGGGGAGAATCTGAGCACTTGCGGAAAAAGCAAGTAGCAGGGCGAAAAGGGATGTTAGTAGTTTTTTCATCTGCTAAAAGCGAAATTCAAGTCCGTATAAAATTTGACGTGGAGCAAGATACCTCGCGGGGTTGCGAGGGTCTAAGCCACTTTCTTGCGGACCATTATACCGAGGGTCTCGCCATGTAAGAGGAACATCATCTCCAAATTCATAGGCTCGTCCCGTTACCGGGTTAATGATCTGGGAGTTTTGAGCGTTGGTTAAGTTTCTAATTTCGATGCTGAGTGAAACGCCTTTGCCCTTCTTTAAGCCCAAAGGAAGATTGTAGGTTAGCTTCAAATCGAAATTGTGCCAAGGCGCCGCTTGATTTTCCAAATATTGGTCGATTAGAGGCTCATAAATAGGACGGCCTAGTTCGTTGGTCTGGGTTTGCTGTTGCGGGGTATAGCGGAAGCCACTGGTATATTGATAAGACAGGAAAGCGCTAAATCCTGTCCAGTCCATGCCGATAATTCTTAAGGTGCTGTCCGGAGCGAAGATTATTCCCGTATTGATGTTCCATGGACGATCAAAGGCCAAATACTGCTCTCGCGTAAGCGACACTTCGCCGTTTTGTTCAATCTGTAAACTTGATTCTCGAGCCGAATTAGACTTTCCTCGGGCTACCTGATATCCAACATTGGCGAAGCTGTTAAAGTACCGACCAATGCGGTAATTCAAACCTAGTTCTACTCCGTAGATATTAGCGTAATCCTGGTTGATATAGAAGTTCTTGGTGGTTGGGCGTCCCGTTTGATCAGCAATGATTACCCGGCGGGATACGATGTAGTCGAAGCGATTATTGTTGAAAGCAGTGAGGCTCATGGCTAAATCTTTATTCAACTTAGATTTTAATCCGATTTCATAACTCACGTTAACCTCGGGGTCTAAGTCAGGATTACCTAAACTAGCCAAGAAGGAACGGTCTTGGAAGGTGGGATCTAGGCCAGCGTAAACGAATCGAGGATGCGGTAATCGCATGCTGTGCCCGTAGTTGAAATATAGGACGTTGTTCTCGGTAACGGGGAAACTAACATTGATTTTGGGCAAAAGGCGAGCTTTCCAACGTAAGCCAAATACCGAGGCAGTCTTTTCCAGGTAATCTTCCCGTACCTGGTCAATCACTGGGGCATTTGGGTCATTTACGGCATCGTCAACAAACTTACCAGGCGCCCACATATTAACTCGTAAACCCAGGGTAGCGATAATACCTTTATAGGTGATTTGGTCTTGGATGAATAAACCAGTCTCTACCGGGTTCACCGCCCAGATGTCATTACTAGAACCGATACTTACCGATTGAGTGAAGGTGCTATCATTTATCTTAATTGGTGCTCCAACCCAGGGGCGACTCACATCTACCCATTGGTACTCTGTAAAAGTGTTTTGGATACCAAAACTCAGTTCGTGTTGCTTATCATCGGGAATCCAGGTAGCCTTGGCATTTAGACTATATTCTTCTACGTAATGGTCATGCCACACCGGAGTGATACCCCCATTATTAATTAATCCATCACCTACGGATACAAAGTAAATGCCGCGGGGGTCTCCAGGATTGAAGATGCTGATGGGATCAGAAACAATATGTTCTTCGTCGAGAATTTGATCCACGGTTTCTGTACGGAAGGGACGTCCATTCGCGTCGGCCCTTAAATTGGTGAATAGCCTTCCGGCTGATACGCTTAATCCCCAATTTTTATTGATCAGGTGATTTAAATTGAGGGCGGTAAGATTACTATGGTGAGTATAGGTCGTAGCATTATCAAGGTTATTGCTACGAGAATACTGGAAGCCCGGTGTAAGGATTGCATCAAAGCCAACAATTTGCAGGGTCCTGGTATTCTGATTAATGTTCAGGGAGTGCTGGTTGGTAAGGGTAAGCTTAGTGCCTGATTTTAGGCGGTAAGCCAATTTAAAAGTATTGGTATAGGCATTAGAAAAACGCGGTGCCCAGAACTCGGGATTGTTCGTGAAGAGGGAGCTACGCAATTGGTCGGCGGTTGGGCCAAAGTAACCATCGCTCATAAAAGCGGAGGCACTAGCAAAAAGAGTAAGCTTATTGTTGGTGCCTGGGATAGGCGTTCCCATGTTCAATTCAATACGATCACTATTGAAGCTACTGGCTACACTGGGGTCGCCCAGGTTATCTCTCTGGTAGCGACCACTAATCTCAAATTTTTCGCCACCTTCACGAATACGCGTGTTTACTACCCCGGAGCTACCTCCTCCAAATTCGGCTCCAACGCCACCTGTGATAAGGTCTACACTTGCTACGGCGCTCGAATTCACATCAACACCAAAACCGGTTCCAGCCAATGGATCTTGAGCAGATATTCCGTCCACAATGTATTCGGTTTCATAAACTCGAGCCCCACGAATCTGCAGGCCGTCCTGAGTTTTGATTACCCCTGCCTGCATCTGCAAAACCTCTTGCACATCCCGCACATTCATCTGGGCGATTTGATCCTGGGTAATGCTTACTTCACTGCTGGCTTTTTCAAGGCTAATTTGCTCTCTTTTTCCCACTACGGTTACTTCATTAAGCGACTCGCTTTGTTCGCGAAGCTTAAAATTCATCACCTTGTTTTCCCCGGGTTCAAAGGAGATACCCGTAAAGAGCTTGGTTTCGTAACCAATGAATTGCACCTTGATGGTGTAGTCCTGTGGCTTTATGCCATTAATCACATAATTCCCATCAAAATCGCTAGCGGCACCGAGGTAGGTCCCTACTATAGAAACATTGGCTCCCGGCAAGGTCTCACCGGTTTTAGCATCCGTGATAGTTCCTGAAAGGGAAGCTTTTTCGTCCTGAGCTATCGCTCCGGTACCGATAAAAAGCAAGAGCAGAAAACGGTATAAATACTTAGAATTCATTGTCAAAGATTTCACCGATTAATTGTTCCATTGACCCAGCTTGATCGTCGAAGCGATGCAATTCTAGGCAAAAGAAAACTTGAGATATTTTATTGTTCCTCCTGCGAACAGCGGCCACCGTCTGACTGCTGCCATTCCATCCGCGGAAGCGAGTGATTTGGGCCCAATAGAAATCTTGTGCATCCGCAGAGGCTTCCATGGGAACTACGCCAAATTCAACATTGTTGGGATATAAGGCGGGATAGCTGGTGGTGTCTACCAAATTGATTAGTGCAGAATCTGTAACGATGCGCGCTTGTGAACCCGGTACGCTAGAAGTTACAATGTCGTCAATTGGATAAACGGAACGCGATTCGCTTAAGTCCTGAGTGGTGGTGAGCTGCGTGGTGAGAAAGTATTTCCCTCCGTTATCAGTGTAACGCTGAATAATAGGGGCTAAATAATCAATTAGCGGCTTTTCATCTCCCGTTACCGAATTTCGGAAGTTCGTGGCGGGAAGGTTTAGAAAAGCGGTTTGGTATTGGTCAAATATCAGGCGCACCGTTGGGTCAAAGTAATTCGGCAAATTGGCGCCCTGGGCGTAGCCAAAGTTTAGGAAATCGTAATTCAGGTTGTTTGCCTGTAGATAGCCTCGATACTCCGTGGTAATGCTGGTATTGTGCCCTGAAATCCAAAGCATATTGACTCCGGTACCCTTGCTCCGGAAAAAGAAAACTTCACTAGTGTCAATATCACTAATGGCGTCGGCTATGTCCAAGGAGCGGATATAAATTCGATTGGTATCATTTACCCTCATCCCATTAATAGTTTCTGGAGCGGGGGCAGTAGAATTACCATAATAAATTTGGGAAATGGAGGTCCCAGATTGCGCGGAGGTATCCGGCAAAAAGGTAATCAGGTTTTGGCTGCGGTCAATTTCGGTCCAATCCCCATCGTTGATTTTCATCTCAACGGCTTTTAGGGTATTGTCGCCATCGGGATCAGAAGCTTGCCAAAAGAAGGTAGCCGCAATAAAGGCTGTATCGGAAGGTCCTCGATCATCTAGGAAGGCCGCATCTGGCGGAGTGTTGATCAGAGGGACATTTAGGAAGGCCGGACTGGGATCGACATTTCCGTCGTTGTCGATCGACCTTACAAAAAAGCTGATATCCGCAGAGTCTTGACCAGCGGGAATATCAAAAAGAAATACCGAGTCTTGAGTGGTAGTAAGACTCCAGTTTTGATTATCGAGCGAAAGCTCGTAGCCGGTGATATAACCATCACCATCGGTTCCATACCAGCTCAACCGAACAGAAGAGTTCAATCGATTTTGACCACTGAGGTTTATCGCTTCAAAGCTGATAAATGTATCTGGTAGACCATTGCGCGTAAGCTCACCCTTTCGGCAAGAACCAATAACGGCAATGATAATTAGCCCAATACTTAGAGATCTAAATTTTCCCGGCATGGTAAAAAGTTAAAAAGAGAGCCCTCCGAGGAGAGCTCTCTTGAAATATCAATTAGTGACGAACAACAATTTTGTGAGTCTTTTGGGCTCCGGTTTTGTTTTCGATAGTAGTCAAAACGTAAACTCCAGAAACCAAGTTCTCCACATTTACTTCGTGCTCCATTGCTGCATCGCTGCTGCTGGTAATTACACGTCCGTTCAAATCCATTAAGCGGAAGTTCAACTCACCAGCGCTACTAGCAATAGTGAAGGTTTCACGCGCTGGGTTAGGGAATACAGAGATTTCTGCTACTGCAACTTCAGTTAAGCTAACATTGGTCGGAATGTTACAACCGTTAGTGTCAACGGGAACACTAAGGTTTACAATGTCAAAATTATTACGAGGTAATAATTTGAAGTTACCGAAACTGTACCATAGGATACCGTGCATGGCGTCCATGGTCATGCTGGTGTTAGCAATAATGGCAGGAACTTGCAAGGTACCGTTGTTGGTTACATAGCTTGAATCGGAGATCAAGGAAACATAAAGACTAGAGGTAGCACTGGTTCCACTCTGACGACCGGCTAAAACTCGTGAAGAGTTAGTGATGTCGAAGCTAGGGTCAGTACCGATAATGTACTCTGCGAAACCAACATCACCGTCGGTAATGTATACTTGTCCACCGGCAGGGTTCTGGTAAGAAACCAACATGCCTTCGTACATCTCTTTGTTAAGATTCACATCAGAAGGATCGATAGGAGTAGGCATAATGGTTTGACTGTTATTCAGGGCCACGTAGTTGTCTACATTAAGGTAGGTCACGCCGAAAGTCTCCTGAATGGTACCGGTAACAAGTAATTCTTGGTCACGGTAAACATTGTCAAGGTCTTGATTAGGAATTAGCGCGATACCTGCGTAAATAGTGTCGCGAGGATCTTGCATGTAAACATACTCCAAGTCGCAATCGCGGCGTGCAGAGGTAACAAAACCACACACAGTTACAGTTTGACCTTCAAAAACGCTAGAACCAGTTCCGTTGTCGCTGTATTGTACATCAAAGATGCGCAGACCATTATCGCGAACGCTGTAATGGTTGGTGTAAGGATTAGCTTGACCAGCTAAGCTGGCAGGGAAGGTAACCGCTGCTCCATCATTGTCAACGGCACGAATCCAGTAACGTACAAGGCTACCGTCCGCTTGAGCTGGAACATAGTACTCATAGGTTGAACCGCTAGCAAGGCTCATGTTCGCAGAGGTGAAAGATCCGGCTGGAGTAGAAGTATTTGCGCTCCAGTAAATCTGCACGGTGTCGATAGTTCCGTCAGCATCGCTGATATCGGCACTAATCAATACAGAGTCACTACTGCTAGGAATCACCGGGAAGCTGAATACATTGGTAATGCTTGGAGCACTTGCACCTACCGCATAATGGGTAGAGTCGAAAGGATTAATCTCATAACCACGACCTGTTCCACCGGTACAACCATTTGCAGAATGACGGATAATTCCGCGTAAGCTAGAGTAGAAGGTACCTACAGAAGGAGCTACGAAGGCTCCGGTACCACTTACTGAAGGAGAGTTAGGATTAACCACAGTATGCGAAGGGGTACGCTGGGCTAGGAAACGGTCGGATACGTTTACCACATTACCATTGGCGTCAGCCACATTGAAACTTACGCGGTTTCCACTAAAAGGAATTACCTGAACAACGGTAACATTTTGAAGCTCAACAAAACTATTTTGCCAGTATTCGCCGGACTGTACATTATTTACTCGCTGAGAGTTGTTAAGGTCTGCGGCACTCAACACTTTAGGAGTGAAAGCCGAAGGCATTAGATCCCCAGATGTAAGTAAAGTAACTGAATTCACATCGAGGGTAGTCATTTGCGTATTCCCATCAAATTGCTGAACGATGGCGGTTACTTCCACTTTATCCCCTTGGAATAAAGCAGTAAACCCAGGTACAGGCTGTGAGTTACCACTTCCGTCAACATAAACGCCCATTACCTCAATGCCACTTAAGGAGTCAACCACCCCGTTCATTGCGGTGTCGATCATGTAGATAAAAGGACGGTTACCGCCTTGCACTGAACCTGAGGCAACTTCAGAAAGTCCACCATCGGTTACAACATGAGCACGGAAACGCACGGTATCTCCTAGGTAAATGGAGGTATCGTTACATGCAGCCAAGTCAATAGACTGGTTGATTTGCTGGATAGTGACCATTGGATAGCTTTGGGCACTCAGCATGCTGGTAAAAAGGATGCCAGCTAAAAAGGGTAGAAATCTTCTCATCTTTCTTAGTTTACTTAATTATCACAAATTTTCCGGTGTACTTATCACCACTATTAAGATCTTCAACAGAATACATATATAAGCCTCGACTGATTATTTGACTCTCTACAGAGAGTAAATCCCAGGCGTGTTCGCCGCCGCTAAAACGGTTTTCCCCAGCGTCTTCAGCACCAAAGGTTCGGAACCAGCGGGTATCACTACCATCATAATTTTCATCATGACGGATTTCATCAATAAAGTCGCCACCTGCGGTGTAAATGCGAATAACACATCGGGCAGGTAGATTAGCGAAAATGATTTTCCGACTTTCCTCCTGGAAGTTTGACTTCCCTTCCCAAGCGGCTCCATAGTAGTATGGGTTTGGATATACGAAGGGTTGATCCTCCGCCATATTTTCGTTGGGTCCAGTTCCGGCGAAAGCCCGGTTGTTGTTTGCGAGGAAGGAGCTTTCTAAAGATTCGAGATTACTCTCTGGGTTGCCTTCGTCAAAGGCGGTAACGGCTAAGGCATATTGCCAGCCATTGGGAATATTATCCACCACATATCGATAGTGGTAAGGGGTGGTGTCCCCATCAAAGAAGCGTGGTTCGGCCAGTTTGATGGAGGTAAAACCTGTCTCATTGAATAGGTTATTGCCTGCCTTGTCGTATTGGGCGATTAAGCTAAAGTCACGGGCTAAATCCGGTACCCCAGTTACATCAAAACCTAGTTTAGAAAGATAGAGTCGATAGCCCTCGAAATCCTCTCGGTTGTTGATGGGATCAATGCTACGTTCCGAATTATCGGACCAGAAAATTTCAATTTGTCCGTCGCCTGGTTCTACGCGGGTGCGAGGGATGTCTGGAGGGGTGGGGAGGATAAAACGCGTAATGGATCCGTCGCCGTCATTGTCTTCCCCTGCATCGAGAATTCCATTGAAGTTTTGGTCTTCCCCGTTAAAGGCCTGCTGCGCCCAGCCCGCGTTTGCGATGAGATTAGCTCGCTGAATTTCATTGTTATCCTGATTGGGATTGCCATCTTCATTCTTCTTGGCGAAGACATAGGCAAAACTAACTTCAATAACATCTCCAGGACCAAAACTGTTAAATGGTCCGGCAGATACTAGGTCCGAGCGGTTTCCTGCCAAATTCAATTCGGCTTGGAAATCACGACCATTGCAGCTTGGATCACTAGGATTGCTCCAGCAAGGTAACTGGTTTAAACCCTGACTCATTTTTTGATAGCGATCATTTTCCGTAGTGGGGAAGGCAAAGTCGGCGCTGAAATCGTTAAAAACCCAGGCATTGTAGTTTACCAAGAAATCATCTAATTCCCAGATGCCACTTAATGGGTTAAAGTTAGAATCGAGGTCGGGATGGTGGAAGCCTTCCTTATCCGTAGCTCCTAAGAACTTCTGTCCAACATAGCTCTCGGTGAAGCCTAAGTCCCCGGCAGCATCATAACAATAGGCCAGGTTTAAGGAGTCCATAAAACCATTGCCCCCACGGTTATAAAATGCCGAGCCACCAGCGCCGGCAGGGGTGATGTTAATGTTCCTTACTACCGTATTATTCCAAAGGGCCGCATACACGTCATCATAAGTGTTTTGTCCCTCGTTGATGAAGCGCAAATTGACGATTACCATAAAATCGGTGAAATTGTAATTCCAATTATAGGTTTCCATTTGCACCTTCACGTTCATGGGTCGGGTGTGATCATTAATGGGAATTTGCGTGCCGGGAACAACAATACTCTTATCGCTAAAAGTGGCTACATAATCCTGATGTGAGACCGCATCTGGGTCAAAGAAGCGGCTATCGAAAAGGGTGCTTTTCTCTTGCAGATTTCGATCCACCCCGGTTATAGATGTGTCAACGTGAAATTCAAATCCACCACGACCTGGGGCATAGCCCTGGGGTGCATCGTAGGCAGAAGTTGAAACCACAATTTGCCCTCCATTTTCCTTACCTCCAATCCAGATTCCACCTTCAAAAAGATGCTCCACACCAGATCCGGCAGGATATTCCGAACTTGGGTTGCCAGTTCCATCGCGATAGCCACGGAAGGCATTCCCGAAGGTGCCTAAATTGGTGACATTAATCCGAACATTACTGGCATTAGTGGTCTTTTCCTGAAAGCTTTGTGCTTGTACCTCTCCGGTGGCCCAGAGTAGGGACATTAGGGCCAATATTTTGATTGTAAGCTTCATCGCTTAATTACTTTTCGAGTTTCATAAAAATGCTCGCCATCTCCTACCTTAACCAGATAGATTCCTGCGGGCCAGAATCCAGACTCAATGTTTAATTCGCTTTGAGCATAGCTATTCCAAACCCCAATAGTCTTTCCGCCTAAATCAGTAATCTCCACATGCATAGCATTGCTTTTAAAGGGCCCATGCCATTGAATCTGTAGTTCCGAACCAACTAAAGTATTCATCGTCCATGCCTTCTGTGCCAGCTCCAAAGGCGATAGGCCGATACCTGATACACTAGCTTCTAATTCAATTTCTACGGGTAAGTGGTCACTGAAATTGAATAATGCGGATGCCACCGTACTGTTCACAGAAAAATTACTATTGGTGTTTAAGTTTCCGTTATAACTACTACCGTCCTGACCTACAGCTTGATAGTCAATATACTGTAAGCCGTGCGTATTATTGATTACCGCGTCCGAGGCGAGGATAAAGTCAAAGCGATCGTCCATGCCTCCGCCACTAAAGCAGCCACTCGAGTTCGAATGCGTGCTCTGGGTATGATAGTTGGCAAAACTGCTGTTGTTGTTCCAGGACCCCATTTGATTGATAGGGTCATTAAGGCTGAGGCTCGGATTTGCAGTGTAATTAACCAGGTTTTGGAAAGCTGCTTGGTTGGCGCTGTAGATATTTAAATCGCCGGCAAAAAAGAAGTTTTCATCGATTACGTTCTGATCAATGTAGTCCATCACTGCCTGGGTGGCTCGGTCTCTTTGTTGGGCATCGCTGCTACTATTGCCGGCTTTAAGATGAGCCACGCCAATAGTGAAGAAGACTGTATCTACCCCGGGGCTGCCCAGGCCTGGATCTTTAACATAGAGACGGTAAAAATCTATCACCCGGATTAAGGGGCTATTATTGATATCGAGATTGATGAAATCCTGAGATTCAAGAACCAACTTATCGGAATTATAGAAAAGCATGTTCACCAAGCTACTGGAGCTATTATTGCTGCTGCCAGCTCGATCATAATGGCTCACCCCGTTAACGTTCATTACGGTGCTGAGCATAACAAGAGGATTGACAGGATTATTCCCTAATTCTTGTACCACTAGAACATCAGGGCTCAGGTAGGAAATAATTGTTTCTAAATCGGAGTCTCGTTGGCTACCGCTGCGGGTGTGATTGCAAGGAGCATTGCCGGATTTATAGTACATCAAATTGTAGGATACAATCTTGATAGTTTCGGTCTGAGCCTGAGATTGAAAGGCTAAACAACAAAGAATGAGTCCGATAATATGCTTCTTCATAGCGCAAAAATGGGGCGCGAAGTTACAAAAGCTATGTAAGCATAGGTTAAGTAATTATCAATTAACTAACCTTCGTCCCATTCAAACTTTAATCCGGTGCTTTGCTCTTTCTTTTCTTCCTTCTTAAAAAGGTTTCTAATTTCCTGTCCTTGTTGTTTTAGACTCTCTTTAAAAGACTTCCCTAAACTGGACCTATCAATGCTGATTTCCGGATTATCCACCGTGCCCCCTATGTGAATGGGAATACGATGATCATCATCGCGTTTTACAATTTCCAGTTGCTCTTCGAATTCGCTATTGGAGGATTTCTTATCTCTTTTGGCAAAGAGAACGTCTCCTAAGCGCATGGTTATTACGTAGTCAATTTCATTCTCGAAGCTATGCTTGCCGCTTAAATCCATATTCAGGACATTGCTGCTTATAGTCATTTCTGGAATGTGAATGCTTCCTTCGGAGATGCTTATGGTATTACTTAAGGTATTAAAGCGAACATCTTCTAATTCTTCAACTTCTGCAAATCGAGAAAGAGCCTGCATAGGTTCATAGTTTTTAAGATGACCTTCTTCGATAGTCATAGTGCTTTGCACCAGCAAACCTTGAGGATCTAAATCCAGGCTAGCATTGATGGGTGCGATAATTTTGGCATCGAGACTTAGGATTCCATCTAAATTATCGGCGGTGATGGTTTCTTGATTAAAATCATCAAAACTTCGAAACACCGATGCAACTTGCACCCGCTGGACTTTAATTTGAGCACTGAAGGTATAAGTGCTATCTCGAGGGGTACGAATTGCGAATCGCCCAGCATAAGTCCCGCCATCTGCGATTAGCTTGATGTTTTTTCCTTCGATAATTTTGTCTGTAATCGTGGCTTGTCCTTTCAGTTCCTTGGCCTGAAAATTCCCCAATGAGAAGTTGTGAAAATGCGCTATGGCTTGAATGTCAAGACGGCGGTTCCATGTCATCTCGGTGCTTTCTTCCTCTTCCTCCTCCGTACTGGGCTTCATGAAATCCTCAAGGATGAAGTTTTCCGCTTTGAGGACCAGCCGGGCCGGAAGAATTCGGGTACTATCGGCGATGAATTTTAAAGGCTCCGAAATTCGCCCCTTTACTTTTAAATCGCTATCGCCATTTACGAAATACAAAGTGTCGATGTCTAGGTTCTTCCCCTTTAATTGCCCTTTGCTATTGATGGCACTTAGTTTCAATTCGCCAGGTCCCCGTAAGTCAAGGTCATTTATTTCATAATCACCCTGCACTCTCATCGACTTTAGGCCTTCGGTGGCTAAAGATTCCCAATCCTTTAAATTGAGGACGATTTTTAAGTCCGAGTTGATATGCCCCTCGGTCAAGGACCATTGCTCGGGAATGAATTCTTCCAAATCCTCGATGTCCTCGTCAAGATGTAGCTTGAGGTTCATCTGCGGACTTTGCAACTGACGAATAGTTCCGCTGAGGCTGCGACTTTTGGAAGTGTTGTTGAATTCCCTAAGTTCTAGGCGATCAAATTTACCTTGGCGATAGTATTCCAGGCGCAAGCTTAATTTCTGGTCGCTATACCATGGGGTTTGCAGTTCCAGATCGCTAGCTTGGGCAAATACTTCCGTTCTTAAATCCTGCTGAGGCTTTTGAATCAGATCCACCTGAACTTCGGCCTCACCTATAATTTCAAAGTCCTCCGGCCATTCTTCCCCTATCAGGGCATAAAGGGTCTTTAGCTGGACCAAATCAAGATTTTCGTGCTTCAGGCTAGTGGTGATATTTTCCTCAACTAAAATTTGGGCCGTGAGATTTTCAATACTACCGAAGCGTAAGTTTTTCGCAAATATTTTTAAGTCATCGGCACCCTTCAAGTCCGCATGACCATCCAGAATAACGGGGCTCACCAAGAAGGCCTCTTCTTCACTTACAAAAGCATCGGCCCGAGATTGAAAGTCCAAGCTTAGGCCCCAATCCGCTCCTCCAAAAAGCCCTTGGGCCTTTACCTCATCTAAATACCCTCTTACTAAGTTCTGCTCGTTCGAGAACCGGTAACGGATATCTTTAAGTTGGATGGACTCCAAGCGCAAAGCGGTTTGCGAGGGTTCAGAAGACTCTTTAAGAATCGACCAATTGTTCTGGCCGGCGCTTTCTAAGAGTATTAGTTCGCCATTTTCAAGGCTTATACTTTGAATGGGAATATCATCACCAAAGATGTCCCAGATTTCAAAGGCCACAAATGCGTTCTGCACATAAAATAGGGTATCGTTCAAACCCCGGCTGCCTGCCGCATGAACCTGACTAAGCCGAATGGCCGCTTTAGGGAATTTACGCAATGACACCCCCGCCTCGGCCACGTTTATTTCTGTGTCTAAGTTTTCGTTAATAGATTCGAAAACTAGGGCTCGAATTTGATCCTGACGGAAGTATAGAACCCCAAAAGTGATTCCGAAAATGAGTAGTAAAATGCCTGTGATCCAGGCGATTATTTTCAAAGTCCGTTTTAGCATTTCCTTGAACCTGTAAAAGAGAACGAAAAAATGTGGGCTTTCATCTGTTTAATGCATCATTAAGGTGTCTACCTCCTTGGCTTGCAATTGGCGCCATTGGCCCCGGCGTAAATTCTTTTTGGTAATTCCGGCGAAGACAGTGCGGTCCAGTTTACTAACAGTGTATCCCAAGTGTTCGAAGATACGGCGAACAATGCGATTCCTTCCACTATGTAAAACTACTCCTACATGATTTCGGTCCTTACCCTCTACGAATGCGATATCATCTACCTTAATTGGGCCGTCGGGAAGTTCAAGACCATTCGCAATGGCGTGAAAATCCTTAAGATCAAGATTTTTATCTAGGGTAACATCATATATCTTACGAGCACCATGCGAAGGATGGGTGAGGCGTTTTGCGAAGTCACCATCATTGGTAAATAATAAGACCCCTGTCGTTTGGCGATCCAATCTTCCTACCGGATAGATTCGTTCTGAGCCCGCCTGACTCATTAAATCCATAACCGTTTTTCTGGCTTTAGGGTCATTGGTGGTGGTAATAAAACCCTTGGGCTTATTAAGCACATAATAAACCTTCTTTTCGCGACGGATTTCACTGCCGTTAAATTTTACCCGGTCGCGAGGTGCTACTTTGTAACCCATCTCTTGTACTACCTTGCCATTAACTTCGACTAGGCCAGCGGCTATAAGCTCATCTGCCTCCCTGCGCGAACAAATACCGGCATTAGCGATGAAACGGTTTAGCCTTACGGCAGATGAATTACCTTCTATATTAGCTTTAGTTTTTGGTATATGACGATCTTCACGATCCTCAGGACGAGCCCCGAAAGGCTTCTTACCATAAGATCCCTTTCCTTTTGGTTTAGGACCGGAGCCTGAATCAAAAGGCTTAGAACTTTTAGAATTGCGATTCCCTCTGGATGATTGAGGGCCGCGTGATGATTGTGGTCCCTTCGATCCACCACGTGGAGAGGAACTTCTACGAGAATTGTTACGGCTCATGCTTCTTAATTTGCACTGCCCTTGTCGCCACTGCCGGTTCACACCGGGAACGCTTCAGGCTAAATTTGGACGGCGAAATTACACTATTTCAACGGCTCGGCAATACTGAATATCAATGTTTTATAAGGTAGGGTAAAAAGCGTCTTCTAAATGTTCCAATGCATGTGGTTCCAAACAGATGCCTATGATATCAAATCGAGTTGGTCCGAGCCATTTAATCCTGCGGACATATTGATTGGCAGCGCTAATTAGAAATTGTTGTTTTTGACGATCCACAAATTGCCAGGCATGACCGAATTTGTTGGTGCTCCGCGTTTTAACCTCAACAATAACTAAAGTATCACCCTCAAGGGCAATAAGATCTACTTCCTTTTGGCGGAATCGCCAATTCTGCTCTAACAATTGGTAATTATGAGAGAGAAGGTAGCGGGCGGCGGCTGTTTCACCCGACTGACCGAGCTTTTGTTGATGGGTCATCCGGAAAGCGAATAATGGTTTCTTGCGAAGTTATTCGTAATTCCGTCTCTAAGCCGAATATAAGCGCTTGATTATCACTTAAATGACCAGCGGGGATGCCAAAAGCAATGGGGATGTTCAAAGCTTCGAAATGTTGAGCTAGAATCTCCTCCGCAGTGGAGCCAAAAGGAATGCTGTTATCATTCATGCTACTCATTCCACCCACTATAATCCCCGCGGCTTTCTTTAAGTAATTATTTCGCGCAAGATTATACATCATGCGATCCACATGATAAAGGTATTCGTCCAGATCTTCCAAGAAGAGGATCTTTCCGCTAAGGTCGATACTAGAATCAGAACCGAGCATGCTATAGAGCATGCTCAAATTTCCACCAAGGATAGGGGCGGTGATTTCTCCAGTTTTATTGAAGGGGTGATTTGGGCTGCTTATGGTGTAGCCTTGTCCAGCAATTGCCGACCGCAAACTAAGGAAGCTGTCCTCGGTATTTCTCTTGAAATCCAGCGGCATACTGGCATGTAGACTAGCTATGCCTAAATTGTTAAGGCTGGAATGAAAAACGGTAATATCAGAATAGCCAATAATCCACTTAGGTCGTTTTATGAAATTCGAGAAGTCCAATTGGTCGATGATGCGCACCGAACCATAGCCGCCCTTCGCACAGAGGATAGCATTTGCATTCGGGTCATCGAGCGCTGATTGGAAATCTGCTGCCCTTATAGAATCAGCTCCTGCAAATTGGTTTTCACTAGCAAAAAGCTCTTCGCTGAAAATTGCTCGAAGCCCCCAGGATTCTATTTGCTGAAGGGCGAATTGCAAGTCTTCCAGACTAACTTTTCGGGCGGGCGCTACAATGCGAATCGCGTCTCCAGGTTTTAAACTAGGAGGGCGTTTCATGAGGACATTTCAATTACTCTTAAATATCGCTGGATGGTGTTCTCCAGGCCTTCATATAGGGCCTCGGAAATTAAGGCGTGACCAATAGAAACTTCTTCTACTTGAGGGACTTTGGCTACAAAATAGCCTAGGTTTTCTTGATTAAGATCGTGTCCAGCATTTACTTTCATTCCCAAATCCAGTGCGGCCTGAGCAGCCAGGGTATAGGGAGCAACTGCGCTCTCGCGATTTTCTTGGTACTGACTAGCGTAGGCCTCCGTGTATAGTTCAATCCGGTCTGTGCCACTTTTAGAAATAGCTTCAACTTGATTTAAATCACACTCCATAAATACCGATACCCGGATTCCTGCGTTTTTAAACCTAGATATTATGGGTTTTAGAAATTCCAATTGCTTAATAGCATCCCAGCCTGCATTAGACGTTAATACCCCTGGAGGATCAGGGACCAGGGTAACTTGGGCGGGATTTGCCTCTAGAACCAATTGAATGAAATCCTCCGATGGATAGCCTTCTATATTAAACTCGGTACTTAAAACATCTTTGAGGTCGTACACATCTTGGTAGCGAATGTGGCGTTCATCTGGACGGGGATGAACCGTGATGCCTTGAGCGCCGAAACGCTCACAATTAAGGGCTGCTTCCACCAAGTTGGGAACCATGCCACCCCGGGCATTCCGAAGGGTAGCAATTTTATTTATGTTAACGGATAGCTTTGTCATGGTCGGCAAAGATAAAGCCTTATGTTTGCTTAGTATATGCGAGTAGGAGATCACATTTTAAATGACGTAAAACCTTTAGGTACAGAAACTAAAGTGGATTACGCCCTCGAGGTAATGGAGGAGTTGAAAAGCAGCCATTTACCTGTGGTGCATGAAGGGAAGTATTTAGGTCTAATTTCTGAGGATGATTTAATGGATATCCAGAATATCGAGGATTCTCTGGATCAACACCTCAAGGTGATTAAGCCTTATCAAGTAGATACAGACACCCATATTTACGAGGCGATTAGAATGATTGGGGAAGGTAATCTCACCTGTCTGCCTGTTTTAGATGGAGATGGGAATTACATTGGGTACTTATCTCCCAATGAGCTGATGTGGGATATCGGCCGGGGTTTGAGCTTTGTGGAACGAGGTGGAGTTGTCGTGCTGAGAATCCCCGTTAGAGATTACCACATCTCTCAATTGGCACAAATTGTAGAATCGGAAGACGCGCTTATTCTGGGATTACAGTTGGCTTCGGAAAGCAATGACTTTCTAAAAGTTGCTCTTAAGATCAATCAGCAGGATTTGAGCCGTATCGTGAAGTCCTTTGAACGCTATGAATATGAAGTGGTGGAATTATATCACGAAAGTCTTTTTGATGATACCGCTTCTGATCGCTATGAAGGCTTAATGAATTATTTGAATATCTAATGCGCTTAGCGGTCTACGGGAAAAAGTTTAGCGCCGAAGCTCGGGGCGACATTGAAAACCTACATTCCTTATTGGTGGAATCGGGGGCTGAAATTAAAGTATTCCATAGGTTGCATTCCTTTATAGAGGATCACTGCGATTTAGGTTTAGATTTACAGTCCTTTCGTAGCCATGAGGACTTGGTCAATTATAATCCCGATTTTTTAATCACCATCGGTGGTGATGGGACCATACTTGACGCAGCAACTTTGGTTCGCGATAGCGGCATCCCTATTCTGGGAATCAATACGGGTCGATTGGGCTTTCTGTCGAATGTGAATCGCAAGATGATTGAAGAAAATCTTGAAGCGCTCTTTAGAAAGGATTACCGTTTAAGTCATAGACGTTTACTTCACCTCGATACCAAGGCTTTGGATTTAGATCTTCCCTTTGCCATGAACGAGATTACGGTTAGTAGAAAAGATACCACCGCTATGGTAACGGTGGAGGTTTACATCGATGGCGAATTCTTTAATAATTATTGGGCCGATGGCCTGATTGTGGCCACTCCTACCGGGAGTACCGGCTATTCCTTATCTTGTAATGGTCCGATAATGATGCCTGGTTCTGAAACTTGGGTCATTACCCCAATTGCGCCGCACAATTTGACCGCCAGACCCTTCGTTATCCCGAACAGCTGTGAAATTGAGTTGCGTGTGCAAAGTCGAGAAGAACGAAGCTTAGTATCGCTTGATTCCAGGATTTATTCAATACCTAATGGCGAGAGTCTAAAGATTCGCATGGCGGACTTTGATATAGCTTTGGTGGAAACGGCCGATCACACCTTTGCTAAAACCCTACGGAATAAGTTGATGTGGGGAATGGATAAAAGGAACTAAAACTGCTGGGAACTACTGGTTTTAATTATATTTGCGCTCCCAAAAATGAAGCATAAACATTTCATAATCAAAAGCATACTGTTTTTACTTCTTCCAATAATGGGTTCAGCTCAGTATTTGGAGGCCGGTTTTAACGGAGGTGGTTCCAATTTTATCGGTGATGTTGGTCCGTATCGGGTTGATATTCCAAGAGGCTATCACGGTGGATTGTTGTTACGCTATAATTTTAACCGTTACTGGTCTTTCCGCTTGCAGGGGAACTATGGCATGATCAGCGCTGAAGATGCTAATTCAAATCTTGCAGAACGAGTAGAGCGTAATTTAGGCTTCCGCTCCGAAATTTGGGAACTCTATGCCGCTGCCGAGTTCAATTTCTTTGAGTTCCAAACGGGAACCAAGATGAACCATACGCCATACATAAATGCGGGATTTGGGATTTTTAGTTTTAATCCGCAGGCTCGCTTTAATGGCTCTTGGGTCGATTTACGTCCCTTGCGCACCGAAGGTCAGGGAACTTCGGCGGGAGCAGGTTCGCCCTATGCTACGGCTAGTTCCTTCTTCGTTTTTTCTCTGGGTTATAAATGGTCTATTGGTAGTTTCACTTCCATCGCCTTGGAAAGTAGTTTCCGCAATACTTACACTGATTATTTGGACGATGTAAGTGGATATTACGCAGAGCCTATCATTTTAAGGGAGGAGGTTTCAGAATTATCTGCGACCTTAGCGGATCGGAGCCTCAACCAGAGTAATAAAGAGAATATTTTACGCGGTGATCCTACCAATCGCGATTGGTACATATTTACCGGCGTAACGATGCAGTTTAAATTTGGGGAACTCTACGAAAAATGTGCCGACTTTATAGTCGGGAAATAGTAAGGAATGTCGGATCTCAAGGAGCAAGTTAAGGCCTTAAAGAAACCACCACGTCACGTGGCCATTATAATGGATGGCAATGGTCGTTGGGCTAAGAAGAAGGGAATGATTCGGGCCATTGGTCATGAAAATGGGGTCGATGCCCTGCGAAGAATTGCTACCGCTGCCGCTGAGGTGAATATCGAGTATTTAACCGTGTACGCCTTTAGTAGTGAGAATTGGAATCGCCCAAAAACAGAGGTGAAAGCCTTGATGAGTCTCCTGGTTAGTAGTCTTAAAAAGGAGTTAAAAACTCTCAATAACAATAAGATACGTTTGAGTTCTATTGGTGAAACTTCATCTTTGCCTAAGAACTGTCAATCTGAATTGGCAGAGGTAATGGAATTGACCAAGGACCACAAACATATGACCTTAACCTTAGCCCTGAGTTACGGAAGCCGCGAGGAGCTCAGCCGTGCAGCTCGAACTTTAGCGCAAGAAGTAGCCGAGGGCAAAAGGTCGGTGGAAAGTATAAATGAAGAAGCCCTTGCGGCGAAGCTCTATACTGGCGACATGCCAGACCCCGATTTATTGATTCGTACGAGTAATGAGTTCAGAATTAGTAATTATATGCTTTGGCAAATTGCTTACTCTGAACTTTATTTCAGTCCAAAATTATGGCCCGATTTCTATGAAGATGATTTCTACGAGGCCATTTTGAACTATCAAAATCGGGAGCGTCGTTTTGGGAAAATTAGTGAGCAATTAAAATCTGAATTATCCTAATGCGGAAGCTTTTACGGCTGGCGGTATTAATTCTGCTGATACAACCTTTGAGCAGTTTGGCTCAGACCATTGAACCTAATGTTATTCCCGGTGTCAAGTACGAGATTGGGGGTATTCGCATCACCGGTTCAGATAACCTCGATAAGCAGGTGATTACTCTAATTTCTGGTTTACAAGTTGGTCAGGAAATCACCCTGCCAGGAGAAGAAACCACCAAGGCCATTGAAAACCTATGGCGGCAAAAGCTATTTGATGATATCGGACTCTTCGTGACCGAGGTTAAAGGGGACTTAGTATTCCTAGAAATTCGATTGCGAGAACTACCTAAGTTAAGCAAGTATGGCATTAAGGGATTATCCAAGGCCAAACGGGATAACTTACGTGACGAACTCAATTTGAGTAGCGGCCTGATTGTAACGGAAAACCTCATCGTAAATACCCGTAATGCTGCCCGTGATTTCTTCATTCGCGATGGCTATTTGAATGCCAAAGTAGACGTGCGCAAAAAACCGGATACCACTCGAAGCAATTCTGTGATCTTAGATATCTTGGTGGACCGAGGTGAACGGGTCAAAATTCAGGATATCAATTTTGTGGGCAATGAACAGCTTAGTGATAAAGAATTGCGCAAGGCGATGGATGAGACGGTTCGAAGTCGAATTTGGACCATTTTTAAGTCCTCCAAATTGATTGAAGATGATTATGAAACTGACCAGGATCTAATTATTGAAAAGTACAACTCGGAAGGCTTTAGAGATGCCCGAATCATTAAGGATAGCATTTACGCTGTGGATAATGATCGGATCAATATTGATATTCACGTTATCGAAGGACCTAAATACTACTTTGGTGATATTACTTGGTTGGGGAATTCGAAGTATCCCGATGATATTTTGACCCAAGTTTTGGGCATTCAAAAGGGCGATGTTTACGATGCATCATTTCTAAATGAACGTCTTTTTGTGGATCCGCAAGGAGGAGATGTTTCATCGCTATATCTTGACAATGGCTACCTGTTCTTCAATATGATTCCGGTGGAAGTGAATGTTCAAAATGACACCATCGACTTGGAGATTCGCATTCAAGAGGGACGTCAGGCTACCATCAATATGGTAACCGTAGTAGGTAATGACCGTACTAATGATCATGTTATTTTAAGGGAACTGCGTACTAAACCTGGCGAGCTATTCCGTAGAAGTGATATCCAGCGTTCGCTTCGTGAACTGCAACAATTGGGTTTCTTTGATCCGCAAAAATTAAATGTAGAACCAACGCCTAATGCAGAGACCGGTACGGTGGATATTCGCTACATCGTGGCTGAGCAAAGTACCTCCCAATTGGAATTACAAGGTGGTTGGGGAGCCGGCCGTATTGTTGGTACTTTGGGTTTGAACTTCAACAACTTTTCCGCTCGAAAGATTTTCGATAAAAAAGCCTGGCAACCACTTCCAGCGGGTGATGGCCAAACAATTAATCTCCGGGCCCAAAGTAATGGTTTGTTCTTTCAGTCCTACAGTGCTTCCTTTACCGAACCATGGTTAGGCGGAAAAAAGCCCAACTCCTTAACGGTATCCGTTTATCACAATATTCAGAACCTTACCGGGCTACCCAGTGATGATCCTAATTACCGGGGCCTTTCCATTACCGGTGCAACGGTTGGTTTAGGAAAGCGTCTAAAATGGCCGGATGATTACTTTACCCTTTATCAGGCTATCGATTTTCAGCGTTATCGCTTGAGCGATTATCCTTTGGGGGGGATTCAATTTGACGATGGACGTGTGAATAATATCAACTATAAAATAACCCTGGGTAGGAATAGTGTTGACTTCCCGATTTATCCTCGCAAGGGTAATCTCTTCAACTTAAGTGGAGAGTTTACTTTGCCGATTTCGCTATTAAATGGAAGAGATTACAGCGGTTTAAGCGCTAATGAGCGTTATGAGTGGTTGGAGTATTATAAGATTAAAATGAATAGCTCTTGGTTTACGGAGATTCTACCAAAAACAGTTATTAAAGCGGCTGGAGAATTTGGCTACCTCGGCACTTATAACAGTGAAGTGGGATTACCTCCTTTTGAAAGGTTCTTTGTAGGAGGAGATGGTCTGCAAAACTTTGTTCTGGATGGTCGGGAAATAGTTGGCTTGAGAGGTTATCCGAACAACCGGATTGTACCTACTTCAGTGTCCACAATTGGCGGAGCTCTATACAATAAGTTCACCCTCGAGTTACGCTATTTAATTACCGAAAACCCCAGTGCGCAAATCTTCACATTGGGCTTTGTGGAGGCTGGTAATAATTACGATACTTTTCAGAACTATGAACCGTTTAACCTCAAGCGTTCCGCAGGCTTTGGGGTGAGGATTTTCATGCCAATGTTTGGCTTGTTAGGTGTGGACTTTGGATATGGATTCGATCCTATCCCAGGGGCCACTGCGCCAAGTGGTTGGAATACGCACTTTATTATTGGACAGCAATTTTAAATAAGCTATTTTCGCCCGCGCTCGGAAATGCTTTCATCCTGAGGACTTAAGAGCAGAGGGCGAACACTGATTATGAGCACAAAACTTTGGTATATCCTTTTTGGTCTGGTTTTTGGAATTCAGCTAAATGCACAACGTTTTGGGATCGTTGATTCTGAATATGTGCTGACGCAAATTCCGGAATATGCGAAGGCACAACAACAGTTGGACCAGTTAAGTAGAACTTGGGAAGGTGAAATCGAAGCGCTCTTATCAGAGGCAGACGCCATGAGGGCCTCTTACGAGGCAGAAAAGGTACTTCTTACCGAAGAGAAAAGAGCGGAAAGAGAAGCCGCTATTAAGGCTAAAGAAGATGAGGCGAAGCAAAAGCAGCAGCTTTATTTTGGAATTAAAGGTAAGATTTACATCAAGCGACAAGAGCTGATAAAGCCTTTACAGGATAAAATCTACAACGCTGTGCAAGAAGTGGCAAGACGCCGTAACTTGGACGTGGTATTCGATAAAGGGAGTGAGCTGATAACCCTTTACGTGAGCGAAAAAGTAGACATCAGCGATGAAGTAATTGAGAATTTAGAAGACAGCGAATAACAAGACCATTAAACAGACAATAACGATGAAGAAGTTAATCTTACTAGCCGCCTTATTTTTTGGATTGAGCAGCACCGCCGTGGCTCAGCAGAAAATTGGCCATATAGACGCAGACCAATTAGTAGCTTTAATGCCGGAGGCGATTGCCGCCGAAGCGGAATTAAAGAAATACAGTGAGCAATTGCAAAAGGACCTTACCGACATGGAAACGGAATTGCAAACTAAAATTGAGCAGTTCCGTCAGAATGAGCAAATGATGACTACCGTTACCCGTGAAGCCAAAGCTCAGGAATTGCAGCAGTTACAGCAGCGCATCCAGGCTTTTGGCCAAAGCGCACAAGCCGATCTGCAGAACAAGCAAATCGAGCTTTTAGCACCGGTATTTGAAAAGGCTTCCAAGGCAATCGAGGACGTAGCGCGTGAGAAGGGCTTCTCCTATATCTTGGATAGTTCCCAAAGCAAAGCCGTAGTGGTTTTTGCCGAAGGTGGTGAAGATATTATGCCTTTAGTTAAGGCCAAATTAGGTATCCAATAAGGAAAATACTTAATGTAAATTTGTACCCTGGCTCCTGATAAAATATCAGCGGTCAGGGTTTTTTTATGTCAGAAAATCAAGCCATAGGAATATTCGACTCGGGAGTAGGCGGTTTAACCGTTGCCGCGGCGGTGCATCGACTCTTACCCCAAGAGTCATTTATCTACTTTGGCGATTCGAGACATGCTCCATACGGAGATAAGTCCAAAGGGACCATTTTGGATTATTCCAGAAGGATTAGCCAATTCCTGGCAGAATCCGGATGCAAGGCAATCGTAATTGCTTGTAATTCGGCCTCTGCAATGGCCTATAAGGAGCTACAGGCCGAGTGGCCCAATATTCCAATTTTAAATGTGGTCGATCCGGTAGTGCAAGCGGTGGCCAAGCTAGATAGCCAAAAGGTAGGGGTGATTGCCACTCGGGCTACGGTAAGGTCACAGGTTTATGCACATCGTATTCATGGCCTTAATCCTGATTTAAAAGTAGTTCAAAAGGCTACGCCCCTTCTAGCACCTTTGGTAGAGGAAGGTTTCGCCGGGACCGACATCAGTAGAGGGGTTCTCGAGCATTATTTAAAGGATGAAAGCTTATCGAAACTGAGTCATCTTATTTTAGGTTGTACGCACTATCCTCTTCTACAGAATGAAATTCAGTCCTTAATGGGAGAAAACGTAGAAGTTCTCAACTCGGCTGATTTGGTTGCGGAGGCTTTGAAAGGTCTTCTGGCAGAGCGGCAATTATTACTTCCCGTCGGCACTGCAGGTGAGCAAACCTTTTTCGTTTCGGAAAAAACTCCTGCCTTTAGTCAAACCGCCCATCTTTTCTTTGGTCAGCACATCACTTTAAGCGAGAAATTATTGCCGAGCTAAAAACTCGCTTACCTCCTCAAAGAATAATTGGGGCTGCTGTGCATGAAGCCAATGGCCAGCATTCGGAATGGTGATTAATTCTGCTTGGGGAAAATGCATCTCAATTTCATCCATGTCTTCATCCTTGATATACCAGGAATCACCACCTCTGAGAAAGAGCGTAGGGGCATCGTAGTAGGCGTTAGGCGCTAGGGCCTCACCAACCTTTTGGATTTCTCGCGCAATCACCGAAAGGTTGAACCGCCAGTCCAAGCTGCCTTTTTCCCGCCAGTAAAGGCTTTTTAATAGAAACTGTCTTACCCCGAGCTCGAGCTTTGGGCCAAACTGCTCATTGGCTTCTCCTCGACTTGAAATATGGCCGAGATTTAAATTTTCCAGGGCTTCAATTACATCTTGATGATGGGGAGGATAGGCCTTTGGGGCAATGTCCGCCACAATTAAAGAAAGGCAGCGACTGGGATTTAAAACCGCAAATAGCATGGCCACTTTGCCTCCCATGCTATGTCCTAAGATATGCGCGGACTCTATATTGTGCTCATCTAAATAGCCCAATAGGTCATCGGCCATTGCCTCATAGCTGAATTCCTCCGCATGAGGACTCCGGCCATGATTGCGCATATCAAGCATATGAACCTGGAAATGGGCAGACCACTTCTTGCCTAAGCTTTGCCAATTATCACTCATGCCAAATAAGCCATGCATGATGATTAAAATCTGAGGGCCTTCGCCAAGAATGTTAGAAAAAAGCTGCATTAAGAATTTTGTCCAAAGGTCGGAATAGTTCCAAAATTTAATGCGCTTTATAGAAGTATTCAATGATATTAACTTAGCCTAGGCATTGCTTACTTTTGTGCTCCTAAAGTTTAACTATGTCCACGGAGATTTCCCGTTACACGATAACTGCAGCCCTGCCTTATGCCAATGGTCCCGTACATATTGGCCACTTAGCAGGTTGTTACCTTCCTTCAGATATCTATGCCCGCTATCTGCGCAAGCAAGGGCGAGATTTAATATTTGTATGCGGCACGGATGAGCACGGAGCCGCTATTAATATGAAGGCTCAAAGTGAGGGGGTGCAGCCGCAGGAAATTGTGGATAAATATCATGAGATTATTAAAGACTCCTTGCATTCCATAGGGGTGAGCTTTGATATCTTCTCTCGCACTAGCAAGGAAATACATCACCATACCGCCCAGGAGTTTTTTCGCACCATGTTCGAGAATGGCTCTCTGGAAGAAAAGGTTACTGAGCAATATTTTGATCCGGAAGCCGAGCAATTTTTAGCCGATCGCTTCATTATCGGTGAGTGCCCTAATTGCCATTTTGGAGAAGCTTATGGTGATCAATGTGAGAATTGTGGGACCTCATTGAGCCCAACGGAATTGATAAATCCCAAATCCAAATTGAGCGGCGCCGCTCCAGTGTTGAAGCAAACTCGACACTGGTTTCTGCCGCTTGACCATTTAAGTGATAAGATTAAGGCGTATATCCAATCGCATAAAGACTGGAAACCTAATGTTTACGGTCAATGCATGAGTTGGTTGGATAGTAAAGATGGCCTGCAAGCGCGAAGCATGACCCGAGATTTAGATTGGGGAATACCGGTTCCGGTTGAAGGTGCGGACGGCAAGGTTCTTTATGTTTGGTTTGATGCTCCCATCGGGTATATTTCCGCCACTAAAGAATTAGTAGGTGAGCGTTGGGAGGATTACTGGAAGAAGGATGACACCAAATTGGTTCATTTTATAGGAAAGGATAATATCGTCTTCCACTGCATTACTTTCCCCGCTATGCTTATGGAACATGGCGGTTTCCACTTGCCCGATGAAGTTCCCGCCAATGAGTTTTTAAACCTGGAAGGAAATAAGATTTCTACTAGCAGAAACTGGGCCGTATGGTTACATGAATATTTAGCTGATTTCCCCGGTCAGGAGGATGTTCTCCGCTATGTTTTAACCGCTACTGCTCCAGAAAGCAAGGACAATGATTTTACCTGGAGCGATTTCCAGACTCGTAATAATAGCGAGTTGGTGGCCATCATCGGTAATTTCGTGAATAGGGTGCAGGTCCTAATGAAAAAGTATTATGACGGAGCGATTCCCGAACCGGGGGATTTTCTGACCGTTGATTCTGAAGCCTTGCAGGAGACGGCCAATGCTCCGACTTTAATTGCCGAATCTTTGGAACGATATCGCTTCCGTGAAGGATTGGCGTCCATGATGAGCTTAGCTCGCTTGGGAAATAAATATCTAGCCGACCAGGAGCCTTGGAAGAAAATAAAGGAGGATCCACAACGCACTGCAACCATCATGTATGTGGCTGCACAAGTAACGGCGCAGCTTTCGCAGATGATGGAGCCTTTCTTACCCTTCAGTGCAGAGAAATTGAGAAATGATCTGGGTCTGGATGCAATGGCTTGGCAAGATTGTGCGACTCAAGAGTTCCTAAAGCCGGGTACTGAAATTCAAAGTCAAGGACATCTGTTTAGCAAGATTGAGGATCAGGTGATTGAAGCCCAAAAAGCTAAATTGGAACAAATGGCCGCGGCAGCCAAAGGACCAGTTTATGAGCCTTTGAAGGAGGAAATTCAATTCGAGGATTTTACTAAACTGGATTTAAGAGTGGGAACCATCCTTAAAGCGGAGAAAATTAAGAAGGCCAATAAATTGCTTCATTTGGAAGTGGATTTAGGATTTGAAAAGCGAAGTATCGTTAGCGGTATTGCCGAGTTTTTTGAGCCCGAGGATATTGTAGGCACCAAGGTTTCAGTGGTGGTTAACCTCGCACCACGCAAACTAAGAGGAGTAATGAGTCAAGGAATGATATTGATGGCAGAGGATTCCCAGGGAAATCTTAACTTCACTTCCACTCCAGAAAGCATGCCTAATGGCTCAATAATTCGATAAGATGAAAACGGCACATCCAGATACCTATAAATTCCTTCGGGAGCTTCGCGAGAATAACAATAAGGAATGGATGGATGCCAATCGGAAGTGGTATACTGAGATAAGAAACGGACTGATTGATCTGGCTTCCACCATACAGGCTTCATTCGCCGAGGAGTATCCCATGGCTATGATGGATCCTAAAAAGTACTTAGCCAGGATTAATAATAATCGACGATTCCACCCTGATAAGCCTCCTTACAAGAACAACTTTGCTTTGATGATCAAACGTCGGGGACCAGGTTGGGGAGACTTTTACTTGCATATTGAACCGGATAATTTATTTGTTGGCACAGGTATCTATCACCCGCCAAGGGAACTCTTATTAGCATTAAGAGATTTGATTGATGTGCGTGGTGATGAATTACGGCAGATTGGCCAAGCCTCTGATCTAAAAGAAATCTACGGTGACTTGGGCGGCGATAAATTGAAAAAGCAGCCAAAGGGTTTTGAGGCGGATCATCCCCATATCGACCTGCTTAGGCATAAGGATATGATACTTAGTACCCAAATGGACGAGGACATTATCTTTTCTACTCAAGGTGTTAAGGAGCTGCAAAAGGCATTTAAAGCAGCTATCCCCTTTATGGACTTTATTGACCTGGCGATTGAATCGGCTTAGGAGCCTTGCGCGGAATGCAAACCTTAAAGGTAGAGCCCAAACCCTCTTCGCTGAAAACTTCTACCGTTCCCCGATGTAGATCTACATACTCCTTAACGATACCTAAACCAAAGCCAGTTCCTAATTCATTACTGGTGCCTAGCGAGCTTTCGGTTTTACCACTAAAGAGACTAGGGATTTTCTCGGAAGGAATCCCAATTCCTTGATCGATTACCTCGAAGCAGATATTTTTCTCCTTGCGGTAAACCTTAAGTTCAATCAGCTTTTCTTTAGGGGAAAATTTAATGGCATTCTGCAGGAGATTACGAATCACCACGGTCATCAGATTTGGGTCGCAATAAACCTTCTCCATACCCGGGTAATCATCCGTTAAACTCAAGCCTTTGGCATGGGCCATAGAGCGAATTTGTTCCACCGTTGAATTGAGCCAAGAGCCTAAACTTACCCTCTTAAAATTGGTGTGCTGCTCTGCATTCAATTGTCCTTTTGACCAATGGACCATATCATCCAACATGTGACTGGTGCCAATCACCATCCGCAGGAGATCCTTTTCCATCTCCTTGCGCTCCTCTAAGGAAAGATCTTCTAGCTGGAGTAATTCCAGATAACCTTGCAGGGAGGCTAAGGGATTGCGAACGTCGTGGGCAATAATGGAGAGTAGTTTCGTGAGATCGGTATTGCTTTTTTGTAATTCAGTTTGCTGCAGACTTAATTCCTTGTGCTGCTCCTTAATTTGTTCTTGCTGATCTTCGTAGGCCCCTCGTATAAGGTTGAATATTAGGTAAAAGAACCCGACGGAAATAATGTACATCGCAGCATTATCAATAAAGCGATAAGCTTCATTCTCATAGGAATTAACAATAAAATTCCCCCATTTATACTCGTAGAAAATTAAGCCGGAGAACACAATGGCGTGGAAGGTAGACCACAACCAATGATGCTTGCTATCAGAAGTAGCGAAGAGCATGGCTAAGGTGATAAAACTCATCACCACCGTGGTGCCGTCTAAGCCGCTGTTTAAGAAGTAATTGGCAATGAAAAAGGCATAAGAGGTAATGGAAAAGCCCAGCCAGCCGATCATGAACTTTCGCATGATTCTTGAGCACCAGTAAAATATCACCAACACTGCTTGGCAAGCCAGGATAAGCAATACCAAATCAAGCTCGTTTATGGCTAAAGCGAAGGGCAGAGCGATCATTAATGCCCCGGTACCAATAGCACATATCTTATGAAAGGCTATTTCCTTGAGGCTGAATTCCGGCTCTTCGCCATAGATAGTATTTAAAAAGCGCTGCTGGGGCATTTTTAATTGAATGGTTCGCGACTTGGGGCTTCTTCATCGCTGGGAACTTTAGGACGACTGCGCTCCACTTTGGTGATGAAATAACGAGTGCTTCCTCGCCAGGGGAGACTCCGATACCTTTCGATATAATGCAGGTTTACGCGTTCTCCACTTAAGGAAACCTCTTGAAGGGTGGATATAATTTCCTCTTGATCTCCCTCAATGGAAAACTCAAAGGTTTCGGCGAGATTATTATTGCTGTTTAGAGCCCCGAAGGTGCGGATGTTTAATTGTCCTTCCCAGGTTTTAAATACCACACCACGCTTAGAAAGTTTGATTACCGTTCCTGCTCTGACCCCTTCGGAGTACGTGCCATAATAAAGGAAAGTAATATAGGCGGCACCAATCAGCACCGCGATGGAAATGACCCAAATTAGTGTTTTGCGCATGAGAAGAATTATTGGTTGGCGATTAGCCTTTGATAGTCAAGGATACTCTGTTTCACAATCTCTTTAGCGATGGCGGCGTCTTGGAAATCTTCCACTTCTACCGTTTTATTTTCCAACTTCTTGTAGTCTTCAAAGAAGTTTTTCATCTCTTTTAAGAAATGCACCGGCAGTTCGGAAATATCATGGATGTGATTTACACTCATGTCATTCTCGGCAACGGCTATTATTTTATCATCTAATTCTCCGCCATCAAGCATTCGCATTACCCCGATAACTCGGGCCGAAACCATACACATGGGAACTACGGTAATTTGAGAAAGCACCAGAATATCTAAGGGGTCTTTATCATCACAATAGGTTTGAGGGATGAAGCCATAATTTGCCGGATAGTACATAGAGGAATACAGTACTCTATCCATCTTTAATAAGCCAGACTCCTTATCTAATTCGTATTTGGCCCTGGTATTTTGTGGGATCTCAATAATGCCATTAACATAATCGGGGGCATTTTCACCCGGACTAACCGTATGCCAAGGATTGGAAGAGTTGTTCATGATAGGGGTTTCTACAAAGTTAGTGTTTCGCTAGACTTGAGCAGAGCTCTCATCACTAAGTATTTAGGCTTTGTCTACCCAATATCCCTATTTCTTTTATCCCAGCGAATGAGATGATTGTACAGGCTATTTCATCAATATTCTTGCTAGCCTATTATCAATAAGGCTACAAAGCTTATTTTTGCCCCTTCAAATTGGCTCCGTAGTACAATGGATAGTATGCAAGTTTCCGGAGCTTGAGATGCAGGTTCGATTCCTGCCGGGGCTACAACCAATTTGGAAAAATCTAGCTGGAAGGCTTTTGCTCAGCGAGCGCCCATCCCTTTGGACATTAAATTCTCTTACCAGCTTGAGCTTTCGAAGACCTTGGGCCCCATAGTTCAATGGATAGAATAGAAGTTTCCTAAACTTTAGATGCAGGTTCGATTCCTGCTGGGGCTACTATCGCTTTAAGTCACAGGCCGACTAATTTCACACTAGCTCTTATCTAAGCTTTTCGGTTTGCGAAATTAACGGGATTGGTATATCACTTCTGTGAAGCTTTCATCAATCCCCAAACAACTTAGCTAATCTATCGGTGACTTCAACTTGCACCTAGGTAGTAAAGCTTGCCCCTTATTTATTCAAGGTTTTTCTATACCTGGTAGTAGCATATATTTTATTAATAAGCAAAAACAAAAACGCTTGGAGATAATGTATTTCCAGTAATCAAAACCTTAGCTAAGAGAATGAAGTGAAATCATTCAATCACCAGTCTTTCAAAACCCAAGGTGCTTTCCTCTCCTTTGACCTCTACCATGTAGGTTCCTGCAGGTAAAGTTGAAATATCCAGCTTCAACTCTAATTGGATTGATGAAATCTCGCAAGAGTTCATCACCTGCCCGAGTTGATTTAATACTCGAACAGTCAATTCCTTGTTGTCCTTGAGATGCCGATGATCTAGCAATAAGCTGACTTCGCCTTTAGCGGGGTTTGGATATAATTGAATCCTTGATTGCTTTGCCGTAATCAGTTCTTCCAAACCAATATTTTGACATCCAGGAGTATCACATCCTAAGCTATCAGTTTTAATCAACCACATATTAGCTCCATTACCATTGCGGTCCAAGAAATAACCAGCAAATAGCATCCCGCCATCTTGGGTGAAGGTCATGGACTGTAATTCACCGATATCTAAAACACGGTCAGGTCCGTAAAAATAATTTCTAAACCAAAGGCTATCTCCAGCAGCCGAAATACTCATGGCATAACTTCCCCAATTAGGATTATGAATATACCCTCCGGTAATGTAGTCCCCATTCTTGTTCTTGTGAAAAAACGAATTTTTAAGATCTACTCCATCGTAGGAAAACAATGTATCAAGATGAATACGGTTATTGAGACTTATAGTCCCAAACCTTAGTCTGCTTCTGTAAAAATCGTTTTGGAGATACTCGATTTTTTGGCTACAAATAAAAGTGAAGCTGGTGTCATTAAGCTCTTGAAGAAGCACCTTATTTGAGCCTTTAGGACCGGAGATCTCTCTTCGCCACTCTTCGTTACCCAAGCTGTCCACCTTAATAATCAAGCCTTTATCTTTTATACTACTGTCGTTGGTGAAATTAATCCTCTCACCACCAAAAACATATCCATCCCCATTGGTGGAAATGGCATCATTTAAAATGTAACCGCCTGGATTATTTTGATTCACTGGTAAATAGGTTTTTTCCCATTTTAGATTGAAATTAGTGTCCAAAGCAATAGCTAGACCTTGTCTTTGGTTTCCAGCTCTAACAAAATACATACCCGTAATGAGTATTGTGTTCGGCTCAAAAAAATGCACACTTTGAGCTTCCGTGCTTTGCTGGTTCATATAGGAGTAATCCCAAGTCCGTAATGAATCCAAATTCTCATTGAATTGTGTTAAAATCACCTTACCGGTATCTATTCCACTAAACAATGTTCCTAGTTTTAAATAACCTTTTTTAAAATCCACTAGCCCCCCTAAACTACTTTCATAATCAGCGTTGAATCCAATGGAATCGGTTTTAGAATAATTACCTGATTTATCAAAGTAGTGCAGATGCAAAGCTTCAAAGGGTGGGTTGCCCTGCTGCATTATCACATAGGCAGAATCAGTTTCAATAATATCCGCATTATTATCACCGGGTGGGTAAATGATGTTGAAGTAATTCGATTGGGCTTGAATACAACTACAGCTGACTAATAAAAGGAGGTGAGGTGAAATTCCCCTAATTAAGCATGAGATTAAGCGAGTAAGGTTATGCATTATGAGAAATATAAGCACAAATCAATAGAACTACTTCTTCCCAAAACATTTTCCAAAATTTATCGGGGACTTCATCTTGAACCTTAATATTAAAGCTTGCGGTTTTACATCTCTACAAACTGCTTGCCTTTTTCTATATTCATCACTTAAGCTTTTATACAGTGCAAAGTAATCCTCATCAGGTTCTAGCAGGCATTTAGTAAAATCTGGGAGTTCTATGAAATGTTTTAAATGAGTAACATATTTGGCAATTAACGGAATCGAAATCTGATTTTTATCTGCCTCAAGAGCAATTTTCGTTTTTCTTGATTCTTTTGACTCCATGCTGAATTTGGAATAGGCGGTATTTGTGTCTTTGACGTTCCATTTCAAAATCGCAATACACATAAGCCCTCTCTTTATTGGATTTCTTTTTGTGCAGAAGGAATTTGATCTTCATTTGAGCGGTGGGACAAAAAGTGTGACAGATATAAAGGTTTGTCAAACATCTTGTAGTGCGTAAATAATTGAAAATCAAAACCTATTATTCAATGGGCAGAATGGAAGTTTCCTAAACTTTAAATCCAGGTTCGATTCCTGGTGGGACTACTATCGCTTTAAGTCACAGGCCCACTAATTTTACACTAGCTCTTATCTAAGCTTTTCGGTTTGCGAGATTAACGTGATTGGTATATCACTTCTGAGAAGCTTTCATCAATCCCCAAACAACTTTGCTAATCTATCGGTGACTTCAACTTGCACCTAGGAAGTAAAGCTTGCCCCTTATTTATTCAAGGTTTTTCTATACCTGGTAGTAGCATATATTCACCTAATAAGCAAAAACAAAAACGCTTGGAGATAATGTATTTCCAGTAATCAAAACCTTAGCTAAGAGAATGAAGTGAAATCATTCAATCACCAGTTTTTCAAAACCCAAGGTGCTTTCCTCTCCTTTGACCTCTACCATGTAGGTTCCTGCAGGTAAAGCTGAAATATCCAGCTTCAACTCTAATTGGACTGATGAAATCTCGCAAGAGTTAATCACCTGCCCGAGTTGATTTAATACTCGAATAGTCAATTCCTTGTTGTCCTTGAGATGCCGATGATCTAGCAATAAGCTGACTTCGCCTTTAGCGGGGTTTGGATATAATTGAATCCTTGATTGCTTTGCCGTAATCAGTTCTTCCAAACCAATATTTTGACATCCAGGAGTATCACATCCTAAGCTATCAGTTTTAACCAACCACATATTAGCTCCATTAGCATTGCGGTTCAAGAAATAACCAGCAAATAACATCCCGCCATCTTGGGTGAAGGTCATGGATTCTAAGAAACCATAATCAGTCCCTATGTCGTTACCATTAAAGTATTCTCTTTTCCATTTGATTGAGCCGGTTGGGTCAACGTTTGCAGCGTAACTTTTGAAACCCAAGCCTTGTGCAAAACCACCTCCAATAAACCCTATGTCTGGTGACCATTCAAAAAAGTCCGGAGTCATATTGCGGACGACACCGCCCATAGTGGTGTCAAGTAGGATTCCAATTTTATCCGCAACACCAAACCTTAGTTGAGTAAAGGGTTGTGAATCTGGGACATCAATACGGGTGGTGAAAAAGGCAGCAGAACTATCATCTATTTCTTCTACCAATACCTTGTGATTTCCTTCAGGACCATCTAATTCTTCTCGCCAAATCTCCTGCCCTAAACTGTCGATTTTAAGCAAGACCCCTTTCCGTCTGGATAGTCCATTTGTCCCGAAAATAAGACGCTCACCACCTATAAAGAAACCGCCGTCAGATACCGAAGCTACATCATAAAACGCAAAGCCACCTTGACCATTCAGATTTGTCGGAATGTAAGTTTGTTCCCATTTCACCTGTAAAGTTGTGTCCAAGGCTAAGAGGTAGCCATGCATTCTTAATCCAGCACGAATCATGTACATACCAGAAATTATAATGGTGTTCGGAGCAAAATAATGAACACTTATAGCTTGCGTACTTAATTGATTTAGATGCGAATATTTTAAAGTTTGTATAGTGTCTAAGGCACTATCAAAGTACGTTAGGTGCATCCAGCCGGTATCTTGATTGACGTACATTGTGCCTAGTTTAAGGTACCCGTCTTTAAAGTTGCAAATTCCATTAAATGCACTTTCGTAAAAGGTTCCCAAGTCAAAAGAGTCGGTCTCGGTATACGTTCCACTTTTATCAAAATAATGCAGATGCAAAGCTTCAAAGGGTGGGTTGCCCTGCTGCATTATCACATAGGCAGAATCAGTTTCAATAATATCCGCATTATTATCACCGGGTGGGTAAATGATGTTGAAGTAACTCGATTGGGCTTGAATACAACTACAACTGGCTAATAAAAGGAGGTGAGGTGAAATTCCCCTAAGTAAGCATGAGATTAAGCGAGTAAGGTTATGCATTATGAGAAATATAAGCACAAATCAATAGAACTCCCTCTTCCCAAAACATTTTCCAAAATTTATCGGAGACTTCATCTTGAACCTTAATATTAAAGCTTGCGGTTTTTCATCTCTACAAACTGCTTGCCCTTTTCCATATTCATCACTTAAGTTTTTATACAGTTCAAAGTATTCCTCATCAGCAGTGGGGTGCTTTCGTAGGCAAGAATTGACGCTGAATCATTCTAGCCCAAACTTCAAGTCTGGTTTGGAGCGTTCCCTCATTCAATTTTAAAATCATTCCTATTGGCATGGATTGTGAACTCCATAGGGCAAATTCACGCCTTATGAAAAAGTTGATTTTACCTTTCGTCCTTTCCGTTTTCGGAATGCAAGCCGTACTAGCACATGGAGGTGGTCGCCATAATCACCACCGGAATGATCGGGGTGCAAATCCCGTGAATGAGTTTATTGAATTATATAAAGCCACCGATTATCGGGGAGAGTCATTGTTGATTGATCGCGACTGGAGCTGTCAATACGATCGCGACTTTTGCTTCAATATTGAAAGCATCTACGTCCCACAAGGTTTTGAATTGTGGTTATATGAATACCGCAATTTCCGGGGAGAGCCAATCGTGATTAACCAATCATGGGATGGATTCGGTAGGGAGAGTAGATTTTTACGCAATCGTATCAAGAGTATCCGAGTGGTTGAGCGTCGCCAAGCCCAGCCCATTTTTGACCATCGCTACATGGGAAATCAAGTAGTTGTTTTTGACCGGGCCTTTGGTGGAAGGCAAATGATCATCAACGGTCAATGGTCGGTAGGCCGTCACAACGGATTTGATTTCAATGATTGCATCAGCGCTATTTATGTGCCTCGAGGCTATAAAGTAAGGATCTACGAGCATGCCAATTATCGAGGTCGATATATGGATATTTACGGTGATTGGAGTCCAAACCGCCGAGACTTCTGGAATAATAGAATTAGCTCCCTGGAGGTAATTCCCCTCAACCCACCGAGAACCCGACGGAGATACCGTTAAAGTGAAAACCCCGGCTTTGTAGTCGGGGTTTCTTTATGGTTCCGTACCTTTCCTCCAAATCCAGAAAAATGCTAAAACGACTACTCTCATTATCTCTTATTGCCGGCTGGGGATTTGCCGCACAGGCCCAAACTTTGGTTTCGGTGACCCCAGTGGATACCACTTTAACCTTCACCATCAACTTTGTGGCGAATGGCTTGGCCAAATACAATGTGGCCAATTACAAGGTCCTTTACACCACCCAGGATGTAGATGGAAACCCTAGTACCGCTTCGGGTCTTTTATCCATTCCTTTAAAGAATTGTGATAGCGTAAGTATGGTGGTTTATAACCACGGTACCGTATTGCGTAAAAATGATGTGCCGAGTCGCAATAACTTCGAATCCATCATCGGTAAGGTTTTCGCAAGTAGGGGATATGTCGCCGTGATGCCAGATTACCTTGGCCTTGGTGATAGCCCGGGCTTGCATCCATACCTGCACGCGGAAACCCAAGCAACGGCCACCATTGACATGATGCGCGCCGTGCGTGAGGCTTTGGCGGATAGTATCATGGGCTATAACCTCAATTCCGAGGTTTTCTTAACCGGTTATTCTCAGGGGGGGCATGCTTGCATGGCAACCGCTAAGTACATCAAGGATGAGAGTTTACAAAATGAATTCAATATCGTAGCTGCTGCTCCTGCTAGTGGTCCCTACAATCTGGCAGGGTCTCAGTCGGAAGTGTTTATTAATAATCAGCCATACAGCAATCCAGGTTATGTGGTTTACCTTCTCTTAGGAATGAATGAGGCCTACGGCGGTACCCTATTTGCAAGCCCCTCAGAAATTCTTAAGGCGCCTTATGACGTTTTAATCCCTCCCTATTTTAATGGGAACTTTCCCATGGATTCGGTGAATAGTAAGTTGCCGGCCACGGTGAGCGGCTATATAGAAGATTCGGTATTAAACGCTTTTGTTGCAGATACTATCAATCAGCAACACTGGTTGTGGACCATTTTAAATGATAACAACAATTACGATTGGTTGCCGGACATGGAAATGCGAATGTATTACTGCACCAATGATGAGCAGGTGAATTTCCAAAATAGCCTAGACGCTTTTGCGGCCATGACCGCTAATGGCGCCACTAAAGTAAAAGCGGTGGGCAAAGGAGCCTTTAATCATGGTGGTTGTGTTTCACCCTCGATTGAAGGAGCGGTGCGCCTATTTGATAGTCTTAGCACTAGCTGTACCGCTTTTGTGGGCCTGCAAGCTTATGCTGACACTGATTTAAACATTTATCCTAATCCATTTGAGGATCAGATCCAAATTGAAGGTTTAGTTGAACCGAGCAGCTTAAAGTTATTCGATATGAATGGCCGCTTATTGGGCATTTATTATGTTGAAGAATCCATTAGCTTAAACCTTGCGCATCTGCCCAAAGGAGTATATCTAATTGAACTGAGTAGCGAAAATTTCTTTGGCCGTAGAAGGATACTAAAAGACTAGTCTTTAAGAACTAGAAATAGAGGCCTTGGAATTACGATTCCGAGGCCTTTTTCTTTTCTTGCAATTCATTGAAAGCCGCCTGGGCGCTTTCCCAGTCTTCCATCATTTTTTCCAGCTGAACTTTACGTGCCTCGTATTTCTGGTAGAAATCAGCTTCTTTGGAAAGCTCTTTAAACTGCTCTGGATCGTGGAGTTGTTCATCGATGCGCTCAAGCTCAGCTTCTTCTGTTTCAATGGCGTTTTCGAGCCGTTGAACTTCCTTTTCAGCCTTGCGTAAATCTTTATCCAATTGCTTTCGCTCTGCATAGGATAAACCTGATTTTACTTTTTCCTCAGCTTTCGCTTTTGCTTTTTCCTGAGCTCCGCTCTTTTCCAACTGACGGAAATCCTCTAGCTTCCGGGCTTCGAGGTATTCATCAATATTACCCAGGAATTCTCCTACCTTACCATCCTTAAACTCAAAGATTTTATCGGCCAGACCTTGCAGGAAGTGGCGGTCATGCGATACTACCACCAAGGTCCCATCGTACTGCAGGAGGGCATTTTTAAGCATCTCCTTACTCTTTAAATCAAGGTGATTTGTGGGCTCATCCATAATAAGCAAATTATGGGGGAAGAGAAGAAGCTTACATAGAGCTAAGCGTCCCTTTTCACCACCACTGAGCACCTTTACCTTCTTATCCACATCTTCCCCGCTGAAGAGGAAGGCTCCTAAGTAGTCGCGGGCCTTTTTTCGCAAATCCTCGGGGGCAGCGTCCTCAATAGTGGAGAGTAAAGTTTTATCCCCATCCAAAGTTTTCGCTTGTTCTTGGGCATAGTAGCCAAAGGTAACATTGTGGCCTAGGGCTACTTTGCCCTCGTGACTTAGGTTCTCCGCAATTAGTTTAACCAGGGTGGATTTACCTTGCCCATTTTGACCAACGAAAGCAATTCGTTCTCCCCGATTCACCTCCATATTCACCCGGCTAAAAATCTGCTTTTCCCCATAAGATTTGGCCAGATCTTGAGCTTCGATAACTACCTTTCCCGAGCGGGGCGCGGGGGGGAATCGAAAGTTGATTTTCCGGCTATCGTCATCGTCAATTTCAATGCGCTCCATCTTTTCCAGCTTCTTAATCAAGCTCTGGGCAAAAGCGGCTTTAGAAGCTTTATAGCGGAATTTTTCAATCAGTTCCTCGGTATGTTTAATTTCCTTTTCCTGATTTTTTTGCTCCTGCATTTGTAGGGTGCGTCGCTCCTCTCGTAAAGCCACAAATTTGGAATAGGGGACAGGGTAATCATAGACCTTCCCATTCACAATCTCCACCGTTCGCTTGGTAATATTATCTAGGAAACTTCGATCGTGAGATACCATAATAATTGCTCCTTCATAGTCTTTTAAGAAAGACTCCAACCAAATGATGGAGTGAATGTCCAAATGGTTGGTAGGTTCATCTAATAGTAAGACATCGTGCTTGGCTAAAAGGAGTTTTGCAAGCTCTATCCTCATCCGCCAACCCCCACTGAACTCATTGGTCTGCCGATGGAAGTCAGCGGCTTTAAAACCAAGCCCTTGCAGAATTTTTTCCAGGTCCGCATGATAGGTATAACCACCAATCAAATTAAATCGGTCGGTATAATGGTTGAGGTCCTCAATCAGTTTGAGATAGGAGGCACTTTCATAATCTTCTCGAGTTGCTAATTGGTGATTTAAGTCATCAATAGCCGCCTGCAGTTGTTTAATTTCGCCAAGTGAAGTTTCCGCTTCTTGCCATACGGTTTTGCCATCATGTAAGGGCAATTCCTGAGGTAGGTAACCCACGGCAAAATCCTTGGGTTTGGAGATATCTCCCGAATCCACTTTCGCTTCACCGGCGATGGTTTTTAATAGGGTAGACTTTCCTGCGCCGTTGCTTCCAACTAGACCAAGCTTTTCACTCGGACTCACCAAAAAGGAGATGCCGTTAAAAAGCATACGGTCGTTGAGCTGTAATATGAGTTTATTGATCCCAAGCATGGGGCAAAAATAGTTTTTAGTTTATGTCTGTTTTTTCAAAAGGCACGAAGTTGCACAGCATTTTAAATTTCTCTTGTCCACGCTGTCAGGAGGGAGAGGTATTTGAAGAAAAAAACCCTTACAAATTTGGTAGCCTATTTAAGATGCATGAGCATTGTCCTCATTGTGGTTTGCGCTACGAAGTGGAGCCCTCTTTCTTTTATGGTGCCATGTATGTAAGTTATGGATACTCGGTAGCCTTATTTGTGGCCACATATATTATTATGAATCTGATCTATGAGCCTAGTATTACGGAAATTGTAATCGCCCTAGCGGTAGTGGTGGTGGTACTTGCTCCCTTGGTCTTGCGATTATCACGTATTACTTGGTTAAATCTTTTCGTGAAATACAATCCTGAGAAACGCGGAGCGGGCCTTAAATAAAGCGCTTCAGGTCCCATTCGGGCTTTAGGGGAGAATCATGTATTAGATGGTCAACAAAGTGCTTACTCAGATAGGGACCCATTAGAACTCCACGTGATCCCAAGCCATTAAATGTCCATTCGCTTTCGCTGATGCGGCCCATTAGTGGTTTACGGTCCTTAATATTAGGTCTTACCCCGGCTTGATGGTCGATGATTTCGTACTCTCCTTTATAAAAAACCTCCAGTTTCGATTTTAAAAACTCTAGTCCAGAGGGACTGGTGTTTTCGGTCAAATCTTGATGAGAATAGCTAGCGCCAATTTTGAAGAGGCCTTCACCCAAGGGAAGAGCAAAGACGCCTGCATGCAGGATTCGGTCTTCGGGTAGCTTGTCCGCCTTAATGACCATAAGTTCGCCTTTGGTTGGGCTAAAAGCAGCGGACAAATGAGGATGACTCTCTCGTAGCAGATGACCGTTGCAAAATATAAGTCCCTTGGAATCAATATTGAGCCCTGATTCCCACTGATCTTCAATTAAAAGGTCATTCTTACGCAGATTTATCTTCCAGCTTTCAATAAATTCTTGAGTATTACACCAAAAGATCCCTTTCACCTCTGCCCGACCATGTGGAGCGGCAATCTCGGGAAGAGGAGTTTTGTTAATGGGCCCTAGGTGATCTTTTAAATAAGGTTTTTCACTATTGCTGATCCAATCATTGGTTTCACCACTATTGTGGATGACATGTTCTAATTCCACTGGGTGATAGAAGGAAGTACCTAATCGGGCTTCCCAGGCACGATAAAAGGCTTCAGTTTCGCCTAAATACAATTCTGCATTTGCAACCCATTTTTGACGTTTTAGCACAATGGGATTTGCTAAGCCCGCGGCTATGCGAGAGGATTGGGATAGGGAAGGCAAATCTATCACCCGAAAGGGGACTCCAGCTTCCCAAAGGCGCATGCTAATAAAGGTGCCAGCTAAACCTTGTCCTACTATTAAATAAGGCTTTTCCATTAGGCCGCTAATTTCGGGATTTATAGCTGGCATACTCGGAAAAAACAGCTTGGGTTTAATATTCCCAGAGTTCCGCTTCTAGATTGCGTAGATTATTCTTAATTCGCTCGGCTTCCAATAGCTGCTCAAGGGTGGAGCTTCGTTTGTATTCTTCAATCTGCCGGTCGTAAACATTGTCTTCTTTGATGATCACTGAATCAAAAAACCTCAGATGGAATACTTGGTCAAAATTTAATCGGGAACTATTGTTATGCTCGTTAAAGGCAAGATAAGTGGCTAAAGTCGCACGAGCATCAGGGAACCAAACCCAAAATAGATTGTAACGGTCTAGGGTGCGAGGGTTTTCAACCACCGGCGAAATGCCCAGAATACGGTTTTTCATTTCACCGCGCTGTTTATCGAAATACCAGTCCGATTTAATCTCCCATAACTTTACGTCTTTGGCTGTAATGCTGATGGTATCAATTAGGAGAATGATGGAAGGGTCATCGGGATCTCTAAGGGTATCTATCATTTGTACATAGCTGCGCACTTGGGATGGACTAAGTGGTATTTCAAAGCGATCATCGGCGAATACTTCAACTATTGACTCTTGTAGAAGGATTCCATCAATGATGACATCATAGAGTGATTTGCGATGGGGAAGGGCTTGAAGCGGATAATAGAGATGAAGATTCATCTTTTCCCGAAGATCAATTCGTTCCCAATGCCGCGTAGACCACATGAGGTTTGCTTCTCTTAGATAGGGGTAGGGAAATACTTCAGTATCCCTTGGATCGCGTTTTTTCTTAGGTGTAGGTCCATCATCAGAAGGTTTTAAAACCTGTGCCTCTACCATAAAAGGAAACACCAATAAGGTGATAAAGCTAAATAGGCACAGTTGGTGTTTCATGGCAGTAGAAGGCGTTTAAAGCGAGAAGGATCTCTAGCCTCTTTTAGATAGCGCTTTTTCCGGCTGCTTATTGTGGTAAAAAAAAAGCCTCGACATATTGTCGAGGCTTTTTCTAGTATGATAATTTCTAATACTCCCAGAGCTCGGCTTCGAGGTTACGAAGATTATTCTTGATGCGTTCAGCTTCTAATAACTGATCTAGGGTAGAACTACGTTTGTATTCCTCAATCTGACGGTCGTAAACATTGTCTTCCTTAAAGATTACAGAATCAAAGAAGCGTAAATGGAATACTTGGTCATAAGTTAAACGAGAACTATTGTTGTGACCATTAAAGGCAACATTTGTTGCTAAAGCATAACGAGCATCTGGGAACCAAACCCAGAATAAGTTGTAACGATCCAGGGTTCTTGGGTTTTCCACTACTGGGGAAATACCAAGAATGCGATTCTTCATTTCACCACGTTGCTTATCAAAATACCAGTCGGATTTAACTTCCCAGAACTTTACGTCCTTGGAAGTAATACTAATGGTGTCAATAAGGAGAATGATGGAAGGATCATCGGGGTCACGTAAGGTGTCTACCATCTCTACATAACCACGTACCTGAGGAGGAGTTAAAGGAATTTCAAAACGATCATCGGCAAAAACCTCTACGATGGTTCCTTCACTTAAGATACCGTCCACGATTACGTCGTAGAGGGATTTACGATCAGGAATCGCTTGTACTGGGTAGTACAAGTGCAGGTTCATTTTTTGTCTCAAGTCAATACGCTCCCAATGACGGGTAGACCATAACATATCGGCTTCTCTTAAATAAGGATAAGGGAAAACCATATTGTTATGATAGAACTTGGGATCATCAGGGATGATACCGTCGTCGGAAGGACTGATTACCTGTGCGTCTGCCGTTTGTGGCATTAGGTAAAGTCCTAGTAAACCGAGGCAAAAAATCAATCGTTTCATGAATATTCTCTTTTTAGTTTACGTCAACTGAAATAGAAGCTACTCGCTCAACTTTCACCCGAGGGTTACCGGCGGCTTTTGCTTTAATATTACGGAAAGTAACGGTTTGACCAGGCTTTAACTTGAGGATCTTAGCTTTGGCGGAAGAAGGTACTTTATTACCTCTTACACGCTCGGGCGGAGATCCTGGGATTGCGAGCTCAAAAGATGTTACCTCTAGGTCTAGGTCAAAAACGAAGTCTTCAAATCGACAGTTTACGGTGGCATTTGCAACCGCGTTTTTCGATAATATGATGTTTTCACTCTTACCATATACATTTCCTACCGCAGGAGGAAGACCTTTAATCCGGAACTTCTTAGTACCTGCAGGACGGGTAGACTCATTTCCTTCATCATCAGTTTCTACTACAGATACAGAAATGGTCACTTCTTTAGTCCCTTTCAAGTTGGTAACATCGGCAGAATACTCACCTGGTCTAATCTGACGAACGCCAGGGCCAGTAACCCGCACTTTAGAAGGCTCAACACCAGGTACACCAATCTCCAGAGGATTGTCTACCCCACGGTAAAGCACGTTCATTTTAGAAGGAGAAATAACCACGCTTTGAGGCGCCACGGTGTATTTCTGTGGATCTAAGTCATAAGTCTTATCCCCACTGGTCTGCTTAATTACAATTTTGCCACCCCAAGTACGCTCACCAACTCCACTAGCAGGAATTTTGATGTAGCCCATACCGTTTTCGATTTCTACTGGAATATCATTCCCGTTTCCATCCTGAAGCAGGATTTGAGGCTCAGATGATGCATCATAAGCCGCCAAGAATACTTGAGCGGTATATTCATCACCTTCGGTTACATAAGAGGTAGGCGCAATTACCATAGGGGCCACATCGCTAAACTTCAAATCGTTTTTACCAATTCCAGTCAAGAGGTATGATAAAACTTCTGATTCTGAGTTACGCACACGTGCTTGGTAGTCCGTTAAGAAAGTCAGCATGGCACCTAGGGGATATTCACCGAAGGTGGACATTTCCCAGGTTACTTCTTTATCACCTTCAGTTACCTTGTCGGTATTGAATACTGCTTCAATGTTAGCCACGATAGCAGGATCATCCTTTGCAATGGCAATCATGCGGGAGCGATAAGATTCGATCTTTTCGCGTAGCTCAGTAGCTTTTTGTGGACCTTGCTCAGTAACTAAGTAGTTCAAGGGCTTAGACTTCGCGTCTAGAGCTTTTGGAACCTCCTTAAGTTCTTCGTCTTCCCAACCTCCAGATACACTTACTAGCGAGTCTTTTAAGGCGGCAATGTAGTTGAACATCTCAGCAGAAACCTGCTTTACCTGATCACCCTTATCTTTCCAAGCTTGGGCTTTTGCAGGATCCGCCGCGGCAGCTGCAGCTAGGGCGGAATAAGATGCATTGTTCTTGTTATTTACGGTTTCGATAGTATCTGCTAAGCTGTTATCCAGTTTAGTCAGAGCCTTCAAAATGTCTTTGGAAACGTTCAAAGCCAGCATCGCGGTTAACACGAGATACATCATGTTAATCATCTTCTGACGCGGTGATAGTTTTCCTCCAGCCATGAATTATTATTTAGAGCGGTTAGACTCGGTTACTAATCTTAGTTATTGCGATTAACATTCATGGCAGAAAGCATACCACCGTAAATGTTGTTAAGCTGACCCATGTTTTGTACTAGGTTGCTTACTTCACCGGTAAGACGCTCAGAATCCTGTAGAGAGGTGTTTAGTTTCTCCATCAAAGTATTTTGGGCTTCCATGTGGTTAGCAGAACTTTCCAATTGAACAGCGTATAAGGCGTTCAATGATTCCATGTTCTTGGAAGCTAGAGATAACTGCTCATTGTACGCGCCAGTGGCTGCAGCAGCTTCGCTAGTTTCAGTTAATTTATTGGCAGCGTCACCAAAGCGACGTAGACCACTACCTAAGCTTTCGATTAGTTCACCGTCGATTTTAGCGTCTTCTAACATGCGATCCAATTCTTGGGTTGCAGTTAAACCGCGTTGCTCTTGGTATTCCTCCTCTTCGTCTGACATACCAGCCAATTCAGGGTATACAAGAGTCCAGTCGATTTCCTCAGCTGGTTTTTCGAAAGCAGAGAAGAAGAAAATTACGGCTTCGGTGGTCAAACCAACTACAAGCATAATATCTGCACCGGGTAAGTGAAGGATTTTAAACATCGCTCCAAGAATTACGACTGCAGCACCCCAGCCATAAAGCTTGGCCATGAAGTTTTTAAAACGCTTGCTGTTTACATCAATTAACGCCATTTGAAAGAATTAAAATTAAAAAGAGTGATTAGGGATTAAAAGTCGGCAAGATCACGACCCATAAAACTCTGAACGGTACGGAAGCCAACATAAGCTTTCGAGGTGTCGGAGTATTCAAAGTCGCGGGTACTCACCTGCATGTAGTAAGCAACGTCTTTCCAGCTACCACCGCGAATTACTTTGCGGGTTAGGGTAGGGTCGTCGCCCGGGTTAGCATTGTATTCAAAGTTTGGACTGATGTCCGAAACATAGTATGAACTTGCTGCGTCAAAGGCGGTATTGGTCCATTCGGCGACATTACCAGCCATGTTGTACAGATCATATTCGTTTGGTGCGTATGCAGTTGCCTTAACTGGATAGAAACCACCATCAGCAACTAAATTTCCGCGTAAAGGTTTAAAGTTTCCTAAGTAGCAACCAGAGCTATTTAATGCATATGGACCACCCCAAGGATAAGTGGTGAGCTCTTTTCCTCCGCGAGCCGCATATTCCCATTCTGCTTCAGTAGGCAAACGGAATTCTTGCTCAGTGAAGTAACCAGAGCTGCGTAAATATCCATTGCGATACTTGGTTCTCCAATTACAGAAGGCGCGAGCCTGATACCAATTTACACCAACTACTGGGTACTCGTCATAAGCAGGGTGCCAGAAGTATTTATCGTGCATCGGATCATTATAGCTGTAGGTGAAGTCATGAATCCAGCACAGGGTATCAGGATAGATGTTGATTATTCCACCTTCGAAGAAAGAGCTACGATCAGAAATCTCTTTGTTGTTCTTGATATACTCACGGTAAGAGAAGTAATTTCCGTCCTGATCAGCATCGTTGTGATCGTAAGACACACGGTTAGACTTCTGAGCCGCTTTTTGCTTATTGATCCAGAAGAAGGCATAGTTAAGTTGACGCGCGTCGATCATGCGGTCTCCCATAAATTGCTCCTCTGGTGGCAAGTAAATGCTTTCGATGATTTCAGTGTATTCCGCAGAAGGATAGTTCGCGGTGCTCCACTCAATCATAGGTTCCCAATCAATATGTCTTTGCATACTGTCTGGGTAGTTCAGCGATACGTACTCATCAAAGAAAGTCTGATCTTCCTTATTCTGAACATCAATAAGCTCGTAACCTTCTACCAAACCATCTTCGCCTAAGCGGAAGCGCACGATAGAGTCACGCACCCAATGGATGAATTGACGATACTCGTTATTAGTGATTTCGGTTTGGTCCATCCAGAAGGAGGGAACCGAAACAGTTTTGGTAGGGGAAATCAAGCTGTAGGGTACATCCTGGTCGGAATTACCCATGTTGTAAGACCCCTGAGGAATGTATACCATTCCGTAAGGTTGAGCTGGATACCAGCTCGGGCGGTCTTGCACACCGACTAATTCGCCGTAATCGTTGTTACTGCAGCTAATCAGTAACAACGAGCTTAAAGCTATGGAAATCAGTTTCTTCATGTCTCTTGACGTTGCGTTTTCCGTTGATCGACAATCTGTAAAATACAGAGCCTGCTATATTACAAAAATCTTGGGTTCTTATGACTACCTGTTGGGGGCGGTGGAATTTCTATTTTAAAACAGTAATTCGCCATTATTTCATGGCTGCCTCCGCCTTGCATAGAAAGTGATGATGTCCCTACATCGTATGAGTACCCAAACCTTAAATCAGGGGTGGCTTGCCAACCAATCATGGCGGAAACCGCGTCCTGTAGCCTGTAGGTAACGCCTCCCCAAAAAGTATTATTGTAAACTCCCATCACGTTAACATCAAATGTGGTGGATCCGGTAGCCATTTTTAACAATAAACTTGGGCGTAATTCCCAGTTACTAGCGGGCACTGCCCAATTGTAACCTCCCATTAAATAATAGTGACGCGCATTGCGGAACTGAGTGGTAACCGATGGTACAATGGAACCTAATTCCGTGCTGCTTTCGATAACACGAGTGGAAGAAACTCCACCCCAAATATTTTGACTTTCATAGTAAACCCCGAAAACAGCGTCTACTTGAAACCCTGTTTCGGCTAATCCGATAATACCCGGATCGGTAAGACCACCTCCTGGTTGAGCATAGTCCGAAGGAATCCAGGCGGTTCCATTTAATTGATTATTGAGGAAAGTAGCACCCGCGCCAATCCCTAAGGTTCCGTTCGCTAACTGCAATTGGTAACCGTACATTAAGCGGGCAGAAATATTATTGAAAAAACCGATTTGGTCGTTAACAATGCTCAGTCCAACCCCGCCACGAAGCATTTTGATAGGGACATTAACATTAATGTTTTGCGTTATGGGAGCACCTTCGAAACCCACCCACTGTGAACGGTGCAGACCGTTAATACAGATGGCACTACCGGAGCCAGTAACTCCAGGGTTATAATAGATGCGATTGAACATGTACTGACTGAACTGTACGTCCTGTTGCCCTAATGCCAAAATCGGCAAAGCGAGCACCATGATGAGGTAAAATTTCTTCATCAAATCGGGTTAGTATTAATTGTTGACAACACGTTGTTGAAATCCCAAATATAAAGCTTTGCACAAATATGCCTTAAGTCGCGGTTAATTTTTGCGCCTATTTTGTTGATGAACGCGCGAATTTTAAAGGGCTTTCTGCATTGCCCGCCACCAGCGATCGGGAATTTCGTTTTTCATGGCTTCCTTGTAATCCTCATGAGAACAAGGGATTAGCTTATGGCGAGCTGAGCTTAAACCGGAGTTTTCGCGCACTGGAACCTCTATCCACCAACGCCCACTCAGGGGGCTCTTGTAAAATGTTAATTCGTACTCACCATCGTTAATAAGCACGATAAATCGTTGATAATCCTCTTTTCTAGCGAAAGGATAATCACCTTTTCGAAGATTATAACCCTCTAAAAAGTACCAAATCATTTGGGCAACCAAGTGCGCGGTCCGGCCTTCTTTGTCGGCCAAAGCATTGCATTCATAAATTCCAAAGGAGCTCACTTTATCACTCAGTCCACTGTAGCGAGCAATGGCACAAGCTTCTTCTCCGGAAAAACCGTTTGGGCTATGAAAAGTGTTTCCCGGGGCATCACTTTGACGTAAAGCGGATAGATCAAAACTTACAATATCGGCGTCTCTAAGGATGGGTTCACTTTCAGCGATTCTTTCGCGCAGCTGACCCAGACGGTGGATGTCGAAATACATTCGCTCCATTAAATCCACTTCCTCTTGATTTACAAAATAGGTTTGATAACCAATATTGCTGAAGTTGTAAAGTATGTAAGGCTTTTGAAGAATAATGTGACTTAAAAAAGAGCGATGCGATAATTTGTCCTCCTGTTTACCCAAATCGAATTGGCTATCTACCGAAACCAAATTGACGGTTTGCTCGAGACGATCGTAGGCGCGATAATTGCCATAGGTTAAATCCTGACTCCCACCGATAATAATAGGTAGGATGCCTTCTTTAATAAGGATAAAGCATACTTCTCGGATTGCCGCCATGGTATCGGCTAATTTCTCCCCGGCATAGATATTACCTAAATCACATACGGGGGCGTCCCAATTGCCCCAGTATAGATTGTAGAGATATTTACGAACCTGGTCGGGACTTTGGGCGGCACCGGCATTGTCGCTACCGCGATCTTCCATCACGCCAATGATGGCCAATTTATAATCCTTAATCTCGGGTATTCCTTCAATTTCTTGATGAATCCCTATTCGTTTTCCGAAAACCTGCTCATTGGCTTGGGAGCATGATTCGATAATGCTTCCTCCTACCGGGCTCAGAAAGTCTTCAAGGATCATTTTTTGCTGCTTTTGGTCGTTTTAGTCTTTCTGGCTTTCGTTTTTGCGGGTTTCTTGGCCGATTCTTCCATGATCTTCTCGGCTTCCTCCCGACTTAATTTGGCAGGATCCTCAATATCCTTAGGGATTTTGTAGTTCTTACGTCCCGATTTGATATATGGCCCCCAACGGCCATTCAAGATTTCGATTACCGGCTTGGCTTCATCAAATACCTTGATGTACTTGTTTTTGTCGGCCTCAATTTTAGCTTCAACCAATTCAATGGCTCGATCCAACTCAATGGTCATGGGGTCGTCGCCCTCAGCTGCTTTCAATGAGGCGAAGAGACTCTTGTATTTAACATAAGGGCCAAAACGACCGATGTTAGCACTGATCATCTCCCCATTATATTCACCAATGTCCCGAGGTAATTTGAACAGCTCCATCGCTTCATCCAAACTAATGGTGTCAATACTCTGACCCTTGCGCAAGCTTGCGAAACGGGGTTTTTCTTCATCTTCTGCTTCCCCAATCTGAATCATGGGGCCATAACGGCCAATCCGGGCAATTACGGGTTTCCCAGACTTTGGATCCTCACCCAAAACTCTTTCGCCGGTGGCTCGCTCCGAATTTTCTTCTACTTCCTTTAAGTGGGGATGGAATTCTTGATAAAAGTCACCCAGCATTGCAGTCCATTCCTCTTGGCCATGCGCGATTTGGTCAAACTGAGCTTCTACCGAAGCGGTAAAGTTGTAATCCAAAATTTGATCAAAATGCTCGGTCAGGAATCCGTTTACCACCGAGCCAATGTCTGTGGGAATGAGCTTATTCTTATCAGCACCGGTCGTTTCGCTTAATTTTTCCTCTTGCAATTTTCCTTCCTCCAACTGCATTTGTAGGTAATTGCGCTTAGTACCAGTGAGCTCTGATTTTTCGACGTATTGCCTCTTGATAATGGTGCTAATGGTTGGCGCATAAGTAGAAGGACGGCCAATGCCAAGCTCCTCTAGCTTTTTCACCAAACTGGCTTCTGTATATCGCGGTGGATGTTTAGTAAACCTTTGGGTAGCGGTTAAATTTTGGTAAGCGAGGTTTTGTCCTTCAGGGGTAGCCGGAAGCATTCCTGACTGTTCTTCCTGGTCTTCATCGTCATTACCTTCGAGGTAAACCTTTAGGAATCCTTCAAACTTGATCACTTCGCCACGGGCCACGAATTCGAGCTTTTCGCCGGGGGCATCAATGTGGAACACCGTTCTTTCCAATTGGGCATCACTCATCTGTGATGCGATAGAACGCTTCCAGATTAAGTCATAAAGTTTCTTCTGTTGATCGGTTCCTCCCGCGTTATGGCGATCAAAATAGGTAGGGCGAATCGCTTCGTGAGCCTCTTGGGCTCCCTTGCTTTTAGTGGAGAATTTACGCGTCTTCGCATAATCATCGCCATACTGAGACCTGATTTCACTGCTTGCAGCGGCCAATGCATCATCCGATAAATTGGTAGAGTCGGTACGCATATAAGTAATAAGACCAGCTTCATAAAGCTTTTGGGCTACCGACATAGTCTGGCTCACGGAAAAATAAAGTTTCCTAGAAGCTTCTTGTTGCAGGGTGGAAGTGGTAAAAGGTGCGGCCGGGGATTTTTTCGCTGGCTTGGTTTCTACCCGATCTATTTTAAACTGGTGGCTAGCGCATTTTTCCAAGAAATCGCGTGCCTCAGCCTCAGTGTCGAAGCGTCTATTGAGTTCGGCCTTGAAGCTTTTACCGGATTGATTGCTGAATTCCGCTACTACGCGATAAAAGGAAGTGGCTTCGAAATTTCGAATTTCCATTTCGCGTTCCACAATTAATCGCACCGCCACTGATTGTACGCGTCCGGCGGATAGACCAGCTTTGACCTTCTTCCAAAGTACTGGGGAGAGCTCAAAACCTACCAAACGATCGAGAACCCGGCGTGCCTGCTGAGCATTAACCAAGTCTGTATTGATACGTCGCGGATTGGAGATAGCCCGATCAATGGCCTTTTTGGTGATCTCCGAAAAGGTAATGCGATTGGTGTTGGTGGGTTTTAGTTCTAAGGCCTCATATAAATGCCAAGCAATGGCTTCTCCTTCGCGGTCCTCATCCGAGGCAAGCCAAACGATTTCTGCGTCCTTGGAGAGTTTCTTTAATTTTTTAACGACATCCTTTTTGTCGGTACTCACCGCGTAATTGGGCTTGAAATTATTCTTAACATCAACCCCCATGTCCTTCTGCACCAAGTCGCGTATATGCCCATAGCTACTCTCCACCTGATAGTCTTTTCCCAAAAACTTTTCGATGGTTTTTGCCTTAGCGGGTGACTCCACTATCACTAAATTTTTTGCCATTGTCTTCGTTGAATTTGCCTGCGATTAGAGCGCAAAATAAATCAATGTTTTTCGTTTTTCGGTTTTGTGAGCATTAACTGGCCCGCAATTTTAAGTCTGACAAATTGACAATAGCACTAAGTTTGTACCTTTGTCGACCTTATAAAATGAAGATGAAAGACACTGCCGTGGAGGAAAAATATATGGACGAAAGTCAACAAGGCACCGCATTGGAAAGCACCAATGAGCGCGGGGATCGCAAGCTTTATATTGAAAGTTATGGCTGCCAAATGAATTTTTCCGATTCAGAAATTGTAGCCTCAATTTTAGCCAAAGAGGGTTTTGGAACCACCCGAAATGTAGAAGAAGCGGATTTAGTTTTGCTAAATACTTGTTCGATAAGGGATAAGGCGGAGCAAACCGTGAGAAAGCGTTTAAATAGCTTTAATAAACTAAAAGAGGAAAATCCGGATTTAAAAATTGGGGTTCTGGGCTGTATGGCGGAGAGACTAAAGGACCAGTTTTTAGACGAAGAAAAGTTGGTGGATTTGGTGGTAGGTCCTGATGCCTATCGTGATTTGCCTAATCTGATTGAGAAGGTTGATGGAGGTCGTAAGGCGGTGAATGTTTTACTTTCTAAGGAGGAGACCTACGCTGATGTTAGTCCGGTTCGGATTGATAGCAATGGGGTTTCGGCCTTTATCTCTATTACCCGAGGTTGCGATAATATGTGCACCTTCTGTGTTGTGCCTTTTACTCGGGGGCGCGAGCGCAGCAGGAACCCTGAAACCATCCTAGCGGAAGCCAAGGAATTAGAGGCTCGGGGTTTTAAAGAAATCACGCTTTTAGGGCAAAATGTGGACAGTTACCTCTGGTATGGTGGTGGCTTGAAGAAAGATTTTAGCAAAGCTTCCGAAGCGGCCCAGGCTACAGCGGTAAATTTCGCCGGACTTCTCGATCGAGTTGCGGCGGCGGTGCCTAATATGCGCATCCGCTTCAGTACTAGTAATCCGCAGGATATGACCGATGAAGTGCTGCATGCCATTGCTCGCCATGAAAACATATGTAATTATATCCACCTCCCGGTGCAGTCTGGAAGCAGTCGTGTTCTGAAATTGATGAATCGGGGTCATAACCGCGAGGAGTATTTCGATTTGATAGACCGGATCCGAAAGATAATTCCGGAGTGTGGCATTTCGCATGATATGATTGCGGGATTCCCTACCGAAACGGAGGAGGATCATGCTGAGACTTTGAGCCTAATGGAATATGTACGTTACGATTTTGGATATATGTTCTATTACAGCGAACGTCCTAATACCTATGCAGCACGTAAAATGGAAGACGATATTGACATCGAGGTGAAGAAGCGTCGATTAAATGAAATTATCGCTTTACAGCAGAAGCATTCCTTGCAGCGCAACCAGGAGCACATAGGCCGGGTAGAAGAAATATTGATTGAAGGAGATTCGAAACGTAGTGCCAGCGACTGGAAAGGGCGAAATACCCAAAATACCATGGTGGTTTTCCCGAAACTGGGAAATGAAAAGCCTGGAGATTTCGTTAAGGTTAAAATTTCAGACTGTACGACGGCAACCCTCTTCGGAGAGATGCAAACCGAAGCCTAAAACAAACATGAGAAAAATCTTAATCTGTTTCAGCTTTTTGCTGATGAGCGCTGGCTTAATGGCGCAAGAAAGGGTAAATGGACGCTGGGTGGATAATAATCTTACCATCTGGATTGAACAAGATCTTATCCGGAAGCAAGGCGCACTATACTATTGTGTTGCTGACACCTCGCGAGGGGTTTGCATCCAAAACTTAAGTACCGGATTTGAATTAAAACTCTACGACGCTCAAGGAAAGCTCATTTATGAAGGCTTTGCCAGTGGCCGTCGCAGAGGAGTGAAATTACCTAAGCCTTTTCCCAATGCTTATGAGGTGGAAATTATTGCCTTTAAGCCCTATGTGATCAACCGCAGTACGGCCAGTCGCATCCATCAAGCGGAAAAGATTAGAGTGAAATATAGAGTGAAGTAATGAACCAACAGGAAATCAAGCAAAGATTTGGTATTATAGGCAACAGTCCTGGTCTGGATCGAGCCCTCAATAAGGCCCTCCAAGTGGCAGGGACCGATATTTCTGTATTGGTTTCAGGAGAAAGTGGAGTAGGTAAGGAATCAATACCGCGGATTATACATTCCTTAAGTCATCGCAAGCACAATAAATACATCGCAGTAAACTGTGGCGCGATACCCGAGGGTACAATCGACAGCGAGCTCTTCGGTCATGAGAAAGGAGCCTTTACCGGCGCTACGGGGACCCGTAAGGGTTATTTCGAAGAGGCCGATGGAGGAACCATCTTTCTGGATGAAGTAGGAGAGTTGCCCTTATCTACCCAGGTGCGATTATTGCGAGTGCTCGAAACGGGTGAATTCATTAAAGTAGGGTCCTCTAAAATCCAAAAGACCGACGTACGCATCGTTGCGGCCACTAATGTGGAAATGTTGTCAGCCATCGAAAAAGGAAAGTTTCGCGAGGATTTATACTATCGTCTAAATACCGTCGAAATTCACCTTCCCGCCTTGCGAGAAAGGAAAGATGATGTGCATCTTATTTTCCGAAAGTTTGCCGCCGATTTTACGGATAAATATCATACTCCTACCGTACGTCTAGAGGCCGATGCAGTGGAAATTCTGAGAAATTATCATTGGCCGGGGAATATTCGTCAACTGCGAAATTTAGCAGAGCAAATTTCGGTAATTGAAACCGACAGGAGTATTAGCGCCCAAACCTTAATGCAGTACCTACCCGACGCTGGAAGGGGTGGCGTACCCGCTCTTTACCGCGGTGGGGCAGTAAGTGCCGAATCTAGTGCCGACTTTAGTAATGAGCGGGAGATTCTCTATTCTGTACTCTTTGATATGCGCAAAGACATCGCCGATTTAAAGAAGTTGACGGCAGAATTAATGCAGAATAATGAGATATCGGAGCAATGGAAGACGGATAATAGCTCCTTAATTCAGCGCATATATGAGGAGGAAGACAGTAACTTAGAGCCTGAAAGTGACACGGAAGCCTCTAGTGCATATCTGCCAGTGTATTCCGGGAGTGCTGATAATGAGGTTTCTACCGAAACTTACCATGATGTAGTAGAGGATGAGCCGGTTACTCTGCAAGAGAAGGAATTAGAGATGATTAAAAGTGCCTTGGAGCGTAATAACAATAAAAGAAAGGACGCAGCCGAGGAATTAGGAATTTCTGAGCGAACTTTATATCGAAAAATTAAGCAATACCATTTATAGGATGCGCAAAGTCTTAGCTTTCATTTTACTTTCAGCTGTCGCCGGATGCGGGGGCTATTCCTTTACCGGTTTTGATCCCGGAGATGCGAAGACTTTGAATATTGATTTCTTTCCCAATAATGCAGATTTGGTGAAGCCGGAATTCTCCCAGATTTTCACGGAGAAACTTCGCGATATTTTCGTTCAGCAAACTCCACTCGAATTGGTGCAACGGAACGGAGATATGCAATTTTCGGGAAGTATTACCCGATATCGGATTGAACCCATCAATGCTCAGGCTTCTGATTTGGGTTCAGTGGCTCAAAACCGCCTCACCGTTGACGTGAATGTTATATTTGTGAATACAAAAGCGCCGGATAAGGGTTTTGAAGAGCGATTTACTCGTTTCGTGGACTTTGATGCCGATCAGGATATCAATGCTATTGAAGATGAGCTGCATGATCAGGTGAGCCAAGAATTGGCCGAGAATATTCTTAACCGAGCAATAGGAGACTGGTAATTTGAGGACGGAAGACTTTCATAAACTGATGGATGACCCCACTACGGTGGAGTCATATCACGTGGATGATTTAAGAGAATTAGCCCTTAAGTATCCTTATAGCCAAATCATCCAATTGATGTATGGTTTGCGCCTACGTACTTCCTCTGAACATTTATTTAATCAGCAGCTAGGGAAAACGGCGGTTTTAACAAATAACCGTGCGGTCCTTTTTGAGCTATTTGAAAATAAGCCTCGAAGTATAAACGAAGGGGTTGAGACAGTAGAGGTTGAGCAAGTTGAGCCCATCGCGACGGTGATGCCGGAGGTTGCGGAAGTTCCCGTGGCACCACCCCTTGAAGAAAAACCGATTGCCGAGCTTGAGCAAAAAGAAGAAGTTTCTCCTCCTGAAGAGCCCAAAGTTGAAATTTCGGCGGGTGAAAGCCCAAAGGAAATTGAAGTGCCGGCACCACCGCCTCCTAAAAAGGAATTACCCTCGGCAACTCCCGAAAACTTACAGGACTTAAGTCCGCAGGAAAGGGTCCAAGCCATCCTAGCCAGGAACCGTCAATTAAGAGAACAATTCGATTCTCAAAAGTCGAATCAAGAAGAAAAACTTTTTGATGATAAGCCTACAATGGCTGCAGAAGAGGAGGTTCCAGTTGTGCCAAATCCTCCGCTAAGCAAAGAGGAGTCTCCTGAGCCTATTGAGGAAGCTACAAGGGAGGAGGAGAACCTTGAAGTCAATTCTATTGAGCCCGAAATCAACGAGTCCATTGCATCTGAGGAGCTCAATGAAATTCCGGAACCAGCACCGGAATCCTTACCGGTGCCTGAACCTGAACCAATAACCGAGCCCGAGCCAGTCTCCCAAGAGTCCTCATTGGAGTCTGAAGATCGCGAACCTTGGACGGATTCGCCGATTGATATTGAGGCTTTAATTCGTCGTCGATTTGCCCGGAAACTTTCAGAATTTGAAACCAAGGATGAGCCAGAAGAGGACCTTTGGGCGGAAGAAGAAAGTGATCCCTGGGATGAGGAGGATTTAGTAATTGAAGATTCTACAGAGGAAGAAGAGGAAATTCCAGAGGCTCCAGTCGCTCCAGTCGCAGAGCACGATGAGGAGTTACCGGATACCGAGCCTCAGGACAATCTTGAGCCTGAAGAACCAGAAAGTGAGGAGGACTTAAAAACTGACCTGGCCATGGCCTCGCGAATTCGCGTAATCCGTGAGCGGCTAGATACATTGAAGGACAGCGATGCCCTCAGTAAGGAGGAGTTAGATGCCTTGATGGAGGAGCACCGGCAATTAGAGGCCTTAATGTCAGACCTGCCGGTAGATGAGAAGCAGCTCTTTGAAGTTGATGTTAAGGAGGAGGATTCTGATCGGGATCCCGATAATATTGAAGCGCTGGACTATGATCCGGTGGAGGTTCAGGGAACCGTTCATATACCAGAAATGGAAAGTCCTGAGGAAGAATTATCCCCTGAAACAGATTCAAACCAAAAAGAGGAAGATTTACCTGCGGAAGCTGATGAGGATTTGATGGTAATCCCGGATCCGGATGAAGATATTAAGGAAAGTGAAGAGCAAGAATCCGAAACGGAGCCGGAGGCGGTCGAGCCAACGGTAATGAAAGTTTTAAAGGAGGATAAAGCTCAAGAGGAGGAGTCCATAGAGGATTCTTCGGAGCCAGCGGATAAAAAGGATGATGTTCCAGCACCGAAAGCGGATACTCCTGAAACAAAAACGGAATCGCAAGCTCCAGTGGAAAAGAATGAATCTGGAGAAGAGGACCTTGATTCTGAAATTGCCAGAATAGAGGCATTAGCCGCACAATTGAAAAGTGGTCGCGGCCAAGAAATGAGTCGCGATGAAGCCAATTCCCTGCGTGAAAAACGCATGAACGAGATGATAGAGGCTCGTAAAAAGGATTTGGAAGCAAATATTAAGGAGGCGGAGCAGGAGGCCGAAGAAGTAAAGCAAGATAGCTCCGAAGGACACACGGAGATTGTGGGCGATTCTGAGGATGGCAATACTGAAAATTTATCCAGTGAAAGCGAGAATATTCAAACCCAAAATGTAGACTCTCAGACCTCTGATTCTGATAGTCCAGAGTCTCATGAGGAATCAACAGAGCTTACAAGCCAAAATTCGGAATCCGAAGTACAGCCTACTCAGGAGGAAGAGATTTTAAATCCCGAGCCGGAAGCGGAAACACTGGTAGTAGAGGAGGAGCAAGATACCCTTACCGAGGTCGAACTGAATTCAACCAAGGAAGATTCGGCGGAAACAAGCGCTGATAAAGATGAATCAGAATCTGTGCTTAGTGAAGAGTCTAATGAGCAATTAGAGTCTGAAGAGGAGGAAGAGGAAAGTCTGACCGACGAATCAATCACCGGCCCGAGCTTTTCCCAATGGTTGAAAAATTTAGGGAAGACCAATGGTGGAAATATTTCTGATGAAGAGGACTTAGAAGGTGAAAACGAAGAGACTCGCGGCGACATTGCCGAGAAAATTGAGCTTTTGGATTCTTTTGTGGAGAAATTACCTGAGCTAAAAAAACAGAGCCGCGAGGAAGGTGCTAAGTCAAATTCCTCGTCCAAAACTAAAGCAGAAGGCGAAGCAGAAGGCGAAGCAGAAGGCGGCAGCGGCGGACTGGTGACTGAAACCTTGGCCAAGGTTTATATTCGTCAGAAGCACTATAAAAAGGCAATTCAAGCCTATGAAATTCTGATGTTGAAATATCCCGAAAAAAGTTCTTTCTTTGCCAGCCAAATTTCGGAAATCAAGAAACTGGATAACAGTAAGTAAATATTAGAAGATGACCCTTTTATTGACCACATTAATTATTCTTACCTGCGTATTGTTGGTGCTCATCATATTAGTACAAAACCCTAAAGGAGGAGGTCTTAGTTCTTCTTTTGGCGGCGGGGGCACCCAATTGTTTGGCGGTGTTAAGAAAACTACCGACTTCTTAGACCGCGGTACATGGGTACTAGCTATCCTTTTAGTAGTTTTAGTAATGGTTGCTAATATTTCTTTAGGACCAGATACGGCTAATGAGGAAGTACGTGAATCTTCTTTAGAAAACGTTGAAGTGGAACAACCAGCCGCACCAGCGGGCCTTGATCCCTTTGCTTTACCTGACACTAACGGCTAGTTCCGCATAGAATAGTCCTCCAGCAAAAAAAATCTTAAGTACTTTTACAGCCTCCTTCGGGAGGCTTTTTTATTTAAATAAACCCCTTTTACCTATGTACAAGAAAGCATTCTACGCTCTGTTAGCAGGATCTTTATTATTCACTTCCTGTCGCAAAGACGATGATGATGACAATAACGACACCAATGCATTTCCACAAGAGCTGGTTATCGATGGAACTCGTCATGAGTTAGGTTTTGCCTTTATGGAGTCTTACGCAGATTTCGGGAATAATTCTCATAACCTGGATTTATTATTGTTAACCGATGATCTGACCATTCATTATGATGCCTCTAATTACCCGGATTCTGTTAGCGGGAATGGGCATATTCTGTATTTCGAACTCTTTAGCACCGATAGTACTTTCTTGAGTGCAGGCACTTATGGATTTGACACTAATTATGCGGCGGGTACCTACAGTTCAGCCTTTTTAGCGCCGGTCGTAAATGGTGAGGTTTCTGACCCTGACCAATTACAGAGCGGTACTGTTGAGGTGGTTCTAAATGATAATGTTTATACCATCACTGGATCGGGAAAGGATTCCATTCTTGGAGACTTTAACTTTAGTTACCAAGGAGCGATTACGATATACTAAGAAGATTTATATCAGTATAAAAAAGGCCCTGACAATGAAGTCAGGGCCTTTTCTTTTTAACGATGTTTTTTAGGAGAAGTCCGCTAGGATCTGTTCCGTTGCTTCTTTGGTTTTCACCTTAAGGTAAATTTGGGCAATCTTACCTTCCTCGTCAATTACGAATGTTTCGCGGTGAATCCCGTCATATTCCCGTCCCATAAATTTTTTCAATCCCCACACTCCATAAGCTTCAATAACATGTTTTTCGGTATCCGGGATTAGGGGGAAGGGTAAATCATATTTGCTGGCAAACTTTTGGTGTTTCTGAGCGGTGTCGGCACTTACACCAATAATCGCAAATCCACGATCTTTTAAGTCCTGATAGTTATCTCGGAAGTTGCAGGCCTCGGCCGTGCATCCTGGGGTATCATCCTTAGGGTAGAAATAAAGCACCACCTTTTGCCCGCGGAAGTCGGTCAATTTAAGCGGATTTCCATCTTGATCCTGAGCTTGAATATCGGGCGCTGTATCACCCACCTTTAAATGTGTCATTTTTTTGTTTTTCTAATAAAACCGGTCTAAAGGTAGATTGTTGAGGCGATATAATTTCAAATGGCGAATAAGTGTCAGTTCGCCTGACAGAAGCGGAGCTCGCCTCGCCAGGCAGACGGTCAATTTGACATTTTATAGTTCTCCTTTTTCAATGGCATATTTTTAGCCATAGCAGGCACTATTGGATATTAATTACAAGTCTAACTTAAACCATTCAAGATGGCTGATATTAATTTAAAACCTTTGGCAGACCGCGTGCTAGTTGAGCCTAGCGCCGCAGAAACCACCACTGCCTCCGGCATTATTATTCCGGATACCGCTCAGGAGAAACCTCAACAAGGTACCGTAGTTGCGGTAGGTAACGGAAAGGCGGATGAACCTATGACCGTTAAAGTTGGGGATGTGGTGCTTTACGGAAAGTACGGTGGTACAGAGATTAAGCATGAAGGTAAAGATTACATGATCATGCGTGAGTCTGATATTTATGCAGTTATCGGTTAATCCAATCAAGAAAACAAACAATACAAATGGCTAAAGAAATTAAATTTAACGTAGAAGCTCGCGACGGTTTAAAACGCGGAGTGGATGCCTTGGCAAATGCCGTAAAAGTGACTCTTGGACCTAAAGGTCGCAATGTTATTATCGAAAAATCTTTTGGCGCCCCTCATGTTACTAAGGATGGGGTTACCGTGGCTAAGGAGATTGAATTAGAGGACAAGGTTGAAAATATCGGTGCTCAAATGGTGAAGGAAGTAGCCAGTAAGACTGCCGATGTTGCGGGTGACGGTACTACTACCGCTACCGTTTTAGCGCAAGCTATCTACAACCAAGGATTGAAGAACGTAGCGGCTGGTGCAGCGCCGATGGATTTGAAAAGAGGAATTGACAAGGCGGTTGCCGCTGTAATTGAGGATTTGCGTAAGCAATCTCAAGAAGTAGGCGATAGCGACGCTAAAATTGAGCAAGTTGCCTCTATTTCGGCCAATAATGATGCCTCAGTAGGAGCCCTAATTGCCGAAGCCATGGGCAAGGTTAAAAAGGAAGGTGTTATTACCGTAGAAGAAGCAAAGGGTACCGATACTTACGTTGATGTGGTAGAAGGTATGCAGTTTGATCGTGGATATCTGTCTCCTTATTTCGTTACTGACAGCGAGAAAATGGTGGCTGATTTAGAAAGCCCATTAATCTTAATCTACGACAAGAAGATCAGTAATATGAAGGAGTTACTTCCTGTTCTTGAGCCTGCTGCTCAATCAGGTCGTCCTCTTTTAATTATTGCGGAAGATGTGGAGTCTGAAGCCTTGGCGACCCTAGTAGTTAACAAAATCCGCGGTAGCTTAAAAATTGCCGCAGTTAAAGCTCCTGGCTTTGGTGATCGTCGTAAGGCTATGCTAGAGGATATTGCCATCCTAACCGGTGGTACAGTTATATCTGAAGAGCGTGGTTTCAAATTGGAGAATGCGACTATGGATATGTTAGGTACCGCAGAAAAAGTGAGTATCGATAAAGACAACACCACCGTAGTAAATGGAGCAGGCGAAGCCTCTAATATCGAAGCACGCGTAAACCAAATTAAAGCTCAAATCGAGTCTTCTACCTCGGATTATGACAAAGAAAAACTGCAGGAGCGCTTGGCAAAACTGGCAGGTGGTGTAGCCGTGCTTTATGTTGGTGCCGCTTCTGAAGTGGAGATGAAAGAGAAGAAAGACCGGGTTGATGATGCCCTTGCCGCTACTCGTGCTGCGATCGAGGAAGGTATTGTTCCTGGAGGTGGTGTAGCTTTGGTACGCGCTGCCAAAGCCTTAGAGGCCTTGCAGGGCGACAATGATGATGAGACTACCGGAGTGCGTATCGTACACCGCGCAATCGAAGAGCCTCTTCGCATGATCGCATACAATGCTGGACAAGAAGCATCGGTAATCATCAATAAGGTACAAGAAGGTAAAGATGATTTCGGTTACAATGCGAAAACTGAAGAGTTTGGCAACATGTACGAAATGGGAATTATCGATCCTACGAAAGTAGCGCGTGTAGCTCTTGAGAATGCCGCTTCTGTATCCGGTATGTTGCTTATTACTGAAGCGACCATCAATGAGATTCCAAATGAGAATGACAGCGCCGCAGCTGCAGCCGCAGCAATGGGTGGTGGCATGCCAGGAATGATGTAATCGAGACCAAATAGTCTCTATATATTTTCTCCCGACCTTTGGTTCACAGAACCGAGGGTCGGGATTTTTCATTCAATACCCTTGGAATCCTATATTTGCTGCAAGCTTATACGAAATCATGAAAAAAGCCCTCTTATTGCTCTTGATTACCTTTTGTGCCATGCCCAATCTCGAGGCACAGCGCTTTAAGGATCCCCGTTCTTATTATCGCGAATTCTCCAGTCAAACGCGCAGAATTCAAACGAAAAATCTACGCTATGTAGAAGCGGTTGCAAAAGGTGATGATGCACGAATCATTAATAAATTTCGCCAAATGGTGGTGGATCAATTAATGGATAGCCGAAAGATTATTGATCGGGTAGGGGCCTACCAAGATGATGAGGTTTTGCAAAGAGAATACCTAGCAGGCTTAGATATGTATATAGAGGCTTATACGGTGGACTTTGGTGCAGCGGAAGAGCTTACTGCCAATCGTTATAAATCTTTGGAGAACCTGGAAGCTTACTTTAAAGCAGCTAATGAGGCGGAAATTAAAGTCCTTGATGCCGCCTATAAAATCGAAAAGGCCGAGGATTACTTCGGAAATAAGTACCAAGTTGATTTGCGACGCGATACGGTAATTGCCGAGAAACTATTAAAGCTTGACGAGATTATTGTCTCCATGCGCGAAGTTACCTTGGAGTATTTTCGGGTGGATGCTCAGCTCCAAAAGCTCTTTGCTGCCATTGCTGCCGATAGTACGGATGATTTAGGTCTTATTATTTCGGACCTCCGTAAAGCAGTGAAAACAGCCGAAATAGAATTGGAATCTAAGGAACCTGTGAGAGGTTTTGATGATTTACATGATCAGGCCTATTTCTTCTTTGATGAGGTTAATGCCGCGATAGACAAGGATTTGAGACCGATGGCGGAAGTTTTTCAGTTTAAATACAAAGATCAAAGGGATTTGGAGGACGCTCAAGGAATGTTGACTCAATATCAGGAATTTAGAGATGAGATGTACGCCGAGTTTTTTGAGGTGCGTACAGAACTGATTCTCGATTACTTAGAGGAATAAGTCTAACAAAATCTTTAATTTCATGCGGTCAAGTCTAAACCGGATGAAATTAAAGGGAACAAATCTATTTAGGTATATACTATTAGCCCTGGTCCTTTGGCCGGGCTTTTTTGTCTATTCCCAATCTACAATCGATAGTCTGAACTTGGAAATGGCCAAGGCAGAGACTCTGGAGCAAGAAATTCGACTCCACCTCCTCCTGGCTAAGGAATGGATAATTAAGAGCCCTGATTCAGCCGCACCCGAAGCAGATCAAGCCTTTGAAAAAAGTCAGAGAATCGGTGATCTTAAACTTGAAATTGAGGCGCAAAATCTAAGGGCCAATATTCTTCAAAGACTATCCGAGTCTGATGCGGCTATGGAGATTTACGCAGAGGCTATTCGTCAGGCGGAGGGAATAGATTATCAGGTAGGTTTAGCTAAGCTTTACAATAATGTAGCCTTGATTCACACCGAGCGGGGCGAATTTCCAGAGGCTTTAGAGGGATTTACCAAAGCGACTCGATGCGAGGAATTGACCGGCAATCGAGAAGGCATTGCTCAAGGTCTAAATAATATTGGCGTCGTTTTCTATTATCAAGGTGAATACGATAAATCCTTGGATTATTTCCTGCAGTCGGTTGAGGTCCATGAAGCGATGGGTAATCGTTTAAGTGCTAAACAGGGCTACAATAATATTGGAGCCATAAACGAAGCCTTAGGAAGGCATGATGAAGCGCTGAAATATTACCAAAGTTGTTTGTCTATCGCTTTGGAACTGGATGACCGAGCTGAGGTAGGGCAAGCTTATAATAATATCGCAGGGGCCTATTCTAGCTTAGAGGATTGGAAACGGGCGGAAGAATACTTTGTCAAGGCCATTGACTTGAATTCGGAAATGGGTGACGAGTATTCCCTGGCATTGAACTATTTGAATTTGGCAGATTTATTCGCTAAGTCGGGTCAGGAATCAAGAGCCCCAGATTTGTTCTTAAAGGCTTCAGAATTGGTGCGGAAGAAGGGTTTTAAGAATTTAGCTTTTGACCTATACGATAAGATGGCGATTTACTACTTGGGCCTGGAGGACTATGAAAAGGCCTATGAATATCGTCAGTTATATGGAGTGTATAAGGATTCGGTTTATGATGAGGCCAAGGCTAAGGTTATAGCCGAAACCGAAGCTCTTTACGAAACGGAGAAGAAGGATCGTGAAGCCGCCGAGGCCAAGGCAGAATTGGTTACGGAGAAATTGAAGGTGCAAAGACAGCAACTTTGGTTTGCGGTGATAATAGCCGTGGCCATCTTACTTATCAGTTTTAGTGTTTTCCGTATTCGCCAACAGAGCATAAGACGCAAGCAGATTGAGGCAGAAGCGGCTTTAAAGGAGGAACGCGCTCAAGCCGAAGGCCGCAGGAAACTAGAGGATGAAAGGAATCGCATTTCGCGAGATTTGCATGACCATATTGGCGCTCAACTCACCATTATAAGTTCACAGATTGATCAAATGGCGTTTAAGGAAACTAAGGCAGATGTACGGGAACGCTTTGAGGCTATTAGTGATCATACTCGCGACACTATGGCTCAGTTGCGAGAAACCATTTGGGCAATGAATAATGATGAGATTAGTTTACAAATGCTTCAAGCTAAGCTGCAAGACTTTCTTCATCGTTCCCAGCAGGATGGCCGAGAGTTAAGAATCTTAAATAATTGTCAAAGTAGTTTCAAGCTGGGTCCAATCCAAACCATAAATCTGTTCAGGATTTGCCAGGAGGCGGTCCAAAATGCCTTGAAATACGCGGATTTTTCGGTATTGGAGATCAGCTTTACTTGCACTGAGGATCGCCTGAGAGTGCGCATTCAAGATGATGGAAAGGGGATAGAAGACCTCGATCTAAATAGGGGTTATGGACTGAGTAATATGCGAGCCCGGATGAAGCAAATAGATGGGGAATTCCAAATGAGCTCAGAGCCACAGAAGGGCACGGAAATTAACTTGAGTTTACAACTGAATACGTCAATTGCCCTATAGCTTGGTCTTGGAATAGATTTCATCTTTGTATAAAGCCGTCAAATGACTATTAACATTGCCATAGCTGAAGATAACCATCACCTTGCTCGGACCCTGATTGAAAAACTAGAGCTATCAGAGAACCTAAAGGTGAAGTGGCATGAGCCCAATGGTCAGGCTATGCTAGATCATTTGGAGCAAGACCATAATCTGGACGTCATCTTAATGGATATTAATATGCCCGAAATGGATGGCATTGCCGCCACTGATTTGATTCGCAAGCGCTTCCCTCAAATTAAGGTAATTATGAGTACCGTGTTTGATGAGGAACACTACATTTTAAAGGCGATAATGGCGGGGGCAAATGGTTATTTGTTGAAAGATGAACGTCCTTTAAAACTGCATTTGGCCATCGAAGAGGTTTTGGAGGGTGGTGCTCCAATGTCTGCGGCCATCGCCCATAAAGCCTTAAAGTTAATTCGATTGGGTACGGAGGTTTCTGAGGATAAGGTGGATTTTAATCTTACCAAAAGAGAAACGGAAATCCTGGAACAATTAGCATCAGGACGCAATTATCAAGAAATTGCGGAGAATCTTTTTATTAGCCCTTCCACGGTGCGAAAGCACATAGAAAATATCTACCAGAAGTTACAAGTGCATAATAAGGTAGAGGCGGTGCAAGTTGCCTTGCGAAACAGGCTGGTCTGAGAGTAAATAGCTAACTTAGTTGGTGAACTTTAATCCCTTACTATGGCAAGGCTTCACCTCTTTGAATTTGAGGATTTGGCTTGGTTTCCTAGAAGTATTCGGAATTACGGAACCGACTTTTTGCAATTCCTTTCGGTAAAAACCTCCCTTTTTGATCCAGCATGGCCACTTTTGAGGGAAGCAATTAAGAAAAGTAAACAGCAACATGTTTTGGATTTGGCCTCAGGAGGCGGAGGACCGTGGTCAAGATTGAGCCCTAGGCTAAGTGACGAATTACCGGGGATTAAGGTTAGTCTTTCAGATTATTACCCTAATCAAGCTGCTTTTGAAAGGCTGGCACATACCTATCCGAATTTGGTTTACAGTATGGAACCGGTGGATGCCCGGAAGGTGCCTGCCAATATGTTGGGCTTTCGAACCATGTTCCTCTCTTTTCATCATTTTAAACCCGAGCAGGCTCAAGCTATACTTCAGGATTCTGTTGATAAGGCGAGGCCAATTGCCATTTTTGAGGGCCAAGAGCGCTCCTTGCTGAGTCTATTGGCCATGTTGTTTTCTCCTATTAGTTTGTTTTTAAGCACTCCCTTAATTCGACCTTTTTCGATAGGACGACTAATTTTCACCTATTTGATTCCCCTTCTGCCCTTAATGGTATTATGGGACGGCCTGGTGTCTTCACTGCGGACTTATTCTACATCGGAATTACAAAGCTTGGTAGATTCCTTAGAAAACAAAGAATCCTTTGAATGGGATATCCAAAGGATTCGTTCTGGACCAGGGGTCCTAATCTATTTGATCGGCTTGCCGAAGTCTTAGTTTACTTAGTAAGTAGCTCGCGTACCTTCGCGCTAATGGTCTTACCATCAGCCCGACCGGCAAGTTCTTTGCTGGCGCGACCCATTACTTTACCCATATCCTGGGGTCCTGCAGCACCTAATTCGCTAATTAAGTTGCTAAGGAAGTCTTCCAGTTCTTCTGGGCTTAGGGCTTTGGGAAGGAAACCCTCGATAACGGCTAACTGAGCGCGTTCTTCTTCGGCTAAATCCTCACGGCCTTGCTCATCATAAATGGAAATTGACTCCTTGCGCTGCTTCTGCATACGAGTTAGGATTTTCAACTCTTCGTCTTCATTAAGCTCGGCACCAGCACCCTTCTCGGTTTGCGCTAACATAATAGCGGATTTGATGCCTCTTAGACTTTCGAGACGAACCTTGTCCTTGGCTTTCATGGCGGCTTTCATTTCTTCGCCAATCGTCTTGCTTAAGCTCATGATTAAAAATTTTGGCAAAGGTAAGGCTTTGGGGTAAGAAAAAGTCCCGACCAAAAGGCCGGGACTCTTCTAACAGGGGACTAAGCTGTTAATCTACGTTATCGTGCAAAAAGCTGTTGTTGCTCTTTAAATTCGGTCCTTCATCTCCATCATTTAAAGTCATTCGTCCGCGACTTTCTTCATTAGAGATGGATTTCTGTTCGATATTAATTCCATGGCGCTTATAGGCCGGTTCATTGTCCGCTTCGGTTAGATTATGGGGATTGTTCTTGAAGCGGTAATTAAAGGCTTTCAGCTTTGCTCGGCGTTCCTCGGCTCTTAAGCGCATGCTTTCCTCGATGCTGCTTTCCATAGGGTCAAGGACACCAGGCTTAGCGCTTGGCTGTGGTTGATCCGATTTTGTCTTAACTGAGAATTGTAAATCTTCATCAAGAATCTCCTCCGCCTGGGCTTCGGTTTTTACCACTGCAGCTGGAGCGGTAGGGCTAATCCCTTGATTTAGTTTTTCTTCTAATTCTTGAAAGTCCTCTAGACTAAAAACTTTTCGGCCGGTCTCTATATTCTCTGAAACTGGAGCCTCAATCGGCGGCTCTGGGCTTGGCTCTTGAGTTTTTGCTTCAAAGCTTATTTCTTCCTCTATTGGGCTTTCCGTTTCAAGTTCTTCCTTGCTGGAGATGGTTTCCTCGGGTGCCTCTTCATTTTCTATTTCAAAAATGTTGAATTCAAAGTCCAGGTCATCTTCAACATCCAGGGCGGTCTCATTTGCCTCGATGGGAGCATCGGTGACAATTTCTTCCTGACTCGTTTCGGTTTCAGGGGCCAATTCGAACATAGGATGCTCTCCAATGTATGGCTCATCTTCCTCGATTTCAGTTTTATGTTCGAAGCGAGGAAAGTCTTCTTCCGATTCAACTTCGGGCTCAGACACTGCGCTTTCTTTTTCTTCTTCAATAGGTTGAGCCACAGGATGAAGCGGCTGGTCATAATCATCTTCAGCAAAAAGGCTGGTTTGCTGGCGTTCTTCTTGCTCTTTCTCTTGCTCTAAAGCACGATTCAATTCTTGCTCAATAAGCAGATGGCTGTCCTCCTCATCGAGTTTTACTGGAGCATCGTAAAGTGAAGTGCTAATCGCTTGATCATCTTCAAGAGGATGGACAATCTTAGCTGGAGCCTTACCTATTACCTGTGTTTGTTGATCCGCATTAAATCCGGTAGCAATTACGGTGATACTTATTTCCTCGCCGAGACTCTCATCTTCACCGATACCCATAATAATGTTTGCGGCACCACCTGCCTCAGTTTGAATAAAATCATTTACCTCGCCAATTTCGTCGATGGTAATTTCATTAGTGCCAGAGACAATTAGTAGTAAAACGTTTTTGGCTCCACGGATGTGATTATCGTTTAAGAGTGGCGAGTCTAAGGCCGCGCTAATAGCCTCTTTGGCCCGGTTTTCCCCTTTGGAGGTTGCCGCTCCCATGATTGCCGTGCCGGAATTTGCTAAAACCGTTTTAGCATCCCGCAAATCAATATTGGTAGTATAATGATGGGTTATTACCTCGGCTATTCCCCTGGCCGCGGTAGATAAGACTTCATCCGCTTTAGCGAAACCCGCTTTAAAGCCAAGGTTGCCGTATACCTCACGTAGTTTGTTGTTGTTGATTACAACGAGGGAGTCAACCACCTTGCGCAGTTCTTCAATGCCGTTTTCAGCTTGCTCTTGTCGCATGCGTCCCTCAAAGCCGAAAGGACTGGTTACGATTCCTACCGTGAGGATACCCTGGTCTCGCGCTGCCTTAGCAATGACGGGGGCTGCACCTGTACCGGTACCGCCTCCCATACCAGCGGTAATAAAGACCATTTTGGTATTTGTTTCTAGAACTTTACCAATATCATCTAAGCTTTCAATTGCAGCTTCCGCTCCCACATTGGGGTTAGCTCCAGCCCCCAAGCCTTCGGTTAAGTTAACCCCTAATTGAATTTTATTGGGAATAGGGCTGTTTTCCAGAGCTTGTGCGTCGGTATTACAAATTACGAAGTCCACACCTTTAATTCCGGAATGGAACATGTGATTCACGGCATTGCTACCGCCTCCACCTACTCCTACGACCTTAATTACCGATGAGCGGTTCTTAGGCAGGTCGAATGGCATCATGTCTTGATTTGAATTCTCCATTACAGTGGCTTATAAGTCTTCGTTTAAAAAGTTTCGGAATTTATTGGCCCAAGTTTCAAACACATTGGAACGGTAGGCTTTCTTATTTTCTTCTTGATTTTCGTTGTCGGTGCTGTTCGATTCTTCGGTCGCACTCATCTCAGTTTGCTCCGCAGCAACTTCCTCCGGGGCATTTTCAGTAGCTGTTGTTTCAAGGTTTTCCGTATCGGATTCCTTGATCTCTGTTTCGGCTTGACTGGTTTTAAGTCCTTGCTCAAGCCCTTTTAAGATTAGACCAACTGCCGTTGCATATAAAGGCGAGGAAAGATCTTCATTGCTATTACTGGCTAAATGTTCATTGGGGTAGCCAATTCGGGTATCCATGCCGGTAACGAACTCCACTAACTGCTTTATGTGTTTCAATTCTGAGCCACCGCCAGTTAGAACAATACCCGCAATGAGCTTCTTTTTATTTTCATTGTAACCATAGTTCTTGATCTCCAAGTACACTTGTTCAATGATTTCTACAACCCGGGCGTTTATGATCTTGGAAAGCATTTTCATGCTAATCTCCTTGGGTTCCCTCCCACGCAGACCGGGAATGCTTACGATTTCATTTTCTTTGTTTTCACCGGGCCAAGCAGAACCAAATTTTATTTTAAGCAGTTCAGCCTGCTTCTCTATTATGGTGCAGCCTTCTTTGATGTCTTCTGTAATCACATTTCCGCCAAAAGGAATCACTGCAGTATGGCGGATTATGCCATCCTTAAAGATTGCCACATCAGTAGTTCCGCCGCCAATATCTACCAATACAACACCTGCTTCTTTCTCCTCTTGGGAAAGAACGGCTTCGGCAGAGGCCAGGGGTTCAAGGGTGATATCTGCGATCTCGAGCTCGCTGCTACGAACACATCGACCAATATTCTTAATGGAACTAATTTGACCAACAACGATATGGAAGTTGGCTTCTAATCGAGAACCATACATCCCTTTGGGTTCACGGATGTCTGGCTGACCGTCAATTTTGTATTCTTGAGGTAAGACATGGATGATTTCCTCACCGGGAAGCATTACCAAATTATGCACATTGTCGATGAGCTCCTGAAGGTCCTGGTCTTCAATTACCGCGTCGGGATTTTGCCGATTGATGTAATCGCTGTGTTGAGTACTGCGAATATGTTGGCCAGCGATACCCACTACCACTTCAGAAACGCTAATTCCACTTTGCGCTTCCGCTTCTTCCACCGCCTCTTTAATCGACTCAATGGTTTTAACGATATTGGTAACTACCCCGCGTTGCACGCCTAAGGAGCGGGCTTTTCCCATGCCCAAGATTTCGACCTTGCCGAATTCATTCTTTCGGCCGATCATGGCAACGATCTTAGTCGTCCCAATATCTAATCCTACTGCAATCTGTTCCGGGTTCATGTTTTAGTTTTTGCGGCAAATAACTTGGCCTTCAAACCGAAGGTCAATTTGTCCTAGCTTATTTATGTTTTCCAGTTTTGGAGCCCTGGTATAAAAGGCCTTTAGTTTGGCCAATTTGAGTTCCAATTCTGTGGGTTTTCCTATTACTATTTCAAAGTCTCCTTTTACTGGGTATAAAATCCATTCGTCGCTTTTATTACAGGATAAGCCTGCAAAGAATTCCTGAAAAAATTCATCATTCCTTATCCCTTGCCAAAAGCCGGCGATATCCTTTAACTGCTCACTATTGAGGTCCCCGTATACGATCGGTACGGCTTCCGAGTAGTGGGGACTAAGTGGCATTTTTGTTCCATCTTCCAGTAAATAAAAAGAACTTGTTTGGTGCATTACTCGAGCAATTGGATTGTGCTGCCATAGCATTATCCTTAAGCTACCATCTATATTCGAATATACCTCGGCTTTCCTGATAGCAGGGTGATTATCAATGCTTTCTTCTAACAGGGCTTTGTTAATTTCTGAAAGCAGTAAGTTGCTATCCTGTAGTCCTAATTTTAGAGTCTTCTCCATCTCGGAAAGATCTAAGAAGGAACGTTCTAGTCGATTCTCAAAACTTATGGTATGATGATCGATCAAAACTTCCTTATAAGCCAAATTGGAACTGGCGAGCAATACAAGCCACAGGCCAAGGCCTAGGGTCCAAAACACTATGTACTGCCAGGCTTTCATTTTAATAAGGCTAGTTTTAAGGGTCCTATCATTTGGTCGATATCTCCCGCACCAATGGTAAGGATCAATTCTACATCCTCACTGGAAAAGCGATTTAGGATTTCCTGTCGACCCATTAGGGATTTCTTTTCGATATTGATTTTTTCCAGCAAAGCCGCGGAATTAATTCCTGCTATGGGGCGCTCCCTCGCTGGGTACAATTGCAGGAGTATCACTTCATCAAATAAATTCAGACTCTCAGCAAAGTCATCCATAAAGTCTCGTGTACGACTAAACAAATGAGGCTGAAAGATTGCGGTAAGCTTCTTCTGTGGGTAGAGCTCCCTTACCGAATTTGCTAGGGCCGTAATTTCCCGTGGATGATGTGCATAATCATCAATGTAAACGAGCTCTGGGCGCTTAATATGATATTCGAAGCGCCGTTTTACGCCTTTAAAGTTTTCTAAACCTGCCTTTATCTGCTCCGCCGACAGGCCGTATCGCAGGGCTAAAGCTGCAGCCGCCACGGCGTTTTCCACATTGTGGCGACCCGGTAGAAGCATGAGGATGTCACTAATCCGACCTTGAGGATGAACAAAATCAAAATGATATTGATGGTCCTCAACCCGAACATTATCCGCGTAGTAGGAATTTTGATTGGAGAAACCGTATTTCAATCCATTTTCTAAACCACTGGATTCATTTACTAAAAGAAATTCCTGAACGCGCTCGCTAAATTCTTTAAAAGTTGTTTTTAACTCATCGGCCTCTCCGTAGATGTCTAGGTGGTCGGCGTCGGTGGAAGTAATCACTGCCGCTGTGGGCTCGAGGTTTAGGAAGCTTCTGTCATATTCATCAGCTTCAGCTACCAATATTTCGGTGTTTTTACTTCCCCAGAAATTGGATTGATAATTGGTGCTTATACCCCCTAGAAAGGCGCTAATCTCAAGTCCTGCATTTCGATAGAGATGGGCCAAAATTGTCGAGGTGGTGGTTTTCCCGTGTGTACCGGCTACCGCGAGACAAGAGTGGCTATTTGCTATTAATCCAAGGACTTTTGCTCTTTTCAACAAGGGATAGCCAAGGTCTTGCAAATGATTAAGCTCCTGATGGTCCTCAGGGATAGCAGGAGTGTAGATTACCAAGGTGTCCTCAAGGCTAAATTTGCTCGGAATGAGTTTAGGGTCATCCTCATAATGAATTTTCATGCCCTCGGCTTCCAGACTTTCACAAAGCGCGGATCGGTAACGATCATATCCGGCTACCTGGCGACCGGATTGCTTAAAATAGCGAGCGAGGGCACTCATGCCTATGCCGCCAATGCCGATGAGATAAACATTCTTTTTATCTAGCATGGCCGATCAATTTTTCAATTTCATCTACTATCGTGATGGAGGCCTTGGGTAGGGCCATGCCTTGAATATTCTCTTCTAGCTTAAGCTTTTGCTCGGGCGCATCCAAAATAGATTTAAATGCGGCGATGAGTTCGGCGGAACTCCCCGTCTCTTTAAATAGAAGGGCCGCGTCCCTAGTACTTAAGGCCTCGGCATTCTTGGTTTGATGGTCTTCGGCCACATTAGGGGATGGGACCAATATAGCGGCCTTACCTACCGCCGTTAGCTCACTAATCGTATTGGCGCCGGAGCGACTAATCACAATGTCAGAAGCTTGATAGGCTAGAGGCATGTCAAAGAGGAAGGCGCTAAGTTGAATATGGGGGGGCAAGGAGGGAAACTGGGCCTGAAGTTTATCATAGTAAAGTTTGCCGCATTGCCAAATTACATTGACATCCATGGACTTTAAGGTCTCTACTTGCTCTGAAATCAGTTCGTTTAGTCTGCGGGCCCCGAGGCTGCCTCCTAATATTAATAAGGTAGGTTGATCGGGCTTTAAGCCGAGCTTAGCCTTGGCTCTGGTGTCTGCGGGTAAAGCTTGATCTAATCCCTGTCTCAAGGGATTTCCACTGAGTTGAATTTTTTCTTTAGGGAACCATTTTTCTAATCCTTCGTAGGCAACGCAAATCTTGTCCACCCGCTTTGCCAATAGGCGATTTGTGATACCCGGGAATGAATTTTGTTCTTGGATTAGGGTGGGGATACCTTTGCTACTGGCTGCCCATAAAAGGGGGCCACTGGCAAAACCACCTGTGCCGATTACCACATCAGGTTTAAAGCGACGAATAAGGGTCCTACTCCTCATAATACTGCTTAGGACCTTGGAGGGGAAGCTCAAATTGTCAATGCTAAGCTTTCTTTGTAAACCACTTATCCACAGGCCTTCGATGGGGTAGCCCGCCTTAGGTACTTTTTCCATTTCCATCTTGTCCTTGGCACCGACAAAAAGGAACTCCGTATCGGGATGTCTTTTTTTAATTTCATCCGCAATCGCTACGGCGGGAAAGATGTGTCCACCTGTGCCTCCACCGCTGATCATCACTTTAAGCTTCGACATACTCGCTCTTGCTTTGAGGTTCAACTAGAAGACTTTCATCAAGACTATTGTCATTTTCCTGGGTATTCCCTTGAATGCGGCTAACGCTTAGAATCATTCCTAGGGCAAGGGCCGTCATCCACACCGAAGTTCCCCCCTTGCTTACCAGGGGGAGAGTTTGGCCTGTTACCGGGATAAGGTTTACGGCCACACTAAGGTTGACCAAGGCCTGGGCTAAAATTATCAGTCCAAGCCCAAGACTAAGTAGACTGCCAAACGAGGTAGGGGCTTTATTGGCAATTGTCAGTATTCGGAAAATTAGCCAGATGTAGACCACAATCGTGAGCCCGGCACCCATGATGCCCATTTCTTCGGCAATTACTGCGAAGATGAAGTCCGAGTTGGATTGGGGTAGGAAGTTCTTCATGACGCTTTTGCCAAAGCCTTTACCCATTACATTACCCTCGGCAATAGCCATTTTTGCTTTAGTTACTTGGTAGTTCTCGGTGCTTTCGCCACTCACAAAACTTTCGATACGGGTTTTCCATGTTTCAACCCGGTTAGAGATTTCAGGAAAGTTGAAGACTAGGGTTATGAACAGGGCTAAAGCAACGATACCGGATCCGGCTAGAATGAGGAGGTTACGAATCGGGTATCCTCCAATATATAGAAGCAGATAACTCACCCCAAAAAGCAGGGCCGCGGTTGAGAAATTAGCAGGAAGTATTAAACCCACCACCAGCAGGATGGGAAGAATAAGTCCAATAAAGTGTTTCCGAAATTCCTTAAGCTCCTCTTTGGAATGAACCGCTAAATATCGAGCAACATAAGCCATCAAAACAATGCCTGCTAAAGCAGAAGTTTGGAAAGTTTGTCCAAATGGAAGTCGAATCCAGCGAGAAGCATTAGAGATGTTTACGCCATTAACCAGGGTGTAAACAAGTAGGAGGATTACCGGAATAATAAGCAGCTTAGCGAGGTTGCCAAAGAGTTTATAATTCATTCGGTGAACGGACCAAGCAATCAGAAAACCGCTAAAGAGGAAGGCGCTATGTTTAATCAGGTCGATCATAGTGCCACCACCTCCTTGGAAAGCAAGATTACTGCTCGCACTGTACACCGTAAGGGTGCCTATGGCCGCGAGTATTCCGCTTAAAATCCAGAGAGTGCGATCTCCTTCTATTTGTATTTCCCTGCCGAAGAAATTCATGCTTATAATTGACGAACGGCGTGTTTAAATTGACGGCCACGATCCTCGTAGTTTTCGAAAAGATCGAAGCTCGCACAAGCCGGGCTCAGTAGAACGGCGTCACCTTTTTCTCCCATTTTATAGGCCATACGCACTGCTTCATCCATGTCGGCAGCATCAATTACCAATGGGATTTTTGTGTCAAATGCTGCATGTAGTTTGCTGTTATCTTCACCTAAGCAAATAAGAGCCTTCACTTTTTCTTGGGCTAATAATTCCAATTGGCTGTAATCATTACCCTTGTCAACACCACCGGCGATCCATACCGTGGGTTTCTGCATGCTCTCCAGGGCGTACCAAGTAGAGTTTACATTGGTTGCTTTGGAATCGTTGATAAATTCAATACCATAAATCTGTAGTACCGATTCGAGACGATGTTCAATGCTATCAAAGGAAGCCATGCTTTCGCGGATGGCTTCTTTGCGAATATTGAGCAGTCTGCCGGCTACACCCGAAGCCATGCTGTTGTAGGTGTTGTGCTTGCCCTGTAAGGCGAGTTCATTAATGTCCATATCTATTTGCTGGTTTATAATAATTTCGATGTTGTTCTGTTTATTGACTTGAGCGCCGTTGCTAACCGAATCCTGCAGGCTCAACTGCCATGATTTTGATTGGCGCGGATATTTTGCCAAGAATTGGAGTGATAGCTCATCATCTGCATTGTAGATGAAGTGATCCTCGGCATCTTGATTTTCGAAAATTCGCATCTTGGCCGCGGCATATTTTTCCAATTGATAGTTGTAGCGGTCTAGATGGTCCGGGGTAATATTGGTGAGGATGGCGATGTGTGGTTTGAAATGCACAATGTCATCCAGCTGAAAACTGCTCACTTCGAGAGCGTAGTATTTATGAGGTCCTTCGGCAACGGCTGCGGCGAAACTTAGACCAATGTTACCCACCAGGGCCACTTCCTCTTTGGCGACTTTAAGTAGATGGTGAATCATACTTGTGACCGTAGTCTTGCCGTTGGTGCCAGTAATGGCGATAATTGTTCCTTGGCAGTGGCGATAGGCAAACTCAATTTCAGAGATTACCTCGATGCCTTGATTTTTGATTTTCTGAATCAGGGCTACGGTGCCAGGAATGCCCGGGGATTTAATCACGATGTCGGCCTCGAGGATTTCATTTTCCGTATGACCTCCCTCTTCGTGTTTTATGCCCGCATCTTGCAAAGCATCGCGGTATTTAGAAGCCAAGGTTCCCCGGTCACTTAACCAAACTTCATGGCCAAGTTTTTGAGCGAGTAGGGCGGCGCCTAATCCACTTTCACCTCCGCCGAGTACGCATATTTTTAATGGCTTACTCACTAGCGAAGTTTGAGAGTTACAAAGGATAAAACGGCGAGAAAAATACCTACGATCCAAAAGCGGGTCACGATTTTACTTTCGTGGAAACCCTTTTTCTGGTAGTGGTGATGTAGGGGTGACATCAGGAATATGCGACGTCCTTCACCGTATTTCTTCTTGGTACGCTTGAAATAACTTACCTGGATAATAACAGATAGATTCTCCGCGAGGAATATTCCGCAAATTATAGGGATCAATAGTTCCTTGCGGATGGCGATGGCGAATACGGCGATAATTCCTCCCAAGGTTAAGGAGCCGGTGTCTCCCATGAAAACTTGGGCAGGATGCGTATTGTACCAAAGAAATCCGATGCAGGCTCCGGTAAATGCTGCAATGAAGACCACCAGCTCACCCGTATTTGGGATGTACATGATGTTTAGGTAATCAGCGAAAATTATCGAACCTGATACATAGGCAAAGATTCCTAGGGTTATACCGATTATCGCCGAGGTTCCAGTGGCAAGTCCATCGATTCCATCGGTTAGGTTCGCGCCATTAGATACCGCGGTAATAATGAAAATCACGATGGGGATAAAGAGTAAATAGGCATAGTCCTTAGTCCAGTCACCCATCCAAGAGATTAGACTGTAATAGTCAAACTCATTATTTTTAACAAAGGGAATGGTGGTTTTTAAAGATTTCTCCTCTTCATTGTACACAGGGAGGGTTTGCACGCGATCCCCGCTTTCGGTGATGTAAGCTTCCGCGGAGGAAACACGATCTTTAATGGTTACCCCATCGTTGAAGTAGAGCATGCCACCTACAATGATTCCCAAACCGACCTGGCCTACCACCTTGAATTTCCCTGGTAATCCTTTTTTGTTTTTCCGGAATACTTTGATGTAATCATCCAAAAAGCCAACTGCTCCCATCCAAATGGTGGTGATGATCAACATTAGTATGTAGATATTCTCAAGCTTTGCGAAGAGTAGGGTGGGGATTAGAATTCCCATTAGAATGATCAGGCCGCCCATGGTTGGGGTGCCAGCTTTTTCGGCTTGACCTGCTAAACCTAAATCGCGGATGCTCTCCCCAACCTGTTTCCGATGAAGAAGACCGATTAGGCTTTTTCCAAATAGAAGACAAATGATTAATGAGCTGATCAAGGCTGCGGCGGCCCGAAAGGTGATGTATTGAAAAACACCGGCTCCCGGGAGGTCATAGGTCTCATTGAGGTATTCGAAAAGGTAATACAGCATTAGCTTGGGAATTTTTGATCTAGGGTTTCACGGGCGATAGCGAGATCATCAAAAGGGAAGCGTTCCCCTTTGATTTCCTGATAAGTTTCATGCCCCTTTCCGGCAATCAATACCAGGTCTTTAGTTTGGCCGAGTTGAATAGCCGTGCGAATGGCTTCCTTTCGGTCGGTGATTTTTAGGACTTTATGTGATAAATGCATTTCGATACCGCTTTGCATCTCTTTGATGATTTCCTCGGGATCTTCGAAACGTGGATTATCAGAGGTCAGAATTACTTGGTCCGACATTTCAGCGGCAATTTTTGCCATCAAGGGGCGCTTGGCTGCATCGCGATTCCCGCCGCATCCTACAACGGTAATCAGCTTTTCATTTTTACTTCGAATGCTATTTATGGTCTCCAAAACATTCTCCAGGGCATCGGGAGTGTGGGCGTAGTCGATAATTGTAGTAAGCTCTTGTTTCTGGATGTATTCAAAGCGTCCCGAGACGGAATTGAGTCCACTAATGGCGGTAGCGACCTGGAGGGCGTCTCTTTCTAAAAGAATAGCCGTGCCGTAGATAGCGAGTAAATTATAGGCGTTGAAGTCGCCAATTAGTTTGGTCCATACTTCTTGCTGTCCTAGTCGGAGGAGCATGCCGTTTAGCTGATGCTCTAGAATTCGGCCTTTGAAATCCGCATCATTTTTTAAGGCATAGCGATGTACTTTGGCCTTAGTGTTAAGGGCCATAGTGTTGCCGTGCCGTTCATCAGCATTAGTAAGCATGAAGGCTTGACGCGGTAAATCGTCGAAGAGCTTCTTTTTCGCTTTTATATAATTTTCGAAATTCCCGTGATAATCAAGGTGATCATGGCTGATATTGGTGAATACTGCGCCTGCGAATTTCAATCCAGCCGTGCGGTTTTGAACGATGCCATGACTGCTGGCTTCCATAAAGCAATAGCGGCAGCCGCTATCCACCATTAGGCTTAGGTAGTAATTAATTTGAACTGGGTCGGGGGTAGTGTGGGTGGCTGGATAGATTTCCTTGGCAACACAAACTTTAACCGTGGATAGGAGTCCTGACTTTTGCCCTAGGCTTGTAAATAAGTCATAAAGCAAGGTGGCCGTCGTAGTTTTGCCATTGGTGCCGGTGATCCCTACTAATTCTAGCTTTTCAGATGGATTATCGTAGAAGTTTGAGGCAACAAGGGCTAGGGCCAGGCTGCTGTCCTTCACGCCGATAAAGCTTTTGCCTTCGGGAACTTCAGCTGGCATCTCTTCACAGATAATTGCTGCGGCTCCCAATTCAAGGGCTTTGTCGATGTAATTATGACCATCAACTTGGGTCCCTTTGACGGCTACGAAGAGGGAGTCTTTTTGTACTTCCCTCGAGTCAAAACAGATTTTGTTTATGGCTACTTGGGTGCTACCCGAACGTTCCAAAAGAGGAACACCATATAATAGGTCCTTCAGTAGTTTCATTGTAGCTTAAGTTCAATTAGTTGATCGGTGGTAATAGGGGTGCCAGCCGGTGGGTATTGCCAAGTGATTCGCCCTTGACCTTGCATTTTTACTCTATAGCCGGCGTTTTCTAATCGGCTAATCCATTGGTGAATATGTTGCCCGACTAGGTCTGGCATTAATTTTAGGTCTGCTTCCACTGCAGATTCCTCCTCGGTATCTAATAAGGCCAGGAGCTGAGGCCCTCTTTCGGCTGCATATTGTGGGGTGTTCTGGTAAATCCGTTCCGCGATTTGCTGGAAAACAGGGAAGGCTCGGGTGGAGCCGTAATAACTGCCCTGAGGTTTGTTGATCACCACGATACACGAGTATTTAGGGTCTTGTGCCGGGAAGTACCCCGCAAATGAGGCCTGATATTCCTTTTGGCCATCCTTCCAATAGTTTAATTGGCAGGTTCCGGTTTTACCGGCCATTTCGCAGGGTGATTTAGCGCCCTTATCGGCGGTACCATTAGTAACTACTCCTCGCAGGATAGCTTGCAGTTTTTCTAGGGTCTCTGGACTGCAGATGGCCGGATTTAATACTTCGGTCGGCATGGTTTCAATGTCTCGGCCATGTTCCTGTACGCTCTCAAGAAAACGAGGTTTTACCATCACTCCATCGTTGGCCACTGCATTGTATAGGCTAAGAATTTGCAATGGCGTAAGGCTCACCTGATAGCCAAATGAAATCCAAGGCAAGGAGATACCGCTCCAGTCGCTATCGCTAGGCTTGGGAATACGTGGCTTTCCCTCCCCCTTGATGGGTAGCCCGAGATCGCGATCAAGTCCAATATTATAGAGGCGGTCAATAAAGCGCTCGGGTTGATTTTCGTAATGGGCTATTACCGTTTTGGCAATTCCTACATTACTCGAGTTTTCAAATGCCACGCCTAGAGTGGTCTCCCCGTAACCCTTGCCGTTACTGTCTTTTATTTGCGATCCGAAATATTCATAAACTCCATCTTCCGTGTCCACCGGGGTGTTGATGTCTGCGTAGCCATCTTCGAAAAGAGCTAAAACAGAAGCGAGCTTAAAAGTGGAGCCTGGCTCGGTGCTTTCCCACACGGCGTAGTTTCTTTTCTCGAAATAGGTGCCTTGCTCAGTGCGTCCTAAATTGGCAATGGCTTTAATCGCGCCAGTTTCCACTTCCATAACCACGGCGCAACCGTGGTCAGCCTCACTGGCGTAGAGCATGTCGATTAGGGCATGATGGGTGATATCTTGCATTCGGGTGTCGATAGTACTCACCAGGTCAAAGCCATTAATGGGCTCTATTTCATTCAGATCATTGAGTGGCTTCCATATTTTGTTGCCAATTTTTTGTTTGAGTCGTTTGCCGTCTTTTCCTCTCAGGTAACTGGCAAAAGCACCTTCCATTCCAGTAGAGGAGTTATTGCGCTCCCGGCCAATGGTGCGTTCCGCAATTTTGCCCAGTGGCATTTTCCGTAAGTTTTCCTGTTCGATTACCAATCCTCCTTTATAGCGCCCTTCACGGAAGATCGGGTATCCCTTAAGGGTTTGAAGATCTCGGTAGCTGAGTTCATCTGCGAGAGGCAAATAGCGTTTTCTTTGATTCCGCCCTTGGGTTAAGAATTCTCTCCATTCCGCGGCATTCCTTTTTCCTGGGAATTGGGCTAAGGCCTTACTTAATTCATCCAAGTCTTCGTAAAAGAGTTCCTCTTCAACGGAAAGAGGGTCGAAATGGAGGTCATAAACAGGCATGGAGGTGGCCAGCAGCTTTCCGTCAGAGCTATAAATATTACCCCTTTCAGCGGCGATATTCATCTCTCGAATGACCTCACGCTCCGCTTTGGCACGTAGTTCCGGACCTTCGATAAACTGAATGCTAAGGAGCTTTCCGAATATAGCAAGGGTCAAGAGCCCAAGTGGAATAAACACCACAAATGCCCTGCTTAGTATGGATTTTTGATTTTGCAATTATTCGTCCTCCGCTTTGATGATAATTGGTGCCTGTTTACTTTTTTGAAGTTTCAGACCTTCCTCTTCTACTCGCTTTAGAATCTGCGTTTCCATGCTCTCACTCATTAGTTCGGAGCGGGTGTCAATAAATTCTGAATGGAGTTCTTTCATCTCCGATCGCAAGGAGGCAATCCGATGAACTTTCCGCTCGGCGCTATGGCTGCTGGCGGTCATAATCAAAGCCAGAAAGCATAGAAATAGGATAAAGGGCCACTGCTGAATAACCTTGGGGTTAATCAGGAATCGCCCGGTAAGCAGATTGCTTAGCCTATTTCCAAAACTGGGCTTTGAATCAGTCATTAGTTCCTTTAAGTTCAGCGGCTCGCAGCTTAGCACTGCGGGCTCGGGAGTTTTCATTTATTTCACTTGCCTCGGGGACAATCGGTTTACGTGTTATCGGTTCGAGAGGGCGGATTAGATTGCCGTAGAAATCCTTTTCAGCTTGGCCGGAAAAATTCCCGGTGCGAAAGAAGTTCTTGACTATTCGATCTTCCAGACTGTGGTAGCTAATGCATACCACTCGGCCGAGGGGATTGAGGATTTCCTTCGACTGTTCTAACATTTCCTCGATCACTGCTAGCTCCTCGTTTACTTCGATTCGGATCGCTTGAAAGACTTGGGCTAGGAATTGCCCCCTTTTGTTGCGTGGCGCAAATCGTTCGGAGGCCGCCACTAATTCGAAGGTTGTGTTTATAGGGCGGGCTTGGATTAAGGCTCTGCTTAAAGCTCCTGCTTGGCGAATTTCTCCGTAGCGGAAGAATAAATCCTGTAGCTGCTGTTCGGAGTAAGAATTCACAAGCCTTTTGGCGTCCAGTCCCTTATTGGGATTCATGCGCATATCCAATTCGGCATCGAATCGGAGGCTGAAACCTCGCTCCCCTTCATCGATTTGGTGGGATGAGATCCCGAAGTCACCGAGAATAGCATCCACTTTGCGGATTTGATGGAGCCGCAACATTCGTTTCAGGTGTCGGAAGTTTGCTTCAATTAAGGTGAAGCGTTTATCCTCGGGAATGTTGTTTTTCGCATCGGGGTCTTGGTCAAATCCGAACAGGTGTCCCTCGGGTCCCAGGCGATTGAGAATCTCCCGACTATGGCCACCTCCTCCAAAAGTCAAGTCCACATAGATTCCATCGGGTTTAATCGACATTAAATCTACACTCTCATGTAAAAGAACGGGCTTATGATAATCCATCCGCCTCCTCGTTAAGGTCACCCATAACCTCTTCGGCTAATTGGCTAAACTCAATTTCCGGATCATTGATATTCGCTTCGTAGGCCTGTTTATCCCAAACTTCAATTGGGCCTACCGATGCGGAAAGAACCACTTCACGATTTAGGCTGGCATAAGCAATCAGGTCGTTGGGGATATTAATACGCCCATTGCTATCGACTTCAATTAGCTTTACTCCCGCCGTGAAGCGACGGATGAAATCATTATTCTTTTTTACAAAGCGGTTTAGGCGATTTACCTTGGCCATGGTTTTCTCCCATTCTTCCATCGGGTAGAGTTCCAGGCAGCCCTGAAAAACACTGCGCTTCAAAACGAAGCCCTTATCCAGCACCGGCAATAGTTGCTTCTTAAGACCACTGGGAATCCCCACGCGACCTTTTGCATCCATTTTACACTCATGTACTCCTATCAGATTCAGCATTTTAGCTTTTCTCCACTTCTTGTTTCAAAAATAGGGGTTTATCCCCACAATTTCCCACATGTTACTATTATGTGGAAAAGTTTAGATGCTATTAACGGAGTTTACTTTAGGTGTATTGCATTAATTAGTTGATAACATGGCAATTATTGGTAAATTTTATTGGTGGGAAAAAGTGGAGCATGTGTTTATATCCGAAGCAAAAAAGAAGCGCGATGTTTAATCGCGCTTTTAATCGGTGGGGGTTTTTGTCTTAATTCCTTTGCCGCAGGAATTTTGCCTGTACTACTTTGGATAAGAAGGTTTTACTTTCATGGCATTCAAAGGTTAATCGCTCTGGTAATGACTTAAATAGTGGGATTCCTCGACCAAGCAAGACCGGGATTGTGGTGATGATCATTTCATCAATTTGGTCTTCTGCTAATAAGCTTTGAATGGTCTGTCCACCGTCGATATAGAGTCGTTTATGCCCCAAGTTTTCAATCGATCTTAAGACTTCCCTTAAGGGACCGCTTACTAGCTGTACTCGGTCGCTGAGTTCACTGGGTACTTCCTTTAAGGACTTGCTAAGCACAAAGACCGGTTTATCGTAGGGCCATGGTATGTCAAAGGATAGTACCTTTTCGTAGGTGTTTCGTCCCATTAGGAGGGCGTCAACTTCAGTCATAAATCGATGGTAACCCGTGTCAATTTCATTAATTTCGGGAAAGGTGTCTAACCAATCTATTTGGCCGGATTCATCAGCAATAAAACCGTCAAGGCTGGTGGCGATAAAAACTTTGTTTATGGTCATGGGAGGGTGATTTTTTTGGCCCGATTCCTGCGTGGGAAGGGACAAGGCAATTTAGCGCCGAATTAAGTTTTTTTTAAAAAATGAAAAAAATAGTCTTCCTGTTAAGCATTGGCCTTTTGCCTTTATTATCCTCAGCCCAAGATTTAGAGCCGGAGAGTTCAGGTTTGAGAAAGACACCGATTTGGTTACAACACTATGGCTCGGGGGGATTTTTAAGCACCAGTTTGGTTTATGATGGAATTTCCTCCCTCTACATTGGAGGTACCTTTAAAGAATATATCAAGCTCCCTGATAGTCTCTTGCGAATAGATCCTCGGCGTTACCGGGTGAATTTTGCTAATCAACCATTTGTCCAAAAGCATGATTTAAGAGGAAACTTACAATGGACCATTTTCGCCGATGGAGATGCTCGTTTGCATGATATGGCGATTGATCCCGATGGTTCTATAGTATTTGTTGGGGAAGTTTGGAGTAAGGATTTAGTTTTTGTGTCGGCTGATGGTAGCCGAGATTCTTTAGTAAAGCCGCAGCCATTAGATCATGGATGTTATGTCGCGCGATTTAGTGCTGATGGACAGTATATTGATTCCTATTATCATCAAAAATTACGCGGAGGTACCGCTCAATCAGTGGCCATTACCGACAATGGTTCGGTCATCCTTGCTGGTCATCATTTTTATCGCGAGGGCAGTGAGTCCAAACGAAACTGGATGATCATTCAACTTTTTAAAGATTTCAGTCCATTGGGCGTTTGGCTTGGTGATTCTACGGGTCGTTCGTCAATTACCGACCTAATTATTGATTCTAAGGGCGAGACCTTTCTTTGCGGTTGGTATAGTACTGAGCTGAATTTTTACGGAGAGCAGCGCAAAACATTGTCATCAGATCAGAAAGGATTTATTGCTCGATTAAACACAGATGGGGACTTAGAATGGATCAATGATCATATCATTTGGGACCCTCTGGCTCCTGGGCAATTCACCTTAAGTCAGTTGGCGATAGATCACAGGAATAGAGTTTACTTTATAGGAAATGCAGCTTCTCAAACTGTTCTTGGCCGCATTAGCCGTCGTGGTAAGCCAAAGTGGTTTAAGCGTTCTCAGGGGCGCACGAATACCGCTTTCGGCATGACCTTAAAGGGTAAGGATGGTTTGGTCGCATTCGGTCATGGCTATGGGGGTAGCTTTTTTGGCGGAGAGCCGGACTATGATTGGAAGGGGCCATGGGATATTTCCTATCAGTCGGCGGGGAGTACGGATTTCTTCGTCCTGGATACAGATCGTAAGGGAAACCTTGACTCCTTTTTAGTTGGAGGAGGAAGGGGGACAGATTATGCTAGCGCGGCAGTTTGGATTAACGGGCGCCTTTTTCTTTTAGGGCATGATTTGGGAGGTCCCGAAATCCGGATGGGGCAAATGCAGGTGCCTACCGGCTCGGCCCGCTTGTGGTTGGCGTGTTTCGACTGGCCCTAATCTAATTTCCATACTACTTGAAATGGTGTAAGAGACTATCGCTTATTTTCGTTAATCATTCTGTAGCTATGAATCGCTGGTGTCAATACTTCCTTTTATCCTTTACTCTAGCTTGCGTCCAAGGACAGGCGGCCGACCATTCGGTAGCTCGTAAGTGGAATGAAGTTCTTTTAGAAGCTATTCGGGGCGATTACGCCCGGCCTACCGTGCATGCTCGAAACTTGTTTCATGCCTCCATACTGATGTATGATGCTTGGGCGGTCTATGACGATGATAGCGAGTTATTTTTTCTAGGACAGGAGTGGGAAGGCTATACCTGCCATTTTATAGGAATACCGAGGCCAAGCGACATTAAATCGGCCCGGGAAGAAGCTATGTCTTTTGCCGTGTATAGATTAATCCAGCACCGGTTTAGAGAAAGTCCTGGTGCTCAGCATACTCTGGCTTTAGCGGACTCCTTAATGCAGTCCTTAGGTTTCCAGATCTCATTCCAAAGTACTTTTTACCATAATGGCAAGCCTGCCGCCTTGGGTAATTATATGGCGGAGCAAATAATCCGCTTTGGATTTCAGGATGGAGCCAATGAGCTTAATGATTACGATAATCGCTATTACTATCCAGTAAATCGTTCGCTATCACCGGTGAAGCCTGGGAACGGTCGTTTCGATAGTCTGAATCGTTGGCAAGCCTTAGCTCTCGATACCTTTGTGGATCAAGGGGGGCATATTCGTCCGGGCTTTAGCCCGCCTTTCCTTAGTCCAGAATGGGGTCAATTGGCTCATTTTGCCCTTAAGGATGAGGATTTAACTATTCATAAGAGGCCTTATCGAGATCGCTTTGATTGGCATGTTTATCACGATCCTGGGGATCCTCCCTATATGGATAGCGTCGGAGGATTGGATAGCTATTATAAATGGACTTTCAGTTTAGTCTCCGTGTGGTCAGCACATTTAGATACCACCGATGGTGTCCTCTGGGATATTTCCCCTGCCTCTATGGGGAATGTATTGGGATACCCCACTGATGAAGCGGGAATGCGGACCTTTTACGATTTGTATACCGGAGGTGATCCGGGAAAGGGCTATGATCAAAACCCTAGTACGGGTCTGCCCTACACATCTCAAATCGTCAAGCGTGGAGACTACGCACGTGTCTTAGCAGAGTTTTGGGCCGATGGACCCGACTCTGAAACACCTCCAGGTCATTGGTTTACCATTTTGAACTATGTGAATGATCATCCATTACTAGAAAAGAGATATCAAGGTCAGGGCCCTGTCCTTGACGATTTGGAATGGGATGTCAAGTCTTACTTTGCCTTGGGAGGTGCTATGCATGATGCAGCTATCGTGGCCTGGGGCTGCAAGGGTTGGTATGATTACCTGAGGCCAATTTCAGCGATTCGGCATATGTCTGATAAAGGCCAGAGTTCTGATCCTAATTTACCTCGCTATCATCCTTTTGGGATCCCCTTAATACCGGGTTATATAGAGTTGGTGGATTCCAATGATGCCTTAGCTGTCGATTCTGTGGAGCTCGTGGGGGAGATCAAACTTTGGACTTGGCGCGGACCTGCTTACATTGATGATCCAGATGAAGATATGGCGGGGGTAGGCTGGATATTGGCAGACCATTGGTGGCCCTATCAAAGGCCTAGTTTTGTTACTCCTCCCTTTGCTGGTTACGTTTCAGGGCATAGTACCTACTCCCGGGCAGCAGCGGAAATCTTAAGCCGGTTTACCGGGGATGAATTTTTTCCTGGGGGTATGGGGGAGTTTCATGCCAAGCGCAATGAGTTCTTAGTTTTCGAAGAAGGTCCCAGTGAGAGTATAATTTTACAATGGGCTAAATACACCGATGCCTCTGATCAATGCAGTCTGTCCCGGATTTGGGGTGGGATCCATCCCCCGGTGGATGATGTGCCGGGTCGTATCATGGGGATGGAAGTTGGGCTTGATGCTTTCGAGCATGCCGACAGTTATTTTCGGGGTACAGCTTCTCGCAAAGGGCCTGGGCAAGCCCGTGAAATCTTGGATGTTTATCCAAATCCAGCCGGCGAAGGAGGGGGCTTTTACATCACCAATACCTTTTCCGAAGAGGAAGTTACACTGCAAGTGATTGACGCTAATGGGCAAGAAAGGTTTGTCCAGGTTTACCCCCCTGATACTAAGGCAGGCCATTTTTATGTGCCGGCTTCAGCCTTGGGTCCAGGTCTGTACTTTATTCGCATAAGTGCCGCTGGTGAATCCAGGGCTCAACGAATAAGGGTTCTCTAAATTAAATTACTTAGGTCTAAATCCGTTTCTTCAGGTAGGGTGATCTTTAAACCAGGACTCCTTTGCATTTCCCTTTTAATGGCGAAAACTGCTCCTTCATTGCGAGCCCAACTTCTTCTGGCAATGCCATTGTTTACATCATATAATAGCATATTGGCTAACCTTCGATTGGAATCTTCCGTTCCATCTAGGAGCATGCCGAAGCCACCATTGATTACCTCACCCCATCCAACGCCACCGCCATTGTGAATGCTTACCCAAGTGGCACCACGGAAGCTATCTCCGATAACGTTTTGGATGGCCATGTCGGCGGTAAATTGGGAGCCATCGTAAATATTGGAGGTTTCTCGATAAGGTGAATCTGTGCCGCTTACATCATGATGATCACGACCCAAAACCACTGGTCCAATTTTACCTTCTTTGATAGCTTGATTAAAGGCTTGGGCGATTTTGATGCGCCCTTCACTGTCTGCGTACAGAATTCGGGCCTGCGAACCGACCACCATTTTGTTTTCGCCGGCGGCAATAATCCATCGAATGTTGTCCTCCATTTGTTGTCGGATTTCATCCGGGGCCTTTGCAGCCAATTCGCTTAAAACTTTCGTGGCAATTTTATCGGTAGCTTCAAGATCTTCGGCCTTTCCCGAAGTACAAACCCAACGGAATGGCCCGAAACCATAATCGAAACACATGGGCCCCATGATATCTTGTACATAGCTAGGATATTTGAACTCACGTCCTATGCTTGGTTGGGGATTCATTACCTCCGCTCCCGCACGACTGGCTTCTAATAAAAAGGCATTGCCGTAATCGAAAAAGTAGGTGCCCTTGGCGGTGTGCTTGTTTACCGCGTCGGCATGACGACGGAGACTTTCTTGAACCAAATCATGGAATTTATCCGGATCATTGGCCATCATCTCGTTGGCTTCTTCAAAACCTAATTGCACTGGGTAATAGCCTCCGGCCCAAGGATTATGTAATGAGGTTTGATCTGAGCCCAGGTCTACATAGATTCCCTCTCTTTCAAAGGCTTCCCAAACCTCTACTACATTCCCTTCATAGGCAATGGAAACGGTCTCTTTTCCGGTGGTAGCCTTTTTTACTCTGCTAACTAATTCGTCGATGTCATCTATTAGTTCGTCCACCCAACCTTGCTCATGTCTCTTTCTGCTAGCCGCGGGGTTAACCTCTGCCGTTACACTCACACAACCTGCGATATTCCCTGCTTTGGGTTGCGCCCCACTCATTCCGCCTAATCCGGCGGTTACAAAAAGGGCACCGGAGTTTGGCTCCCGGCCAACTTTTCGCAAAGCATTTAAAACCGTAATGGTCGTGCCGTGTACAATGCCTTGTGGGCCAATGTACATATAGGATCCAGCGGTCATTTGTCCATATTGACTTACCCCAAGAGCATTGAACTTCTCCCAGTCATCAGGTTTAGAATAATTGGGGATAACCATTCCATTGGTAACCACCACTCGCGGAGCATCCGGATGAGAGGGGAATAAGCCCATGGGATGACCGCTATACATATGGAGACTTTGCTCCTCGGTCATTTCTGATAAGTATTGCATGGTAAGCAAGTACTGCGCCCAATTTTGGAATACGGCACCATTGCCGCCATAGGTGATTAGTTCTTGCGGGTGCTGGGCTACAGCTGGATCCAAATTGTTTTGAATCATGAGCATTATTGCCGCAGCCTGTTGACTCTTGGCCGGATATTCATTTATCGGACGAGCGTACATTTCGTACTCCGGCATAAAGCGATACATGTAAATGCGACCGTAATCTTTTAATTCCTGGGCAAATTCTGGAGCCAAAGTACTGTGCCATGCCTTGGGGAAATATCGCAATGCATTTTTAAGGGCTAAAACCTTTTCTTCATTGCTAAGAATATCTTTTCTCTTTGGCGCGTGACTGAAGCTTTGGTCAGGTTGCTTGGGTTCTGGTAAAGAGCTTGGTATTCCCGCGCTAATTTCGGCGGCAAAATGGCTTGCGGTATCGATCATCTTTTTCTTTTGAAACTGCCGGTAGCCTTGTCGAAACCATAGGGACAGTGTTTACAACCACTCTGACAACAATGACCGCGTTTTAGGTGGTATTGCTTGGTAAAGACGATATAGCCTTCTTCTGAATAGTAGTAATCTCCTGGCTCGAGATTTGGCATCCTTTAAATTTTGGCAAAATTACAATCTCTAACTGAGCTTGTGCTCACTCGCAAAAAAGCTTTACGAGATTTTGCTTTACGTTAAGAAACAGGAATAAGAAATAATAGTTTTTCTAAAAATGGGGCCTTTTATCATTTGCTCTCCTAATCATAGGCTAACTTTGTTGGTTCTCGATTGAGGCCCCGGGGGAAGGAGCAGCAAAAGAGATCTTGGCATGAGAAAACTTAAATGGTCTGAATATTCGCAGGTGCTTCGCAAAAACACCTTACACAAGGAGCAATTTAGCTCCGCTAATGATTTATTTCTTTCCGAGTATCGCGGGTTTTTTGAGGAACCTGACTTGGGTCGAATCGACGTTAGTTCGGTTCAGGGAATCGGTAATTACACGATTAAGAAAACCAAGGCCCTCTTAAAGGATGAGGTTGAGCTCGAAATGAAACTTGATGAACCCCTTTTCACCGTGGGCTTTGTTTTCTCGGGGAGTTTTGTATTTCACAATGGAAATGAGGAGCAGGGGACGACAATTTCCGGTCCGTCGGTGGTGGTATATCGCCAAAACAACCAATTGACCTACCAAAGAATTGATTCGGCGCGGACTTATGAAACCTTAAATATCTCCTTTAACGATCAGGTGCTTCAACGGATTTTGCAAAAGTTTCCAAATAGCGGCGGTATCGCAGATCGACTCAGCGAAGAAGGGATGATTGCTTTTAGACCCGAGGACGAGTTTATGGGGGCCCTATTTGATAAACTAAATATCATTCCTCTCGATCAGGATGTTCATAACCTGTTCCTAGCGGAAAGTCTGGTGCTTAAGATTTTGAATAAAGCGATGCTCCTGCTTGATAGCCCAATGGGAGAGGCCGAATTGGATACGACTAATAAAAGTACCTCGGAGGCGCTTTTTGAAATTTTAGCCTTTATGCGCCAAAACCTGCATAAACCTATTAATCTTATGCGGGTAGCAGATCAATTTCATGTGAGTCCACGCTGGTTACAACGCAGGTTTAAGGAAGAGTTGCAGACAAGTTTTAGCGATTATTTACGGGATATGCGCTTACAACGGGCTTATGATATCCTCACCAATAATGAGCAAGAAATGAGTGTTAGGGAGGTATGTCTGGAAGTAGGGTATACTAGTAGTCAAACCTTTTCGGCGAATTTTAAGCGCCGCTTTAATGTGAGTCCTAAACAAGTGATGAGTATTGAGAGAGGATGAATCCAATCTTCTTAAATATTGAACCTAGCCAAGAGGAGTTTTTGTTCGATTATCATGGGGTAGCTATATGGATTAAACGCGATGATCTCATTCATCCTCATATTAGCGGTAATAAATGGCGGAAATTAAAGTATCACCTCGAAGATTTCAGGCAAGGCGGCTACCGTAATATTTTAACCTTCGGTGGAGCCTTTAGTAATCACTTAGCGGCCACCGCGGCTTTAGGTTCCCTTATGGAGATACCCACTTATGCCTTAGTGCGTGGAGAGGAGGCCGGGGACAGTCCCACCTTGCGCTTTTGTTCTAAACAGGGGATGCAATGGGAGGGTATTAGCAGGAAGGATTATCAGTTGAAAGATGATTTGGAATTTTTGGAGAGTCTGAGCTTATGGAAACCTGGCCTATATGTGATTCCTGAAGGTGGGAAGGGCGCTCCAGCGGTAAAGGGTTGTGGTGAGATCATTGATGAACTAGGTCAAAAATACGAAGCCATCGCCCTTGCCGGAGGAACAGGAACCACTGCGGCGGGCCTGTTGAGTCATCCGCAAACGCCGCGGGTTTTCTTATACAGCGCTTTAAAAGGGGGTTCATTTTTAAGATTGGCAATTGCTAGGGCTTTGGATGAGTACCGGGCGGTCTATAAAACACAAGCCCTGCCCAAAGATCATCTGCTTCGACAACTGGAGCTTAGGACCGATTACCATTTTGGAGGATTTGCCAAGGTGAATGCGGAATTAATTGGTTTTTTAAACAAGATCTACTTCGAGTACGATTTAAAGCTAGACCCGGTTTACACGGGAAAAATGTTGTTTGGATTGTTGAAAGATATTGAAGTGGGTAAGTTTCAGAGGGGGAGTCGCGTTCTAATTTTGCACAGTGGCGGTTTGCAAGGGATCGCCGGAATGAATCAGCAATTGTCACGTAAGGGCATGGATCTTATTGCATATGAATAAATTATTTCCCTCCGCTATCCTTTTTCTCCTCGCTTTCACAGGGTTTGCTCAAAGTGCCACCGAAAAGTATATCGAGGATTGGTACCAAGTGGCTCAAACCGAAATGTTGGAATATGGTATTCCGGCCTCCATAACTTTAGCGCAAGGAATTCTAGAGTCAGGAAATGGTCAGAGTGAATTAGCTCGAAAATCCAATAATCATTTTGGGATTAAATGTCACACCGATTGGGAGGGGGAAAGAGTTTACCACGATGACGATGAGGATAATGAGTGCTTTAGGAAATATGAGAAAGCAGAGGATAGCTTCCGAGATCATTCGCTTTTTTTAAAAAACCGAAGCCGTTACGCCAAGCTCTTCACCTATAAGCCCAATGATTATAAGTCATGGGCCAGAGGCCTAAAAAAAGCGGGCTACGCCACGAATCCTAAATATGCCGACTTGTTAATCGATTTAATCGAACGTTATGAGCTCTTTAAATACGACGTTCGAGCAATTATCCGGACCAATCCAAATATTAAGGACTTGGACGATGATGATTTGATTGTGCAGGAGTCGGCAAATCGTATTGACTTCGTAGTGGCTCGCAAGGGAGATACATTTGAAAGTCTGGCTCAATACTTTGATAAGCGCCCGGAAGACTTGATAAAGTACAATGAACTGCGCTATGATGCGCAGATTTCCGAGGGCCAAATTGTGTATCTACAACCTAAAAAGCGGAAGGCGGCGCGGGAACATCGCTACTACACCGTGGTGGAAGGCGATGATATGTATAGTATTTCCCAGCAATTTGGAATTAAGCTATACAAGCTTTATCAGCGGAATAAAATTCCTGCAGGCTCTCAGGCACCCGCCGGTACAAGACTCCAATTGCGATAAGCAATGAAG